>Ga0123353_10014702_pt1 | contig 11305 bp, 9 predicted proteins | sample TergutLab28metaG_3_FD_92763 | JGI IMG/M metagenome (GOLD analysis project Ga0123353, IMG submission 92763) | Labiotermes labralis P3 segment gut microbial communities from Petit-Saut dam, French Guiana - Lab288 P3 | ecosystem: Host-associated > Arthropoda: Insects > Digestive system > Gut ... | reverse complement strand
TGAGGAACTCATACCATCGGCGGCCGTTGTCGTAAAAATCCAGATACAGGCTTTTCCCCTGTGTTTTCGTTGGTTTGTTTCGTAAAGCGATTTTCATATTCGTTTCCTCCATTGTTTTTATTCAAGTACCAATAGAGTAACAAATATATGTAAAAATGACTAGAAAATAACGAAGAAAAAGAAAATCCCCAGTTTTACACGCCGTGTAACCTGTTGATTATATTGTTGTTTGTATTAAAATGATTTTTGTTGCTTGTTATGCTTGCATTCTACTGAAGAACCTCGCACAATGGTAGCGTTTTTTGGCATTGAATAGAAAGAACGGACAGGCTATCGCCTGAATCGGCCGGCGTGGGATTGATCGGAACAGCCGGCGTACCGCTACCCGTGTTCGTACCGTATAAACGTTACAGTGAATCCACGGTGAGGATCATATTATGATGCTTCCCGTATGAATCGCCATACGAATCGGAAACGTTCCCGATGAATTTATCATTAGTGTAAACCGTGATTTCGGGAAGAAACAGATTTCTGAAATTATATATCTTTTTATCTTTTAAATCGTCAATTATGTTTTTAATCATTCCTTTGGGGGAAAATAACCCGTTGCAAGTCATAATAACGGAATGGTCGACGGCAATAATCTGGACGCCTCCTCCGTTTCCGCTCTCATTGACGTCTATTTCACTGTATAGATCGTTATATCTTATATCAAGCATAATCCTGTCTTCCAGCGTATTGTCAATAACATGTTTTAAAACGGCACCATTCGCATTAATTACAATTTTATCGGCGACAATATCATATCTATAACTTTTTCGGGCGGTGAACTCCCTCGTTTGCGGGATCGTATCAATATAATCGTAATTCATAAATTCAAAGAAAGAAAATACGCCGCCAAAGCCGATCATTACGGAAGCGATCAGGATTTTTGCGATCTGGCTCCTCAATTTCTTTCCATGTCTATAAATAATGCGGATGATCAACGAAATAAAGGAAGTAAACAAAATAAGGAAACCGAGGACGAACAGCGTAAGGCCATAAACCGATATTCCCTGCATTAGAAGGTATACGCAGGCGCCGGCGGCAATGCACAATCCTATTACTGAAGGGAGCAGCGGCAGTAAAAGAATTGCGGCAAAGATATTAATAATAACTTTCAGCAGAACGGCGAAAGGATTGACTGCCGCGGTTTTTTGCGAAGCGTTATCGTCCCTGTTTATTTGTGAAGCGCGATAATCATCCGACGCTTCCGGGCCGGGTTCTTCCTGGGCATGTGCTTCAGACGCGGGCGTTTCCGCCGAATCGAAAGGATAATGTTCATCGTGGTAGCTGCGCCGGTAATTTCCATGCTTTCCCCAGTATTCGTTCTTTCGCTTTGCCGCTTTTTTTATCGAGTTCCTGATGAAGTCGATGTTCTCGCCGAATCCGCCCTTTAATAAACTGACAAAGATAAAAATCACAACAATAAGATAAATGATATTAACAAGCAATATCCATATAAAGGAAAGAAGGTCGCTAAGAAAAGAAGGAAAGACAAAATGAATGAACATCCTCCCAAAATGCTCAATCACAAGAAATGGAATTTTTACGATCGCCACAAGAACCAGGGCGATAAATAATGTAACCAAAATACCTACGATGTAGTTCGCGTTTGTATGGTTGGAAATATCTTTAAAAAACCGGGACATAAATTCAACCGACTTGTTGAGAATATCAGCGGTATCGGCAAAAAACTTACTGCCTGAGAACTCATCGGGAGGAATATAATCCTCGGACAGTTTATAGGCGGACAATATCTCTTTTGCCAGATCATTGACGTTTCCAAAGTCCGCGACAGCTTCTTCTTCACTTTTGCCTTCCGCGATTTTATTATCAATATAGCCTGCATATTCCTCGATAATATCGGCGATCTCGTCTTTATTTAAAATTTTTATTTTTTGTGTTAATTTTTCCAAAAACTCTTTTTTGTTCATGTTGTTATGTCCTTTCATATTTGTTTATAAACAAATCGATTCCACGGCAAAAATCCTTCCACTCCTGTTCCAGCCCGCTTAACCGGGAATGACCCAACACCGTCAAGCTATAATATTTTCGGGGAGGCCCTTCGCTGGATTCCTGCAGATACGTATCGAAGTATTTCTCATTTGTCATCCTTTTCAACAAAGGGTAAATTGTGCCTTCGCTTACGTCGACAGCCTCAGAAACGACTTTTACAAGTTCATACCCGTACATATCCTGTTTTCTTACCGAGAGAAGCGTCAACAATTCCAAAACCCCCTTCTTAAACTGTGAATTCAACCGGCAGTACCTCCTTTAGTAAGGTACTAGCATATGCCTGCTACTAGGCAATGTCAAGTACCATTTATAAAAAAGTAGTGAATTTTATGAATCCGGAGTTCGGGCCGTTGTCCGGCTTACACATTTTGGGCGAGTGTTTCGCCCAGGACGAGACCCCAGGTCACACAGCGCCCATGGCTGTTCCCGCTGAACAGCAGCGGGTAGTCGACGCCGTAAAGTCCGCCGGCGACCATGCCTGTCGCGTACAGACCGGGAACAGGCTTGCGTTCTTTGTCCAGAACATGCAGTTTCGTATCCGTCAAAAGACCGCCGAAAACGTTTAGCAGCGAGGGGCCGAATTTCAAAGCGTAATACGGCGGTTTATCTATGTCTGTAAGTAAAACGGCTCTCTTGCCGTAGTCGGCGTCAAAACCGTTTTTGCAGTGTTCGTTATATCGCGCGACGGTTTTGACAAAGTTGTCGGCCGGAACGTCCATTTTAACGGCAAGCTCATCGAGAGTGTCCGCCCTGAAACAAATGCCTTGCTCAATGTATTTTTTAATATCGTTTTCAATCGTTTCGGCATAATGCTCCCAGGGTTTGCCGAATTCATGGATGATGTAATCCGTGAACTGCCCGCCCGAAACGGGCGCGTAATTAATGACGTCGGCGATCCAGTCGGCGTCAAATACTGAAAACGCCCAGTTCCCGTTCTTCTGCATAAGCGTGCGGATCGACTTCGCCTGTACCCATGTATCCTCGTTCATGTACCGTTCACCCTGACGGTTTACATGCAGGAACATGAAGCAATACCAGGCGTAAGCGATAAGGTGCAGCGATGCCGCCCACGGACCCGTTTCAAATTCGCCGCCGGCCCAGAGCCCCATCTTGTGCCCGTCGCCGGTGTTGGCGCCCTCGGGGAAGTATCCGCAGTGATCCGGCAGCGTACCGACCGGGCAGAAATGTTCAAGCATATCACGGTCGCCGGTGATATCGCCGGTCGCGAGGACTATGCCGCGCGTGCCCGTGTAACGGCGATATTTTCCGTCCTCGCATTTCGCGACGACTGATACGACGCGGCCGTCGCCGTTCTTCTCAAGCTGCTCGGCGCGCGTATTGCGTATTATCCTTCCGCCGTGCGTTTGTAACGTGTCAAGAAGCACCTCGCACATCAGCAGGGCTCCGAAGTGTTGGTATTTGCTGTTTTCCGTCTTTTTGATGAAATGCGTACCGGGGTACTCTGTGAAATCGGGACCGCGGTAATAACCACCGAACATTACAGGCGTTATATGTTCGCCGCCCTGCTGAAGCAGCCAGTTAAAAGCCTCCTCGCTGCGATTTATATACATCCACAACAGGTCTTCGTTTACGCGGCTGCCGCAGATACGCATCCAGTCGCGGGCAAACTGTGCTTTGTCGATGAATACGCCGTTTTCGCGCTGAAGGTAAGAACCGACCGTCGCGATATGTGCGCCATGTCCGACAAATCCGCCCGTTTTTTCGAGCACAGTAACATCGAGACCGAGCTGAGCGCATCGCGCGCCGCCGGCGAGTCCGGAAATACCGCTGCCAACGATCACTGCCTCGCTTTCAACGGTCTCCACAATCATGCTTTCCGGGACCGGTTGAGGCGGCGTTTCCCATGAATAATTGCGGCCTTTCGCGATTTTTTCGTCTTCTTCCACCGTATCAATAAATTTCATGATTAAAACTCCTCGCGTTATTTTTCTTTAGGGAACCGTACTTACTAACGGTTCCATGGTATCCATTCATCAAACCCCGCGTCGTAAATCCGTCCACAGGAAGTTCCGGACAGGAAAAACAAGCTGCCTTTCCCATCCCGTCCTCCGGTATCCAATTTCCGACAATTATACCTTATGAGGTTCCTGTAAAACCTCCGGAACTCCACAAATTTCAAAAAAGCTTCAAAACCGGCCCCCTACCGGCGTAAAATTAGTAATCGCTTCCGGAGCAATATAATTATGAGGGAAAGGATATATTTTGGTTTTTCAAAAATTGTAACAGTATTTTGTCTTGCACTGTTTTTTTTCGGAGTTCCTTTTTCTGCAGGTCAGGATATTTCCGCAGTGCCGCCCGAGGCGAAAAACGCTGCCGAACTTGAACCAGTCGAACCGCTTAGGATAAAGCTGGCTGTCAACGAAGTCCAACTGGATGTCGTGGTAGTTGATAAAAAGGGGAATCCGATCACGGATCTAACCGCCGCTGATTTTGAGATTTATCAGAACGAGTTGCCGCAGGAAGTCGCATCCGGCGTTTATATTCGAAATCAGATTGAAACCGCAGCACCCCCTTTTGCCTCCCGAAAAGACGCTCCAGCCATTCTGAAGCTTCCCGGTGCGACGCTGAAGGAAGAAGACGTTTGCCGGACTATTGTTTTTGTCGTTGATAATCTTTCACTGGCTTTCCAGCAACTGCACCGTGCAAAGATGTCAATTAAGGGTTTTATGGAAAAACAGATGCAGTCGTGCGACATGGTGGCCGTTATACGTACCGGATACGGCAATAGCGCCTTGGGCTTTTTTTCTTCCGACAAAAACCAGATAAATGCACGGGTGGATGCTATACCGCTTGAAGGACCTCCAGAGGAAGTATACCTTGGGGAAGAAGTAAACCTTGATGACGGGACGTTGCTCAGAATTTACAGCAACCAGTTAAGCACTGTTTCTTACAGTATCCGCGCCATGAAGGATATGCCGGGACGAAAAATACTGTTCCTTTTGACTTCCCTGCCTATGTTAGAAATTAAAATGTCAACTTTTTTCGGGATAGGCGCAGAGGAAGCAGTAATCAATCCGTCGGCGAATCCTTCCGAAATATTTGGCAGCCAGTTAAACCGGCTGGCGGATGAAGCTCTGCGGGCCGGCGTAGTTGTTCATACAATGGATGCCATGGGATTGTATTGTGCAGAAAGAAACGAGGTGGTTTGCGATTCTCCTAACCCGAATAAGGCCAATAGTTTTAATGAACTGTCTTACAAAACAGGCGGATTATTTGTTAAAGACAGCAATTTCTTTTTAAACGGCATCGGCAGGGAAGCCAATAACATGATTGCGGGCTATTATCTGCTTTCATATGTACCGCCTCAGACTACATTTAATGTCAGCCGTAAAAACGTTTATCATCGCATCGTAGTAAAAGTTAAGCGCAAAGGCGCCGTGGTTCATACACGGGATGGATTTTACGGCAGGATCGAAAGTGAAACGGATTCCGCCGCATCGACATTTCCTTTGCGTGATGCCATATTTTCACCGTTCAAACATGCCGATCTCAACTTGAACATATCCGCCGGATATATCAAAGGCGCTGATGCCAGTTATCTCGTGCGTTCATGGATACACCTCGATCCCGGAAATATAAAGATCGTCGAAACGGAAAACGGCGGCGCTAAAATTGATCTTGAGACGGTGTGTCTGACATCCGACATCAACGGGCAAGTCCATGATTTTAAACATCTAAACTACACCTTTAATATCAAACCTGAAAACAAAGCCGAAAACCTTGCCTGGATAAAAAAACACGGCATAAGATTTTCCGTACTGCTTCCCGTTAAAAAACACGGCTTATATACTGTCCGCATAGCAGTTCAGGACACGGAATCCGGCAGTACCGGATCTGCCTGGCAGTCTTTGGAGATTCCCGATCTCACTCGGAAGGGACTGGCACTGTCGGATATTTTCGTGATTACCAGCGCGGACGATCTTAACGGGATGCTTTCCGACGCGACGAAACAGATCGACGAAGGAGTGTTTGCTCCGGTTTTTCAATCGGAGGAAGTACGGAGTCCGGCGCTTAGAACCTATATGCCTGGAGACAATTTCCATACTTTGCTGATACTTTACAACGCTGATACGAAAGCTGTAGCCGCTTCTGATATTGAAATTCAGTCGATTCTGTACAAGGACGGCATGGAATACCAGCGCGCCGAAGCAGTACCGCTTACCCGTGAAAACGCCGAAAGTCACGGCGGCATCATGATATTTCGTAGATTCACGATCGGTCCGGATATGCCGCCGGGAGACTATGTGCTGCAAATGCTGGCAACGGACAGGAAGAACAGTAAAAAGAAGGAAAGCGTCGCCGTTCAGACGCTGCGTTTTACAGTCTCCGAAAGGAGCGGGAAATGAAAAATATTCTGTTTTTAATGCTGATTCGGCTATCATGGAAAACATTGCGTCCGCCGGCGATAATTGACTTTACCGGATCAATAATTCGGGGTGAGACGGAAAAACCGATTTTAGACGGAAAGATCATGTGTATTATTAAGCAAGCAATAAATTCAGGGGAACAGCTTTATGTCTAAAACGATTCAAACTGAGAAAATCGGGAAGCTCGGTTTCGGTTATATGCGGCTGCCGCGAAAAGACGGTACCTTCGATATCGGGCAGATAATTAAAATGGCCGATGCATTTCTTGAAAGCGGCGGGACTTATTTTGACGCATCTTACTCAGATGAGGGCGCGGAAGCCGTGCTTTGCGAATCTGTTGTAAGACGTCATCCGCGGGGGAATGTTCAAATCGCGACGAAACTCCCGCTGGACATGGCGAGTTCAGCGGAGGAAATGAAAAAACTGTTTGAAACATCGCTTGAAAGGCTCGGTACTGATTATATCGACTTCTACCTCCTGCAGGGAATCAATGCCCGAGCCAATAAAAAGGCTGGAGACCTCGGAGCGTGGGACTACCTTGCCGGGCTAAAGGATAAAGGACTGATCAGGCACATGGGTTTTTCGTTTCACGGTAAGCCTGAGGCTCTTGACAAGATACTTGCCGAACATCCGGAGGCGGAATTTACCCAGCTTCAAATCAACTATCTTGATTGGGATAATCCCAAAGTCCAGTCTCGCCGCATGTATGAAACAGCGCAGAGGTATGACATGCCGGTAATCGCCATGGGGCCACTAAGAGCCGGACTGCTCGCCGGTGAGGCTTCCCCTGTCGCAAGTTTTTTGCGCGGCGCTGATCCGCATGTGTCGATGGCGTCCTGGGCGCTTCGCTTTACCGCGCAGCTCAACAACGTATTTGTAACGCTCAGCGGCATGAGTTCCCCTGAACAGATGACCGATAATATTGCGACTTTTGCAGGCTTGAAACCCCTGTCTGCGGATGAACAGGCGATCCTTGACAAGGCTGTTGGAATCATTAACGCGGCGCCTCGCATTGACTGTATCGCCTGCCGGCATTGCACGGACGATTGTCCGCTGGATCTCAGGATTCCGGATTTGATCAGCCTCTACAACGATTACCTGGTACACAATACGGCGATAAATCTTGACCATAGTTATAGATGGCTCACGAGGGACACCGGAAAAGCCGGTGACTGCGCCGGTTGCCGTGTTTGCGAGGGAAGTTGCCGGATGAATGTCAGAATCGCGGATACTATCGGAAAAATATCGGCCTTGTTTGATTAAGAACCTTCCCTTTGTTTCCTGGTCCTCAAGCGGTCATGGTGGTATTGATGCTGCTTACAGCGTTATACTCCTGGAAAGCCTTTTCCTGCGCCGTTTTACGCACCTCGTTGATGCGGGGGAAGTTCTCCTCGACGAGGTCTACGATCAGTTTATCGATCGCGCCTTCTTCGACCATCTCTCTCAGTATTTTAATAGCGTTTTTACTATCCATACCCGGACGGTATGGTCGGTCTTCCGTTATGGCTGTCACAATATCCGCGACGGCTATTATACGCGCCAATTTGGAGAAATCATCGCCTCTTACATGAAATGGATAACCTTCTCCATTAAGTTTTTCATGATGATATGCCGCCCATGATGAAATCTGTTCAAACCCTTTGATTCTATTCAGGATAACATATGTATAGTAGGAATGTTTTCTCATCTCATTGAATTCCTCATACGTCAAGGCGCCGTTCTTTTCCAAAATTTCAGTGGGGATAGCCAGTTTCCCCAAATCATGCAGATAGCCCGCTATTTCCATCATCCTGCATTCACGCGCGGAAAACCCTGAAATAGTCGCCAACTCTAAAGCGACGGCTGCAACGCCGCTTGAATGCGTAGCAGTAAACCTGCTCCTGAAGTCTATAATACGGGAAAAAACTCTTGCAAATTTCTTCAGTACGTCCAGATCCATTACTTCTCTTATTTTCAGCATTCTTTCCGGCAGGGCATAATTGATTGAAATCGAACAAGCCTCGATCCAGAAGTATTCCAGTTGTACAAGGCGACGGAGAGCCGCCATTGCATCGGGATGGAAGATCTCGCTGTTTTCTTCGATCCTTTCCATTATTTCCGGGATTTGCTCCAGAATCTCAGAGCCTTCATTGAGCAGAAGCGACAGCCTGTCGGCAAGGTGAACGATGTAGCTGCCTAGTGGAATACCTTGCGCAGCCGCTTTGTAATGGGCGTGATGATATTTTATAATAGTTGCGGCAGGATCAAGGGGCTTACAGTCTTGCAGAAGTTTGTATCCTATCAGCGCGTGCTGGTTATAAGCGCTGTCATCGAATAACGCGTTGACGACGCACATACGCTCAGAAATCGAAAACGCGCCTATGTCGTGCAGTATTGATGCCAGAACGACATCCATTATCTTATAATCAGGTAAACCCATTTCTTTGGCTATACAATATGAAATGTACGCCACTTTCTTATGATGATTTGACAGCGCAGGATAAACCAGGTCGATTGCGTCCGATATGCTGGATGCAAAGTCAAAAACCGAAAAATCACCCTCTGCGTACATGTAAATTTCCTCCCGTCCCGTCTTGAGCAAACTATTATTCAGTTATAAAGCTTAAATTAACCTTAATGTCAACTCTTTTTTGATATTTGTACAAAAACGACAGGCGGTTCCGTTATCTATGAGTGAAGTTGAACAATTAATCAGCGTTTCCTTAAACAAGCAAACCGCCTTCTATGAAAGTCCGGGTATCGCGTTCCCGGGGATTTGTAAGAATCGCGTCCGCGGGTCCGGCTTCGACGATAATTCCCTTGTTGATAAAGATAACGTCGTCGCACAGCCGCCGTATCTGCGGCAGGTTATGGCTGACAATGATCATCGTAACACCGCCGCCTGATTTCGCGCGCCGGAGCAATGCCTCGATGTCTGCGATCGTCGCGTTGTCAATGTTTGATGTGGGTTCGTCAAGGAGCAGCAGTTCCGGATTGAACGACAGCGCCCGTGCGAAAGCGGTTTTCTGCATCTCACCGCCGGAAAGCCGCCGGGCCTGCTGTTTCGCCAGTACCGCAAGTCCCAGTTCCTTCATCAATTCATCCGTCCTCCGCTTAATTTCCGCGGGCGGTGTTTTGCGCAGTTTCAGCGGGTAAGCGATGTTCTTTTCCACGGTCGTATGCAGCATATACGGCTGTTGAAATAAAAGGGTGATACGCTCACGCGGGATTTCCCCGTACCGTTCCTTCTCATTTGCGCCGGTCGCGCCGTACCGGATGTGCCCGGAATCCGGCTTGTCCAACCCGGCTATTATGTTAAGCAGCGTGGTTTTCCCCGCACCATTTGGGCCTATAACGCCGGTTATGCGCCCGCTTGCGATTTCGCCGGGACCAAGGTTAAGCACGACTTTTTCGCCATAAGCGCGTATGAGGCGTTCCCAGCGCAGGTTCATCACTTGTCCTCCCGGCGCTGGAGATTGTAAAGAACGGCGTTGACAATGAACGATATCATCAGAAGCGTAATGCCGATCGCGATGGCGCGGCTGTAATCGCCCATGGTTTTGAGTTCGGCGATGTAGGTCGTCATTACCCGCGTTTTTCCCGTGATGTTGCCGCCTACGATCATGACGGCTCCGACCTCGGAAATTGCGCGCCCGAAGCCGCTCACCAGCGCCGCGACAAGGCCGAACCGTGTTTCATGGATGAGCAGGCGCAGGTTGGAAAACCGCCCGCCGCCGAGCGTCAAGCCAAGCTTGTAGACGACAGGCGCGCGGTCGCGCACAAGATTGTAGGTCAGCCCGATGATAATCGGCGCGACAAGCAATATCTGTACGATGACCATGGCGGCGGGCGTGTAATTTAACTGGTATTGTCCGAAGGGGCCGCGGCGCATAAGGATTAAAAAAACAAAGAGGCCGCAGATAACCGGCGGCATACTCATAAGCGTGTATATGACGCGGAGAACAACGCCTTTTCCGGGAAAAGTATGCGTTCCCATCAATACGCCGAGCGGAATGCCGAAAACGACGGCGATCAGTACGGCGGTTCCCGACACAAACAGCGAGAGCAGCACGATTTCCATCATCTCGGAATCGAGTGAAGTTATTAACTGAATCGCGCTGATGAAACCTTCCCAGATGTATTCCACGAGATTCCGCTTATTTTGCGTTGGCAGTGAAAAGCGGCGCGCCAAACTGCGCGACGCCGAATGTTCCGACCAACTCCTGCCCTGCCGGCGAGGTGATCCACTTCTGAAATTCGACTGCGCCGTCATGCTGAATCCGGGCGTTCTTGTCCGGGTTGACGCAGATGACCCCATACTGATTGTTGAGGATGCCGGACGGATCCTTCTCGCTTACGATCTCAAGATCGGTTTTCGCGGAGTAGGAGAGCCAGGTTGCGCGGTCGGCAAGCGTATAAGCCTGTTTCTCGTCCGCCATGGTAATAACCGCGCCCATGCCTGAACCGGCGACGACGTACCAGTCGCCCCGGGGATCAATACCGGCCGTCTTCCAGATAGAGAGTTCTTTACTGTGTGTGCCGGATTGATCGCCGCGTGAAATAAAGGGAGAACTTTTCCCTGCGATCATTTCGAATGCCGCTGCCGCGTCAAACGGGGAGGCCGTTTTGACGCCGGCCGGATCATTTTCAGCGCCGATAATAACGTAATCGTTATACATGACGTCAAGTCTGCCGGTTGAGTCGGCGTGGCCGCCATCGACAAAGGCTTTCTCGGCTGCGGGAGAATGTACAAGCAGAACATCGGCTTCGCCGTTTTCTCCGAGTTTCATCGCTTCGCCGGAACCTACGCTGATGGCTTCAACCTTCCAGCCTGTTTTCTTTTCAAAATCAGGCAAAATCTCCGTAAGCAGACCGCTGTC
>Ga0123353_10014700_pt1 | contig 11306 bp, 10 predicted proteins | sample TergutLab28metaG_3_FD_92763 | JGI IMG/M metagenome (GOLD analysis project Ga0123353, IMG submission 92763) | Labiotermes labralis P3 segment gut microbial communities from Petit-Saut dam, French Guiana - Lab288 P3 | ecosystem: Host-associated > Arthropoda: Insects > Digestive system > Gut ... | reverse complement strand
TGTGGCGTGGCAAAACCTTGAAAGGCAGCAAGCATTCCTGCGGTTTTCCCGCGCCACCTGACGACAAAAATCCGGCGGCAATCTTGCTCAACTTATTTATCAACCGCTCCTTAACGCGAATATCAGCCCCATTCCAGCGCACTGGGGGTTGGTTGGCATATTATCAGCATCGAGTGCCGGGTCAACTTCAAGCGAGCCGCTCTCGCCGCCGATATGGGCTTGCCATGCGGAGAGCCCGGCGTCTTCCAGCTCGCTGCCCGGCCGGAAATCCGAAAAGGTTGCGTTATTTCCTTCAATGTAAAAGCAGTTATCGTTCATCACCGGATTGCCCTCGAGAGCGGACAAACCACCAAGCTCGTTGGCATAACGGATTTCAATCATCGGGCGGACGATACCGGACGGTTGGCGTATTATATTATGGTGAATACTCGGATTGACGTTGGCAGGGCGGCCCGCATAGTCTTCCCAATCCTGATAAGTAAGGCCAAAGTAAATCGCGCTGTGGTATTGCCCGCCATTGGCCACATTGACCAATGTGTTGTTGTAAATCTGCGCGTCTTTGGAACCATATAGGCCAATACCTTCCCAACCCGTGCTAACGATCAGGTTGTTACGGACAACACACCGGATGTTTTCATAATACCGCGGGTTGACGGCGATATCAAAAAACTCCGGGCTGGTATCAAAGCCTACCAGGACACCGCCTCCATATGCGCGTTCAATACGGTTATTTTCAATCAAAACATCGGCCGCGCCGCCCTTAGCGTAAATCGCGTTTGAACAAATATCGTGGATATAGTTATATTGTACTTCCATGTTGTCGCCGTTGACATTATCGATGCCCTCGGCATTATCTTCCCCGTTTTGTGGCCTGCCGGTAAATGCTTGTCCAGAGTTGTATATTTCATTGTAACGAATGGTGGCGTTATCGCAATTGGGCTTAACTTTAACTACATCGTATCGTGAATCATGCAGTATGCAATCCTCGATGATAATATTTGACGCCCCGGTTCGGTCGGCAGGATCGCCCCAATCCCATTTGGTTTCCAGACAAACGGCATAGAACCCACCCTTTACTTCGACGCATCGCAGCTTACTGCCCGACGAATCTACATCGAAATAGACTCCGGAATCCTCTTCAGCGCCGGAATCGCAGGTGGTCAGATCAATAACCGCCCATTCGCCCTTTGCTGATTGTATCGTGATATTTGGTAACCGGACTCTGACATTGATTCCTTCACGATAAGTCCCGCCGCGAAGTATCAATGTGTCGCCGGGCTGGGCGGCTGCCAATGCTGTATTGATGCCCTTATATGGAGCGTCAATAGAGCCGGTTGCCGTATCGTCATTGCCATACGGAGATACATAGAGGCTATTTGCGGGATCATCACCATTATTGGCGCGCGGGCCAACGACACCCGAGGTATCCGTTGGTATGTTGCTGTCGCTGTTGCTGTCGTTTGCGCCGTTTATGCCGTCATATGAAGATGGAGGGGTATTGTTACCGGAAATGCCCTCACTGACGGGATTGCCCTCATTGCCGGAATCGATGCTACCGCTGCAGGCAGCCAGCAAAGAGACTGTCAATATAAGCGCCAGAGACTTGACCATCAAACACTTCATTGGTTGACTATCCTTTCTGTCTTGATGTATCGCTTAATGATAATTCATAGAACTTCACCGACTTACTCCTTTTCGTAGTCAAACTCCACCCTTTCGTTGTATTTCCTGGAGAATACCTCCGTGCCGTCATCCAGCTTTATTATCAGATGGATGGCGGTCAGTTCCGGGAATGCTTCTTTATCAGTTCTGAACTGGGATTTGTAGACAGGGTCGAGTAGCTCCGTGTCGCTCAGAGCCGTGTCTTGCCGCCCCGCGCCGTAAACATAAGAGTAGATCAAATCGGTTTCATTCACAGTACAGGATACGTTCGCTCCAGGGTAAACTCTCGCCTTCAGTATCCGTGTCCTTTCATCCGCGTATTCAGCCAAGGAGACAGCGGAGGACGGTGCATTGTTTTCCTTAATTTTCTCAAGCGCCTTTTCTGGTACATCTGTTTCGGCAAGGGCTGATTTACCCATCGCTAATTGTTTGCTTGCGCTCACCTTAACATATGTTCCCGGAGGGTACAGGTCGTGACTATCCAGGAAAACCCGGAATTCAAGTTTCCTTGCTTTGCCGTCCGCATTATAGCATACGAGGTCATAGCTGGTTTCCAGGCCCATTGCCTGGCCATCATCGCTGTGTGACATTCTCGGTGTATAGTCATAATCCAGGGGAACAATAGTGTAATAGTAATCTTCCAGTACATAACGGTTGTCGTAATACTGCTTAAACCAAATCGCGCCCATGGTCAACAACACGCCCCCCAGAATGACAGCCAGGATGACGATAAGTCTTCGTATTTTCATTGCTAAAACTCCATTTCTTTTCTATAAAATGCCAGCGCGGATAACACCGCCGCGATTGCTACGTAAATGATATATTCAACGACTGGTGCAATTAATGCACCGCCGCCTATCATACCAGCAAAGACCCTGTCCGATATGCCGGACATCAGATAGTTAATCAAGCCCGGCGCGAATGTTTTCAAACCCATTGCAAGCAGCCCGCTGACTACGCCGAAGGCAAGTAAAACATAGGTGACGATCGCAAAGGTCGTGCGCTGCAGGCCATAGACAACTATGCCGGACAGTACGGAAAAAGCTACGGTCGTCAGAAAGTACTTAGCCGAAACTGCGTATATCATTGACCATGTATCGGCTGTTGCCTTCCATCCAAGTACCGCATAGACACCGCAATGCACAAGCGGTACAAGCCCGAAACCAAGCGCGCCGAAAAGCGATATCAAAACGAATTTTGCAATGACGATTATCAGCTTACTCAACCCGAATCCCACAAGCGATGTTAGGTTTTTGGAGTTCAAATCGTCGGTATATATGGCGGCGAAAAAGAATCCTCCCGCCAGCACAGGCAGAAAATTGAACAGATTGAATGCTTCGTTTACTATTGATTCCTCATTATAGCCTCCCGAACGGACATAGGTGATAAACAGATAACCGGCAAACAGCGCCGCGAAGAATATATACATACTCTTTTTATGGATCAACCGGTAGATCTCACCACGGATATACTTAAGCATTTTCAACACCCCCTACCAGACGTATGAAGTATTCTTCCAGTGTGGTTTCCCGGCGATGCAGGTCATAGACTTCAACACCGCCATTTATCAAAGCGCGGGCTATCTCGTTTGATTTGTCGAGGTGTGATCCCAGCGACAGCTTGTTGCCGCTTAACGACGCGTCATCAATACCCAGTGCTTTCAGCGCCGCCTGTGCCTTTACACCATCATCCACGTCGATCATCAGCGTTTTTTTCGTATGCTCATGCAGGTCATTGTGGGTGATTTCCTTGAGCAGTACGCCGTGGTCGATAAACCCAAATTGCGTTGCGACCATATCAAGCTCGCTCAAGATATGAGAGGATATGATGAAGGTCGTGCCTGTCTGTTCATGGATATTCTTGATGACGCCGCGCATATCGATGATGCCCTGCGGGTCAAGGCCGTTAATTGGCTCGTCCAATACCACGATGGAAGGTGATCCCAGCAGCGCCCCGGCAATGCCGAGCCGTTGCTTCATACCGAGCGAAAAAGCTTTGAACGGCTTTTTTATTCCGTCAAGTTCTACCAGTTTCAACAGCCGCTCCGCATTGCCCCTTGTTTTGATTCCCTTGACACGGCAGAGGTATTGCAGATTCTCCATTGGATTCAGGTATGGGAAAAAAGATGGGTTGATCATAAACCCCATCTGCCGCCGTGCCGCGTTCAAATCATGCTCTTCACCGTGAATGACGACTGTGCCGCCTGTGGGTTTCGCCAGTCCCATTACGCATTTGAAAAAGGTCGTTTTGCCAGCGCCATTTCGCCCGATCAAGCCGTAGATATCGCCTTGCTTCAACGTGAGAGAGACCCGGTCTAGCGCGGCGAACTCACCGTATTTTTTAGTTAACTCATGGGTTTGTAATACAGGTTGTTCCATAAAAACTCCTTTAAGTGTTTAAACCTATAGGTTTGATAAAGAAACAGTGTATAGCAGTCCAGATCTATATGGTAGGGGTCTGGCGCATATAGATCGTATAGATAATATAGAGCCTGCATTGTCGATCAGTCGCTAAAGCAAGTTACAACGTCACTTTGGATAAATCAGTTTGTTATCAACAAAAACCCTGCACTGTATCGTCCACGTGCCTCCAAGGGAAACCTTTAGGCTTTCACCGGTAGGGAGTTGCCCCCATAGCCTCATGCCGAGATTAAGTCCCAATCGTTCATCCTGCAGCTCACCGTTCACGTACAGCCGCTCACCGCTTGCTCTGTTTTCGACAACAATTACATCCTCACCGTGACTAATTTCCCATCTTTTCATTGTGTTCTCCTTCTTTCTATTGATCAAACTATGAAGTGTTACCCTTCCTGTTTGTCTTCTGAATTAATAAATCCTTTCAGCCGGCGCTCGTCCTGAAGCTCCGCCCATGCATCCCATCCCTTATCGCGCAGCAGGGCGTTGTCTTGCTCCAGCATACGATAACCAGTGAAAAAATCGGAGAATTTTTCGCAGGGGTAACACTCGCACAGGGCGCACATCTCGATGCCTTTTTCTTGTGCGCACACTCTGATAGCACAACCCGGATTACCACTGCCGTCTTTACATGAAACGCATACACCATCCTCGGCCATGCCCTTTAAAAACGGCCAAAACCCATCGCCACCGGGAATAAAATGTATAATTTCCTCAAACCCGGCTTTCTTCATTTCGGTATAAAGAACTTTAGCCGCAGGCTCTACTTTTGCCATGACCGCGCAATTTTCGCAGTAAAGGCCGCAATAACATGTGTATTTCTTATCCATATAACTACTCTCCTTCAGTCAGATCTATCGGCGTGTTATTATTTACCCGCTACAAGCTCGCGCAGATTCTTCAATATACCTCCGCCCGCGTCTACAGAAATGCTGCCAACCTTATCACAGATACGCTCAAGGTACTCAAGTTCTTTGAGCTTATACAACGTGGCGTTTTCGTCCATCAGTTTGGCTGTGTCAAGCAAGCTCTTTGTCGCCGCCGTCTCCTCGCGGCGCGATATGACGCTGGCTTGGGCGGACTTCTCGGCTACCAATACGGTATTCATAATATCGCGGATCTCACCGGGAAGGATTATATCCTTAACGCCCGCATCGGTAAACTCTACAAAAAACTCGCTCTCCCTTTCTTTGATTTTTTCGAGAACAAAGCCGCCGATGCTGTCTTTCTGCCGGAGCAACTCGTCAAAGCGATACTTGCCTGTGAATTCGCGCAATATAAGTTGAACCAGAACATGGAGCTGGGTCTTATAATCCTTAAGTTTGTTAACGATGCTTACCGGATCGGCGATTTGATATGAGCAGATAAAATTCACGCGAAGGCTCACCTTGTCGGCGGTCAGTATCTCCTGTCCTGAGATTTCAAGATGCTGTACGCGAGTGTCTATCGTTTGCGCGGTGACTTTCAGATTATGGTTCCAGAAGAAATACTGCCCCGCGGCAAGCGTCTTTTGGAATACCCCGTTGTAGAAAAGCAAGCCGGTTTCACCCTCGTTTACGTCCAGCCTTGTATAATAAACCGAGGGTATATAAGTCATCCAGAAAATCGGCAACTCCGCAGCCAATTCCGGCTCGGTGATGTCGATAACTTCGAAGGCGTGTTTCTTGATAATGTTCCAAAACGCGTATATACCGGGTTTTAACACATCCGAAATACGACCGTCGATGAAATGCACCGCAAGCCTGCCATCAGGGACTTCGATGACCACCGCGTTTTCTTCAAATGCGGTGTCTCTTTGTAATACGGCCAGATTCATTTCCGGGAAGTCCAGTTTCCCGTCAGCTTTAACCTTGATATAGCTCTCGCCAAACAGCGGCCATATCCGCTGTTTGCCCGGCTCCAGTATCCGCTGATATATTCCATTCTTATAGAGAAACCCTCTCTCGTTCTCATTGATAATGATCCTCATTTCGCTCTCCTTCATTGAATTACGCGTTTCCCAAAACGCCCACGGTTTGTCTCCGCCTATGGATTAAGCGACGGCCACACAAAGCCGGGTTCCACCCTTTGAATGGAAATGGGCTATGCGGCGCCGGACACGGAATCCTCCATACCGCCAAAGACTCTGCGCTGCGGCCATCCCAAGGGGCTTGCGTTGAATCACCGCCGGGCGTTTCAGGAACCGCTGCATTTTATAGACTTTACATGTCAATACGATGGGGACTCGAACCCCAGGACAATCCCTTACCAAAAGAGTCGGCGATCGCTCTACCGCTGAGCTACCTCTTGCGAGGGGAGGAATCGAACCTCCGATCTATCGCGTATGGTGACATATGCACTTTGTAAGCACATATACCTTGAAGGTTCGGATACACCGCCCCTTCGAGCCCGGCCTCCCGGCATACCATGAGGACATAGCCCTCCGGCACCGCACGGCATCGCAAAGCCGCCGCATAGGAAAACAAGACCTCTATGATTATAACATATAGGTCTGTTCGATACAATGGTCGCGAGACCTAATGGTACTTACTCCAGATCGTGCTTGAGGACAACGTGTGTAAAGACATAGACCGAAGAAAAAGAGAAGTAAAAGGTGATTTTTCGGTAGAATTTACTAGAATAAAGGTGATTATTATGATACAATCTACGTGAAATGTGAGGAGTGGTTTTATGTCAAAAACGATTCTATCAGAGAAAATCGGAAAGCTCGGTTTCGGGTTTATGTGGCTTCCGCGTAAAGACGGCGTGTTTGATACCGGGCAGATCAACAGGATGACAGATGCGTTTATTGAAAGTGGCGGGACATATTTTGATGCGTCTTACTCATATGAGGGCGCGGAGGCTGCGATATGCGAAGCTGTTGTAAAGCGCTATCCACGAGGGGATGTCCAGCTTGCGACGAAACTGCCACTGGACATGGCAACTTCGGCGGAGGAAATGGAGAAACTGTTTGTGACTTCGCTTGAGCGGCTCGGTACTGACTATATCGACTTCTACCTCCTGCAGGAAATCAATGCCACAGGAAGTAGAGAGGCTGAAGTGCTGGGAGCGTGGGACTATCTTGCCGGGTTAAAGGCTAAGGGGCTTATCCGGCACATGGGTTTTTCATTTCACGGCACGCCTGAGGCTCTTGAAAAGATACTTGGTAGACACCCGGAGGTAGAGTTTACACAGCTTCAGATCAACTATCTGGATTGGGAAGACCCTAATGTTCAGTCTCGCCGCATGTATGAAATCGCGCGCAAACACGACTTACCGATAATCGTCATGGGGCCATTGAAAGGCGGGTTGCTGGCAAGCGAGGCTTCACCTTCAGCAAGCTTATTACGCGGCGCTGACCCGCATGTTTCTGTAGCGTCCTGGGCGTTACGTTTTGCCGCGCAGCTCAGCAGCGTGTTTGTGACGCTCAGCGATATGAGTTCCCTTGAGCAGATGACCGACAATATTGAGACTTTCACAAGCTTGAAAACTCTGTCCGACAGTGAACTTGCGATTCTTGACAAAGCTGTCGGAATCATCAACGCGGAGCCTCACATTGACTGTATAGGTTGCCGTCACTGTACGGATGATTGTCCGCTTTACTTGAGGATCCCGGATCTAATCGCCCTTTACAACGATTACCTTGTACACAGAACGGTGACGAATCTTGACGACAGATACAAACGGCTAATAAGGGACACCGGAAAAGCCGGCGACTGCGCCGGCTGCCATGTTTGCGAAGGAAGTTGCAGGAATAAAGTCAAAATTGTAGACACTATCGAAAAAATAGCGGCTTTGTTTGAACAATAACCCTCCCTGCGGATTGCTTAACTCAAGCGCTCATGTCGTCATTGATGCTGCTTAGGTCGCTATACTGCTGGAAAGCCTTTTCCTGCGCCATCTTTCGCACATCATTTATACGAGAGAAATTTTCCTCGACAAGATCTACAATCGATTTGTCGATCGCGCTTTCTTCAACCATATCCCTGAGTATACTAATAGCATTTATACTATCCATCCCAGGACGGTATGGCCTATCCTCGGTTATTGCTGTCACTATATCCGCAACAGCTACAATACGCGCCAATTTGGAGAAATCATCTCCTTGAACGTGAAATGGATAGCCATCCCCATTCAGTTTTTCGTGATGATATGCCGCCCATGTTGAAATCTGTTCAAATCCTTTGATTTTATTCAGTATTATATATGTATAGTATGAATGCTTTCTCATCTCATTGAATTCCTCATATGTTAAAGCGCTGTTCTTTTCTAAAATCTCTGTGGGGATAGTCAGTTTCCCTAAATCATGCAGATAGCCCGCTATCTCCATCATCTTGCACTCACGTACGGAAAACCCTGAAATAGTCGCCAACTCTAAAGCGACGGCTGCTACACCGCTTGAATGCGTGGCGGTAAATCTGCTCCTGAAGTCAATAATACGGGAAAAAACACTGGCAAAGCTTTTCAATACATCCAGATTCATCACTTCTTTTATTTTAAGCAGTCTTTCCGGCAGAACGTAGTTCATTGAAACCGAGCTAGCCTCGATCCAGAAGTATTCCAGTTTTACAAGGCGACGAAGAGCCTCCAGCGCGTCAGGATGGAAGGCTTTTTCGTTTTCTTCGATTTGTTCCATTATTACCGGGACTTGCTCCAGGATCTCACTGCCCTCATTGAGCAGAAGGGACAGTCTGTCAGCCAGGTGAACGATGTAGCTGCCAAGCGGGATACCGCGCGCAGCCACTGTGTAGTGAGCGTGATGATATTTGATAATGGTAGCGGCTTGATCAAGAGGCTTGCAGTCTTGCAGAAGCTTGCTTCCTATCAGCGCGTGCTGGTTATAAGCGCTGTCATCGAACATTGCAGTGACAACGCGCATCCGTTCGGAAACCGAAAACGCGCCTATGTCATGCAATATTGCCGCCAGAACGATGTCCATTATTTCGGAATCAGGCAAGTCCATTTCTATAGCTATGCCATATGAAATGTAAGCCACTTTTTTGTGATGATTGCTTAACGCAGGATAAACCAGGTCGATCGCTTCCGATATACTGGATGCGAAATCAAAAACAGAAAAATCACCTTCCAAATGCATTCCAACTACCCCCGCTTCGTCTTGAGCATACTATTTTCTATATTATAAAGCTTAAGGCGGCTTTAATGTCAAGCTTGTTTTCAGATAAGTTGGCGCCGGTATCAGGTTATATACTACATTGCTCTGAAAGGAGCATAAAGCAAGCATATCAGTTCAGCCGCTTAGATTAGCCTGCTATACAGGTTGATGTAATCGTTAACGGGACCCGCCTCCCAACTGAAATCGCGCTCCATCGCCCTCTTTGTCAGAACATTCCAACCCTCGCGGTTACTGTATCCCTGCAAAGCGCGATCGATGGCTCCACGGAAATCATAACTGTTGTAATTTTTAAAGGTGAAGCCGTAGCCCGTCCCATAATAGCTGTCCACGATGGTGTCCACAAGGCCGCCGATTTCGCGGACGATTGGGATGGCGCCGTACTTGAGCGCAATGATCTGAGAAAGCCCGCACGGCTCGTACTTTGACGGCATGAGGTATATGTCGGACGCGGCATATATCTTTTGGGCAAGTTCCGGGACGAACCCGATGTATGCCACCGCGCGCCCAGGGTACCTCTTCTCGATGTCCCGGAAGCCGAGTTCCAGATTCTTGCCGTCTTTGTCGCCATCCGCTGCGCTGCCCAGAAGTACGAATTGTATGTCGGTAGAGTCCATCAACCCATTGTACAAAACATCGAGGACTAGCTGGCAGCCTTTCTGCTTAGAGTCGATCCGCGTCACAATGCCCACCAGCGGGACGTCGGCATTCTGCTCCAGCCCCAGCCGCTCCTGCAGCTTAAGCTTGTTTGCCTTCTTGCCTCTCTTAAAAGACTTGACGCTATATCTTTGGTAAATCTGCGAGTCTTTCGAAGGGTCGATGACGTTCATGTCGACGCCGTTGAGTATCCCGGTCAGTTTCCATGCTTCGATGTTCAAAAACGGCGTCAAGCCCTGCCCAAAGTCATAGCCCGAGGTGTCCATGTGATGCCCGGCGATTTCTTCCGCGTAATGCGGGCTGACCGTTGCAATGGAATCCGCAGCCTGCATCGACCCTTTGAGGATATTTATGTCCTTGTCATACTCGACCAAGCCTACCGCCGAGTCAGGCAAGCCAAGGGTATCGTTGAAGATTTCGAAACCGTATCTCCCCTGGAAAGCGATGTTATGGACGGTTATGACCGTTTTGATCCCGGAATACCATGGGTCTTTCGAATAATACAGGTGCTGGTAGATCGGTATGAGGGCGGTCTGCCAGTCGTTCGCGTTGATGACATCAGGCCTGAAGTCGATGCGGGGCAGCATCTCCAGGGCGGCGCGGCAGAAAAAGGCGAACCTTTCCGCGTTGTCGTACTCGTCATAGAGGGTGTCCCTCGCAAAATACCCGTCGTTTTCAATGAAATAGTAGGTCACGCCGTCATAGTGGGTCTCGCAGACGCTGCAGGGCCTGCTGCGCCAGGCTACAGGGATGTCGAACTTTGTGATGAATTTGAAATCTTTTCGCAAATCGTGTGGAATCCTGGAATATAAAGGAAGTACGACCCGGCAATCCACGCCGTTACGGTTTAGGCTTTGCGGAAGGCTTCCGGCGACATCCGCCAGTCCACCCGATGCGATAAACGGTCGAGCTTCGCTCGCTGCATACAGCACTTTCATTGAAGTTCCTCCTTGTAATTCATCTGAGCTGCGTGATTATCTTAGCGGAATAAGCCTCCATCCGCAGCCCGCCTCCAAAATCCACATTCTCCCCGGTCAGCGCGTCGACCCCGCACCCGGCGTTGGCGTTGAAATGCGCGCGATACTCTTCCGGGGCGATATTGATCGAGACGATCACCCTGTCCGGGTTCAATGCCCGCTCGAAGATTAGCTGGGAGCCGTTAAGGTGCAGTTGCTTGTAATCTCCATGGGTCAAACACGCATTCTCCCTGCGTATCCTGGAAAGCGAGGATATGTGGCTGGTTAGTTCATTCCATTCGGGAAAAGCGACCTGCGGCCTCAAGTGTATATCATTATCCCCCTTTTCCCCTGTAATGCCCCATTCGCTCCCATAATAGACGCATGGTATCCCCGGCATGGCAAACAGCAATGTATAGATCAGCGGGAGATGCCGCGGCTGTTCCAGCACTGAAGCGATGCGTGGCACGTCGTGGTTATCGACAAAATTGAAAAGGTGCCTGCCTT
>Ga0123353_10014697_pt1 | contig 11307 bp, 11 predicted proteins | sample TergutLab28metaG_3_FD_92763 | JGI IMG/M metagenome (GOLD analysis project Ga0123353, IMG submission 92763) | Labiotermes labralis P3 segment gut microbial communities from Petit-Saut dam, French Guiana - Lab288 P3 | ecosystem: Host-associated > Arthropoda: Insects > Digestive system > Gut ... | reverse complement strand
TTTGCAGCTGGCAATTGCGCAAGATTCAATTTAAGCGCTTACCTTTGCTTTCAGGCTTGCCACCGGTGATTTTTAACGCATTGGTCGTGCCGGCAATTATCATTTTGGGCGCGCAGCTGCCCTGGGGCTATTACGCGTTGATTGCCGCACAAGTTGCGTTGGGGCAATTCGTGGTGGTGTATGGCTTGGGCATGCCGCTGTTGGCCGCATTGCGCAAAACCCGCATAGAACCTATATTTACCGCCCTGCCGCGCCTGCCTGTCGAATAAGCCAATTCGATAAGGTAATTGCGGTAGTAACGGTCATCAATTAAGGGTTGACGACCGTTGATGGTGTCGCAATTTTGCTCTTGCAAGCAAGCAAAATTACTCCTTTTAGCGGTATATTCTTCAATATCGCTCGGCTTCTTACCGCGAAAAAAGACAAGCAGGCAAACTATGGGGATAATCAATAAAAACAGCCACAGCATAATGGAAATTATATCCAAGTGCAGATGTTATTAACGGCCTTTGCGGGTTAATGAAGGGTATCCGTCTTTGCTAACTCAACGCTTGGTTAGTCGTCATTGCGAGCTGAACGATAATTGTACTTATACTAAACAAGGGCGGCAAAGCAATCCAGATAACGATAACTGGATTGCTTTGCCGCCCTAGAACATTATTTTATACAGATGACATTCGGCTCGCAATGACGACCTTAATTACTTATAAAGGTCCTCGGGGTCGACTTCGATTTCGCCGTTTTGTATTTCGTATTCTTTTATGCCTTTATCAATAAAATGTTCTAATTGAGAATTTAAGGAACGGCGTTCCCTTTCGGCAATCTTTTTGAGTTTTAAGTTGACGATTTCGTCAAGCCTTATTGAAAATTGTATTTTTGACATAGCAACCTCTTTTACATTAAAATAACCTATTTTACACTATAATGATATCAAAACAGTTGTTTTTAGTCAACCACTAAAATAGCACTATAATACCACTAAAACAGTTGACAATAAAAAAATAATATGCTACAATTCGTCAATGAAAGAAAAATCGATAATACAACAAATGTATCTCTGCAACAGAGGAAACTACGAAGAGATACCTTTAAGCAAAAAATACTTCCAACTTTTGGACGATGCGTGCCGCGCTATGGACGAATTTAGTAAAGATTTTTCGCCCGAACAAAAGAAAGCCTTTAATGATTTATATGCGTTGCTTTGCTACCAGCATGGTGAGGAATGTCATTGTAACTTTGTTGAGGGCGTTAAATTCGGGTTGCTAATGGGCATAGAGGCGGCAGAATAATCGACAATTTACGACAAAATTTTTGTCGTACCGCATATCCTTTCGCTTGACTGCAAGGGGCTTTTGTACTATAATAGTAAGACCTTGCAATTAACTTTCTCGCAGTCATCAAGGGTATCTTGTTTGTCGCTACTAAATCCTTGCTCACCCCTTGTGTAGCGATGCTACGCTCGGGACGCTAGGTTTTGCAAGTTTCCTTAGCGACAAAAATCTGTTCCTTTATCTGCCTGCTATAAGTTGCTCACAAGGTCTAGCAACAAAAAAATCTTTTGGAGGAATTAAATCTTATGAAAATCGTCCCGTTATTTGACCGCGTAGTTTTGGAGGCGGTCAGCAGCGAGGAAAAAACCAAGAGCGGAATTGTTTTGCCCACAGCGGCGCAAGAAAAACCGCAAATGGCAAAGGTAATCGCCGTGGGGCCCGGCGGACTTATTGACGGCAAAGAAGTTGTAATGCAACTCAAAGTCGGCGACAAAGTGCTGTACTCTAAGTATGCGGGCAGTGAGTTCAAACTTGATAACCGCGAAGTTACAATAATGCGGCAGAACGATATTCTTGCCGTAGTTAAAGAGTAGTGAATTGAATATTGAAAATGGAATATTGAATAATTTCGGTCAAGATTAATTTCGACAATAATTATTCAAGTTCAATATTACATATTCAATAAGATTAAGTCAACAAACAAATTATAAAGGAGTTTATCCAACAATGGCTAAGCAAATTAAGACGGGCGAAGAGGCCCGCAAAGCGTTAGAGACGGGCGTTAACAGCCTGTCCGACACCGTAAAAAAGACTTTGGGTCCCAAGGGCCGCAATGTGGTATTAAGCAAGAAGTTCGGTTCGCCGCTCATCACTAACGACGGCGTAACCATTGCTAAGGAAATAGAGTTGACCGACCCGTTTGAAAATATGGGCGCGCAACTTGTCAAGGAAGTCTGCACAAAGACCAACGATGTGGCGGGCGACGGCACAACGACCGCCTGCGCGCTTGCCCAAGCGATTATCAAAGAAGGTCTTAAAAATATCGCGGCGGGTGCAAACCCCATGATACTCAAAAAGGGTATCGCGGGTGCGACCGACATAGCCGTTAAAGAACTTCAAAAAATCAGCAAACCCGTCGCCGACAAAAAGGCAATCGGGCAGGTCGCGGCTATTTCGGCGAGTGACGAGAATGTCGGCCAGTACATAAGCGATGCTATGGAAAAGGTCGGCAAGGACGGCGTTATAACAATCGAAGAGAGCAAGACCGCCGATACATTCCTGTCCGTTGTCGAGGGTATGCAGTTTGACCGCGGTTACGCGTCGCCCTATATGGTCACCAATCCCGAAAAAATGGAAGCGGTCTTAGATAACCCCGTTGTTCTTATAACCGACCGCAAAATCAGCAATATCCAAGAGATTTTGCCGGTTTTAGAACAAGTAGTCAGCCAAAGCCTCAAACTTCTCATTATCGCCGACGATATCGAGGGCGAGGCGCTTACTACAATAATCCTCAACAAACTGCGCGGCACATTTAACTGCGTAGCGGTCAAAGCTCCCGGCTTCGGCGACCGCCGCAAAGCCATGTTAGAGGACATCGCCATTCTTACGGGCGGTCAAGTCGCAAGCGAGGAATTGGGTATTGAGTTAAAAGATGTGACCGTCCAAATGCTGGGTAAAGCCAAGCAAGTCAAGGTTGACAAAGATAATACAACTATTGTAAGCGGCGGCGGCGCGGAAAAAACCATCAAAGACCGCATTAAGGCGATTAAGGCGCAAATCGAAGTTACGACTTCGGATTATGACAAAGAAAAATTGCAAGAGCGGCTTGCAAAACTCGCGGGCGGCGTTGCCGTAATTAATGTTGGTGCGGCGACCGAAGTCGAAATGAAAGAAAAGAAACTCCGCATAGAGGACGCCCTATCGGCGACCCGCGCGGCAGTTGAAGAAGGCATTGTCCCCGGCGGCGGTGTTGCGCTCCTCACGGCGATTCCCGCGCTTGACAAATATATCAAGGGACTTAACGGCGACGAGAGGACGGGCGCGGAAATCGTATTAAAGACACTCTCAACACCTATCAAAATTATCGCCGATAACGCGGGTGTGGACGGCGGCGTTGTGGTCAATAACATTTTGGCTAACAAGACCGTTCCCAACTACGGTTACGACGCACTCAAAGATGAGTACGGTGATATGGTTGTTAAGGGAATAATCGACCCGACTAAGGTGACGCGCAGTGCGCTTCAAAATGCGGCGTCGGTCGCGGGAATCCTTCTCACCACCGAATCGGTTGTGGCGGACATTCCCGAGAAAGAACCCCCGATGATGCCCCCCGGCGGCGGAATGGGCGGAATGGGCGGAATGTACTAAGGTTATTGAAAAAATTAGATTTAATATTGAAAATTGAATGTAAAAGAAAGCGCCGATGGGTTTTGAGACCTATCGGCGTTTTGAGTTATTAACCTTAATTTTTCAATATTCAATATTAAATCTAAATTTACCCTGCCATAAAACTTATATGATACATAACCATTAGTATGACGGCGGCGGCGAGAACTGCCAGATATATTAAGAAGAAAAGCAGTTTGCGTCTTTGCCGCCCGAAGAAAAAGGAAAGACCGCTAAGCCCTACCACCGTCATTATCGCGATATCACGGATAAAGTACATCATGTTCAAAGCGTTACCGTCAGGAATAAACGCGCGTCCGCTCAATCCCAAAAACATATTTAGAAACAAAACTCCTAAATAGATAATGAGGAACACCGCAAAAAATGCACTTATGCGGTCCAGCACGGTGCGCGCGGCGGTCGATAGGCAAAAGCCGCTCGGGGCGTTGGGGTCTTTGGCTCGTCTGTTCATAATTTTATCTCCTTTTTGTAGTGGCGGCTACACAAGTTATCGAAAGTATAGCCACCCGCAGGCGCGCACTGCGCGCGACTATGAGTCTAGTTATTACTGCCGTCTGTGTTTATGCGCTTACCTTGGTCGAGTTGCGAATTTGCCGTGCGTTGCAGGTCAAGCGGGTTGGCGACCATTTTGTATACATATTCTTTGTTGTTAGAACCTATTGTAATTTGCCCGAAGTTAAAAATTCTGCCGATAAGCGACATTTTGACTTTGAGGAAGTCGATGTGACCCAGTTGGCGGTCTAGGACTTCGATACGAAGTATTCCCTTTTTGCCGATAAGTCTAGTCTTAGTTACGGCGATTTCGATACTAATGCGCTTTATAAGTTCTACGCACAGGGCGACAAGCAGCACAAGGCTAAACACCAAACCTACGGCGCTCATGAGCCCGAAAGGCAGCGGCCATGAGGACCCCGGCCAGTTAAGCGGCGCAAAAAAGCCCGCGATAAATAACGCCAGCGACAGAGCAAGCCCGAGTGATTCGTTAAAAACAACCCACTTTGTGATGCGGTAAATCTTTACAATGTCATTCTTGTCTTTGACAAGTTTTTTCTCGATATAACTCATGGAAAAATCCTCCGGAATTTAATTACAAGATATAAAGTATAAGTTATAAATTAAGTACGAGTATTTTTGAGATTTGTCGCGTTCTATGTGTCATTTTGACCGAAGTGCCGCTTGCGGCGCGAAGCGGAGAAATCTCAACTTACAGTAATATTTTTAATAACTATCGGTGTAACGGGGACATCGTCGTGATGACCGACGCGCGTTGTGGGGCACTTGCTAATATCGACCGCGACTTTTGCGCTTTCGTTGTCGGCGGTTTTGCCGAACGCCGCGTAATTGCCGTCTAAGAAACCCGCGTCCGCCACACAGATAAAAAACTGGCCTGTAGCGGAATCTGGTACATTGGTCCGCGCCATGGATATAACGCCAAGAGTATGCCCGAGCGGGTTAGTCACGCCGTTAGCGCGGAACTCGCCTTTGATAGGCGTAAGACCGCCTTTTTCGGTAAGGGTTCCTGTGCCTGCCGTCATTCCTCCGCCTTGGACCATAAAGCCCGGGATAACCCTGTGAAAACACAGCCCCGCATAGTAACCGCTCTTGGCGAGTTTTACAAAGTTATCCACACTTATGGGCGCGATGTCGGGGTATAATTCCAGATTAATATTCCGCCCGTCAGTCAGTGTAATTGTGCAATTGATTTTATTAACCATGCTTAGATTATATATCTAAATAATTAAAAAGTCAATTCAATTACATTATAATTTTTTAAGATAATAATTCGTTTGCCAAGACAAAAAAAATGTGTTATACTTAAAGTCTAATCGGAGGTAACAACAGTGCATTTTAGCGAAGAAGTCAAGAAGATGTCATGTGTCAAACAAGGAGTAAGCCATGGGTCTGCGCCCATTCCGCAAGAGGGCAAGTGGACTAAGGTCAAAGAAATTAAGGAAATCAGCGGATTCAGTCACGGTGTGGGCTGGTGCGCGCCGCAGCAGGGGACTTGCAAACTGTCCCTCAATATTAAGGACGGCATTATCCGCGAGGCACTTATCGAGACTGTCGGTTGTAGCGGAATGACGCACTCTGCCGCCATGGCGGGCGAAGTTATGCCCGGCAAGACGGTTTTGGAAGCCCTTAATACCGACTTGGTTTGTGACGCGATTAATGTCGCCATGCGCGAACTCTTCCTGCAAATAGCGTATGGACGCACGCAGTCGGCGTTTAGCGAGGACGGCTTGGAAATCGGCGCGGGTCTCGAAGACCTCGGCAAGGGTCTTCGCAGTCAGGTGGGCACCGTGTACAGCACCGAGGCCAAGGGCGTCAGGTATTTGGAAATGGCGGAAGGCTATATAACCAAACTTGCGCTTGATAAGGACGATTTGGTAATCGGGTACGAATTTGTACGAATCGGTCCCATGATGGAACAAATCAAAAAAGGCGTCGCGGCGGCCGAGGCTCTGCAAAAGAACACGGGCACCTACGGCAGGTATGCGGGTGCAACTAAGTATATTGACCCTAGGCATGAGTAGGGAGAGCAAATGAAAATACATTGTTGGGAATGCGCCGAGCAAATATCAAGCAGCGCGCCTGCTTGTCCTAAGTGCGGCGCACCGCAAAACCATGCGGCGGGCAGACGCAAACCGCGCGAAAAATACTATATCTTTTAGCGGTAACATTATTAATTTTTTGGGCATTGGTATTCATACTTGCTCTAAGCATAGCGGGCATGGTCATTTATCTTTTTGAAGTTAACCAACTTCTCAACTATGTCGGTGTACCACCTCTTTTACTCACAGAATTCACTGCGGCTTTTGTATCGGGACTTACAACTTTGGGCGCTACGGGAGGGGTTTTAATCGCAGCGGCTGTTAAGGCTTTTGCCGCCCGCGCGTTCCTCAAAGAATAGCCCGCGCTTGTAATTCAAGATGTTGTGCCGCAAGCGGCAGAGGAAGTTCCGGCAGAGTCATAAATTTATAAAACACCTAGCCGCGCAAGCGCGGCGTCCCTCTAAGATTTTAGAGGGGAATAAATAAGGAGAAACAATATACATGGCAATCAAATTTGAAGGATACGAAAAAAGAATCGGCAAGATTAAGAAAGTCTGCGCCGAATACGGTATAGACGGATTAGAGGGCGCCAAGAAACTTTGCGACGGCAAAAAAATAGATGTCGAAAAAATCGTGCGTGAGACGCAGATGATAGCATTTGAAAACGCCGTCTGGGCGTATACATTGGGTTGTGCGATTGCGATTTCCAAGAAAGTGCGCAACGCCGCCGAGGCTGCCGAGGCAATCGGTATAGGGCTGCAGGCGTTTTGCGTGCCGGGCAGCGTCGCCGAACAACGCGATGTGGGCTTGGGGCATGGCAATCTCGCGGCAAAATTGTTGCGCGACGATACAAACTGTTTTTGCTTTTTGGCGGGACACGAGAGTTTTGCCGCTGCCGAGGGCGCGATAGGTATCGCTAAAACGGCGAACCAGGTGCGCAAAAAACCATTGCAGGTTATCCTCAACGGCTTAGGTAAGGATGCGGCGCAGATTATCAGCCGCATCAACGGTTTTACCTTTGTCGATACCCAATATGATTACGCGTCGGGCGAGTTAAAAATCTTGAAGTCAGTCGCCTATTCGGACGGTGAGCGTGCCGCTGTAAGATGCTTTGGTTGCGACGATGTTATGGAAGGCGTCGCCGTTATGCGTTATGCCGATGTCGATGTCAGCATTACGGGTAACAGCACCAATCCCACGCGCTTCCAACATCCCGTCGCGGGCACATACAAGAAGTGGGCGCAAGAACACAACAAGAATTTCTTCTCGGTCGCGAGCGGCGGCGGCACGGGCCGCACCCTGCATCCAGATAATATGGGTGCGGGTCCCGCCAGTTACGGAATGACCGACACCATGGGCCGTATGCACTCGGATGCGCAATTTGCCGGGTCGAGTTCGGTCCCCGCCCATGTAGAGATGATGGGATTAATAGGGATGGGCAACAACCCCATGGTAGGCGCAACTGTTGCGCTCGGTGTAGCCATACAGCAAGCCGGATAGCCGAAAAGCAGGTAGCCCATAACTACTTTTGGGGTCAAAACAACGACTTTTTGGGGAATCCGCTTTTTGTGGGTTCCTCTTTTTTATGCCTTGTGCCCATTTTGTGCCCCAAAATAAAAATTGAGTGCAAAGCATAAAAAACTCCCCGAAGATTTTGTTCCTAAGTCAGTCAAAAAGCGCCGGAACGCATCCGTCGATAATATACATATTTTATGGGAACTCACAAAAAAGCGGGTTCCTTTTTACATATCAAAGTATCGCAAAATATGAGAATACTTATTAAATATATGATAATGTTTTTGTTTGTTCTAGATGTAAAATTAAATTAAGTATAATGATACTATATTAAGGAGAATTTATCATGGCAAAGAAATTAAAGTACGGCATCGTAGGATGCGGCGGAATCGCCAACGGCAAGCATTTGCCCGCGCTTAAAAATTTGAGTGCGGAAATAGAGACCGTGGCATTTTGTGACATTGTGCTTGAACGCGCGCAAAAGGCCAATAAGGAGTTCGGCGGCGGCAAAGGTAAGGTTTTTACCAACTACAAAGAACTTCTTAAAGAAAATCTAGACGCGGTGTATGTACTCACGCCTAATGATTCGCACTGCGAAATCACCGTTGCCGCGCTAATGAGCGGCAAGCATGTTTTGTGCGAAAAGCCCATGGCGATGAATTACGCCGAGGCGCAGCAAATGGTCAAGGCGCGGGACGCCAGCGGTAAAAACCTTACAATCGCGTACCAAAACCGCTTCCGTCGCGATGCGCTGCATCTAAAAAAGGTGTGCGAAGACGGAACTTTCGGCGATATATATTTTGCCAAAGCAATAGCCGTGCGGCGGCGCGCCGTGCCTACCTGGGGCGTATTTTTGGACAAAGTAAAACAAGGCGGCGGACCGCTTATTGACATAGGCACCCACGCGCTCGACCTTACGCTTTTTATGCTTAACAACTACGAGCCGGCTTACTGCGTCGGTACAACATATCAAAAGTTAAACAAAATTAAGGAAGGAACGGGCAACGCCTGGGGAGACTGGAATACCCAAGAGTTTACCGCCGAGGATTCGGCTTTCGGGTTTGTCGTGATGAAAAACGGCGCGACGGTTATGTTGGAGTCAAGTTGGGCGCTTAATACACTCGATGTTCGCGAGGCGGTTACGCAATTGTGCGGAACCAAGGCGGGAGCGGATATGCCAAAAGAGGGAGATTTGAGGATTAACGGCGTTAATCACGGAGTCCAGTATACGGTTGAGCATAATTTTTCGGCGGGCGGCGCGGCTTTCTTTGAGGGCGGCGGCGCGGCGCTACCCGCGGACCTTGAGGCCCTTAATTTTTTAAGAGCCATTAAAGGCGAGGGTAAACTTTATGTCGCGGCGGAGGAAGCGGCAATCGTGACAAGGATTTTGGATGGGATTTATATTTCTGCCGAAACCGGCAAGCCCTATTATTTTGATTAGAGAGGACGAAAAGATGATTAAAGTTACCGTTTGGAATGAATATCTTAGACAAGATGAGAGGCAGGTTCTCGAAGCATATCCCGAGGGTATGCACAATGTAATCGCCGCCGCTCTTAACCGCGAAAAAGATATAAAAGCGTCAGTTTCACTTCTTTCTAATCCCGAGCAGGGTTTGGACGAAAAGACATTGGATAATACCGATGTCCTCATTTGGTGGGGGCATCATTATCACGACAAGGTAGAGGACAGTCTGGCGCAAAAGGTTGCCGACAGGGTGCGGCGCGGAATGGGCGTGATATTTTTGCACTCGGCTCACAACTCAAAGCCTTTCAAACTTCTTTTGGGGACCAGCGGCAGTTTGTGTTGGCGCGTCGCCGACGAAAAAGAACGGATTTGGGTGTCGGCGCCCTCGCACCCGATTGCCGCCGGCTTACCTCCGTCCTTTGTTTTGGAAAAGGAAGAGATGTACGGCGAGCCTTTCGGCATCCCTACGCCTGATGAAACTGTGTTTATAGGCTGGTTTGAAGGCGGCAATGTATTCCGCTCGGGCGTTACCTTTACGCGCGAGTACGGCAAAATCTTTTATTTCCAGCCCGGTCACGAAACATACCCTATCTACCGCGACGCCAATATTCAAAAGGTCATAACAAATGCCGTCCGTTGGGCAGCGCCCCTTGTAAAGATACCGGAATTTGACTGCCCTAATACGCCGGCCGTGGAAAAAATAATGGGCTAGGTGGTCGAGGGGACGGTGGTATAGACAACCGCTATGAGTGTTTTACAAGGCAGTAGTAAGTTTAGTATAGTATAAGTATGCCAAAGAGTTACTTATGGTAAGAACTCTGGGGTTGGAAGATAAAGATTGAGAAAGAGGGTTGTCGATACCCCCGTCCCCTCGACCACCCCCGTCCCCTCGACCACCTCGACCATCCCCTCGACCAGTGTTGACAAAAGTTAATTGACGGAAAAGTTGAGAATATGATAGAATAATGGAAACGAGAGGATTACTATTGGAAAAGATGATAACAAGAAAAAACACATTGAGGAATATGGTTAGCGGCATTTTGGTCGCTGTGTTTTTAGTGCTATCTATTTTTGCATTTGCTGGGTGCATCACTACGGGAGCGGGGTCTTGTGAGTTTTTTACTTACCGCAGTATTAGGGCAGGCGATGGTCAAAGGGTTGCTATAATTACGGGACTAACGGCGAGAGGGCAACAGCAAAGATTTTTGGTAATCCCCGAATACCACAGAGGGATGATGGTACAAATCGGGCTTAGAGCATCCTTCCCTTGGTTTTTGGACAATACATCGCCTTGGGGAAGTGATAATTTAGAGAAAGTGTTTTTTACCAGGGGTCAAACTTTTGTTAGGGAGAATGCGTTTTTTCAATGCCCTAACTTGACAAGAGTTGTTGTTGTTGATGAGGCATTACCAAATTTTACAGGAACCGGAGTAGGAGGGGGGGGGGGGCTTCCCTCTTGGCTCAATGCTTGGATGGAAAAATCCGCTTACGAGACGCACAGGTTAAAGCACTGGGGTCTTAAACCCGCTAACATAACCTATTTGTTTAATTATGTACGAGAAGGACGGGATTTTCACTGGGTAGATGATGTAGATTACGGCGAGAAAATAGAGTTTATACCGCCTGTCCCGATAAGAGAAGGGTATGACTTTGCAGGTTGGTACAGAGAGCCGGAAGGGATAAATAAATGGGATTTTGGTACGGATAGATTACCGGATAAAATTGTGTATACAAATGATGTAACGATACGCGATGTGGCGAGAAGTGTTCATGTAAATGATGAGGGCAGGCGCCAAATCATTCTGGATACTAACGGAAATCTAACATATACAAATAGAAACGGGGAGAGGATTACTCTAAACATAGATGCAAAAGGGACTAGCCCGGACGATAATGATACAGCAATTCTCACTAATAGTGTCGGCTACAAACTTTATTTAACTAATACAGGACGGGTGTTTTACTTTAACAGCCAAGGAAACAGGTTTTATTTGGATGACAAGGTTGATTTACTACTATTTTACCGCGGACACATACTTCATTTGGACGAAGACGGCAGAGTTTTTTATTATGACTTAGAGGGTAATCGGTTTTATTT
>Ga0123353_10014696_pt1 | contig 11307 bp, 8 predicted proteins | sample TergutLab28metaG_3_FD_92763 | JGI IMG/M metagenome (GOLD analysis project Ga0123353, IMG submission 92763) | Labiotermes labralis P3 segment gut microbial communities from Petit-Saut dam, French Guiana - Lab288 P3 | ecosystem: Host-associated > Arthropoda: Insects > Digestive system > Gut ... | reverse complement strand
TGGTCAAAAAATACCAGGACCTCAGCGACAAACTGGTGGCGCTGGGCAAGGAAGAGAAGGAACTGAAGGAACGCAAGGAAGCGCAAGACGCGCTTGATCCCAAGGATGAAGCCCGCCTCAAAAAAGCGACGGCGGATTTGGACGCGGCGCGCAAGGCCGTCAGCGCCTTTTTGAACACCCTGAGCGCGGAACTTGCCAAAAAGGGCAAAAGCGCCACTGTCTCCAGCGCCGCCAGCGCGGAAAAATACCAAAAGCTGCTCAAGGAGCTGGGCGCGGGCGCTGTGCTCATCCAGACCGTGCTGTCCGACGACAGGCTCTGGCTCATTCTGACTACGCCGGATGCCGTCATCGCCAAGCAGAGCCCGGTGGACGCCAAGGCTCTGAGCGCCAAAACCCTGAGTTTCCGCGACATCCTGCAGGACGACCAGAAGGACGCCAAGCCCATGGGCAAGGAGTTCTACGACGCGATTATCGCGCCCCTCGCCCCTTCCTTGGAACAGGCGGGCGCCAAGACGATCATGTTCGCGCTGGACGGTTCGCTGCGGTATATTCCCATGGCCGCCCTCTATGACGGCACGCAGTGGCTGGTGCAGAAATACGCCCTGAGCATGTTCAACGAGGCGGCCGGAACCGCCATGGGCGCGCCGCCCTCCGGCGAACGCAAGGTGGCGGGCTTGGGCGTGACCAAGGAACACAAGTACGGGCGCGGCAAATTCACGGCCCTGCCTTCGGTCAAGGACGAACTGACGGCTATCGTCAAAACCGGCGACAATCCCGGCGGCCTAGTGCCGGGCATGATGACCCTGGACGAAGGTTTCGTCGATAAGACGCTTCAGGATGTACTGCGGCAAAAATATCCCATTGTGCACATGGCCAGCCACTTCCACTTCAACCCCAAGAATCCCGGCCAGTCCTTCCTGCTGCTGGGCGACGGCAGCGGCCTGAGCCTTGAACGCATCGCCACATCGGATGAGTTCAAGTTCAACTCCGTGGAACTGCTGGCGCTTTCCGCCTGCCAGACGGCGCGTGGCGGCACGGACGCCAGCGGTAAGGAGGTGGAAGGCTTCGGCGCGCTGGCCCAGCAACGCGGCGCGCGGGCAGTGCTGGCCACGCTATGGCCGGTATTCGACGAGTCGACCGGGCTGCTCATGTCCCGCCTCTATGTCCTGCGCAAGGAAAACGACAAGATATCACTGGCCGAAACCCTGCGTCAGGCGCAACTTCAGCTTATTGAAAACAAGGCGCCGGGCAAGAACTTTACCCACCCCTACTATTGGGCGCCCTTCGTCCTCATGGGGGACTGGCGCTGACGACATACAATAAGGAGCATGCGTATGAAACGCATAGCCTTCATCACGATCGCCTTGAGTCTGTTCGCCGGATCGGCGCTGGCCCGCGATCCCGGCTTTCATATTGAAGCTTGGTGCAAACAGCAAAATACGCATGCGACAGCCGTCAAGAACTGCATTGACGAGGAAAAGGCGGTGCGTGACGATGTGCGGGCGATGAAGATACCCGACATTGTTTTTACCAGATGCCTGGATCGGGCGAAAAAAGATCCGGCCCAGGCCAGCTATTACAGCTTTCAGAGCTGTGTGGAAAAAGCGAAGCGCAAATAGGCGATGTACGCCGCGCCACAAGAACGCTGAACGCTTCAGCGGATTCCCGCAAGCAGCAGCAGAACCGACGCATAATATCCCGCGGCAAGCATGCACAGGATGCCGAGGGCGATCAGCGCGAAGCGTGTGCTTTTGCGCATGCCTTTTCCTTTTGTTTCCGTCTGTCGCACTGTGGGGCGGGCATGTCAACGTTTGCATGAGGCGGGCGCTTGCCGTGAGGCAGCCTTGCTTCTGAAGTGCTTCTTCCGTATGCTTGAGGAGGCAAAAGCAGGAAGACAACCTTCCTCGTCCTCGCGCTGCTCTTGCCTCCGGGAATCTCAATATGGCGGACAACGGACTGGAATTGGCGCGCCTGGAGCGGGCGCTCGGCTATGTTTTCCGGGATGCGGGCCTGCTTGCCGCAGCGCTGACGCACAGCTCTTTCGCCAATGAAGCGGATGGCGGCGGCACGTATAACGAACGTTTGGAGTTTCTCGGCGATGCGGTATTGTCGCTGTGTGTCTCCAGCGAGCTTTTTGTCCGTTTTCCCGATGCCCGGGAAGGAGATCTGACCCGTTTGCGTTCGCAGTTGGTCAACGCGTCTTCTTTGGCGGACGTGGCGCGCACCATTGGCCTTGATGATCATCTGCGCCTGGGCAGGGGAGAGGAAAATCAGGGCGGACGCAAGCGCGACACGCTGCTGGAGGACGCCTTGGAGGCGGTGTTGGGGGCTGTGTATGAAGATGGCGGTTTTGCGCCCGCGCGGGAGCTTGTGCGGCGTCTTTTTGCCGGCCATTGGCCCCGGACGCTGATTCGGGAGTTGCGGAAAGATTTTAAGACACAGCTTCAGGAAGTCATCCAGCAACACTACCGTCAACGGCCGACGTACACGCTCAGCGCCAGCCACGGACCGGAACACGCCAAGCTTTTCGAGGTATGTGTGCGTCTGCCCGACGGCCGGAGCTTTATCGCCCGGGGCCCCAGCCTTAAACGCGCGGAACAGGAAGCCGCCCGCAACGCCCTGCTTGCTTTGCATGCCACGCCTGCGTAGCATCGCAACCGGCCTGCTGTTGCGGAGTCTTTCCTATGCCGCCGCGTATGCAGCGTGGTCTGTCGGGCGTAATCCGCCCCTGTCCGCGCGACCCCCGGCCATGCCGTGCGATCCGCCGCGCGCTGTCCCCCTCTGCTTTCAAGCCGCCTCAGCTTCCAGACCCGGTCCGGGGAAGACGAGCCTCCCCGGACCTCCCGTCTTTGGTCTGCCACAGCTTGAAGGAGAACGGCCTAGCCTCCGATGAGGTTCATGGCCATTCTTGGCAGCGAGTTGGCCTGCGCGAGCATGGCAACGGCAGCCTGAGTCAGGATCTGGTTGCGCACGAATTCCGTCATTTCCGTCGCCACGTCGACGTCGGAGATGCGAGATTCCGCTGCTTGCAGGTTTTCAGCCTGGATATTCAGATTGGTGATCGTGTTTTCCAGGCGGTTTTGAAGCGCGCCGAGGGCAGCGCGGATCTTGTCCTTTGAAACAATGGCCAGGTTGATGGCGTCCAGGGCGTGCTGGGCCGCCGACTGGGTGGAAATGCAGAAACCGGCGTCCGCTACGGACTGGTTGCCGAGACCCAGAGCGGAGGCGGTGGCGCTGCCGATGGAAATGTAATAATAGTCTTCCGCCGAATGGTTGCCGGGACCGAAGTGAATCTTCAACTCGCCCTTGGCCTGGAGGCCGCTTCCGTCGTGCTTGCCCGACAGGGTGCCGTTCAGAAGCTTGACGCTGTTGAAAGCCGTGGCATTGGCGATACGGGTGATTTCCGACGCCATGGCCTGGTATTCCGACTCGATCATCAAACGCTGCGTCGAGTCGTAGGTGCCGGTTGCCGCCTGTTCCGCCAGCTCTTTCATGCGGATCAGCTTTTCGTCGATTACCTGCAAAGCGCCGTCCGCCGTCTGGATGAGGGAGATGGCGTCTGCCGCGTTGCGCGCGCCCTGCCGCAGAGTGGCGATTTCCGCCCGCTGCAATTCGCGGATTGCCAGACCCGCGGCATCGTCCGCCGCGGAGTTGATCCGCAGGCCGGAAGACAGGCGCTGCGTGGAAGTCGCCAGGTTGCTGTAGTGCTGGTTCAGGTTTCTGGCGGCATTCATTGCTGCCAAGTTGTGGTTGATAACCAAAGACATGGGACACCTCCTTATGGGTGGTTAAGCTGTGCCCTATGTCATGCAACCACTGTGCCAAGTTCTATTTTATGATGTATATTGCTATATTAAATAATATCTAGACTTTATTGGCAAAAAAATACGGGTTCTTCGACGGCTTTTTGACCGCGAAGCTGGGCGGGAAACAACAGAGCGCGGCGCCGTTTCAGGTCGGCGCCGCGCATGAGAGGAGGTCAACGAAAAATGCTGTCCCCTCCGGGTTATTCAGTTATCAGCGCTTCATGTTGATCACCGTATCTATCATGATATCTACCGAGGTGATGACCTTGGAGTTGGCCTGGTAGCCGCGTTGGGTGGTGATCATATGCACCATTTCCTTGGCCAGGTCCACGTTGGATTGTTCAATCATGTAGGAGTTGATGAAGCCGAAGCCGTTCACGCCTGCCGCGCCCCAGGAGGGTTCGCCGGATTCTCTGGTCTGGCTGACCAGGTTGCCTCCTTCGAAGCGCAGGCCCTGTGGAGCCACGAAGTCGTAGAGCACCACCTGGTACAGGGGCAGGGTCACGCCGTTGGAATAGATGCCGGACATGACGCCGTACTGGTCAAAGACCACGTCCATCAGGTTGCCGTAGGTGTAGCCGTTCTGCCGCGAAAGCATGGTGGCCGAGGAGGCCGCGCCGGTCAGCCGGCAGTGATCGGCGGCGATGATGGGTTGGCCCTGTATGCCTGCCAGGCCGCCGGCATTGGCCCAGCTCGTCGGATCAAAGGGAACCGGCGAACCGTCGGAGGCGGGACCGCCGTTCGCACGCACTTCGCCGAGGGCGAGGGCGTTCTTCCAAGGAGTGGCGAGGTGCGGCACGGTGATGCCGAAGTCCATTTCGATCAGGTGATCCTTGCCCTTGGGGGAACCCACGGTATAAGCCTGTTCCACCGCGGTGAAGTTGGCCACCATGAGCGGCAGACCGTTGTTGGACACAGCGCTGGGGTACCAGGACAGCAGCATGTTTTGCGTCTCGCTGACTATCTGATCAGCACTCGTCACTGTCACGCCGGCGGGCAGAATTTGTCCCGCAGTATAGGTGGTGCCGTTGCTGCCCAGAACCTGGTAGCCCGTCTTGACCTGCGTACCCAGCGCTGAACAGTATTGGTCACCGGAGGTGGTGCCGCCGCCATAAAGCGCTGTATTGTCCTGGGTATTAGCGATGGTGACGGGTCCGGTATAGGTCGTGCCTGTGCCCGTTGGAGCGGGAATGGTGACCTGGTAGCCAGCCTGAACCGTATAGACGGGCGGCGGTCCGGTGCCGTCACCACCATCGGTCGCGACACCCACGGATGAGGGGGTCAATACCGTGGTCGTTGCGTTGGCTAGGTCTGCGGGGGGCACGGGCACCATTGTCTGCGTAACGGTGACATCCGGGTAGAAGGCGGTGTCGTTTATCCGCGTGGCGGGGATGGGATCGCCAGGACTATAGAGCTGGGTATCCGTGGGGTTCATGGGGTTCGTCCACAACGCGTGGTAGTTCGGTAGCAGCGTGACGTTGCCGCTGGCGTCGGCCTTGGTGACCGCCTCTTTCCCCCCCATGAGGGTGTAGGAGGACAGATCGACGAGATCGCCGTTGCTGCCGAAGGTCATGGTGCCGCTCATCAGGATGCCGGCCATCTTCGTGGTCTGCATGCTTTGCGCCGTGCCGCTCGCCGTATCCCAGAACATGCGCGCGTCCTCGGCCGGGTCGATGGTGACGATGTATTCCCACATGGTCTGGCTGGGTTTGCCGCCGTCATAGGACGTGGTGGCGGTGGTGCTCCAGTCCTTGTCCACCTTGTCGAAATAAATGGTCGCCGTGTGGGCCACGCCCGCGTCGTCGTAAATTTTTATCGAGCTTTGGTAGGCAAAGGCGTCTTCCGCCAGATAGGGCGCGCCGTTGCGATTGATGGGCTGGTTGGTGGCGGGATCGATAAGCTGGCCGTTCCAGGTGTTGAACAGGGCCGCAAAGGGGTTGGCGTCCCAGATCGAATGGTCGGTGGAGGCGGCGGCAAGGTTGACGTAGGTGGTTATCCTGTCCGTTTCCTTGGGCAGCACGGTCCAGGTTTCCAGCTTGATGTCCTTGGGAACGCCCGTGCCGAGGATGGGAGAAACGTTGGCGCTCTGGGGCGCGCTGCCTGTGGCGATGATGGGCCCGCCGCTGTCAATGGGCACCTGCCAACCCTGCAAAATGTAACCCTGCGGGTTTTTCAGTTCGCCGTCCTTGTTGAAGGAAAAGTCGCCCGCGCGGGTGTAATATACGGTATCCTGGCCGGGTACCCGTACCTGGAACCAGCCCTTGCCCTGGATGGCAAGGTCGGTGGACATGCCGGTCTGCTCGAAGGAACCCTGGGAAAAGTCCGTAAGCACCGTGCCCACGCGCGCGCCCATGCCCACCTGTTCAAGGCCGGCCGCGCTGAAGGTGTTGTTGTAGAACAGATCCATAAAGTCCATCCGCTGCGACTTGAAGCCGATGGTGTTGACGTTGGCAATATTGTGGCCCAACACGTTCATTTTTTCCCCGTGCACGAGCAGTCCTGACACTCCCGCCCACATGCTTGCTGAAAGACTCATGATTGACCTCCATTATGCCGCCGGAGCGGCGTTTTTTATACATTCCGCCGTAGCGGCTGTTTACGAACTTGTTTCCGTGTCGTTGCCCGCGCTTTCCGGAGTGCCGGCGGCGGCTATTTCGCGCACGTTCTTCAAGGCTACCATGCGGCCGTCTGCCAGGCGCAGATAGGTTTCGCCGTTATTGTTGAGGACGCTTTCCACGCGCCCGGTGACCGCCGTGTCGACCAGCATGGACTGGCCGTTGGCGTCTTCGCACGAGAGGCGCACGTAGTATACGCCGTTGAGGGCCGCATGGCCGGCGGAATCCTTGCCGGACCAGTCGAAGGTATAGGTGCCGGCGGCCCTGGCGCCCAGGGATTCGCCGTAGATCAGATTCATATTCTGGTCGTAGACGTAGAGCGAACCCTTGGCCATGTCACTGCCGATGGCCCAATAGAACTTGCTGATGCTTTCGTCCGTCTTGGCGATGCCGTTGCCGCCCGCCGCCACGTCCTTGCCGATGTAGTTCGCGGCATTCATCATCTGCTGATCTTTGGTGGCCGAGGTAAGGGCGTCCATGCTGGTATTCAGGTTCATCAACTGTTCAAGGCTGGAGAACTGCGAGAGCTGGGCGACAAATTCCTTGTCATCCATGGGGTTCAGGGGATCCTGATACTTGAACTGGGTGACCAGGAGCAGCAGGAAGTCGGACTTGCCGAGGGTGTCGCCCTTGGTTTCCCGCACCGCCTGGTTGAGTTGGTTGGATGTCGCTATTCCTGCATTAATTGCCTGGCTCATATCGTACCTCTGTGTGCATACCTGTGTTTCAGGCTACCAGGTGCAGCCCGTGTTCGGAAATTTCTGCCGTATGCCCGTTGCTTTGCATATCCCGTGCCCGCCGATCTTCGTCTGCGCCCTGCCTGCCAAGGCGGCGCCAACGTTCCAGTTGCTCGCGGCGTTCCTGTTCTTCGCGCATGGCGTTGTGCTGTTCCATGCCCTGCCAGTTGTCCTGGTTGTTCAGCATCTGGTTTTGCACTTCCAGCTTGTCCACCTTAATTCCCTGTTCTACCAGGCTGACCCGGATCATATCCAGGTGGCGGGTGACGAGTTCCGCTGTTTCGCTTCTTTCGGAACGGATGGTGGCGCTGATTTCGCCGCTTTTGGCGCTGGTGAGGATAAGGGTGACGGCGCCCAGTTCGCTCGGCGCAAGCTGGAGTTCAAGGCGTTGTCCGCCGTTGGCCAGCCTGCCCAGCGAAGCCTGGTCCGCCTGCTGCAAGGCCTGACGGATGAGGGGAGCGGGACGCGCGATTTGTCCGGGGCCTTGTTCCTGCGGCTGCGTGGGCATGGTGAAGGAGGAAGCCGCATGCATATCGGCCGCACGCGCGGGCTGACGGACTTCGACGCGGGCAAGCAGAGCTTCCCGCGGGTTGTCGCGCCGCGTATCCTGATTGTTTTCGCCCGTGTCGCCCCATGTCTGTTCATCGCGCGAACGTTGCGGAACCCTTGGTTCTGCGCCCGTTGCGGCTCTGCCCGGCGCATCCTGCCCGAAAGCGGACTTCCCTGGCGTTGCGCTTTCCTCGGGCATTTTTGCCGTCACGAGGGCCTGGCTCCTGTCCCCGGCGGCAGCCGGGCTTTCCTGCACCGGCGGCTTTCCGGCGGCAAAAGCTTCTGTTTTGCCGGGCTGAGCTTCCGGCCTGCCTGGGGCCGCGTTTTGCCTGTCCGGCGCTGTGCCTTGCATGTTCTGCGTTTCGGCCTGCTGCGCCTGCGTTTCGCGTTTCCTGCCGATCGGCGGCGGATTCTGTCCTGCTTCGTCCTTCCTGGCTGTTTCGTGCGGCTTGCCGAAGACATCCTTTTTGCCGACCAGCGGATTGGGCACGGACTCGTCCTTTTCGGGCGCGATCAGGTCCTTGTGGAAGCCGGCCATAAACTTGTCGCGGATAAGCATTTCACTCTGCTTGTTTCTGCGGTCCGCGCCGGTGGCGGCTTGGCGTTCTTTTTCGCTGCGCTGGCGGGCTTCCAGAATGAGGGGCTGCAAGTGCTTTGCCAGCGCCTGGCCGAGCTTGTCGTCCTGCCGGGTCTTGTCCAGGATTTCCTGCTCTGCGGGCAACATGAGGGCCGTAAAAATATCGGGGCTGAGCAGCACGCCTTCGGCATCGCCGAACTGCTTCAGGACTTCCAGGCTTGCTTGTTTGCTGACGCCAAAGGTCTTGCACAGCAGCGCGGCGTCCTCTTGTTCAAAGACGATGCGAACCTGGGGATCCAGGGCGGCCAACGAGGATTTGAGGGCGTCCCAGGCCTCTTTGGGCTGGCCGTTTTCAAGCAGTTGCGCCACGTTCTTGCCGAGTGCTCCACCTGGATCGATCTTGGCGGTAAAATGCTGCAAGCTTGCCTTGTCGCTGTCCGAGAGGGAAACTTTCTGAAGCAGCTTGTCGTTCATCAGGGCCAGCAACTGTCCGAGGGTTGCCCCGTGGGGATGGGAGGCAAGCTGTTCGATGACGGTCAGGCTTTGCGGAGACAGACCTTCCCCGAGCAGCTTGTCGCGCAGCTTGGCAAGTTCCAGCTGGGTAAAACCCACCTCGCTCAATTGGTAATGCACGCCGTTCGTACTGTGCGGCGTTGCGGGAGCTTTTTCCAGCGGCGTGTAGCGCTGTTGGGCTTCCGGATCATGCAGTGGATCATGCAGTTCCAGCCGGGTTTCCGGAGCACGCGGATTTTGCCGGTTTTCCGGCGTCCCAAGCTGTTGTTGGGGAGTGCGCCGGGTGTTTTCCGTAGAACTGAGCTGTTGCTGGAGAGTGCGCCGGGCGTTTCCAGCTCCTGCGGCTGCAGGGGCGCCAAGGTTCAGCCGGGCGCTCGCATCCTGGGGGCGCAGGCCGTCGTCGGACAGGATATTTTGGGTTTGCCGGCTGCTGTTAAGCCGCTGTTCTTGCCCGATGGACGGTAGACGATCACGCAGGGTCTGACGGATAGTGTTGCTCTGGCTGGCGTCAGCGGCGCGTATGTTTTCTTCGGCCTGGCGAAGCGCGTCGGCAAAGGCCGGGGCATTCCGGGTAGCGGGAACGCTTGGAGCGTTCGTGAGCTTGGAAGAGTCCGGCGCATTTTTTGCGTTGGAAAACGCCGGAATGGTGTTGCGTTCGGCAAAAGACGGCGTGGTGTTCAGCTTGGAAAAGTCCGGAGCGTTCTTTGTATCGGCAACGGACGGGGCACTCTTTGCCTCCATGAAGGCAGGGGCCTTTTTCGTATCGGTGGAAGCCGGGGTATTCTTCGCGCCGGAAGGAGCCGGAGTCTTTGCGCCGAAAAGGAGTTCGGCGGCATAGCCCTTGACGGCTGAAGCGAGTTGGATAACGGGAAGAATATTCATCCTGGAACTCCTTGCGGCTTGGCAAATTCAAGGATCGTTCCAGAATAAATTTTATAATTATTTTATTATGTTAATAAAAGAGGAAAAATTTTCCTCGGCAGATTTTGCCGTGACTTTAGGCTTGTTGTGAAAAAAAGTTAGGAGGCCTGAAAAAGGCGGTCCAGATCTTCCAGGCAGCCAAGGACATGTTCCCAGGCGCTTTTGGCGTGCCGTTCGTTTTGCAGATAGAGCTGCATCCAGCTTGTAAAGGGCCGCAGCAGGATCGGGCCAGTTTGCCAGAAGAAAGGCGGCAGGGGCGTGCCAGCACGCAGGGCCTGGACGCAGTGGCGCATGCTATAGGTTATGGCCCGGCGCACAGGAGGGAGCAGACGGGGAAAAGAGCCGGCGAGTGCATGAAACGCTTGTTGACTGTCCGCCGCGTGCGGCCGGGGGGCGTGTTCCAGGAACCATGCCTGCCAGAAGCGTCCCAAGGCGTCGCGCGAACTTTCCCGGCGGGGGAGTGCCGGCCGCAGTTCGAACAGGCCCTGCTCCGTTCTGTCAGTAACGCACAGGCGCAAGCCGGGAAGGCGGAGTGAGGCGAGACGCTGCGGGCTTTGCAAAAGGTGTTGCGCCAGCAGGGCAGTGCGGGCCGGAGTGAAGGCGCGGCGGCAGAGCCTATCTCCGCGCGCACAGCCCCAGCAGCCGGAGCAAGAAATATTCGAACGCAGCACATGGTGTCCCGGCGCGGCGGGGCCGGTTTCCCACGCATGCACCGGCCCCAGGGACAGGTTGAGCGTCGGCGTGCCGAGCCATGCCGCAAGGTGCATGGGGCCGGTATCGGGCACGATAAGCAGATCCAGTTCCCGCAAGAATTCCGCAAAAGCTTGCAAATCAAAGCGGCCGCACAGGTTGAGCTTCGGCATGCGCGCGAGCTGCGCCGCCTCCGCCGCCAAGGCTCTGTCTTCCGGGCCTCCCAGGAAAACGGCCTTGATGTTTTTTCGGGTCAGGGCCAGAGCCAGGTCCGCCCAGAATTGCGGCACAGGGCGCTTTTCCGCTTCGCTGGCTCCCACGAAAAGTCCGACCCTCCCTTGTCCGGCCGCCTTGGGCCGGATCGGGCGCATGCGCTGCATGTCCTGCGGGCCGAAAATATCCAGGATATTGAGATCGGACCAGTGGAAACGGTTGTGGCGGTTGTTGTGGACAAGCGAAGCCCGGTAGAGCTGCCAATACCCGCTGATTGTCGTATGTTCGGCGCTTTGGCGCATGCCGAAGCGTTCTTCGGCGTCAAGCGCCGCGCACAAACGCGCGGCATCGGACCTGTGGCTGAGGTTGATGATGCGGCGATAGCGGACCCCGGCAAGATTCGGAGCGGCGTCCGGCGCAAAGAAGACAACGTCCGGGGCGAAGGGCATGAGGCTTTTGAAAAAGCGTTCCTCCGCCACAACCCACAGGGGGCGTTCAGCCTCGGCGTGACGCAGCCGGGCGAGCAGGGGGAAGGTAAGGACAAGATCCCCCATGCGCTGCATTTGCAACACCAGGCTGGGGGCGGGCTTGGCGTTCATGTCCCGTATGTCTCGCGCAGACGCGCGAGAATGCTTTGCACGCGATGCGTCCAGGTGTGTTCCGCCAGCACGCGGGTGCGCGCCGCC
>Ga0123353_10014695_pt1 | contig 11307 bp, 6 predicted proteins | sample TergutLab28metaG_3_FD_92763 | JGI IMG/M metagenome (GOLD analysis project Ga0123353, IMG submission 92763) | Labiotermes labralis P3 segment gut microbial communities from Petit-Saut dam, French Guiana - Lab288 P3 | ecosystem: Host-associated > Arthropoda: Insects > Digestive system > Gut ... | reverse complement strand
TTGAGGCTACTAAACTTTCTAGACAGTTGACAAATGAAGGTGGTGAGGTTGTCAGCCCTACGCACCGACCGCCTTTACCCCTCAGGAGATATTACTGATACTCATTTCTGTTAGAGGCTGAGTTAACTCCAATGAAACCATTGAGAATCGAACCCACGATCTGCTTGTTTGTAAAGCAGTGCCTGAACTAACTGCGCCACCGCGTGCCCCTCCAGAAGTCATGGACCTTAATTATTTTAATTAAATTTAAAAATCCATTAATACTTTTGTAGTCTGAAAAAAAATCAGTTCATAACTCGAAGTACTCAATTGAACACAACTGCGTTACAGTGTTAGCGCTTTGCTGACAGCCTGTGTTGTGCGTTACCGTTAGGGACAGCACAACTTTCTGACTTTAAGGAATATGATGAAAGTCATTTAAATTAAAACTTTCGACATCGACGTGGGCCACAGTCTGTTACAAGGAAGATATGCGGGATGGCCATACGTCAGCCGCATTCTGTAACCTCTGGGGAAGGTCAGTTCATCTGAACGTTATTTAAAGATTGAGGTTCTGCCTCATAGAAAACACGGTACATCTACTTTATAAACTTTAATTGGTTAATACTGCTTCGGGAATAATTTCTGTATCATCTGGAAATGACACTTCTTCTTAGTAGGCTCTACAACTCTTAGTGCAGAGTTTTGGCCTTCCCAACCACTTCCTTCCGTCTTCCTGTCTCCTGGACAAGGGTCTTCCAATTTGGCACTTTTAACCTCTGTGTATCTTTTTTAACATCATCCTCCCAGCGTATCTTTGGTCGTCCCATTGTCCTCTTTGAAATGGGTTTCCAGGAGTATATTGCTTTGACCATTCTAGTTTCTAGCACTCTTTCGATATGACAATACCACCCTAATCTTTGCGCTTTGGCGAAATTGATTGTGTTCTTATGTTTTATTAGTTTATCCAATTCCTGATTAGTTTTTATTCGCCAGGATCCATTTTCATAGGTTGGGCCAAATATTTTCCTCAAAATTTTCCTTTCGAAAACCATTACTCTATTGGTTACTGTTTCTTTTAATATCCATGTTTCGCATGCATATGTGACTACTGGTCTAATTACTGAGAAATATAATTTCAGTCTTGCCGTTTTAGATATGAGCTTGCTTTGAAATATCTTTTAATTTGCAAAGAAAGCTTTATTTCCTTGGGCAGTTCTTTCTTTTATTTCCACTTCTATTGAACTGTCTGTGTTTAAAGTTGACCACAAATATTTAAATGATTTAACTTGTTCAATTTCTTTGTTTTCAATATTCATGGGTCTGGAAATCGCACTAAATACCTAGACACACCGCTTGGTCCAAACGTATCGTTGTTCCAGAGTAAAATAAGGCGGTGTATACAGTACCTGTTTGCCTTGAAGGGTCGATAAACGACCCCGAAAACGAATTACATTGAGATGTTTTTATGCCAGTAAGAACTCGCTTTGTATGTGTTGTGTTTTGCACCTTCTGACGACGATTCACGTTCCGTCCCTGGCGGATTTAGTGACACTGGAAGGGGCAGCATAATGTTTACAGTGTTCGGCGATGTTGTTTCCAGGTAGAGCATCCTATAAATTAAATACGTTCCCCTTACCACAGCACCGTTTAAAGGTCGGGTGCCGGGGTTAAACGCCTAATGCAAGAACCCCGCATTTTCATAGTACCTTCCTGTTAATTAGTGGTTTCTGGATTTACGTATCAAAATGGCGAAGGCTTACAAATAAGACAGTTCTGCAGACGATATATATACCGGATAACAACGTTAATAGTACTGCCCAGTAAAGTTCTTATTATTCGTTATCAAAGATCGTATAAATTAGTAATGATAATTATTAACATAGGCATACACTTTTCACGGATAAACAGTGCTTATATCCGTTCCATATGAAGAAGAAGATATTTTTTTGACTGTTGTTATTTGGGTGGAAGAAAAGGGCAAAACTTAAAAGTATAGTAGAACTGCTGCTGTGCTCACCATGTGTGAATGGGGATGTGGCGATGTTACTGCTAGCATTCTTGAACTTCGTACTAGATGTGAATTAATTGTTACCTTCACGTATCGACCGCTTTTATCCCCAGAGAAAGAGCCCCATTCCCAAAGAATAGGAGGCCAGTTGGACCTCATAACTGGTCTGGATGCTTTGAAGAATGAAAAAAGTTTTATCCCATGTCGGAAATCATCCTTGGTCGTCCAGATATACCCTTGTCACCACCCACGCTGCCTTTGGTAACGTTATATACATACCGTTATTTCTATGTATCAACTGAAATTGTTGATCCATAGATCGGATAGCTCAGTCAGTATAGCGACTTGCTACGGGCTGGACGGTCCGGGGATCGAATCCAGGTGGGCGCGAGATTTTCCGCACCTGTCCAAATCGGCCCTGGGGCTCATCCAGACTCCTATACAATGGGTACCGGGTCTTTCCCGGGAGTAAAGCAGCTGGGGCGTGGCATTGACCACCCACCCCATCTAGCGCCGAGGTTAAGGAAAGAGTAGAGCTATACCTTTACTCCCCATTTGGACCTTCGTGGCGTGTTCTGGGGTGAACTTTACTTTACCTTTATAGATCGAAATATGTGGCAACAGTGTTTATAGCTAACTGATCCTTAAATTCAGTATCTTTCTGTTGCACGGTGCTGTACTTTTTACATTCTGTAAGCCTACCTATACTTCAGAATATCTTCCTTACGCAATCATTCTGGGAACTCAGAGTACATCATCCGAGACTGTTTGCAGAACTTAATCTGTTGTTTGTAGTGTAATGAACCTAGACCTACCCCACGCGTGATAATATTGTTCTAGATAAGAGTTCGGTAGCAGGTACACACACACACACACTGTGCAGGCAGGTGGACTATGGATTACTGGTTCAGGGTTCATTGTTCTGAACGAAGAGCTGCTTGTTTTTACGTTTCCAGATATGTCTCAATAAATAGTGTGAAATTTCCTTATACTGAATGAGGAATCTGAATACTAAGAAGACAGGCAATGTACGTAGAAACGTAAAATGGATGCGCGTTAGCGTAACCATTGCTGCCATGGAAAAGCAATAGACAGTACATATTTTGAGTGCGTTTCTGTACCCTTATTCATCCAGCATATAACGCGCATGCGCCATATTGATATTGTCATCTGTGACCTGTGTGGCTGTAACATATATTTTGCACATTTTCACATAAACGTCACGATTTTAGAAAAAGAAAAGTTAATGAACATAAAGTGTGTGTGTGTTTGTGTGTGTTGTATTCTCTACACCGTTTTTCTGAAACATTTCTCATTCTAAGAAGAACCGAGCGAGATGTGATAAAAAAATGTATATTGGTCATCAAGTAAAATGCCCACTGTTCTTATCAGATTTTAATGAAACTTGTATTTTCTCGACAGATTTTGTAAATCCCCTCATATGTCAAATTTCCTGAAAATTGTCCAGTGCGAGCCGAGTTGTTCCATGCGAACAGACGGACAGACAGATATGGCGAAGGAAATAGCTTTTCGCAATACTTCGAACGCGCTTAAAACAGCCGTATTGTATTTTGCAAGTGACTCATTAATATTATATCTTCTGTTTTTAGAATTATATCTTCTGTTTCTAATATCCCGTCCCGAGCCCAAAGACGCTCAGTTTCGTCGTCCGCATTGCGAGCATCAGCTCACCGATAGCAAAGACAGTATTTTCACGGTTAATCGCCAAGATCATTGGCCTCGTTAATTTCAGCACACATGTGCACACTGAAATATATACAGCTTTTGTGGTTTGTGTAAGCATTGTCTCGCTTAACACATTGGTGTGTTACGTTTGAAGGCAGACTACTAAGTTAAATATCCAGTAACAGCGTGGTACTGACTTGCGTTTTCCCTGCTGTCGTTTAACCTCGCAATTTCTCATTTGAGAATCTGCAGGCTGCGTGGTTCCAGGAAAGAGACACTGGCGAGTTTGCTTTTGTGTCGGCATTACTGACCTTACAGTGCAGCCACACGTAGGGCAGGTCCAGCAAATACAGGTCTAAGGTCTGAAGCGGGCATGAAGTGCGGTACTTCATGTATGTACTGATGGACTGGGAGGTGTAAGCTTTGAAATACCTACGTTGCCAAACGAGAAAGTACGTAGGAAAATATCAATTGAAATTAATTTTGTGCATTTAGGCAACAAAGAAATTTATTGCCTTTTCCAGGCATGCTACATATACTCCGTTCCACGAAATGCAATTTATTTCGTAATTTTTATCCAAATAATACGTTTTTCGTAAACTATGCGCTAAACTTAAATACCCACCCCGGTAGCATAAAGGTAGGCGTTAGAGGAGAGTTTTGCTCTCACGGACGACGCGCCGTTGCGGCACATGACACGGCACTGTGAGACTGCCGAGAGTCTTCGGTGGTAGAAATCTTCCTGGAGGCCATATTTCTAAGGCAGAGAGAACCAAGCAGACCTAGAAAAAAATGGCTGGGAAGCTATCTTGGCTTCTCGCTTGGAAAATACTAGTTTTGTAACTGCAGAGTATACCTGCTTGAACAGAGCATTTTTTATAATGTTTGAACAAAACATGGGTGGGTGCAAAGTTTAGTAATATCTGAACTGACCCATACTCTCAGCTACTGCTTCAGGAGGGCTAGCATACGGTCTTCCTCCCTAACCCCCTGTACCAAAAAGAAGGAAGGGGAGGGAAAAAAGGCTGCTGGTAACAGGCAGGTTGGTTGGGAACCCTTATAAGTTATGGCAATATTTTCCGAAAACAGGGAGAACGTGAGGTGAAATTTTGATATCAGTTTACCGTGTCTGGTGTGCGGTCTGCGTTGGTCAGCCATATTTATGTAATGTTCGATCCATTCCCTGCGCTTTATTATAAATGGACGAGGAAAAGCCCATCTCGCCAGGTAGGGCACAACAAGTGTGTGATGGAATACCATTTTGTGACAGAAGGAACATCTTGGCGGCATCTTTCACGATAGATGAGTTTCGGTGCAGCTCTAAACCCTGCTGCACAGCTCACTGCAAGAGTGAGACGAACTTTCTGCATGACTAAAGGTAAAGTGATCCCGTTACAGGCCCGGTGTGGCCCAGAGGGTGGGTAGAGGTATAGCTCTACTCTTCCATGACCGCGGCGCTAGAAGGGGGTGAGTGGTCAGCAGCACGCTCCGGCCGCACTTTACCCCCGGGAAAGATTCGGTACCAATTTTGCAGGAGGCTGGGTGGGCGGAAAATCTCGTCCCCACCGGGACTCGATCCCGGACCGTGCAGCCCGTAGTCAGTCGCTATACCGACTGAGCTACCCGATCCACTTCTGCATGACTATCGCCTAAAATTAACAACGGGTCTCGTTCCATTCCATAAAACTTTCTTCAAAATGGAAGTATTAATATGGGAGGGGGATGGGGGTGGGGGGTGGGGTGGGAGTATCTCATGTCGAATTTAAACATAATCTCTCTTATGCTATTTTGATCTTAAGTAGAAATCCACATATTTTCCAAAAGTCTAGCAGGGATTCACATAAGGCAAGTTTCGTACTGAGCACATATCAGTGCTAGGCACCACCGGACCTAAGTTACTTTCCTCGGGCGACCTTGTGCCCGGCAGTTGTGCCACACTCGTCTTATACAGAGTGTTTCAGGAGGGATAGTAAATATTTTAGGGGGTGGTAGTATGGACTGTTCCGAGTAAATAAGTTCATATAAACATGTGTCCAGTTTTCAATGGGTGTGGAGATACAGGTGTTTGAATGTTACGCATAAAACGCTTTACAAAAGGTATGAAGGAAAGACAAATGACGTATTGATTGCATTTATTGGTTATGTAAATGATCTCAATAAATTTCAACATTTCAAAGTAAGTGTTCAAAAATCCCACCATCGACTTCAATGCACTTTTCAACCCTCTTGGCAGTAGTAGGTGTTGCTCTCCTGAGGTCGTCTTGGCGTGCTTGCTTTATGAGTTCAGCACTATTCATAACGCGAGCGACCAATTCGCCTCTTGTGTTTACTTTTTCTTTGTAGACTTCACTTTCCATCCATCCCCACAGACAAAAATCTGATTTGTACGCGCCAACTTCAAAGAGCTTTATCTTCACACCCATTGAAAATTGAACACGTGTTTATAAGTACTTATTTACTTGGAATAGTCCATACTACCACCTCCTAAAATATTTACTATTCATCCTGAAACGCCCTGTATAAGGTAAGAACTGAAATTGTTGTCTATATTGAACAGGCTCCGTTATGGATGAGTTTGGCTGAAAATTGGAACTGCCGGACAGCATTTAGTGAAAATATACAGTTTAGAATTGGAATGAACATACACAGCGGTTTAAATGGTGATGCAAGCCACAGACGGACAGTATCCACGTTTAGAAGTTAGGCTACACAGGCCAGATAACAACACGGGGACATACAATTTGCTAGCGCCGATTCGGTCTAGGGGGTTTCACGTTAGGATCCCCAGATAAAGGCTTCTTCAGTATCAGAATGACACCCACTGTCCACTGTTGCTAAGCAGGATTGTGTAGCAGCAACAGTAACTAGTACTGGGTTCTAACCTCGATCAGATGGTTATCAATTATTCTATCGTAGGTTTGCACGGTCCTTGCATATAGACTACGACGTGCTCTGAACTACAATCAACAAATTATAAAACTGTGAAACGTAGGCATAGCGAAGCAGTTCTTTCCCATTATCTCAAATGATAAAAACTGTTTCTCTTTAATTTCCTCTTAAATGGTGTGATGCATGCTTAAAAGTCTATTGGGATTGAAATTCATCTACAGAACAGTTGTTGGCAACATGTCTGTCTCCGATGTATTTATTGGCTTGCACTCGGGATGGAAACAGAAAAACGCGCTATTTTGTATGTAATGTTTATAATTTCAAAGAAAACTGTAGGATTTAGAGTGATTTCAGTAACGTTCTGAAATAGCACCATTCATAAAAATCATCCAGTGGTTTACGTACAGACAGACAGACAGGCATGGCAACGGTAATGAGCGCATTTTTTGCAACTTTTTGTTCCAACGCGCAAAAATCTTTGAGAAGGGTCGCGATATTGCTGGTAAAGGTAATGAAAACTCTGGTAATAGGACTCAACACTCTCCACAACATACAAGATGCCTACTGTGTTTGCTTACCGTACACTATGCTGCAACTGCCCAATACGATGCTTGAAATTACCCAATATGTGGTCGGACAATTAAGTTCGCGAACTCGCCACAGTGTGCTTGCCGTGGCAGCACTGGACAAAAGCCTTAGTATGGTTTGGTGACGTTGACATATCAGCGTTTCACACCTGTGTTGTTGTCGATCTATGGCAGTTTATTTCTGAGTGGCATCTATTATTGTCTGCGTGTGTTTTGGTGTGCCGCCGCGAGAATGTCGGAGCTTGAATTAGAGCAGCGAACGAACATTACACATATCCTGGTGTTCAAAATACCAAAGACTTCGGCTGACCAAAAGTACCAAATTAGAAATTACTTCGCTGATTCGTTTTGTTTATCGCAAAGTGTCCTTGCCCTCTTCTGGGTTGTAAAGCCTTGTAGCTTGGTAGAAGATTAATGAACCCATTTCCTCGACCTTTTGGGTGGATGTTTCTTGATAGATACGAGAAGCGTCACTTGAGCAGATCCAATTGCGTTATCTAATTCTGCGCCACGTACGTGTATTTGCACTTATGCCGTAGATGTGGTACTAGAGCTTTCTCAACAAAATATAATGGTAGGAAAAAAGTAACCGTAGGCCTCTTCTTGTAGAGAATTTACCATCCCCTTTACGGTAGCATTCATTACTTGTGACATTCTTTTCGACTTTACTGTGAACAGGGGGTTCTGATATCGGAAATGTCACTTTAATTCTTCTTTTTATTCTTTCCCGACGTTTTTTTCTGTCTTTCTAACAGCAGAGGGAAAGTTTCTCTTAGTTTATACCAATTAACATCTGGGAGATGAACTCAATGTGGACGCGATCTGACGCTGCGGGGTTTAAGGAGGGGGGCCTGGAGGTGCAAGAAAAAGAGTGGGGAGCTTTGGTGTGTGTTGGAAGGGTGAGAGGGTTATCACAGTAAAACATGGAATTTCAATTTTTCCTCCGCTGTGCTTTTAGTTAATCCTGAGTAGAAGGTAGTGAGAAAATAAGGGGGGGAGGGGCGGAGGATGTTGCCACCTGCCGACATACACAGCGGTCCATTTCAGTTTTCCCACCATCGCCCACAGCGCGCAATGAAACACTTTTGTCCCAGTAAACAACCTTTTTCAATTTTCTTTACGTAGAAGGAAATATTTACAAACAACACCATCGCTTTCACAATGCAACATAATAAACTTCTGGTTTTCGTAAATGTCTTTTTTTTTAGTGTAAAATAAGACACTGTAGCAACCTTAAGCTGTTACATTTAGTTTTGTTACGTGGAGTCGCCATGTTGTTTCGTTTTGTCCGGTTAGTAACCTCTCCGTAGAGAATTGATCAAACATTGTCAAATAACACCTCATAATTATTGTAGAACATCCGCATGTTTACACGAAGTGTTTTACCGACTGATAAATTATGTCGACCTTCTACGTATGTGGTGGCGTTTCTTGCATCTCAGAATTTCTTAAATGACCCAAATAGGTGACCATTTATATGTCGCCAAACTACGTCCGTAGGTTAATTGTCACTTTATGTGCCACGATGGTATCAATAGCTCAAACTTTCATCTATAAATCACATATACTTTCTTGACATTGACCATCTACTAATGCAAGTAACAGTGCCATCAGTGAAGGCTTGGAACGTACCGTACCGTTCTCTTGTAAAACGAGTTAATATGGTGAGTTACGGACCATTTATTCACAGTAAATCGTGAAAATTCAGTCGTCTTTTTTGCACGCTTGACGGCGTGTGGGGAGAGTGGAGGTGCAGCTGCACGAATTCTTAACCTTAGCGCCAGAAGGGAGTGGTTAGCTTAAAGCCTCGGCCCCTTTAACCGCGATTAGAGAGCCCATGATACAGATTGTATAGGAGGCTGAGAGTGTTCTAGAGCCGGGCCGGACTCTTAACATGCTGAGAAAAAATCTTGCGCTCCTGCCGAGCATCGAACGGCAGTACCCTTAAGTTGTCCAGCCAGTGCCTTAGTCGCGAAACAGACTGCAGTGTGTCGACTCGCACAGGAGATCGCAAGCGTCGTTTTATGTATAGGACAGTCGACTGAGAGAAAGAAACAGTCCTAATTCTTATAATAAAACCAACTAAATGCACTAGTTTATCATATTTATTTTTGGAGTAAAACTCTACATGTTTCGGACAGTTCCTCTGTCAATCATCAGGAGTTTTTCAGTGTACACACAGCAATGATATATGTCATACAGGTTTGATGACGACTTGTTATTATAGGAATTTATCACGATGCACGGTCACCTGAACGTCAAAAAAACACTCCTGAATACAATTACTAGAAATGTAAGTGTGTAGACTACTGTACTTTGTTTAGTATATGTCTGCCACTTTATGGAGAATTTTGGCGATAAACAGGTTATACCGTCATCAGTTTTTAGGCGCTTTTCGTAAAATTGCCAAAAGCGGCTATTAATTTCGTCATGTCTGTCCGTCCGTTTGTCTATCCGCATGGAACATTGAACAGATGTTAATTTAATTTAATATTTGTTGATTATTCTAAACGCTTTCGCGAAAATTCAAGGATAATGAAAACCTAATAAGAATACCGATTACTTTACGTGAACACCTATGTATTTTATGATAATATCTCGCTGAGTTCTTCGTAGAATGAGAAATGTTTGAGAGAAAATTGTAGAGCGAATCAAAACACGTGTTCTACATTTAATAATTTCTGTACGAAAGTCGTGCCGTTTTAAGGAATAATGTGAATATAACACGGCGCAAGCGCTCTGCATGCTGCGTGACTAAGGCTATAGACACACACGCAGACTATGTAATACTTTTTTCTTTAACTCATTGTTCCGTGCATCGTAATTCAGTGTTGATAAAAATCCAACCAGATGTAACAGTATGCAGATATTTATTTACTGCAAAGTCACCTTACATGTTTCGGGTGTCACAGCACCCATCATCAGGAGTACTACAAACTGTAACCGCAGCCTCCGGTACAGGTCATAGTATCGGTACAGCTACTTCCCTCCCGATCAGGCCACGTTGGAGGGAAGTAGCTGTACCAATATTATGACCTGTACCGGAGGCTGCGGTTACAGTTTTTAGTACTCCTGATGATGGGTGCTGTGACGCCCGAAACATGTAGAGTGACTTTGCAGTAAATAAATATCTGCATACTGTTGCATCCGGTTGGATTTTTATTAACATTGTGTAATAATTATTGCTTTTCCACTGCAACAATGGTTACATGAACGCGCCCCAATGTTACATCAGTACATTGCCTGTCTTGTTAATGTTACATGGAAATACCGAATATAACATTCATGTGTACTTCTAAATCTTTTCTATCAACAGCGTTTTATTTTTGAAATTCTTTCTTGAGATAGTATGTAGTCCCTGCTGGTATTTATTTAAATTGACAACACAAGAGCTTATACAAATAAATACCTTAAATTATTATTGTTTACAGTAGTGATAGTTGTTTTCATAAGTTAGCACAGCTGGTTTAAAATAATCTGGCCACGAAATGGTTGAAACCCCAAACAGACTCTCAAATAAAGCATGGCGAAACGAGTTTAAAAGTTCGGCGAGCAGAAATTTACTTGTTTCTTCAGGAACTACCAGTAACTGTGCTGAAAATATTGCTGAGAGGTACAAGGAAATTACAGCAATATGCAGTAGGTGTCATTTAATTCACTGGATTCATTAATGTGTTGACATTTATTGGTGTGTCTGTGTGGTGATACATTGGGGATTAAAACTAGTAACAACCTTAAACTGTGATATTGTTGCCGAGAATGTGGTCAGGTTTCCAAGTGTGCATACTTACAGCGCCCGTTTCAAACGTGATTAAGTACGTCATCACAAGGCATATATGGCTGTAAATAATTGCTTTTGAGATAAGATAAATAAGAAACTATTTCCGTAGTTACAACAATGTCTGCCTTTGTAAACTAACAAACAAACAAACTAACTAGCTCGATGGGGCACAGTTCTCATTCTTCTTAATTTGATCACCCGAATAACATTTGGTGAGGAATGCAGGTCATAGAACTCCACGTTATGTATTTTTTATCTCAGTATTTAACCAACTTGATGCACAAAATTTGTTTCACAATAAGTTTTATTTCATGCCTCTACATGTTTCGAGCACATGTGCCCATCATCAGGAGGTCAAAATTGCATTACACAGC
>Ga0123353_10014693_pt1 | contig 11308 bp, 6 predicted proteins | sample TergutLab28metaG_3_FD_92763 | JGI IMG/M metagenome (GOLD analysis project Ga0123353, IMG submission 92763) | Labiotermes labralis P3 segment gut microbial communities from Petit-Saut dam, French Guiana - Lab288 P3 | ecosystem: Host-associated > Arthropoda: Insects > Digestive system > Gut ... | reverse complement strand
GATTACGCATTTGCCGCTGTCATGTGCGAGAGACTGGAAGATTTTCAGGATTTTCGCCTCGGAATCCTTATCCAGATTTCCTGTCGGCTCATCCGCTACTATCAGTTCCGGGTCGTGCGCCAAAGCACGCGCTATGCCGATCCGCTGCTGCTCGCCGCCTGATAGTTTCAGGATTTTGCGATTTGCCTTTTCCTGCGAGATTCCCACCTTTTTCAGCAACTCGAGCGCCCGCGCTTTCTTATCCACTCCTGTTACGCTGCTGATATTCATCGACAAAACGATATTATCAATTGCGGTTGCGTTTGTCAGGAGATTTAGGCTCTGGAAAATAATTCCAGCTTTTCGCGCCCTGTAGTGGTTACGGTTTACATCGGCGAGGTTTTCGCCCCCATATTCGATCCGCCCTCCGGTTGCGGTGTCCAATCCTGACAGCAGTGAGAGCAATGTGGATTTACCCGCGCCGGATTTGCCCACGATTGTATACACTTTTCCCGGCTCGAAACGCAGGTTTACGTCCTTGAAAACAGTCTTAGTGGTCCCTTCATATTTATAGGTAACATCCTGCAATGTGAGTATACTCATACTTTGCCTCCTTAACTGCGTTCCCTGAGGATCTTCAGGGGTTCATACTGAGTGATGACGACTACGCAAATAACGCCCGACAGCGTGGCAAGCGCAAATGTTATTAAAATGATTTCAAGTATTACCGCCGCGCTCAAGCTCACATTTATCTCGCTTTCTGGCACATATCCCGCGGCTTTATCGTCCGTCTGCATCTGGCCTCCGGCGAAGAGGACTTTATTGCCCCCGCCGCTGACTTCCGCTTCAGCCTCGGCGTCGGTAACTCTTCCGGCCAGCATGTTGTCCGCGATCGGTTGCGCCATCGCGGTTCCCGCTCCAAGCCCGATTGCCAGGCACAACACGGAAACCATCATTGTTTCAGCGAGTATGCCGAACGCGACTTTGCTCTTTTCCATGCCCATCGCCCGCAGGACGCCGACTTCGTATTTGCGCTCGCGGACGGCCATGAAGGATATTATAGCCAGCACAATAGCGCCGAGAATCAAAATCACGATCATAAAGGTCACCGTCGCGCCCCTCACCCCGGAGAGCGGGCCGGTGACCTTGTCATATGCCACTTGGTTTATCGCAACATTGTACGTAACAGGCAAACCTTTCGATCTGACCTCGTCTTCATATTTTCTGACATTATCCGGGTCATTCAGAAAATAATATGTTTTCATATCGAGTCCGGCATTGGTCTCCCATCCGGCGGTCATAAGGGTATCGAAGCTAGTGATGATCTCGTTGCGCCGGTTTTCGGAAATGGGTCTGTTGAACATAAACATCATATTTGAGTATTCTTCAGTCTCGTCGGAATAGATACCCACGACGGTCAGGCTATAGTGTTTGTCCGTCGCAATCGCGCTCCTCAGCTCAATGCCGTCGCCGACTGCAATGCCGTTGAGTAGAGCGAGTTCTTCGCTGATGATACATTCGTTAATGCCTTCAAACATCCTGCCTCCCGGCAATATCGCGCGTTCCGCACCGAACTCGGGCAATATGGCAGGCTCGGAGGTGGTTATCAGTTTGCATGTTTCATCGAGCACGATCCCTCCCTTACCGTCGCTGCGTTCGACCTGCCCCGGCTTGGCGGGGTCGTCCATGACGGCGCAGAAAGTGTCGCTCCAGGCATACATATCGGCGTTGAAGATCGTCGTTCTCAGATAATCGGATCGCGCAAAAGAGTAAAAATCCTCGATGGATATATAACTCACATCGTCCCTTCCCAATCCGATCTCACGCATATCCATCAAATCTTGCCTGACCTCAACTCTCGAACCCAAGTCCAGCCGGATTTCGTCGATGATTCTCGCGGCAGCGTTGTTTATGGTCAGCGTTATCACCACAGAAACGACGATTGCGAGCGTTATTGCCGCGATCAGAATGTTACGTCCCTTGTTTCGCAAAAGATTCTTCATCGCGTTGCCTATCAGATACATTGCGGTTCCTCCCCGTTATTTCTTTTCTGAAATGGGACCCCGCCCCATATCCAACTCCAGTGCACCCAAATATGTAGCTTAGCAGCCGAACCTGTAATCTACCTGTAATTTGTCCGGATTTTGTCCGCTGTTTCCGAAACGATTAGTTGCGGCTGACCCCAACTTCCACATATGAAGGCAATAACTGCTCTGTCTATGCGCTCCTTCATTTTGAGGTTCAAACTCCCCCATATGCAGGGTAATCTTTGTCTCTGTCCAATTACATAAATCTTCAACAGCGCAAACCTAACAAGGCAGCGTTACGCGACATGTTGGTTGGCAACTAAACCAGATGCGGCATGATGATCGCAAAAAACAGCCTGATAATCGCAAAAAACAGTTTACAAACTGTGTTTTTCAATATACATTGTAGATTGAATTTTGTAAAGAAGGTAGTGGATACTTTGAAGTACAGTTTTAGAAGCGATTATTGTGAGATGGCGCATCCGTTTGTGCTGGAGGCTTTGTCCGCCGTAGGATACACGCAGTTTGACGGTTATGGGCTCGATGAGTTCTCAATGAGGGCGGCGGAGTTGGTGCGGGCAAAAATACACAAACCCTCTGCCGACGTTCATTTCATTGCAGGCGGGACTCACGCAAACCTTGTTTTGATATCTTCGGCCCTTCGTCCGCACGAGGCGGTCATCGCCCCTGAAGGCGGTCATATTTTCATGCATGAGACGGGTGCAATAGAGGCGACAGGGCATAAGATATGCGTCGTCAGAGGCGAAAACGGCAAGTTATCCGTCGCCGATATCGAAGCGGTCGTTGCTGAGCATGACGATGAGCACATGGTGAATCCCCGCCTCGTATATGTATCGCTTTCTACTGAGTGCGGAACGGTTTATACAAAAGCGGAGCTTACGGCGATTGCGGAATGTTGCCGGAAAAACAACTTATACCTGTACGTTGACGGCGCTAGGCTGGGCGCGGCGATCAACAGCCCCGCGTGCGATTTGACGTACTGCGACGTCGCCGACCTTGCGGACGCCTTTTATATCGGCGGTACGAAAAACGGCGCCCTGTTCGGCGAGGCGATCGTCATTTGTTCGGATGTTTTAAAGGTTGATTTCCGTCACATCATAAAGCAGAGGGGCGCCATGCTCGCAAAGGGCGCGGCGATCGGCGTGCAATTTGAGGCGTTGCTGAAAGACGGATTATATGACAAGCTTGCATCGCACGCGCTTGCGATGGCTTTGAAGCTGGCGGATGGGATACGCGCTGCGGGGTACGGTTTTCTGTACCCGCCCGAGACAAATCTCATGGTTCCCGTTTTCCCCGCAAATCTGGCGGCAAGGCTGCATCAGTCATATGGCTTTCATGATTGGCAGAAAATCGGCGAAATGACAGCGGTGCGGATCGTTACGTCGTGGGCGACGCCTGAGAAGATAGTTGACGAGTTCATAGCCGATTTAGGCTAGTTTGAGAGAGAGGGTATGCATTATGGATATTACAAAAGCGCAGGAAATACTGGAAATGTACAACTCAGAACCGTTTCATCTAAACCACGCTGCGACTGTCAGCGGGGTCTTGCGGTATTTTGCCGGGGAACTTGATCCTGAGCGCGTGGAATACTGGGCAATAGTCGGGCTGTTGCATGACGTCGATTTTGAGCGGTTCCCCGAAGAGCATTGCGTCAAGGGCGAAGAATTACTTAGGGCGCAGGGCGTCGGCGAGGATATGATCCGCTCCGCGATGTCGCATGGCTGGGGTTTGACCGGCGTACTGCATGAGCCGTCGCATATCATGGAGAAGATCCTGTTTGCGTGTGATGAGCTCACAGGGCTCATTTGGGCAGTCACTCTCATGCGTCCTTCGAAGTCAACACTGGATCTTGAAGTCGGAAGCGTCAAGAAGAAGTTCAAAGACAAGAAGTTTGCGGCGGGTTGCTCGCGGGACGTCGTGCGGCAGGGCGCGGAAATGCTAGGCTGGGAGTTGGACGAACTCATTGAGCGGACGATCCATGCGATGAGGGCCGTCGAAAACGCTGCCGCACTCGAGGAGTAGAGTGCGGAACCTGGGGTGTGAATAAATTGTAGAATTTGTTGATAATCTCACAGCGCATGGTATAATGGCATAGCCGATACGAACCATGAAGCCTTCACTTTATTACATGGTTTTGTGGCGCGTTCCAAGCTCCCAGACTCACGGAACCCAATCATTTACAGGAGGAACAGACACTATGTCAAACTTGAAAGGTACTAAAACTGAGAAAAACCTGATGGAGGCGTTTGCCGGCGAAAGCCAGGCGCGCAATAAGTATACTTATTTTGCCTCCAAGGCCAAGAAAGACGGTTATGCGCAGATCGGGGCTTTCTTTGAAGAAACCGCCGGAAACGAAAAGGAACACGCGAAGATTTGGTTCAAGCTGCTATGCGGCGGCGAGATCCCCCCGACTACCGAAAATCTAAAAGCCGCTGCCGACGGCGAGAACTTCGAATGGACGGAAATGTATAAACGCATGGCGCTGGAGGCGCGCGAGGAGGGGTTTAGCGATATCGCGTTCCTGTTTGAGGAGGTAGGCGCGATCGAGAAAGAACATGAGGAACGTTATCGCAAGCTGCTAGCAAACATCGAGGACGGAACTGTTTTCGCGAAATCAGAGAAGTCCGTCTGGATTTGCCGCAATTGCGGATATATCGTTGACAACGAAAACGCTCCGGGAAAATGCCCGGTATGCGCGCACCCCCAGTCTTACTTCGAGCTGCGTGTGATCAATTACTAGATCGCTCTGCGGAGCGCAAGAAGTCAGAATTCAGGAGTCAGAATTCAGAATAGGACGTGAGTTCGTTTTCGCGTTTTTTGTTTGCTGCTCTTGTCCATAAGTTACCAACGTGGGCTGCAGAGCGCAAGTGGCTGGTGGCTAGTGACTAGTAGACGAGGGTGATGGAGCTTTTCGCGCAGCAGCTTTTCGCGCCGCCTGCAGGTTTGTGCGAGTGAACTAAATCGGGAGAGCTTGGAGGCTCTCCCGATTCGCTTTATTATCTGCTTCTTCCCTTGTTTGGTTCTACTTTGCTCGCCTCTGCTTTGGTCGGCTTTGCTTTGCCCGGTTCTTTCTTTACTCGGTTTTGCTCGATGTGCTTGATTTTGCTCAATTCACCCGTTGCTTACTCTTTTGGTTCCCGGTTACCGGCCTGCGTCTGCGGATGTACACCGCTTTAGTTCCCGGCTGTCGGCTTGCGTCTGCGGATGTACACTGCTGTTGTGAGGCATCCCAATCCCAGAACGATCGTAATAATGGCGCCAAGCGGGTCGTAATCATCGCCGGTCTTTGGATTGTTCCCGCCGGTAGGCGGTTCATTCGGGTCTATTGGGGTTTCGGGTATCTCGGGTATATTCGGTTTATCAGGTTCGTCCGGCACATTGGGTTTCCCTGGCTCTTCGGGTTCCTCAGGCTCGCCCGGTTCCTCGGGCTTGCCCGGTTCATCGGGCTCTTCTGGCTCTTCAGGTTCCTCAGGTTCATGCGGTATATTCGGTCTTCTGTTCACGGTATTTGTGAAATCCACCCGTGAATCGTCCGCCAGAGGGATATCGACCGTCTCTTGACCGTCTTTTACGGTGTTGCCAATTTTGTAAGTCGTACTATACCTCTCGCCTTCTTTTCCATCAAACCACTCAATAACTCTGTAGTACCCGCTGAAGAGATCGTGGATAATCGCAGTCTCGCCGTGATAGAGATTTAATATGATTGGCCAGCCTCCAGCTTTATCGATCCTGTCATCTGCGTTATCGACGCCGGGAATTTCAACCTTCCAGGTGAGTATTCCATTTTGCCAACCTCCGTCAGCCGACAGCGGTATAAATGTCATCCCGCCTTCTTCCGGTGTCTGTGTATCTGTCTCCTGCCCCGACAACGGAGATGCGCGTGGCGATGGGCCTTCATTGCGAAACACGATAAACTTGTACGATCTGTTAAAATCGTCTGCGTTAGTTCCATTGCCGGTGACGGTTTTAGTGATGGTCAGGTCATAAACGTCCTGGTTGACAAACGTAAAGAAATAAGTTTCATCTTCTTCCGTCTCATAGCCCGGCGTCGCTACGCTCTCCGGGTGTCTGTAATAGTCGTCTGACTCCTCTCCAACCCACCCTTCTACTGAGGAATCATAAATATATACCCCGTATACAGTCCACCAGCCTTGCAACGCGCCTTCTGCTCCGAGTTCGAGCACACGGTAAATTTCCCCGGATTTTACGTCGATAACGGCCTGTTGATACGAGCGCAGTTTAAACATGCCCTTTTCGCCATCAACAATAGCGTCGTCGCTGCTGCTACCTATACATACAAAATTGTCGATACTCAGGAGGACTGGTTCCCAGTCTTCATCCGGGGAGTCAACCGAGTAGTCATTACCTATGAAACGTTCAAGCTTAAATGTGAACTCTTTATTCCGAACTATGTCCTGGATGGGAAATCCAATCGGCGGTTTCGGGACGAACTTGTAGACATGGATATGCGCCACTTCCGTCTTCTCTATCGTGTTGTAGAACGTCACAAACGCCAGCAGTATGTCCTCGTCATTGTCGATTTGGAACGCGGGCGTCCAGTAATTGTATTTATCTGGTTCATACTCTTCTTCAAAGCATCCTGTTTTCGCTATCGCGGCCCCTTTCTGGAAAGGAATCGCGAAACGAGGCGGTTCGCTAAAACTGTCTTTATCTACATCCAATTCCACGATCCAATAATAGTAACCGTCTATCGGAAGGTCTTGTATGTACGCCAACTCACTGTTTTTCAGAGTGAATGAGTTTTCCGACAGCGATATTTGTGCACTCTCCAAGCCGTGTACAGTGTGCTCGGTTAGATTCAACACTCTTGCGCCGGTGGGCGGATAATTATCTGGGGGAGCATCGTTTGTTTGCAGATAATATATCTGAAATAGGAACTCTTCCTCTGCAACATCTTCTGGTTCGTCAGCTTCCACCCGTTTGTAGATGTATAGCTCTCCAAGCGTTGTGCTCGTTGTAAAGCTATCCTCCGCGAAAAGGTCTATTCTCTGGTTGACCTTGGCTGCGCCGACAAAGGCTTGTACCGCATCCCAATCCTGGACGCCTGCTTTTGCATGGCCTTCAGGATATTGATACACCAAAATGACAGGCGTTCCTTCTTTAACCAGGATACCCGCGGCTTTTGCCATTGCTTTGACTGTAAGCTTGGCGTATGCGCTGCTGATTCCGGAAATATTCACGCGGCTCTTCGGTACTTTCAGGTAAAACTGGTTGCTTACCCACACTTTGTCGGTAAGCTTGTATTCGCCCGCGATTCTTTGCGCGGGCTTGTTTGTGCCGGGTACCACACCCGAGGGAAGCGCAGTCCCGCTTGATGACGGGGCGTTCACCAACGTCACGTTAGTAAGCGCCTGCCCGTCTATCGTTAGGAATATGCCATCCATTTTCTTTAGATCGGCTTCTGATTCGTCAGCCGGTTTGTTCAATACTGCTTCGACAGTCAGCGGACCGTAATACAAAAACTCGCTGTCGCTACTCATTGGGCCTGCCATTGGTTGGAATCCGTCCTTTATTTTCAGGCTCAGTTTTGTATTATCTCCTGTCGGAAGCGAACCAGTCGGATACTTCTTTTCAGTTGCGTCCTCTGCCAGCGCATCGACGAGTTTGAAGTACATTTCCTTCCATTCGGGCCGTATGCTCAGCGCGGTATCTTCGAGTATTACAGAACCATTATTACCTGTGACTACTTTCCAGAGTGCGACCTTTGTCGCCATCGTCGCGACTGTTTTGTCTATGCCTTTCACGCCCCCAAGTAACGCGATATCAGGGTACATTGTGTTCAGGCGCTCAAGACTCTCATAACTCTCACTGCTTGGCGCGACGCTGTTGCGAAAATCGCCCCTGTAGCCGTTATACACAAGCCAGAAAATCGCTTCGGAGTGTTTCTGCACTGCGCTTGAGGATGTCCAGGGAGCTGCCGGATAATACCCTCCCTTTATCCTTCTCGTTGCTCCGCCCCAAACTTCGCCATTATTGCGGTAGACGCCCCAGTCGTTGAATTCGGTCGCGGGGAAACCTCCATCGCTCCACTTATCCCAAATGGCTGTGTAACCATTGTTGGGATTTGTCGTACCGTCCCAACCTGATTCGTCCGTGCGACCGGCGAAAGGAACGAATGGGTCGATACAGTAAACCTGGCTAATAATGTAATCGTTTGTACTGCCGGAGCGCCTCAATCCTCCTACCGGGACGTCTTCAGTCAATGAGTCCGGGGCGCCGCCAGGTTTAGTAATCGTATAGGTGTTTTTCATCGCGTCGTAGTATCTGACCTCGACTGTGTACGAGTTTGGATCGACAGCCGCCAAGGTCTGGGGTATCAGAGTCGCTGCCAGTATGATGGTGATCAGAACTGCTGTGGCGAAAAATGCTAGTTTTCTTTTGAACATGTCTGAAATCCTCCCACAATGTTTGTAGTCACTTGCGCGCGTTGCGCTGTCAATTTCTGATATCCACACGCGAAAGTCACTAATGTACGATGCTAATTTACCAATGCCGCATATACCAACAGGCGGTCGTTTTTGTCTGGACTGTTTGTGCAGGTCGACAGGATCAGGAAATTAGTTGCGCCAACCGGTGCGCCTTTGATCGCTTTTATTTCCGCCAATGCGTTCTTGCTGTTAACGTTGTAAGCCACATCCGAAATATTTGTTTGCCTGGCGGCAAATATGCGATATGCCAGAAACTTGCCTTCAGACGTCAATATGCCGAGATACGGGTGTTCGGTCATAAAGGCCGGTTCCAGGTACTTCTTCAAAGGCGCGAACATCGAGCCGTTCTTCATGTTGTGTCCATAGATTATTGAAACAGGATCGAGAAAGTTCTTCGTATTGCGAAAATCCATGAAAATGCATCCCGAAGCGTTGCGGCGGCCTGTAAAGGTCGTGTTCAAATAGCGTTCGTTGTCGCTTCCGCGCACTACGGGATAGTCAATAATGCCGTCTATGGACATCCAGGCGATGAAGTCGGGGTTCAATGCTGTGAGGGTTGCGAGCGGTTCCGGTTGTTCCTTAACGGGGCTTGTAGCCTGGGATCCGGTATCCGTGACAGCGGTTTGCTGGTTGGGTGCAGCAGCGCTTATTCCGGGATCCGGAACCGTTGGTTGTTTGCTGGGCTCCGGTGTGATTTTTCCGGCGTCCGGAGCCGTGGCTTGCTGGTTAGGAGGTGCAAGGATATTTCCTGCATCCGTGTTTGCGGGTTTTTGTTCGAGTAGCGTAGCGCCGTTTCCTGCACTCGGAGCCGTGGGTTGCTGGTTGGAAGGCGCAACGCTGTTTCCTGCACTCGGGATCGCGGGTTGCTGGTTAGAGGGCGCAGCGCTTTTTCCTGCATCCGGGATCGTAGATTGCTGATTGGAAGGCGTGGCGTCATTTCCGGTGTTCGGGATTGTTGGTTGCCGGTCGGGAGGTGCGGCGTCATTTTCGGTATTCGAAACCGTGGTTTGTTGGTCGGGAGGCGCGGCGCTTTTTCCGGTATCCGGAGCTGTGAGTTGCTGATCGGGGGATGCATCGCTTCTTCCGGTGTCCGGAGCCGTGAGTTGTTGACTGGGGGATGCGTCGCTTTGTGTAGGTTCCGGGGTCGTGGGTTGCCGATCGAGCGGCGCGTCGATTTGTACGGGATCCGGGATCGAGGTTTGTTGATCGGGAGCTGCTTCGTTGTTTCCGCTCTCATGAATCGAAGCTTCCGGGTTTGCGGGTCCGCCGTCGTTTCCTTTATCCGGGATCGCGGGCGGTTGATCTTGGTGTTCTGCGTCATTTTCGATTTCCGAAGCCATGGGTTGCAGATCGTGGGGTTCGTCGCCATATCCGGTATCCTGCGCCGTCGGCTGCCAATCAAGGGTTTCGGCGTCATACTCGGGATCCGGGATATGAAGTGCTATGAGGGATCCAGAATCACGAAACATTGTCGACCCATCCGGAAATGTGAATACCGGCATTTCCGAAAAGGCCTCGCGAAGTTGGTCGTACTCCGAGCGCGCGTCGTCGTACTCGCGCTCGACAGCTAAGATGTCGCTCGTCGCAGAGACAATAAGAAACAGGCCGACCATAATCATAGCAACGGAGATAAACCGCTCACGAAACGTCAGACTGTTTCCTTTGTCATTTTTTCTGTTGTGTTTCCACATACTTCCTGCCCCAACCAAAATATTAAAGTATACTAGGGCATTATACATTACGTTCATCGTTTTGAAAAGGGTTTTTAGCCAAATTTACACATAATTTTAAATGTTTTATGCCATATTGTTTTGATTTTTCTACATTACAATGGCGGTAAAAAGACAAGGCAGGATGTGCAAGTTATTTATGGGCAGCTCCTTAGTGGGATAGCGTGATAAACTTTAATATGAAACCGCGGAAATGACGGGTTGTTTGCCTGTCATTTCCGCGGTTTTTTGATTTCTGCGGTTTATTGGTATGGATCCGTTGAAAGTATTTTTTCACTTCTCTCAACCGTCGGCCACTGTGGTCTGGGGTGCTGTGGTCTGGGGTGCTGTGTTACAAACCGGCTTGAGTTGTGACGCGAAGCCCCATTAAGTCAGTATCGCCGCTGCGCACAATGGGACGAATGTGATGGGATCCCACGCAAATGCTTTGAAGAGATTTCCGTTTGCGGGTACTGAGAATCCTTCAATGCCCATCGGGCCGACCGTCACGACGCATTGATCAAGAGAGACGAGTTTGCCGCTGCTGTCATACTCGGCAATGATGAGATTTACATCCTTTTCAACCACGATGCCGCTCCTGTATGTCGCGGTGATATCGGCGCCGACTTTTTCTATCGTGAGAGTATCGGACCTTTCCGCCGCCAGTACGACGTTATGCACTGCGGTGGACTGGTTTAGGTTGGAAGCTGCCTGCGCGCCGTTCCACGCGGTTACGTTGATGAAGTAGCAGTCCTCGGTCGCGGCAAGCGTCACATTTCCGGTAAAGTTGTAGCCGCCTCCGGCTGCCGGGGTCACCGTCGCCGTCGTGTACGCGGTCTTGCTGGTGCTGGTGTAGATCCTGACTGTCGGGGTGCTCGTAGATTCCGTCTCGACCTTGCCGCTTACGGTGTAGGCGGTCCCGTTCCTGCTCATCACTACGACGCTGTTATTGCCGTATGTGATGGTGTCTTTTAAGCCGACGCTGCGGATACCGTCCGAAATCGTGACGCCGGTGACTTTCATGGGTATCGAGTTCCTTACCGTCACGGCTTGTCCTACGCCCCTGGGCGACGTCGTGACATTGATGAGCTCCCAGTTTGACAGGCTCTCGACCGTGCTGTCG
>Ga0123353_10014692_pt1 | contig 11308 bp, 11 predicted proteins | sample TergutLab28metaG_3_FD_92763 | JGI IMG/M metagenome (GOLD analysis project Ga0123353, IMG submission 92763) | Labiotermes labralis P3 segment gut microbial communities from Petit-Saut dam, French Guiana - Lab288 P3 | ecosystem: Host-associated > Arthropoda: Insects > Digestive system > Gut ... | reverse complement strand
GGGGGGGGGGTAAACTGGGTAATTTGGGCAGTGTGTTTTCGCATGGCCGCCGCGCGGAAACCGTGGCCTTGGAAACCAGCCAACGACCCGCGAATCACCGACGGAATGTTCTGGTTCAGCCTCATCGCGTCCCTCTACACCGCCCCTGCTCAGTCATCATTGCACCCGCGGGCGTGAGTATGCGATGGGCTCGTCGAAAAAGTCAAGCGAAAATTTCCGATTCTTGTGAACGGTTCTTGCACGAACCGCGAACCGAAAATTCATAAAAAAGCTTGACAACGCCGGCCGATAGAGGAATACTATACGACTCATCGCCGCATCGGCCGTCGAGGTGTCATGATCGCCTTGACGTCATGCGGTGAGGAACTATCCAATCCCGGATAGCTCAATGGTAGAGCATGCGGCTGTTAACCGCAGGGTTCAAGGTTCGAGTCCTTGTCCGGGAGATTTTGCGGAACGGCAGGCGGTATCGAGCGCGATACCGCCTTTTTTCATGCGCGTCGCCGCGCGAACGCCGCATTGGGTTTCGCTTTTGCGAGGCGAAATGGAAAGACCTGGATTGACGGGGTGGCATTGGTGACGGAAATCGTGTACGGTATTCCCATGCGAACCGTATGGACAATCCTGGTGTTGGCGGCGATGGGTTTGGCCGGCTGTGAGGACGGGCTTGGCAGCAGCCTGTCGCGGCATTCGTACGACCGCCTGGGCTCGCGGACCACCGAGGTGTCCCACAGCCGCCCACCCCCGGACATGCCCCGGAGCCGCCGGATGGTCCGGCCCGTCGATTCGGCCACTCCGCCACGGGCCTCGTCGACCTACGTGCCGCCGGTCGGCAGCAGGGAATAGGAGAACCGCCAGCGACAAGTGACAAGCGACAAGTGACAAGAGAAGGAAATGTTTGTCGTATTTCTCGCTCTCGCTGGAAACGGTGGTTATAAAAAACAAAACGTTCCTTTTCTTGTCACTTGTCGCTTGTCACTTGTCGCTGACTTGCGTGACAACCCGAACCGAACAGGAAAACCAAAAACGATGACCATTACACAGATTGGCGATGTCGCCGTCGGCGGCGGGCGGATGTGTTTGATTGCCGGGCCTTGCATGGCCGAGAGTCTGGACTTGTGCCTCGAAGTCGCCGGCGTGTTGCGGGACGTCTGTCGGCGGCTTGACGTCGGGTACGTGTTCAAGGCCAGCTACGACAAGGCCAATCGGTCCAGCGCGAGCGGCTATCGCGGGCCGGGGCTGGAGACGGGGCTGGCCTGGCTGGGCCAGGTGCGGCGGCAGCTCGGCGTGCCCGTGCTCACCGACGTGCACGAGGTTCACCAGGTCGCGCCGGCCGCCGCCGTCGTGGATGGTCTGCAAATTCCCGCGTTTTTATGTCGTCAGACCGATCTGCTGGTGGCCGCGGGGAAAACCGGGCGGTGCGTGAACATCAAGAAGGGGCAGTTCATGGCCCCGCCAGACATGCGGCAGGCCGTCGAGAAGGTTCGCTCGGCCGGTAACGCCAACGTGCTGCTGACCGAGCGCGGCACGTTTTTCGGGTATAACCGGCTGGTGACGGACCTGCGGGCGATTCCCGACATGAAGCCGTTCGCTCCGGTGATGTTCGACGCCACGCACAGTGTCCAGGAACCCGGCGGACTGGGCGGAAACGCTTCGGGCGGCCAACGGAAATTCGCTCCCATGCTCGCCGCCGCCGCCTTGATCGCCGGCGCGGACGGCCTGTTTATCGAAACGCACCCCAACCCCGACCAGGCCAAGTCCGATGCCGCCTGCCAACTCCCGCTGGCCGAGATGCCCGCGGTGCTCGAACGATGTCTCGCCGTGCGACGGGCGTGGAACGACGGCGCGGGGAGATGAATCCAGGTCACTCGTGTTCGCCGCGGTGCCAGGCGGGGATTTCGATGAATTCGCTGTCGCGCCAGGCGGTGAGGAACAGCGAGGCGGTGAAACGCGTCGTTTCGCGGAGGCGTTCGAGGGCGAAGTCGTGGACGGCGGGGGTGTCGGAGAGTGGTTTACTGTAGTCGAAATCGGGTAACGATTCCTCCAGTTCGTACACCGTGCCGACGAGTTTGTGGCTGGCTTCGATTTGGGCCATGACGGCCTGGAGCAGCGGCGACGGCCCGGGCCGGGCGGTCGGGCCTGACGTCGGCGCGGTGGTCGGCGGTTTCGGAAGGTCCTCGCGGTTGTACAGCGGCGTGGTGTTCAACCCCGTGAGCACGTCGGTCGGTTTGGCGTCCAGCCGGCCGATCAGGCTGTCCACTTTGTTATGAATGCCGGTGCGCGGCGACGGGTCGCTGGGTTTCTCCACGCGGCCGTCGTAGCTGATGGTCGTGTGCAGCGGCTGGCAGATGTCCTGGGCGTAATGGGCGAGGAATCCCGCGTAGACGAGACATTTCTGCTGAATGGCCTTGTCCTCGGGCCAGCGGCGATGCTCGGCGAAGGCGACCGTCAACCGCTGCGTCCACTCCATGATCGCGTATGGCGCCAGGCCGACGCGGTACGGTTTGACGTTCCGGCCGTAACATTGTTCGAGAAACTCAAACCGCGTCGCCGGCAGTGTCCATGGCTCCTTGGTGTCGGCTGCCTTGGTGAAAAATTCGAGGTCGAAAAAATGTTCCTGCGATTCGACGGAGCGCAGTTCCCACGGCCCGCCTCCCCGCGCGAAGGTGTCCGGGTCCACCACGGTGCTGACGACCAGCTCGCCGCCCTCGCGGAAAAACGGAGGCACGTCGTCCGGAAGAGCGGCCAGGGCAAACTGCGTGGCGACCACATGCCCTTTACCGTACCACGCCCAGGCCGGCGAGGTCGGCAGACACAGAATGAGGGCGATGAGAACGATGTGTTTGAATTGTAATTTCATTTTTTCGCTCGTTTACGTATGAGAATCTGTACAACACCCAGCAAAACAGCGACCAACCAGATTGTTGCCACACAGATGACTGTAACCGTAGTTTTTTCTTCTACGACTTCCGGAAAGAAAACACGCAATGCCAGACTCAGCAGCGATCCTGACGCGGCACAAACGATCGCGCCTTCAACGATGTTTTTGACCCAATTGTTTTCGGACGTTTTCACGTATTGTCGTACGCCGCATTCTACAGCGCAAAGAGGCAAGCCACATTCACAATTTGGCGTTATGTGGAGCATTAACGTTTTGGGGAAACGGAGAGACTGTAGGGGACTGCCGCATTGCGGTATGCGTCTTCGACGTGGAAGACGCATGGATGGTCCTCCCCGACCTCGCGTGGACGTCGCCGGCACACAGCCGCGGAGCGGCGTCGTGTGTAGTGTCGGGTGAGCGGTACTCCGCGAACCCGGGGTTGGCGGTTCTTCTTTTTTTTGTAGTCGTGCCTGACGCCGCTGGCCGAGGTCACATCGTCGCGGCCTGACGGCTTCGAACGACATGCACAGTCCCCTGCGAGCCGTTCGATGCCGTTTTCGCGCGACGGCGTGACTTGCGGCCAGTGGCGTCAGGCCCGATGAAGGAGGAGAAAATGGCCCGAACCCCGGGTTCGCGGAGTACCGCTCACCCGACGGGGCTAAAAACGACGCCGCTCCGCGGCTGTGTGCCGGCGACTTCAACGTGAGGCCGGGGAGGAAACTCTGTTGTTTGCCGAGTCGAAACACACTCCTGCGGTGCTACAGTCTCGTTCTCGCGCCGCACGAACGTTCAAAAGACAAGACGTTCCTTCTCTTGTCGCTTGTCACTGGTCACTTGTGGCTTTTTCTTCCGCGATGATTCTCCCGCCCAGCAGGATTCGGACGGCCTCGTTGGCGAGGGTCAATCCAAAAATTCCGGTGAGGGTGGGCAGGCTGCCGAGGCTGCGGCGGAGGCGGCCTCGGGTGTAGATTTCCTGATCGTCGTCTCCGCCGACGCCGGCGGTTGGCGGCAGATGGTGGATGGGTTCGATGGAGTGGACGCAGGGCAGGTCCAGCGGAAGGCCTCGTTTGCGGAGGGCCTTTCTCATGCGTCGGGCGAGGGGGCAGTGGAGGGTGTTTTCGAGGGGTCCGACGCGGACGGCCGTGGGGTCGGTCCGCAGGGCGGCGCCCATGCAGGAGAGGACAGGCAGCCTCCGGGCCAGCACGGCCGCGAGCAGTTCGAGCTTGGGCGTGAAGGAGTCGATGGCGTCGAGGACCAGATCGACAGGTCCGGCGAGGACCGGGCCGAGGGTGTCGGTATGGACGAACAGTTCGAGAGGCTGGGCGTCGCAGCCGGGGTTGATGTCCCGCACGCGGGCGGCCGCGAGCTGGGCCTTGGGCTGGCCGATCGTCGAATGCATCGCCAACAGTTGCCGGTTGAGATTGCTCGCCCGCACGCGGTCGAAGTCCACCAGCCGCAACGATCCGACGCCAAACCGCGCCAACGCCTCGACCGCGTATCCGCCCACCGCGCCCAACCCAACCACCACCACCCGCGCCCGCCGCAGCCGCGACAGGCCGTCGGCGCCGATCATCCGTTCCAATCGACTGAATTGCGATTCCATGGCGTGATGATACCGGCAACGATGGGATGGTGCTATCCCGTGGTTCACGTGCTTGTGGCTTGTAGCGAAATGGCCGATGTGCTAGAGTGTTCACTTGCGACGGAAGGACGTGCACTAAAATATTACCGGGGCGTTGTCTTGGTGTCAGGAAGGAGATTATTATGGTTAGAACGCGAATAGCTGTTCGAGATGAAGCCGGTAACGTCGGGAAACTGGAGGAGTTACGGCAAGCCCTCAATAGAATTCCTGGCATCGCGGACAAGGAACTTCGCATGAATAACCAGATCAGGCTCAGTGGAGACAAGTTTCTCATCAGAGACTTTACCATCGAGGTTGATAATTCCGTGGCGACAGACGTCAAGAAGGCCGTCGAAGGCACAGGTTTCAAACTCCGTGGAGCTCCTTTGGCTGAACGTCAGGAAATAAGGGACGCTGTGCAACAGCTTGTCACGGATCATCGCAATGAATTACAACTTCGATATGCCATCTGGTTTCGATTGGGAGATCCAGAAACGATCCATCTGCTTGAAATCGCCGATGATGTGTTTGACGACGAAACCAGCAGTGACTTGGCAGGGGTTGCATTGATTCCGGGAAAGGATTTTCTGAATGTCCGGGCTATCGTAATCTATCTCGCATCTCCTGGCGAATTTCGAAGGGCCATGAACGCCAACAATGAACATGCCGTTCTGGCGGTTCAGCAGAAGGATGCCGCGATGATTTGGCCCGAGGGGGATAGTGGATGGGGTCGATTATTCTCGGAATTCGGAATCCAGAACCGATGAACAAGGATGACAAGAAACAGCTTGCGCTATTGACTCGCGACCAGGGGCTGGCTGATCTACTTTTCGCGCGAGATTGTATGGTCTCCTCGACGTCGGATGGCCGATCGACCAAGGCACACGTGGCTATTGGCAAGATACAGCAATCGTCCGAGAAGGTTTTGAAGGGGTACTTCCTCTACCACGATGTGTCGATTAACCCGTTTCGCAGACACGATCCTCACACACAGGTTATGGAGGAGAACAAGGGCGGCACTCATCGAATTTGCGTGGCCTATCGGACGAACGCGCGATGCCAGGGCAGGCTTTTCGATAGGATAAAAACATTGGAGGGGATGGCCCCATCGCCTCCCACCAGGGTGAACGAGGCTGGCGAGCGATCCATAATTCCGCTCGACAAATTGGAACTGTGCGAGATCGGCAAAAACACCGAGTATCCGTTTTGGGACCCCGAAACAAACAAACTGACCATTCCAGCGGTTCATTTTAAGGAAATTGTTGCAGTGGGATGGTTTAGAGATGTAACGAAATTTTATAAAACCTTCGCGGAAGCAGACAATGTATACGAGCAAGGACTGCAAAGGTTTATTGAGGACCACATCGACGGCTATTTGGAAAGTTTAACATGACCCTCGAAGTGAATGTTGTGATTGATTGTGGGCCGAGTGACTGGCAGATTGTTCAGCAGTCAAACGGTGTGGCGGACATTCCGTTGGCGGGGCGGTGGCAGACGGTGGTCAATGCCAATGAGGAGTGGGCGTCGCCGATTGTGGTGACGAGGGTGGTGAAGGAGGAGACCGGCGTGCTGCTGACGCGGTGGATGCCGATGAAGACCCTCGCCGACGGAACGTGGAGCGGCGTGCTGAAGGCCGTGCCGGCGGGCGGGTTGTATCGGCTGGAGACGATGCTCGTGCCCAAACCGCACGTGCAGTGGGGGGCGATCGGTCAGGCGAGGCACCACCTGGGCGTGGGCGATCTGTGGATTATCGCGGGCCAATCGAACTCGGCCGGTTACGGCCAGGGGCCGGTGTGGGATCCGCCCGAGAACGGCGTGCATTTGTATCACAACGCGATGCGGTGGGGTCAGGCGTGCCATCCGCTGAACGAATCCACGAACACGGCCCACGCGGCCAATCGCGAATGGACCAACCCGATGCACTCGCCGTGGCTGCACTGGGCCCGCCGCGTGAAACAGGAGGTGGGTTGGCCGATCGGCCTGGTGCAGACCTCGCTGGGCGGTTCGCCGCTGGTGAGTTGGAACCCCACCGAACCGGGCGAGCATGCGTTATACGACGCCATGCTACAGGCCGTGCGCGGTGCGGGCGGCCAGGCGCGAGGCGTGTTGTGGTACCAGGGCTGTTCCGACACCGGCGTGGAGCAGAGCAAAACGTATTTGCGGCGGTTTGTGGGCGCGGTGAAGGCGTGGCGGCGGGCGCTGAAGAATCCGAAGCTGTTCGTGCTGACGGTGCAGATCAACCGCGCGTTCGCCCCGCCGTCGCCCGATGCCGACCGCGGCTGGTCGGCGATTCGCGAAGCCCAGCGGCAGGCGGCCCGCACGCTCGACCATTGCTGCGTGGTCCCGACGATTGACCTGCCGCTGAGCGACGTTGTGCACAACTCGGCGCACGGCAACCTGCTGCTGGCCGAACGGGCCGCATTGGCCACCCTCGGGGCCGCGTACGGCAGGCCGCTCGCGTGGCAGTCGCCGGACATCGCCGCCGCCCGGGCCGGCCGCGACGGGCGGAGCGTTGAACTGTCGTTCGATTTCGTCACCAACGCCCTCTACCGATGCGACGAGCAGACGATCCCCTTCGCCGTCATCGACTCGCAAGGCCCCGTGCCGATCGCCAAACTGGAGATCGCCCCGCCGGACGTCGTGAAACTCACGCTGGGGCGAGCGTTGGAAGGTCCGGCCACGGTCGACGGCGCGCCCGGCATGAACCCGCCCCGCGCCCTGCACGACTACGGTCGATTCCAGTCCATGCTCGCGTTCGACGGGTTCCCGATTGATTGACATATTGAACAGGATGTAACGTTGGGGTATGCTTTTGTCGTGGCATGGCAGGTCACGGACGGTATGGGATGCGGATGAATCGGTTGGTGCTGGTGTTGTCGGTTGGATTGGCCTGGTCGGGAGTGGCGCAATCCCCGACGGCTCAGTCTGCGCCGGTGGAAGCGAAGGAGCCCCGGATTTCCGGGCCCCGGATTGTTCCGTGTTCTCCGCTGCTGGCGGAGATGGTGTTTCAGATGGGCCTTGGAGACTGCGTGGTGGCGGGTCCGCAGTTCTGGACGCCGCCGGAGGGCGTGGAGTTGCCCATCGTGACGGCCCGCGACCGCGTCGGCAGCGAGGCCATCGTCACCCTGCGGCCTGACATTCTGCTGGTGCAGCAGAACGTGCAGGACTTCGACCCGATCCGGGCGTTGCTGCCCAACGTGAAAATCGAGTTTTTCCGCATCGAGACGCTGGAGGATTACGAGCAGGCCGTCGCCCGCGTGGCGGAATTGGTCGGCCAGTGGTCGGTTTCGCGGTTTCACGACGCGTTGGTGTCGGTGCGGTCCCGTGTGGCGGGTCTTCCGGAAAAGCGGGTGCTGCTGGGTTCGTTGTATGAGGTGTTCGGGGCGTCGGCGGCGGGGACGTTTCATGACGGGATGATCCGGGCGGCCGGCGGAATCAACGCCGCGGGCGAATACTCGGGCTGGGGCGTAAAAGTAAGCAACGAGGGGATCATGGCGCTGTCGCCCGAGGTGATCGTCTGCCAGATCGCTCCGGGGGGCGAGGAGTCGGCGCGGAAATTTTTCGAGGGCCTTCCCGACGTGCCGGCCGTCCGCGACGGGCGGGTGTTCTTCGTGACGGACGAGCGTTGGAACGTGATTTCGATGCACACAACGGAGCAGACGGCGGCGTTGGCGGAGATGATCCACGGGTCCGCGGTGGGCGAGCGGATCGTCGCGTCGGTCGGCCGGTCGGCGGCGTGGCCGCTGCTGGGACTGGGCGTCGCGGCGGGGGCGTTGCTCGCCGGCGGGGTGGCGCTGGCGGTTTTGGGCCGTCGGCGGCGGGAGGTGAAGAGATGAGCCAAACACCGTTGCAATCAGAGTCGGACGGGCCGGACCGTGACGCGGGCGCGCCATGTGGCGAGGGCGTCTCGCCCGCGCGTGTCGAGGGCGTCTCGCCCTCGCGTCCCGCGGGCATCTTGCCCGCGTCTGGCGAAGACGATTCGGCTTCCTCCAGCGGCCAGGGCGGTGGAACGCGTAACGCGGGCGGGACGCCCGCGTCACGGGGGACGCCCGCGTCACTGACCGGGCGGGCGTTGCTGGAGTACACGCTGCTCTTGGCCGGGGCGACGTTGGGGGTGTTGTTGGTGTGCACGTTGTTCGGACAGGCGTCGTTGTGGGCCGAGGGCGTGTGGCTGTTGCGGCTGCAAAAAATGGTCACGGCGGCGGTGGTCGGAGCGGCGTTGGCGACTTCGGGTATGGCGCTCCAGGGGTTGTTGCGAAACCCGCTGGCCGAACCGTACATTCTGGGCGTGTCCAGCGGAGCGGGCGTGGGGGTGATGTTTTCGGCGTTTTTCGTTCACGTGGTGGGGTGGATGTGGCTGGGCGTTCCGGCGTGCGCGTTGGCGGGCGCGGGGGCGACCTGCGGGGCCGTGTATTTCATCGCCCAGCGTCGCGGGCGGCTGGACCCGTACACGCTGCTGCTGTCGGGCGTGATCGTCAACGCGTTCAACGGGGCGGTCATGCTCATGCTGTACCTCAACGTTCCGCCCCACGAGATCGTGAATTTCACCACGTGGTCGATGGGGTACATCACCGGCAATCTGCATTGGCCGACGTTCGGGTTCGCGGTGGTCGCGTTGGCGGTGGGGTGGGGGGCGTTGCTGGTTCGCGGCGCGCATTTCAACATGTTGGGCCTGGGCGACGACGTGGCCGCTTCGTCGGGTGTCCGCGTGACGTGGTTGCGGGTGGAGACGTTCGTGCTGGTGTCGCTGATGACGGCCGGGGCGGTGGCGATCTCCGGTCCGATCGGGTTCGTCGGGCTGATCGTTCCGCACATTTGCCGGCTGGTGGTCGGGCCCGACCACCGCCGCCTGGCGCTCGTGTGCGGGTTCGCGGGCGCGATGTTCCTGATGGTCGGGCAAACGCTGTGCGGCGTGGTCGGTTCGGCCTTGCGTACGGGCGAGCTTCCCGTGGGCATCCTGACGGCCTTGACCGGCGGGCCGTTCTTCATCTATCTGCTCCGCAAACGAAGGGCCAAGGTGGAGTCGTGAGTACATCCGAGCACAACCATGATGCGGACGTTTCGCGTGACGCGGGCGTCTCGCCCGCGCGTCCCGCGGGCATCCTGCCCGCGTCTGGCGACGATGATTTGGCGTCCTCCAGCGGCCAGGGCGATGGAGCGCACAACGCGGGCGAGACGCCCGCGTCACGTGAGGCGACCACGCCGCCGCACGTGCTGGAGGCGAGCGAGTTGGCGTTTTCGTATCGTCCCGACCGGCCGGTGCTTCGCGGGGTGAGTTTCACCGCGCGGGCCGGGCGGCTGCTGTGCGTGCTGGGGCCCAACGGGTCGGGCAAGACCACGCTCCTGCGGTGCCTGCTGGGGCAACTCACGCCCACCGGCGGACAGTTGAGGCTGGACGGGCGGGACATCGGCAAGTTCAGCGCGCGGGGCCTGGCGAGGCTGCTGGCGTACGTGCCGCAGTTTCCGCAGTCGGCGTTCGCGTTCACGGTGCAGGAGTTGGTGCTGATGGGGCGGTTCGCGCACACCGGCGTGATGGGGCTGACCACCGAACAGGATTTGGCCGTCGCGAAACTGGCGATGCAGATGACCCACTGCCTCGACCTGGCCGACCGCACGCTGGAGGAACTCTCCGGCGGCGAAGCCCAGTGCGTGATGATCGCCCGGGCCCTCGCCCAGCAGCCCAGCCTCATGCTGCTGGACGAACCGACCAGCCACCTGGACCTCCGCAACCAACTGCTGATTTACAACATGATGACGAGGCTGGCGCACGGCTGGAACATGGCCGTGGTGTGCGTCTCGCACGACATCAACGTGGCCGCCCAGCACGCCGACGACCTGCTGCTGATGCGTCAGGGCGAAATCCTCGCCCAGGGCCCGCCGCGCGACGTCATGCGGCAGGACATTTTACAACGCCTCTACGGCGTCGAAATCGACCTCATCCCCAGCGGCGGCGAGGTTCCGCTGGTGGTGGCGAGGATGTGACGATCGAGCGTTTTTTCACCGCAGGCACAGGACACAGAGAGTTGCGTGCGTCTTCGAACGGTGTTTCGCGGTGGCTTGCACGGTAGGATACGGCCTACCGGAGTTTTTCGATGAACTCCAGTCCGACGCCGAGGTGTTGTCCCATGAGTTCCTGTCGGGTGACGCGGCAGCGGTAGCGGACGGTGCGCGTGTCGTCTTTGGCCGAGTCGGACGCGGTATGGGCCGGCAGGATCAGTTCGGCGGTGACGCGTCCGGTGGCGGACAACTCCCGCCCGAAGCGGAACAAGGCGTACACGCCGCGCTCGGTGAGGTTGGCGGTCCGTCCCGCGCAGACGACCTTTCCGCGGCCCGCAAGAACCCGGATCGGGTACGCAGCCGCCATGCGATGCTGCCGGCGACGTTCTGTTATGTGAACGGTCATGTCACACATTGCATCGGCGGATTTTGGGCAAGGATTTAACAATGGCTTCGAACGTCTCTTGCCTAGGCGAGTTGCGGCGGTTATGTTGGCGGGTATGACATCGGAGCAACAACTGACGCCCTCGCAGCGGGCGGCGGCGGTAGAGCGGATTCATGAGGATTTGGCCCTTCGCAGCGGCGCGGGGTGCGGGAAGACGTACGTGCTGGCCCGGCGGTTCACGGAGCTGTTGATGGCCTGCGGCGTAGAGGGCAACCCGCTGTCGCGGTTTGTGGCGCTCACGTTCACGGAAAAGGCGGCCCAGGAGATGAGCCAGCGCGTCCGGCGGATGCTGGCGGACCTGGCGGCCAGGGCGGGGGCGGTGGATCGGCGGAAGTTGATGGGCTGGCTGGAGGAGGCGGGCGAG
>Ga0123353_10014691_pt1 | contig 11308 bp, 2 predicted proteins | sample TergutLab28metaG_3_FD_92763 | JGI IMG/M metagenome (GOLD analysis project Ga0123353, IMG submission 92763) | Labiotermes labralis P3 segment gut microbial communities from Petit-Saut dam, French Guiana - Lab288 P3 | ecosystem: Host-associated > Arthropoda: Insects > Digestive system > Gut ... | reverse complement strand
ATGTATTGTTTGTGTGTAAATGTGTACTGTACTACTGCCACCGGATGTCAACCCAATTGCAGTTAATTATCATCATCATCATCATTATATCATAAATAACACATCATACAAGGACTAGTTATGTTACAAATACTGTTTGCACTCCCTCAGTAACAACAATTACGGTTTTCAAGTGCTATCTGTTAATGCAGGTATAGCGAAAGAATGCCAAACGCCAAAACTGGTAAGTAACACAAAACACAAGTCCAAGGTCTAAATATCGGCCTGGAAATCGTCTAGCAAGGCAGAGGATTTTCGTGTAATTCCGTAGTTCCTCCAGGAGATTGCAGGATAGTATCTGAAAATAGATCGAGCCAAACTCCCTCAACATCTTATCCATTTCACAGTTTCAGTCATGAACGCCATAGTTTCAGCTACTGAAGGCGTCGTTAAACATACACGAACACACACTGTAAATAAATATATCTGGAGTACCCTGGGCACGAATGCTTCTTGTATTTTCGAGGAAACTCCGAAGGATGGAATCTGTACCGTTTATTCAGCCGCCTGACTGCAATCGGCGAAGGAGCGTAGAAATGCATGCAGGCAGAAAGAAGTACATGATGCGTCACAAAGGGGAAACTGGCGAAGGATGACAGGAGGGAATAACAAAGAAACACGAAGCGAATATGAGAAAGTGGGAGAGTAATCGAGAGTGGACAACGTGGGCCCACGCCAGTCAATCTACGTCACACGTGTGACGTCATAGCTTCAACATCTGTGACCGATAACACGCCGACGCGCCCAAGCGACGTCCATGGGCATTAGTCCATGCTGCTACTAGCCCACAAGCACGCAAATAATGCGATTTGGGAAAATGATTGACCCCAGCTGGGGCGCAAACCCCAGACAGGCAACTGAAACTGTCCAGATGCTAGTACAGGCACCGCCCCCCTCCCTAGGTCCTGCAACGCTGCATATACTATTCATATCGCCATCTTACGCTGCTGTTTGTTACGAAATCCGTCGTCCCAGTGTCAACAACAAAGTACATTTCTGAGATATGTTACGTTACGTTATTTAAACAGTCGGTGATCCAGGATATTTCAGGCATAAGAGTGAAGGGCGTTGATGGTACAGGTTCGATTCCCAGCCAAGACAGACTCTTCACCACACAAATGTGTTCATATCGGCTGCAAGGTTCACCCAGCAGCTTGTTCAGGGAAGTGTCTTTTGGACGCAAGGCGGCTCATCTGCAGCTGGCGCTAAGGTTAAAAAAAATATGTGGAGCCTTACCTCCACCTTCCCATACGTCTATATGGTGTAACGTTTAAGCAAAGTGGAAACTTTACCTTTTCCCTTGCCCAGAACATTATATGGCTATTCTACGAAGTTCTTACAGTATAAGGTTTCGTACTAACGCTTCAGGTATCTATGGTACCGGAAAGTTCACTGAATATTGCTGGAAATATTCAACCTTATGTAAATAATTAACCCTTTCGAAGCCGAGTTAAATCCCATCTGTAAGTCCCAGCTCGCCGATTTTTTCTGCGGGGTTTTTAAATTTTGCGCATGCTTTTCGAAAAAGCTGACTAAGTGTTTACACACAAATATGATACAGGACGGCTTTCATGACTGATTCAGTGTTGAGACATTGTGCAGACGATAAAAAGAGAGGATTGTCAATGCTGCCAAACGTAGGTCACCAAATAGCACGCGTTAAGATTGCTGGCATTACCAGGAGCTCGCCATATTCTCTACGTTAGTAGGCTAACGGTTAATAAATGCAGAAAAGCCACTCATCTCTTGCTCGTGCCGGTTGTTTGGGTGGCGAAGTGTGCAAGGATTGGCGACTGTTAGCCTTATAACTTTCACATGAATTGCTGTCAACAGAAATGAACAGAAATGCTTCTACACAACGCAGAGTCCCCTCAAAAATTCACTGCCTTGTGACTGTACTTCCGTTACAACAAAAACCTTTAAAATGTGGATGGGGGTGGGGGGTGTATTTAATCAAAAGAAAACAGGTTCTTAATTGAATACTTCTCCAGTTCCGACAAGATAGACTTAAAATCCACGTACAATCATCTCTACCCAACGAAATGCCTTTAAAGCAGAAAATGACCACATTACCGAGATAATATCTGTTTGGACTCTTACTCTACTGAACACTAACCTACAATGCAACCCCCCCCCCCCAACTTGCTCAACGCCCACATTACTATGCTCCATACTCAGGCTATATGCCACGTCTAACTCAAAATCCTCGATGAAGAGATCTCAACATCGATACGCGGCTGTATGCTTCATATAAACACACTTACGGCATACAAATCTTTCGGATGAAAAACCTGCTATTGGCCAATGTTGGCCGAAACATGTAGTTTTTATCATTTTCTAATAAACATGAATTAGATATACGTTGTTGTGTTATTGACTGTAATTACCCTACCCATTAATTGGACTCTTACTGTTTACTTTGTACATAATTCTGTAGCCTTCTGCGCTCCACAGAATGTAGTGTATCTGTGAACAAGCATTCCTGCCACAAAGGGGAAAGAACACTTTCATGAGTAACTGGAAAGTTTAGAGAAGGCAAACCGAAAATGTGACTGCCGCTCAACATTACGGTTTAAATAAGTGTACGTCTACACACGCAGGTTCTGCTGTCCTGAAGACAGAAGGGGAAGGTTTCTCGAAACACTGATAACATGTACCAAACTACACGGCGTCACAAACCAGAATACAGCGATTTTCTCAGTCACGCTCGTTAGAACCCTAAATAAAGTTCACCGTAGAGCAGGCCATGAAGGCCCAGATATAGAGTAGAGGTATAGCTATACTCTTTACTTAACCTCGGCGCTAGATGGAGGGGGGGGGGTGTTGTTAACGCCACGCCCCGGCCGTTTCACCCGCGGGAAAGACCCGGTACCCCTTGTACAGGAGGCTGGGTGGGCCCCCGGCTCGGTCTGGACGGGTGTGGAAAATCCTGCCCCCACCGGGATTCGATCCCCGGACTGTCCAGTCCGTAGCGAGTCGCTATATCGACTGAGCTACCCTGGCCCACCGTCAGAACCTCAAATATCACAAAGTAATCATACGGCCTGTGTTTAGATCATTAATAATTAGCCAAATGCAATCTGCGCTCTCTGCAATATTTGATCCATAGGCGCCTGCGCCAAACACAGAACCTTCTCAAAAACATACAGGTTCACAACCCTTTGCACTCCAAACCACTGCTGACCGCAGTTCTCAGTTGCTCACGAAGACAACAAAGGGAAGAAACATGAATAACAGCAGGCAGGTGATCCACACACAGTTGCAAGTATCTTAGTAATGCTGCTCACCTCGTTTCTCCCTCCCCCCATTGCGCCGTTCGCCAGCCGATGTCTGCTTGCAGCAGAACGGTCGCCACAAAACAGCTCAGCACTTTACAACAACACTGTCGTAACACCAACACCAACAGCCACCACCTACAGCTTGCAAATCCATAAAAACAAAATCGGCCTTGATTCGAGAAATGCAACAAACTGAATTCAGCGCCGTCCTCACAGGCTATGAAATTTGCACCATACGCTTGGCGCTGTCCAGTTCTTACGGACACAAATCTCTTGCTACACAGCTAGTCACATGACACCACAAAAGTTTTTCGAAAATTTTCTGAAAATGCCACATAAGAATAATTTATATATCCATCTTATTTAACAACTTGAGGCACAGAGCAACGGAGGAAGTAGTTTGGGTCTAAAAGAAAGGAAGTAATAGATGGCTTGGAAAAGATCAGAAAATGAGAATAATGAGAAGCTGAGCGCGGTCTATGGCGCAGGTCTGCAACCGCTCGATTGCTGGGATCACGGGTTCGAGTCCCGCTGATGGCATGGATGTGCGTCTCTTGTGTTGGTTGTGTGTCGTGTAGGTATCTGCCTCTGCGACGAGCTGATCACACGTCGAGAGGAGTCCAGGAGGCGGTCCAGGCCTCAGTTGGACTGTGGCGCCACGCAAGGAGATGATGAAATCAAGGAGGATTCAATAGGCTGGGCATGTGGCACGCAGAGGGAAAAGTCCATGCAGGGTTTTGTTGGGGAAATCTGAAGGTACGATCCCACTTTTTAAGAACTATGACGTAGATGGGAAGCTAATATAAAACTAGATCTTCAAGCAATAGGATGCGAGGGCGCTGATTGGATTCATCTGGCTCATAATAGGGACAAGAGGACGGATGCTGTGAATAAGGTTCATGAACCTTCGGGTACCTCAAAATGCGGAGGACTTCTTCACTAGCTGAGTTACCACCAGTTTCACAAGACGGACTACGCTCCACGCTGTTGGCGGCTACACGCGAACTGCATCATTTAGCACAAAAATTCTGCATTTTCTACACAGTGTTAAGGCACTGGCCTCATATTACTCCGTCATATTTTCCCCAAAGAGCCTAAATTGATAGATTTTTGAAACGGAGACGCAGTAAAAGTTTCTGTGAATAATAATAATAATAATAATAATACCAATTTTCAAACACCAATCCAATAACTTCGAGGTTCAAAGACTAAACGTTCGGAAAGTATATGAATGTTATAAGCCTGAGGTACCATCGTCAAAGATATCGAATCCCCTTGACCATCGTCAATAAAAAAGAGGCCACAAGTTAAATTCTAATACGGTTTTCAGGTGAGACATCGCCGTTGTGTTCAATAAATCAATACAATATATATATATATATATAATCGCACAGTCTAACACAACCTTTTTATTAAGTAATTACAATTAAAAGATCATTAAATCATTTTTAACAGCAACATGTTTCGGCTCTTCTTAAAGAGCCATCTTCATGCTGAGTTCTAAAAAAGTGTTACATACAATTCACAACGCTTTATACCTTTTTACGTTTATGGTTCCGTGCATCGCTGATCTATATCAATAACTGTCCAACGAGATGCAACACAAAACAGTCTATTTATTATTCTGTAAGTTCACTCTACATGTTTCGGGTGTCAACCACACCCACCATTAAGAGAACACAAAACTGTAACCGCAGCCTCCGGTACTGGTCATATTTTTCTGCAGCTACCTCCCTCCAACATGGCCAAGCCAAGCTGATGAGGGTGTGGTTGACACCCGAAACATGTAGAGTGAACTTGCAGAATAATAAATAGACTGCGTTGTGTTGCATCTCGTTGGACAATTAATGATATAGACTTTTACTCATTATTTATCACTCTTAAAAAGACTCAAAAGCATCATCTTCCTCGAAAAACAATTTGCCTCGCTAAAGAACAGCAAATTTTATGGACAGTGAAATGTAGTTCCTTGCCAATTTTTGTAAATTTTTTAAGTGGGGTGCGCTATAAATTACAGGACATTTTAAATTCGAAATAACGCAGTAAGCTTCATTCAGACGTCGCCCCTTTCAATACTATTTGACCGCCCCCTCCCCCATCTGAAGGCACTTGGTCGACATGTAGAATACGTGTTGACGGCATAACTCGCAGCGTGTGGGCGAAGCAACTGCTTCAAGTGCCAACAGCAACAGTAGAAGCTAAGGTAGTAAGTATGTAATATTAGCAAGTGCGTAACGTCGAAGACCTTGCTTACGTGCCCTGCGTTAAGCTAGGTTAAGAATAGCACTGAGAATTATAAAATGGTCAAAATACTGAGCTTTATATATAACCAACAGTCTGAGTTAATGCACTAAGGCTAACTTAAAAACAAATAATCTAAGGTAAGCAAACGTTAAGGAACACAACAATGTTCCTCCTACACAATCGTGCTAGTGCCATTAAATGATGCGGAATTACGTAAAAGAGTTGGATTCGCATTGCCGTCTACAGTTTATACAATACACAGCGAGTTTCTTGCTATACACGCGCGCGGAGTAGGGCGGTAGCGATGGACACTCCACCCGTCAAGGACAGACGGAGCCGTTAACACATGAGCACTGTTAGCTGTTCCGTTGCCCACACAATACACTGTAATATCCTCTGAGGTGTAATGTTATGCATTACGGCAGTGCAAAATTTCATGTACACCTACATTTTCCACTGCGTAGGCGGACAAAAGGATCAGTCCAGGTCCGAGGCCTTTTTTTTTGAATGACTCGTAACATGATACGCTTTTATGGTGAGGAGTTGCTAACAACTCGCCCGACCCCCGAGCTAAAGGACCACCCCCTGTCGGCTGTCTGCGACTGCTTATTGAATATATTCGCACCTACCCTTCATATTGGAGGCCGTTCCTCCATCTGGGACCTAAGGACGCACCATGCAATGGTGAAAGAGACCCACTTATTGGGCCTAAGAGGGACACGGTAACAGGGGGGTGAAGAAACTACATTAGGGGAGCTTAATGATCTGTACTCCTCACCCAATATTGTTCGGGTGATAAAATCGAGAATGAGATGGGCGGGGAATGTAGCATGCATGGGGGAGGGCAGAGGTTTGTACAAGGTTTTGGTGGGTAAAACTGGGGGGAAATAAACCACTTGGAAGACCGAGGAGTAGATGGTGGGATAATATTACGACGGATCTTCAGGAATTGGGATGTGGGGGCACGGACTTGATCGATCTGGCTCAGGATAGGGACAGGTGGCGGGCACTTGTGAATGCGGTGGTGAATCATCGGGTTCCGTAAAATGCGGGGAATTTCTTGAATAGTTGAGAAACAGTTTCTCAAGAAGGACTCTGCTCCAAGGAGTAAGTAAGGGAGCGCAAAATAGTAACCGAATGACCCCCGTAGCTATTTAAACCCTACAACATGATCTAGGCATTAGGTGCTTCCAAGACACAGGAAATTCGAATACAGGTCTACATAACGTTACAGACTAGAAGACTCCACATAAAACAAATCTACTGGTTTTGCGTTTATATGCTTCAGGAGTATTGAAATTAGGCTACGTCACAAGCAACTAAACGAACCACATAATCTACACTGTGACGAAATGTAGAGTTTCACGTTACAGAACGTGGTACATACGTTTATCCCTGGAATTCAATGGGCAAACCCGATCAAGACCGTCTCCTTCCACATTTTTACCCTTCTCTTTGTTGGCAGAATGGCCGATAGTCGCAGCTCAGAGCGCAACATTTCCGCTCAGCCGATCCCGGTGGCCCCGCGGTCTAAGGCGAAGGTCTGCGGCTGCTCCACTGCCGGGATCGCGGGTTCGAATCCCGCTAAGGGCACAAATATTCGTCTCTTGTGTTCGTCGCGTGTTGTCATGTAGCGGTCTCTGCGACGAGCTGATAACTGGTTCAGAAGAGTCCTACCGAGTGTGGTGCGTCGTTATGTGTGATCTATAAACCTCAACAACGACGCGGCTGAGACCTTTGCGCCACAGGAAAATATCGGTAAGTCACGAGTTCCAATTTCGACTCTAAGATCAGTTATCCAACTTATTGACACTGGTTCTCTTCAGTTTCTAAACGAAGATCCTCAAATACGAACAAGAAAGTTGTAATTCCACATTATTTCTAACGTACTGTTCCCTTCATCCTATCATTCGAAGTTAAGCAATCGAAGCTGGCAAAAGCATCATTTAAATAAACAAAGAATACACAAAATAAACAAACAGAATGAAACAACAGGCCCCTTCCAGGCGGATGCATTCCGTCTCTAACTACAGCGTGGCAAAACAGACGATGAAGCCTACAGCTGTTGGTCTAAACTGGCGGGGAGGTGTACTTGCGGTCACACAATGTTGCAGCTGCGAGGTTTGTATCTTCCTACACTTCGCTGTAACCCGTTAGGTGGCGAAATCAAAGAGTAACCGGACAATAATTACCACACTGACAACAAAACGTATTCTGTTTCATTTAAAGAACCATTCCGTACCGCGCAGTAAACACTCATCATCTCGTCACTTTTAAAGCATAATTCCGACGCGTTTAGGAGTCCGTCTGTGTTACCTTTTGGAAGTTGTTGATTGTTTCTTCTCACACTTCAAAACGCCATAAGCACATGTTGATTCCGAGGTCACAATTTTTACACAGACTCCACAATTTACGATAACGGCTGAGATCTCTACACAGGTGTACATTAAAATATGCAGTGACTCAAATGTTGACCAGGTCTTCACACTTGAAAAATAATTCTGAATGTTCCACATTCAACTCCCTCAAGATGGCAAAGACAAACGTCGAAACGAGTCCGAATTACAGTTCAAAAGTCATTAGCTTATAAGTGCTGTGCATGAACTGCTGGTAAATAAAAAGAGATGTACAATATGATGCACTGTATATGCATGTCAAAAACTCGTAGTCTCGGTTATAACCAGAAGCCAATGTACGTATAACGTAACACTGAGGTGTGTTCGTGCAACATATTCTGAGTGTGCGTTTGTAGCCTTAGGTATCGAGCATGCAATACGCATGCAACATATTGTCATCTGTGGCCTGTCCAGCTCTACCACGTTTTTTTTTTCCCCACATTATCTCTTAAACGGCACTAAGTTCGGGAAAAAAATTCTTTTTGAACATCAAAAGTTTGAGTTTTCTTTTTCTCTACAAATATGTCTGCAAAATTTCTCATTCTAGGAGGAATCCAGTAAGATAATGTCACAAATGTACACAGGTCTTCATGTAAAGTATCCATTATTCTCGTCAGATTATAAGGAAACTTGAATTTTCTCAAAGGATTTTCGAAAAATACTCAAATATCAAACTTCATGAAAATCCATCCGGTGGGAGCCGAGTTCCATGCGGGCGGGCGGGTGGACGGACGGACGGACAGATGGAAATGACGAAGCAATTAGTCACTTTTCGCAGTTTTGCGAACGCGCCTAAAAACCAGTCACTTAAAGCTGTAGAGGGAAATAACTACCGTCCGTACTGATATCCGTACGAAACAACAATGCAGTCTGTGGGCAGAATGTGGAAATTTTCAGCTTCAAAAGTGGCGAGATTTAAAGCAATCGCTAGGGTTTAAAAGATTAGGAAAACGGACACGTTTACCAATAGAAACGAACGACAGAAATAATATGGCCGTCCAATGTGACGGGCTGCAATGCGAACCGACATCCGAAATGAAACACTACGAGCCATTCGCGCTACCGCCTACTTTCGAGTTGAGGGAACGTAAAACACGAAACGCGATACGCGGGACGCAAATTTTATAAAATAATTTACCTAACACACGGGTGCGAATCACGGCATTTGTCTCCCAAACATAACAGTCAATTGCAAGCCACTCAAGTAAGACACTCAAGAAAAATTCAGGGGAAAAACTAAAAGACACAGGAAAATGAATCAAGCAATAAGAATCGGATTAGGAATAATTCCCCTCAAAGAAATTACAGAATCAGCATAGTTGACAGGGTCTGCGCATGTTTTTAGGAGCCGGGATAGCTCAGTCGGTATAGCGAATCGCTACGAACTGGACGGTCCAGGGATCGAATCCCGGTGGTAGGCGAGATTTTCCACACCCGTCCAGACCGGCCCTGGGGCCCACCCAGCTTTCTGTACAATGGGTACCGGCTCTTTGCAGGGGGTAAAGCGGGCGGGGCGTGGCGATGACCATCCACCCACATCTAGCGCTGAGGTTAAAGAAAGAACAGAGCTATACTTCTACTCTCCCCATGGGCCTCGGTGGCCTGTTCTAGGGTGAACTTAACCTTCGGGCATGTTTAAAGGTTAGGGGACGAGAAATACCCCAAAATGGTCTGGGAAGCTAGAACAAAGGGGAAGAGACGCAAAGGAAATCCCCAACAGGCTTGGGAAGAAGGGATACAGATGATTATGAAGAGGAATTGAATGGAACCGAGTGACAGCAATAGCTCGGGACGCTGACGGTGGGAAAGCTCTTTGTAAACCGTCTATACCTACCGGTAGAAGAGGATCTACTACGTGAAGTGAAGTACTGAAGAGTAAGACAGTTTAGCTGAGTCAGTAGTAGACTGCGTTTGAAATGTGATGGTACACGCGCAGAAACCAGATTTCGTCTTTCGGCGAAACGGACGAGTCTAATTAAATCGGCGGGGGCGTCAGTTCAGTCGACTACTGGCAGCCGAGGTGTGCGCATCAGCGGTTGTAATGCTGGATACACCATGTTCCGAGGTAGTGTGAAGAGTACTGCCTACCCACTCCATTCGCCAGTTTCCCCTTCACTTCCCCTCCCGTGTGTCACCGTGTGCCATCACATTTCAACTGGACTCTAATATGGCTACATGCTGCCAGACCGAGCGGCACGGAATGCAGATTTTGCCTCATGCAACGTTCAGACAAGCTCCAGGGCCCAGCCTCTCCTATTCAACGGGTTATGGCCGAAAGGGGAGAGGAGGGGAAGATTGGGTGGGGAGAGACCTGACTGCTCACCTGAATGTAGTCTCTCTAGTGACTAGCTCTTTATATACGAATTTAGATAACAGTCTTACAGAGCTGAAGGCTCAAAGCCCATGGAAAACCGGAAAGAACGGAGTACACAGTGTACTCTATGTCCTTAGGCGTTCTTTAATTAAACAGTGTACAGTCAACACATCATGTGAAGGCCATGTCTGCCCCCCAGCATGTGTCAGCTACAAAACCTGACGTATTGATATAAAAGTCAGCTAGAATTTAGTTCTTCGGCGACAGGAAAACATCAGCAAACAATCGGGGGAATTTCAATACCGAGCAGCCCCTAGGACATCGTATGCTCTCATCACACTCCAACATAACACCTTCGAATGGACCATCATAGAGCTGCTTGTTCCGCAACATAAAATGCAGAGCTAAATAACTAAAACCTCTGGGACATTTTTCAACAACTGATTCATGACTGTAACGCAGTGTTTCCCAAACTTCCTTCCATGTAGGAACATACACAATAATTTTTCACATGCCGAGAAACCCCTAATGTTTACAGGCCGGAAAAGGTTTACAGCGGGGAGCACAACTCACTTCTTCTTCTTCGTCTTTCGTTCTTTCTTCTTATTCTTCTTCTTATTTCCTTCTTTCGTCTGTTTCTTCTTCTTCTTCTTCTGCTTCTTCGTCTTTCTTTCTTCTTCTTTTCCTGTTTCTTCTTTTTCGTCTTTCTTTCTTCTTCTTCTTCGTCTTTCTTTCTTCTTCTTTATCGTCATCTTCTTCTTCTTCCTCTTCCTCGTCTTTCATTCTTTCTTTCTTCTTTTTCTCCTTTTGCTACTTCTTCTTCGTCGTCTTTCTTTCTTCTTCTACTTCTTCTTCTTCTTCTTCTGCTTCTTCTTCGTCTTTCTTTCTGTCTTCTTTTTCTTTTCTTCTTCTTCTTATTCGATGGCACTACAATCCAATGCGGACCCTTGCCTCCTTAATGGACTTCTCCCAGTCAGCTCTGTTTTTTTTACCTCTCTTTCCAATTTGTAATTTTGCATTTATTAATACCTGTTTGT
>Ga0123353_10014686_pt1 | contig 11309 bp, 12 predicted proteins | sample TergutLab28metaG_3_FD_92763 | JGI IMG/M metagenome (GOLD analysis project Ga0123353, IMG submission 92763) | Labiotermes labralis P3 segment gut microbial communities from Petit-Saut dam, French Guiana - Lab288 P3 | ecosystem: Host-associated > Arthropoda: Insects > Digestive system > Gut ... | reverse complement strand
GCTACCGCGATTCCAAGCCCCGCCGCTTTTATCATGGGGATGTCGTTTTCTTGGTCTCCCGCGGCGATGATATTGCAAAGCGGAATTTTTAAAAAGTTTGAAAAAAAATTTACGGCTGTGCCTTTATGCGCGTCTACATGCGCGAACTCAAGCAGACTTCGCGCAGAAAAAGCAATGTTGCACCGTCCGGCGAACAGCGGCTGCATCGCCTCGCGTATTTCGCAGAGGGATTCGTGCTTGCCTACCGCCAAAATTTTCGCATAGTCGCATGTCAACTCCGCGAGATCCGCCACGAGGTTTTGCTCGAGCTTGACGTAGCCGGAGTACGCGTCTATCTGCTGGGACGGCCGGTCAACAATCAGCTCGCCGTTGTCGTAAGCGATAATGTCCGCGCCGAGTCCGCGCAGCTTGCATATCAATTCTTTCCCGAGCGCGTTCCCGAGCTTGTGCGTATAAAGCAGCGTGCCGGAATACGCCTCGTAAGCCGCGCCGCCGTTAAACGCCGCGCTGTATCTGCCGGGCTTGTTCAAGCCGAGCACCTGTTCAAACGGAGCCATCGAAGCCCACGAACGCCCCGAGCACAATATGATGTGCTTACCGCGTTCCGCGGCCGCCTTAACGGCCTTCCTGTTCTGCCTTGAAATATTTTTGCTTTCGTTAAGCAGCGTGCCGTCCAAATCGGTTAACAATAAATCGTAGGTCATGTGAGAGCCTTTCTATTTTTTTCCTGATAATTTGCCGCGCTTATAAACGCCGCGAAATTTTCGTCCGTAATGCCGGCGGGGATTTCGCAGCCCGCGCTAAGCATATAAGGCATTCCCTCGGCCGTTTTTATGCAGCGCAGCGCCGTTTCGAAACATTCATCGGGCGTTTGGGTCAGCAGAAGCACCGGATCGGCGTTGCCCTTAAATGCTTTTTTGTTTGCGGCATAAATTTTTGCGGCTTCATCAAGCGGAACCATGTGGTCGACGTTGAACAGGTCGCAGCCGCTTTTGACGATATCCGGCAGCAGCCTCAGCGTATCGCCGCAAATGTGAAGCTTGACCATCCCGCCGGCCTTGTGCGCGGCCTCTGCCACCCTTTGCTCGTACGGCAAAGCGAATTCGCGGTATTGTGCGGCCGAAACAAGCGAGGCCGCGGCGTCGCCCGCGCCGACCATCTCGGTATATTCCAACTGCGCAGACGAAAACTCAATAACAATTTCGGTTAAAAAACTTAGCAGATCATGAGCAAGCTTCGGTTCGTCGTACAGCATAAGCATAAAATTTTGAACGCCGCAAAACGAGCAGGCCTCCGCAAACGGCATGTCCACCCATCCCAGCACCATCGCGCCGCCGCCCGCGGCATGCGCCATTTCTTTTACGCTTCTTGCCCGCTCCGTCATGCGGCTGCCGCAAAAAATATTTTTCTTTTTTATTTGCTTTATGTCATGCGCGTTTTTTATCAACGGTTCAGATAAATACGGAGGGCCGTCTTCCGGAAAAACAACCGCGCCGCCATAATCGGCGGAAACGCGGAAAGCGTCCGAGCAAGCGGTTACCGCGTCAAGCCCGAACATTTCGGCTGCTTTAAGCTGCGCTTCCGCCAACGCGGACGAGTTTGACGCGAAGGTCCTGTAGCTTATGCCGTGCCTCTTAGCAGCAAATGACATAAGCAGCGGAAACACGGGCGGTTTGTCGCCCGGTATGCCGCGCATTATTTGCATAAATCTTTTTTTTCCGTTTGCCACATCAAACACTTCTTCGTTTTATATTCTTTTGCCCTGCCGCAAAAATATCGCGTGCGTTTTGTGCGAGATTATAAGAGCGACATTAAACGACGGTCTATTGTTTTTGCGCGAGTATTATTCCTGCGCCGCAGAGTTTTTGCGGCGCAAAATCATTTTTATATGCCAAACCGACAAATTTATTATAGCAAAAAAATTACAGCTGCAGACCGTTAATAAAGCGAGTTTACATAAATTCAATTTCGTTAAATTTTTTATTCCTTCGTTGATGCGTCGAAGGTAATAAAAATTATTTCATCCGTGTCTGTTGAGGTTGTTTAAAGCTGCAATATTTTTGACCGGAATATAATTTTGCTCGGAACTTATTCGCAAAAAAAAAATTGATTTAACCAACGGCTAAACAATAATTTTATAAATTTATTTTTTTATTGCTTGCATATAAAAGCCGTGATATATTATGCGAAGTTTTTCATAAATTGATAAAAAAATCAGGAGGTTTTTAAATGTTTGACGCAAAAGTTCTTAACCAATTAAAACAAGTGGATGTACGCGAAAGGTTCGGAGGCGGAGCATCCAAGGTCATGGAACGCGTTAAAAAATTATGGTCGGGCGCAGACAAGACGTCGAGGATAAAAATTATGAATCTCGCCGACATAAAAAAGTACACGGTCGAACGCTCTTACAAAAAAGGAAACATCTCCGCAAAGCTTGCCGCGGCAATGTCGATCGTTCTTAATGTCTGCCCCTATTACATCATCGGCGCCTCAGACGAAAACGAAGGTTATTCCGACGAAGCTCTTATACGTTTCTTATCCGAATGCGGATACGAAAAATTGATGAACGGCTTAAAGAAAAAGCGCCGGACCAGAAAAAAAGTTGAAGGCACAGGAAGCGAGCCGAACGAAAAATTTATCGAGGCAGAAGCGGCGGACGACATCGATTCGGAAGCGGAAGAGCTTATTATCAAAGACCCTGTTACAGCCATTATCGTTTTGGCGGAGCATTTGTCCGACATGCTCTCGGAAGAAGAGCAGGCGCAGTTTATCGACATGGCAGAAAACGATGTCATCTTCCTTCTTCGCTCGCTTACACTGCGCGCTCGTTACAACGCAGACATGCGCAATATTTTAAACCTGATAAAATTTATGCTCGTGCAGTAAAATTTTCGAAGATTAATTCGATTTTGCGGCAATAAATATGCAACGCTTTACTTTTTGTCACCGTCTGTGTTAAAATCCCCGCGCTGTGCGCCGTTTGGGTAATAATCCCGTACGGCTCACGGCGCGTTGCTGTAGCGGCGTTGCAAACGCCGTCTTGCGGCGGTATATCCGCCGGCTTGCGGCGTTGCAAACGCCGTCTTCTTGCGCATAAAATGCGCTTCATCCATAAGGAGGTGTACCTATTGAACAGGTACGAATTAGGTGTGGTAATCAAGCCCGACCTTGAAGAAGAGGTCTTTAGGGCGGAGCTTGAAAAGGTTACCGGTCTCGTCACGCGGTTCGGCGGGGTAATCGAAAAAGTAGACGAGTGGGGTCGGCGAAAATTGGCTTACCCGATTGATAAAATTACCGACGGAGTTTATACGTTTATAACGTTCAACTCCCCGGCCGATGCGCCGAGCGAAATAGAAAACCGCATCCGCATCATGGAAAACGTTATGAGGTTTTTATTGGTAAAACTCGACGAATGAACTCTTGGAGGTTTAAAACATGAATAAGGTAATATTGATAGGGCGTTTGACAAAAGATCCTGAAACGCGGTACACCCAAGCGGCTGAACCAATCGCAATTGCCCGTTATTCATTGGCGGTTAACCGCCGTTTCAAAAAAGAAGGCGAACCCGACGCGGATTTTTTAAACTGCGTTTCGTTCGGCAAGCAAGCGGAGTTTGTTGAGAAGTACTACAAAAAAGGAATGCAGATTGCAATCACCGGACGTATTTCCACGCGAAGCTTCGACGACCCGGCAACGGGACAGCGCCGCTTCGTTACGGAAATTATCGTTGAAGATTCCGAATTTACCGAAAGCAAAGTTGCGTACGAAGCGCGCATGGCGCACAACGCGGAAGTCAGTGCCGAACGCGCGGCACAGCAGGGAATTAATTCTTCGGCAAACCATCCGATTTCGCCCCAGCCTTTGTCGAAGCCGATCTCGTTCGAACCGGAAGGGTTTTCGGCAATAACGGAGAGCATCGACGAAGACGACTTGCCGTTTTAAAAAATAAAAGGAGAATGAAAATATGGTACAAAAAAGACGCGGGCGCAGAAAAAAGCGCGTATGTGCGTTTTGCACGGAAAAAATAAATATTATTGACTACAAGGATCTCGGAAGGTTAAAAAAATTCGTTTCGGACCGCGGTAAAATTATGCCGCGCCGGGTTACGGGAAACTGCGCGAAACACCAGCGCACAATGACAATATCGATAAAACGCGCGCGCCACATGGCATTGATGGCATACACCCAAGAATAAAAGTTAAAAATTAAAGGCAAAAAAAAATCCCCTTACGGGGATTTTTTTTTAAGCTATGTTTATTTTTTGCGACGCGGGCGATTTTTCCCGCTTGCTTACGGTTACGGAGAGCACCCCGTTTTCATGATTTGCCGAAATGTCTTCCGGGCGGGCGTCGGGGAAGTAAACGCTCCGCGTTTTCGTATAAACGCTTCGCTCTTTATGGATCATGTTTTTTTGTTCGCTCTCGCTTGACTCTTCTTTATGCACCGAGATAGTCAAGCGGCCGTCGCTGAGTTCCAAACCGATTTCGTCCTTGCTTACTCCCGGCAGCTCAGCGGTCACAATGTAAGCTTGCTCGTTTTCTTCGATGTCGAGTTTGAACATCCCTTCCATAACCGAACGGCGGGCCGGCATCCAGTTGCCGCCGAAAAAATCGTCGATCCATCCGTACGGATAGCTCATGCCGGGCAATTGGCGTTTCCTGTTGCTGATTGTTAATCCTGTCATTTTAAACACTCCTTTTTTATTGTTAGCACTCAATCAATGCGAGTGCTAACAACATTATAGACCCGCTGAAAATTTTGTCAACAACTTTTTTTTCGTCGGTGCGGCGGGGTAAGCCTCATATTTTTTTTTCGTTGGAACGCGCCCGCAAATTATTATGATATATTACTCCGGCACATAAATATCGCAATTTCGTACGGCTATTTTCGCGCCGCACTTCGTCAGCTCAACGCACAGAAACACCTTCGGTGTTTCTTCCTTCTTGCGTAATGCTTGAGTACGCTTACGCTTAGCTTCCTTGTTCAGCACAAAAATATTGCGTACGTCTCTTGCTATATTTATGTGACGGAGTAATAGTTGTGAAAATGGTTTGCTTTTTTTATTTGCAAAAATTTTTTATCCGGAAAGCAAGTGTAAAAAAATGAGTGATACCGAAAAAAAAATAAAAAAAAGCGAGCCGAAAAAAAAACCGGTCCGCATTTTGGTTTTGGCGGCGTCTGTGTTTCTTGTGATAGCAGTCGTGCAGAACATAGCCGTCAACGGGCTGCCTTTTACAGGCGGCGGTGCGTCGGAGATGTTTTTTTCCGAGACGGGCAAGGGCGTGAGCTTCGATTACGATTCGGCGGCGCAGTTTTACAGCTACAACTCGGGAAATTATTTTTTTTGCACAAAGGACGGCATGAAATATTATTCGAGCGGCGGCACGCTGCGCTGGCAGCACGCTTACAACCTGACGCGCCCCTACATGGTCACTAACGGCGGGACGGTCGCGGTCGGCGACGAAACAAAGGCCAAGCACATTTACGTATTCGGCCCCAACGGTTTTATTTACGATAGGTCTTTCGACGAGCCTGTCTTATTTTTTTCCGTTAACGAGGCGGGTTATCTTTCTGTGGTCCGCCAAATAGACAGGGGCTACGACGTTCAAATACACAGCGGCCGCGGCATCGAACCGTTCCGCCGTTATTTTTACGACGCCAACATTTATCCCTACATGGCGGCTGCATCTGAGGACGGGCGCTACGCCGCGATCGTCTATTTGGATTTGCAGTCGCATTTTGTTACGCGGATAGATTTCCACATGAAAAGGGAATCTGACAGCTGGGGCACGCATGACGGCTTGTTCGGGGGCGAGCGCTTCGACAACCAGCTTATAACATGCGTTCGGTTCATGAGCGGAAACAAGGTGTTAATTTTTACCGACACCCAGATCATTTGCTTTACGCCCGGAGACGGCCACACATTGGAGCGGAGCTGGGACGTACAGCTGCATAACAAGATCGACAAGCTTGATTTTTACGGGCACAGCAGATTCGCGTACGTTACCGGCGACAAATTTTTAAACGACGACGACGCGGACGAGCCGGGCACGGTAAAAATATTTAATATGGACGGATCCATGACGGGCTCGTTCGCGGTCGGGCGGCGCTGCACAAGCCTGAGCATGGGGCTTGATTCTGTGATAGCCGGAGCAGACCGGAGCTACTACGCCTTTAACGCCCGCGGAAATTTTTTATGGGAGTACAACGCCACGCAGGATACCAATATGTTAATATTTTTGGAAAACACCGACACGGTTTTGCTTTCGGCGGGAAACGGCGCCGTCGTTTTGAAACGCACCAAATAATTATTTTTGACGGGATGTGCCTATGCCGTTTTTATTTGACCTCATCGTCTTGACAATTTTCGCGTTGTTTATGTTTTTGGGCTGGCGCAAGGGATTGCTGCTGACGCTGTTCGGATTTGCATCGTTTTTTTTATCGATAATCCTGACGTTTCAGCTGTACCCCGCAGTCAGCCATTTTTTGCGCCAAACACAGCTTTATATCAACATAAGGGACTTGATTGCCGAACGGATGGGGCTTTCTCATATGACTGCTTCCATGATACCCGACCTGCCGCTGCCCGCGGCTCTTATCAACGCGATAAACGCAAACAATAACCCGGAAACATACATAGCTTTAAAAGTTGATTCGCTTGAGGGTTACGTGGGAGGTTTTATCGCCAACATAGCAATCAACATAATTGCGGGCGCGCTGGTTTTTTTGCTTGTCCGCGTTTTGCTGCTGATAGCATCCGTCGTGCTTAAGATTGTAGGCAAATTGCCTGTGATACGAACGTTCAACAATGCGGGCGGTTTGATCGCGGGCGCGCTTAACGGCCTCGCTGTCGTATGGGGCGCATTGGCGGTCTTTGCGCTTTTTACAATAAACAAAAATTATATTGAAATAGACGCGGCGCTGCGGTCGTCATTTGTCACGAGATTTTTTTACGACAACAACCCGATATTGTCGCTTTTTTTAAAAATATGAGTTTGCTGTCGTTTGATGATCAACTCGATTTGCGCGGGAATTTCTTGGAATCAAAAATTTTAATAAAGCAAAATCGGCGTTTTGCAGTTAATCATCGAACATAAATCAACATAAAAAAGGCATGATTAATGCATGAAAAGAATGTGAGCCGTTTTTATTTGTGCTTTACATCTTTCATATAAAGAGATAGGAGGAAGCTGTTTATGAAGAAAAAAATCGGCGTCGGCCTGATCGGCTATAAGTTCATGGGCAAGGCGCACAGCAACGCTTGGCGCAAGGCCGGAATGTTCTTTGACGCGCCGGCCGACGTACACATGCAGGCGATCTGCGGCCGGGACGAGGACTGGCTCAAACAGTCCGCGCAAAAATACGGCTGGAACGGCTACGAAACCTCGTGGCAAAAATTGATCGGTCGGGAAGACATACATGCGATCGACATAACGGCTCCGTCCGACATGCACATGGAAATCGCCGTGGCCGCCGCCGAAGCGGGCAAGCACGTGATCTGCGAAAAGCCGATGGCTCTCAACGTGGCGGATGCGCGTAAAATGCTCGCAGCGGCGGACAAGAGCGGAGTTAAGCATCAAATAGGTTTTAACTACCGGTTCGCGCCGGCCGTTCTGCTCGCCAAAGAGTTGATAGACAAAGGAAAAATCGGCAAAGTTTTTCATTTTAGAGGGCAGTACCTGCAGGATTTTATTATCGACCCGTTGTTCCCGCGTATTTGGCGGCTGGACAAAAGCGTTGCGGGCAGCGGTTCGCACGGCGACCTGAGCGCGCATGTCATTGACTTGGCGCGTTTTTTGGTAGGCGAATTTAAAACAGTCACGGGCATGAGCAAAACCTTTATAAAGGAGCGTCCGTTGGTGGAACGCATGGAAGGACTTTCCGCCACGGCCGGAACGGACGTTGAAATGGCGCCCGTTACCGTAGACGACGCGACGCTTTTTTTAACGGAATTTGAATGCGGCGCGTTAGGGGTGTTCGAAGCGACGCGTTTTGCCGCGGGGCATAAAAACGCGCTGCGTTTCGAAATCAACGGCAGCTTGGGCAGCATCATATTCGAACTCGAGCGGCTTAACGAGCTTCAATTTTTTTCGCGGGAAGACGACGCAAACGCGCAGGGCTTCCGAAGCATAATGGTTACCGAAGCGACGCACCCGTATATTTCCGCTTGGTGGCCGCCGGGTCATATCATCGGATACGAACACACGTTCGTGCATGAAATTTTATCCTTTATAACATCCATCGCAAACGACTCCCGAGCCCTGCCGGACTTTAACGACGGAGTAAAATGCAGCCAAATTTTGGAGGCGGTAGACGTTTCGATAGAAAACGGCGGATGGGTTAATGTGGGGGATATTTAAGCACAAAAAAACCGATTTTATGATTTATATTTTTATTATGTGATTTGAATTTTTTTAATATGATTTGAGTTTTTTTTGTGAATTGAATTTTTTTATGATTTGTATTTTTATTATGTAAATTGAATTTTTTATGAATTGAATTTTTTATGAATTGAATTTTTTTATGAATTGAATTTTTTTATGATTTGAATTTTTCCATAAATAAAATGCAAAGGTTTTTTAAAGCGCAAACTGGGCGTTTAACAGTCAATAAATTGCCAATTAAAAAATTCGGGAGAGAATGCGCATGAAAGATAAAAAAAATATTTTGCTGATCACGTCGGATCAGCAGCATTTTTTTACGATAGGCAAATTCAATCCCGAAATAAAAACTCCCAACCTCGACCGTCTGTGCGCCGAAGGTATGTATTTTCCCCGCGCATACACCGTAAACCCGACATGCACTCCCACTCGCGCAACCGTAATCACCGGGATGTACCCCTCGCAGCACGGCGCGTGGACGCTCGGCACGAAGCTGCAGGAAAATGTCCATACGATAGGCGAAGATTTTTTGAACGCGGGCTATAAAACCGCGCTCATAGGCAAAGCGCATTTTCAACCGCTTGCCGGAACCGAAAAATATCCGTCAGTCGAGTCGTACCCTATTTTGCAAGATTTAGATTTTTGGAAAAATTTCAACGAAAATTTTTACGGTTTTTGTGATGCGGAGCTTGCCAGAAACCACACGAGCGAGGCGCATGCAGGCCAGCACTACGCAATTTGGCTCGAAGAAAACGGTTGCGCCAACTGGCGCGACTTTTTTTTGCCGCCTACCGGAAACCTTGACCGCAGCAAAAAATATGTTTGGGAGATACCAGAAAAATACCATTACAATGCGTGGATAGCAGAGCGCGCAAATTCCCGTCTCGAAAAATATTTTGACAGCGGAGACAATTTTTTTATGTGGGCGAGCTTTTTCGATCCGCATCCGGAGTGTTTGGCGCCGGAGCCGTACGCGAGCATGTACGACCCGGAAAAAATTACGGTTAACCGATTTTTATGCGGCGAGCATGACCTCAGTTCTCCGTTCATAAAAAAAACGCAGGAAAAAAATCCGGATTTCAGCGAATACCAAAGGTCTCCATTTAACCTCCAGGGGCTATACAGCCATTTACATTCCGAACGGGAAATAAAAAAGCAGACAGCGGTTTATTACGGAATGATCACGCTGATGGATAAATACATCGGCAAAATTTTGGACAAATTGGACGAATTGGGCTTGACCGAAAGCACTGCGGTCGTTTTCACTACGGACCACGGCCACTTTTTCGGCCAGCACGGCCTTATCGACAAGGGGCCGTTTATGTACGAGGATCTTATAAAAATCCCGTTTATAGTACGCTGTCCCGGTCAAAGCGAAACCGGAACGGTAAACGGCGCTCTGCAGTCGGTTGTGGACCTCGCGGAAACGTTTCTGTCAATTTGCGGACTGCCGCTGCCCGACGGAACATCCGGCGTCGACCAGTCAGGCGTATGGGCCGGCACAAAAAAAAGCGCGCGCGACTGGATTGTGTGCGAGCACAACCACGAGCGCGGCGCCGTAAACCTGCGGACATTTGTGGACCACAGGTATAAATTGACTGTATACTTGAACATGGAGCACGGCGACCTGTACGATTTGCAAGAAGACCCATGCGAATTGCACAACCGATGGAACGATCCCGCCTACGAAAAAATTAAGGCAGGCTTGATGCATAAATTTTTGCTGGCGGAAATGGAGCGCGAGCCGAAATTTATGCCGCGCATATGGAGCGCGTGATTATTTTTTTTTGCCGCCGACCCAAATATCATAAGCTTCGCGCTTGCCCGCATTTAAAATGCGGGCGGTTTTTTTAATCGCGTCCATTTGCGTATCGCCGTCGGAAATATATCCCGTTACGAGTTCGATGCATCGTCCGGCGTCGATTTCTTCCTTTTGTTTTTCGGCGTTTTCCTTTACCGCATCCAAAACGATCACGAATTCGCCTCGCGGCGCGTTGCTTTCATAATGCGCCGCTATTTCTTCAATGCTCCCGCGCAATACTTCCTCGTAAATTTTTGTCATCTCCCGGACAACCGCGGCGCGTCTGCCGCTGCAGCATGAAGCAAGATCCGCGAGAGTTTCCGCCAATTTGTGCGGCGATTCGTATATAACGACCATCCGCTGCTCCGCAGCTAAACCGGCGAGCCTTTTTTGCCGTTCTTTTTTTGCGTTTTTTTTGGGAGGTAAAAACCCCTCGAAAACAAAACGGCCGTCCGACGGAAACCCGCTGAGCGCAACCGCCGTTACGCAAGCTGAAGGGCCGGGCGCGACGCTGACCGAAATATTTTCTTCATAGCAGCGCGCTACGAGCTCCGCTCCCGGATCGGATATGCACGGCATGCCCGCGTCGGTAACAAGCGCGACATTTTTTCCTTCGTGCAGCAATGCGGCAATCCGCTCCGTCTGCGTGCGGCTGTTGTGGCTGTGATAGCTGATGAGCGGAGTTTTTATGCCGAAAACATTCATAAGCGCAAGCGTGCGGCGAGTATCTTCCGCAGCGATAAAATCCGCCTCACGCATAAGCCTGAGCGACCTTTGCGTAACGTCCTCCAAATTCCCGATAGGCAAACCGCAAATAAACAACATACCATCTATCCTTTTTGCATTCGATGATTAACTCGGTTTTGCGCGAGGAAAATCCCGGATTTAGGGGATTTTTCGAAGTGCAAAACCGTTTTTTACAGTTAACCATCGAATGCTTGCATTCGATGATTAACTCGGTTTTGCGCGAGGAAAATCCCGGTTTTGAGAATTTTTCTTTAGAAAAATTTTAGGGGATTTTTCGAAGTGCAAAACCGTTTTTACAGTTAACCATCGAATGCTTGCATTTGATGATTAACTCGGTTTTGCGCGAGGAAAATCCCGGATTTAGGGAATTTTTCGAAGTG
>Ga0123353_10014685_pt1 | contig 11309 bp, 9 predicted proteins | sample TergutLab28metaG_3_FD_92763 | JGI IMG/M metagenome (GOLD analysis project Ga0123353, IMG submission 92763) | Labiotermes labralis P3 segment gut microbial communities from Petit-Saut dam, French Guiana - Lab288 P3 | ecosystem: Host-associated > Arthropoda: Insects > Digestive system > Gut ... | reverse complement strand
TAAACTAAGACCAACTTCTGCCAAACAGGTAGCGGTTACCAAACCGACATACCCTGTTCCTACAATTGCAATTTTCATACTTTATTTGCTTTATTTTTTAAAAGCTGCAAATGTATAAAAAAATCGTTTCTTGAAAAAAATGTAATTTTGCGCTTCCTAAAATATTAATTTAACATTAAAAGTATCATGAACAAGGAATTATTAAGGAACTGTTTCCCCTATGTGATAGCCATGGCAGTTTTCATTCTGTTTGCTATTATATATTGTTCTCCTGTATTAGAGGGGAAAACTGTACACGGAGTGGATGCTGTAAGTGGAAGGGCTATGAATCAGGAGGCAAAATTATTCAATGAAAAGACAGGAGGAAAAGGCACCTTCTGGAGCGGCTCTATGTTTTGTGGAATGCCCACTTACCAGATGGGCGGCGGGAAAATAGAATCCGAAGCACTTCTTAATCCCTTCACTAAAATCCTCTCTTTTGGCTGGAAAGATCCGGTAAGGTTAATAATCTGGTATCTTTTAGGTTTCTTTATTTTACTCAGGGCTTTCAAGGTTAATGTTTGGCTTAGTATTGCAGGAGCTATGGCTATCACTCTGTCTTCCTATTTTTTTATTATTATTGAAGCAGGCCATATTTATAAGGTGCACACTATTGCACAAATGGCGCCTGTAGTTGCGGGGTTTTTTCTTATTTTTAATAAAAAATACCTGTGGGGGGGCATTTGTACCATGGTATTTATGATGATGGGATTTACAAAACACCCTCAAATGGGATACTACTTTTTTCTCCTCATTGGCTGCTTTTTTCTTGCCGAACTTTTTATACACATAAAGGAAAAGAGGATTAAAGAGTTTCTGATTGCTACACTTTTGTTTGGTGCAGCTGTAGGAATTGGGTTAGGAACACGCTATACTTCAGTAATGTTAAACCAGGAGTATGTGAGAGAAACCATGAGAGGTGGACATTCCGAATTAGAAAAAGAGAGCGATGAGAAGAATAAAACAGCAGGTTTAGATCTGGATTATGCCACCCAGTGGAGTTATGGCATAAATGAAACACTAACGCTGTTGATCCCCAATTTTATGGGAGCTTCTTCCCATTATGATGTAGGCACAAACTCTATTGTTTATGAAGAGTTGGTTAGAAACGGCGTTTCTAAAAAAAATGCGGCAGATTTTTGTAAAAACGTACCTGCCTATTGGGGAGAGCAACCCTTCACTTCCGGTCCTGTCTATATTGGCGCCATAGTCTGCTTCCTGTTTGTTTTAGGGCTGTTTGTTGTAAAAGGTCCTTATAAATGGGCGTTGCTGGCGGCAACCATTTTCTCTATTTTGCTCTCGTGGGGGAAGAATTTTATGCCGCTAACCGAACTTTTTTACAACTACTTTCCTATGTATAACAAATTTAGGGCGATTTCTTCTATTTTGGTAGTGGCAGAGGTAACAATGCCACTTCTTGGCTTTTTAGCAATCAAAGCCATTATGGACAAACAAATTATAAAAGAGAAAGTAATAGAGTATATTTATCTCTCTGCCGGAATTACCGCAGGAATTTGCCTCTTTTTTGCTCTGTTTGGCGGATTGCTCTACAATTTTATTTCTCCAAAAGATGAATCAGTTTTTGCTCAATTTCCCGAATGGTTGGGCAGAGCTATTATAGCAGAAAGAGCCTCTATGCTCAGGAGCGATGCTTTTCGTTCTTTTGCGATTATTTTACTGGGGTCCGGAGCATTGTGGCTGTTTGTAAAAGAGAAGATAAAACTCCCCTGGTTTATTGCAGCGCTAAGCATATTGATTTTGGTTGATATGTGGCCTGTATGTAAGCGTTTCCTGAATGATAGCCATTTTTCTTCTACCGCCAAATATGAGGCCGCCTATTTTAAAAAACTGCCTTATGAAGAAGCCATTTTGCAGGACCCTGATCTGCACTTCAGAGTATTTAATCTCACTACCAATACTTTTAATGAATCGAGAACCTCTTATTATTTGAAATCCATTGGCGGATACCATGCTGCTAAATTACGCCGGTACCAAGATCTAATATCCGAACACATTGCAAACATGAATTTGAATGTGATAAATATGCTCAATACAAAGTATATTATTGTAAAAGGTCAAAATAATGAACCGCTGCTACAATACAACCCGCTTGCTATGGGTAACGCCTGGTACATTGATTCTATTCTTATTGTAAACACTCCGAATGAAGAAAGTGATGCATTAAATGAAATTGATTTGAAAACAACAGCCGTTTTAGACGTTGGATTTGCAGGTTTTGTAAAGGATTTTTTACCCGGAAGCGACCCGGAGGCATGGGTAGAGCTTGAGTCATACTCGCCGCCGGCAATTGAATATCGGGCAAGCTCCAATAAAGATGGCATTATTGTTTTCTCCGAAATATATTACCCTTACGGGTGGAAAGCATACATTAACGGGCAACCTGCTGAACACTTTAGAGTTAACTATACATTAAGGGAATTGAATGTGCCCGCCGGAGAACACCATATTCGTTTTCAATTTAAACCCGATATCATTAAAAAAGCAGAGCCGGTGGCCGTATTATGTATTGTGATTATGTATGGAACAATAATTGGAGGTATTGTCTATTATTTTTTGAGGCGGAGGAAAGACCTGTCCCGATTTATCGGAAAAGGTTAGTGGAGTTGGTACCATTCATACACCTTATTTATTCCTTCTTTCAGGCTAGTTGTGTGTTTCCATCCCAAGTTATGAATTCTAGTTACATCTAACCATTTTCGCGGCGTACCGTCAGGTTTGCCAGTGTCGTACACAATTTCTCCATTAAATCCTACAATCTCTTTAACAATTTGGGCTAAACACCCAATAGCAATATCTTCACCTGTACCTATATTTACGGGTTCCTCCTCCGAATAGTGTTTCATAAGAAACAGCAGGGCGTCGGCAAGGTCATCCACATACAGAAGTTCGCGCTTCGGGGTACCGGTTCCCCAGAGCACAACCTCTTTCTTCTTTGCTATTTTCGCCTCGTGAAACTTACGAATCAGTGCGGGTAAAACATGCGATGTCTCCAGATTGAAATTATCATTAATTCCATACAAGTTTGTAGGCATCGCCGAAATAAAGTCACAACCATATTCGCGGCGATAAAATTTGCACAGCTCTAATCCTGTAATTTTGGCAATAGCATAGGCTTCGTTGGTTGGCTCTAAACTTCCGGTTAAAAGATACTCTTCTTTAATGGGTTGTATAGCCATCTTAGGGTAAATACAAGAGCTGCTGAGAAACAGAAGCTTTTTCACTCTATACAAGCAGGCAGAATGAACAATATTTGCAGCAATCATCAAATTATCATAGATAAATTGCGCGGGATAAGTGCTATTGGCTAATATCCCTCCCACTTTTGCAGCGGAAAGAAAAACATATTCGGGCTGTTCTTGGGCAAAAAAATCCTCTACCTCTTGCTGTCTTCTTAAATCTAAATCCTGAATGTTTCTATAAACGAGGTTATTATATCCATTTTTCTGCAGACAACGCGTGATGGCAGAGCCAACCAACCCTGTATGCCCTGCTATATATATTTTTGAAGTTTTATTCATATTTTTCATACAATTTCTACGTAAACTTTTGAAATCTGTTTCATCTGTGTGCTTCTAAATCATTTCGCACCATCAGTCGCACCAGCTCTTCAAAAGAGGTTTGCGTAGGGTTCCATCCTAATAGTTTTTTTGCCTTCGCAGGATCTCCCAGTAATTGATCTACTTCGGTGGGTCTGTAATATTTTTGGTCTACCTCTACCAAAACCTCATTGTTTCCCACATTAACTCCTTTTTCATTTTCGTTTTCACCTTCCCATCTCAGGGTAATTCCGGCTTCGGCAAAGGCAAGTGTACAAAATTCACGTACAGAGTGCATCTCTCCGGTAGCAATCACAAAATCGTCGGCTTTATCGTGTTGTAAGATACGCCACATACACTCCACAAAATCTTTAGCGTATCCCCAATCGCGCATAGCATTTAGATTTCCAAGATAGAGTTTTTTTTGCTTCCCATGTTTAATTCGGGCAACGGCAAGCGTAATTTTTCGAGTTACAAAAGTCTCGCCGCGCCGCTCACTTTCATGATTAAACAATATCCCGTTAGCAGCATACATATTGTAGGCTTCACGATAGTTCTTGGTAATCCAAAAAGCGTACATTTTTGCTACACCGTAGGGCGACCGGGGATAAAACGGTGTATTTTCGGTTTGAGGCACCTCTTGCACCTTGCCGTAAAGCTCTGAAGTAGAGGCTTGGTAAATACGTGTCTTCTTTTCCATGCTTAAGATTCGTACAGCTTCCAAGATCCGCAAAGTGCCTACAGCATCTGTTTCTGCCGTATATTCCGGAACGTCAAAAGATACCTTTACATGCGACTGTGCCGCAAGGTTATAAATTTCATCAGGTTGAACCATTTGTATAATTCGTAAAATAGAGGAAGAATCGGTCATATCTCCGTAGTGCAACTCAATGCAACGTTTTTGTTTCATATCTTCAATCCATTCATCGAAATATAGATGTTCAATCCTTCCTGTATTAAAATAGGAAGCACGGCGCATTATCCCATGTACCTCATAACCTTTTTCCAATAGGAATTCTGCTAAATAGGAACCGTCTTGTCCGTTAATTCCTGTTATCAGGGCAACTTTGGCTTTATTCATAACTATTAAAAACGTGATTATTATTTATTTTGAATTATTTCAGATAGAACATTCAACTAAATTTGCAATAAGGCTATTGGTACTATATTTTTTCAAAATTAACTTAAAATTTGGTGGCGAAGATAGATTTTTTTTGATTATTTAAAAATTAACTATACTTGAAAACAATTACTATTTTTGCCACTCCAAATTAAAATTCTTATTATAAATAAAAACCGATAATCTTATGAATTTAATTGCTCAAATTAAAGCTACCGCCAAATTGGCAAACAAAACCATTGTACTCCCTGAGGGAGAGGAAGAAAGAACATTAAAAGCCGCCGATATTGTAATCAACGAGGGCTTCGCGAAAATTGTACTGCTGGGGAATAAGGAAACTATTGAATCCAAAGCAAAAGAATGGGGCTTAACACATATTCAGGCAGCGCAGATAATTGATCCTAAGAATAATCCAAAGAAAGAGTTTTACGCTGAAATGCTTTGCGAAATCCGCAAAAGCAAGGGTATGCAACTGGAAGAAGCGTTGCGCTTAGTGGAAGACCCGTTGTATTTGGCAACATTGTTGATTAAGAATAAAGAGGTTGACGGCGAAGTTGCCGGTGCACAAAATGCTACCGGCGACGTGCTTCGTCCAGCTTTTCAGGTAGTGAAAACATTGCCCGGCGTGTCTGTTGTTTCCGGTGCTTTTATTATGGTGATGAAAGATTCGCAGTGGGGCGACAATGGCGTAATGGTATGGGCAGACTGCGCCGCACACCCCAACCCGAACGAGCGCGAACTTGCTGAAATTGCTGTCGTTACCGCACAAACTGCAAAGTCTATTGCACAGTTAGAGCCTCGCGTAGCGCTGCTAAGTTTCTCAACAAAAGGCTCGGCAAAGCACGAAATGGTGGACAAAGTGGTGAACGCCACCAAAATAGCCCAAGAGATGGCACCCCACCTCAAAATTGACGGCGAATTGCAAGCCGACGCCGCTATCGTGCCAAGCGTAGGAAAATCGAAAGCCCCAAACAGCGAAATAGCCGGAAAAGCCAATGTGTTGGTATTCCCAACATTAGAAGTAGGAAATATTGCTTACAAATTGGTGCAACGCATTGCCGGTGCAGAAGCTATCGGACCAATCATGCAAGGAATGGCAGCACCCATCAACGATCTGTCGCGCGGCTGCTCGGTAGAAGATATTGTAAGCCTCGTAGCGATAACAGCCTGCCAAGCAGCAAAGTAGTTTGTGTAAGCGCTGAGCCTACTTCTTCACCTTTGCTTCGTTAAACGCCTTTTTCTCAATTAAGTAAACAACTATCAGCGCAATGCCGGCGCAAAGTGCGATGGTGGCTAAAATAGTTGAATCCAACTCATTACGCATACCACTGCCATAATTTTGCCTTATCATTTCATAAAACAACCTGCCTAAAATCCAGCCAATACCTATTCCAAGCGACAAAGCTCCCAAACGAAGCATTAAAAATTGCCCCCCCCTGGGGACCACCTGAACCGAATTAAGATGAGACTGCAATGTTTCAGGAGACGTTTGATCCATTCTTTCAATCAATAATTTACGCTCTTTTTGGCGTACGAATAATTCAATGGTTTTGTAAACAAAGTAAAAAACAATTGCGGGGACTAAAATACCTTCCATATTAAAATTTTTAAGTGAATGATTAAAGTTTATTTTTGCATGTTTGACACTAAAACAGAAATTGGGTTACAAACTGTAACCAAAAATTGCTTTTGATGTCAAATAATTTATGAAAGAAGAAGAATTTGCGCTAATTAAACGAATAATTGAAGGAGAAACAGAACTCTATTCTTATTTCGTAACTAATTACAACAAAGATATTTTTCAATTGGCGTATCAATTAACGAAAGAGCGTGAATTAGCGGAAGACTTAACACAAGATGCTTTTGTACAAGGGTTTGTAAAGTTAAAGAGTTTTCAGCAAAAATCAAAATTCTTAACATGGCTACACAGAATTGCTTACAACCTAATTATTAATGAATTAAGAAAAAGAAAGCTCTTTTTTACCCCCTTTGATAATATTTCCGATTCTTTTGATGAAAGAGCTGAAATTGACGAATTTTTTAGTAGAGAAGAGACAGAATTGCGTTACAAAAAACTTGACGAAGCATTGCAATCACTTTCAAAAGACGAATTTGCTTTAATACTTTTTCACTATTATCAACAAAAACAAATAGAAGAGATTGCCTTTATTACCGAACAAACGGTTGCCAATGTTAAGGTTAAACTTTTTAGAATACGAAAAAAATTATATAACCTCTTGCGTTATGAATGAAAATGAAGAAAAACTGTTTTACAGTGTATTAAAAGAAAAAATTACCGAAGAACCGGCATCTGAGCTGGTTTCAAATATTATGCACATTATTCACAAAAAAGCGCATAAAAGAATGGTCGTGAACAAAATATTAGAAGTATTGGGATGCACTCTATTGGGAATTTTTGCCGTAGGGTTTCTTTATTTTTATATTGATTTCAAACCTCGTATTTTAAATTTTAGCTTTGAAATGCCCTCGCGGATGTATATTGTTATTATGTCGGTTGTTTTCGTTTTTGCTTTAATTGAACTCTATTTCAGAAAAAGGCTGTACGAAAAAGGCTAATGATGATGACAGTTGAGCTATTGGTGATTCCCCTTCAGATTTGGGGGTTTTTGAATTAGCAAAAAAAACTATTGCAATTAATCCAAAAGGTGGTATTGAAAAAAGCCACATTTGTCATTGAGGAAGATTTAACACAAGTAATCGATGTTTTAAAAAGATGATAGACAAATGAATACCTGTGGTGAATATATGTGGTTAAAAGTGTTGAAAGTTGCCGAACAAAAAGTTAAATCTCTAAAAGCAAAAGCAAAATGATATGGCAAACGAAAGAATTACAGAAGACATTGTACGCAATCACTTTAAGAACGACCCGCTAAAAAACTATGGCAATTATCTAATACCCTTAAATTATTATCAGCCACAAAATATAAAATATTTATTACGGATTCAAGGAAAAAAATATTTTTGCTCCCTGAAACATTAAAGAATGCCCACCATTTTCTACAAACGTCTGTCGGAAATTCTTAAAATCTATTTTCTGTTGCTCGGAGTGTTTTTAATATTTCGCATCGTTTTTTTATGCACTTACGGAAATATTACAGAGATATTCCAAAACCACAAAGTAGATTTGTTGAAAACTTTTTGGGTTGGCTTTCGATGCGATACTATAGTGCTGTGTTTCTCCTTAACCCCCCCGTTATTTCTTAACCTATTGAGCTTCCTGTTTTTCTTTAAAAAAAGTCTGTTAAAAAATTTCAATTGTTTTTTGCATTTTTTTAACAAAATCTATTATGTAATCTTATTTATTGTTATTTTTTTGGTTAATATAATAAGTTTTTTCTATTACCGCAATTTTCAAACCCATTTCGACAATAGGTTTTTTGGCATTATAGAAGACGGAACAAAAGAAGTGATGGCTTCCGTTTGGTCTGATTATCCGACAGGTATTCTTGTATTGTTTTTTTTATTAGTATTATTTGGATGGATTAAAATTGTTATTATTATTCAAAGCAGTGAGAGAATATGGATTCGTTTTCATAATCTCTACGCTCATATTGTTGTAATTATTTTCTCTTTCGCGCTATGGTTTTTTGGTGCCCGTAGCTCGCTATCAGTGTTTCCGTTCCAAAAAAATAATCTTGTGTTTTCTGTCAACCTGCGCTTAAACGATGCTGCTGCCAATGGGGTGTTTATGCTCAAAGAGGCTATATCAGACAGGCTGAAGTATCGGTTTCGTCTAAATGCTAAAGATCTCCTATCGGTGCATGGTTTTAGCTCACTTGAAGAGGCAAAAAGAGATTGGGATTCAGGCATACTTACCGACAGTACTGCAATTTTTGAACTTACCACCACCCCTTATAATACTTTTTTAAAAAGCAATCCTCCAAATATAGTAATTGTGATTATGGAGGGTTGGAGCAGCGATTTCTTCAACTATCATAGCCCTCAATTTAATTTGTTAGGCGCACTCGAAGAAGAATTGCCTCACCTGATCTTTTATCCGTTCTGTTTTCCTGTGAATCATGGAACAATAGCGGCGCTGGAAACATTTCTTACCCATAATGTAGGTACTGCACTTTCTCTTTCAGAGTATTCCAATATTCCTCTTAAGAGTTCAACAGCATTTATTTTTCAAAAACAGAGCTATGAAACATCCTATTTTACTGCCGGTTACAACGGATGGCGAAATGTGGGAAACTATTGCCGCACTCAGGGATTTGAGAATGTTTGCGGCGCAGAGTATATGAAAACATTATTCCCAAAAACTGAAGAAGCAGACTGGGGTGTGTTTGATCAATACTTGTTCGATGCCATTTATAGGAAATTAAAAGATGCCGGTTCACAACCTCAATTTATGATTTGCATGACCATTACAAATCACTCTCCGCATAAAATTCCTAAAACTTACAATCCTTATCCGTTGGCTTTGCCCGATTTTTTGCACTCCCGCACCAACGGAGATTTGAAGCAGACGATTAAGACGATGCAAACCTTTCAGTATGCCAACGATTGTTTGGGGCAATTTTTAAAAGCAGTGCGTAATTCACAGATTGGAGAAAATACCATCGTAGTTATTACCGGAGACCATTCCATGACCGGCGGATTTACTTATAAAGACAGCGAATTGTTGTATCGCTGGGCAGTGCCATTGGCGTTTTACATCCCTAAAAACTACGCACAAATGCTCAACATTGACACAACACGACTTATATCGCACAAGGATATTCTCCCAACCATTTATAATTTAGCCTTTCCCAATTACAGATATCGTGTTACGGGCGATCATATTTTTGATGCTGTCAATGCCAACAATGCATTTGTCATTACACAATCTTCGTGGGTGATAGGGAAAGCGGGTTGTATTAATCTTAATTCACGTCAATCTTTTGCGTGGCAAGATGGTAGTTATTATCTGAAATCTGTTGAAAGTACACCGGAATTGGAAGCTATGAGGAGGAGGGCGAATGCATGGTTGTTTGGAATGAAATGGCAGATTTTGTTTAACACAGAGAAACAGGAGACACAGAAAGATACAGAGAAACTTTAATATGGCGTCTTGATTATGAGAAAGAAAATAATATTTTTGCCACCAATTAAGATAATAAAAAAAATATGAATATCAGCAAATTAGGTATTGATTTTAACAAAGTTGCCGAAGCTAAAGCGATTGCAGCTGCTATTGCAAGTGAAGTACAACAGTTCGTAAACCAATATACAACAGTTACGGTGGAGCGCACACTCTGTCGATTAATAGGTATAGACGGCGTAGATGCGCATGAGGTGCCGCTACCCAATGTGGTGGTAGATCAGCTGCACCAAACCGGATTGTTGGGGCAAGGTGTACTTTACTTTCTGGGAAATACCATATTGGAAACCAAGTTATCTCCTCAACAAATTGCTGAAAAAATTGCACAAAATGAGTTAGAGATTACAAAACTCTCCATTCATCCCGATGAAGAGATTAGACGTACTGTAACGCCATACATTGAAGCTGCCTTGCAAAGGGTTTCACAAAATGTGGAGCAAAGAAATGGTTTTATAAAGAAACTTGGCGATGGCGCAAAACCATACATCTATGTAATTGTGGCCACCGGTAATATCTATGAGGATGTAGTGCAGGCACAGGCAGCAGCACGTCAGGGTGCTGACATTATTGCAGTGATAAGAACCACCGGACAAAGTCTGTTAGATTATGTTCCTTACGGAGCAACTACCGAAGGTTTCGGAGGCACTTTCGCTACACAGGAAAACTTTCGGATTATGCGAAAAGCCTTAGATGAGGTGGGCGAAGAAGTGGGACGCTATATCCGTTTGTGCAACTACTGCTCAGGCTTATGTATGCCCGAAATTGCCGCAATGGGAGCAATGGAACGGTTAGATGTAATGCTAAATGATGCCCTTTACGGTATTCTGTTCCGCGATATCAATCCCCAAAGAACACTTATTGATCAATATTTCTCAAGAATCATCAACGGTTTTGCCGGAGTAATTATTAATACAGGGGAAGATAATTACTTAACTACCGCCGATGCTTTTGAAGAGGCGCACACAGTTCTGGCTTCCGATTTGATTAACGAACAATTGGCGTTGCTTGCAGGTATCCCCGAAGAGCAGATGGGGTTAGGTCACGCTTTTGAAATGGACCCTGAATTGGAAAACGGCTTTCTCTATGAACTCGCCCAGGCACAACTTACCCGCGAAATATTTCCAAAAGCACCACTTAAATATATGCCTCCTACCAAATTTATGACCGGCAATATTTTTAAAGGACATATCCAAGATGCACTGTTTAACATGATTGGGATCTGGACAAAACAAGGGATTCAACTGTTGGGTATGCCTACCGAAGCGATTCATACTCCGTTTATGTCCGACCGGTTTCTATCTATTGAAAATGCAAAATATATTTTCAACAATATGGCTAACCTTGGCGACGAAGTAGAGTTTAAGGAGGAAGGAATCATTCGCAAACGCGCTCATTTTGTATTGGACGAAGCCATGAAATTATTGAAAGAAATTGAAAAAGAGGGGCTTTTTACCACATTAGAGCGTGGCAATTTTGGCAATGTAAAACG
>Ga0123353_10014683_pt1 | contig 11310 bp, 8 predicted proteins | sample TergutLab28metaG_3_FD_92763 | JGI IMG/M metagenome (GOLD analysis project Ga0123353, IMG submission 92763) | Labiotermes labralis P3 segment gut microbial communities from Petit-Saut dam, French Guiana - Lab288 P3 | ecosystem: Host-associated > Arthropoda: Insects > Digestive system > Gut ... | reverse complement strand
TTTGTCGGTTTTCAAGTATGGATCTTGATGTAAATGATGTTGGGTCAATTTATTATGGCTATAATCGTTAATTTTTTCGTGTCTTTTTAACTGGTGATGGTGGTGGTGGTGGTGGTGGTGGTGGTGGGGGTTCCTAAGAACAATTTTCCCGCAGTTCCGAAGGAACTAGAATCATATGTTACAATGCCAATTTCAATTGTAATTATTATTATTAAACAGTGCTATTCTATCTGACAAATCACTTGGGAGGAGTGGGACTATAAACCATCTTTTAGAACTCTTTACTCTTGAAACTGATTGTAGGATCTACCAACGCTCGTAAGTGGTTCTTTTATTTTTTAGCTTGCTCTTTTCGTATTTGGCTAAATTACGATATCCATTTAGCGTATTTGTAGCACACTCGACGATAGCTTTTATGAGATTCTCTTCTGAAGACGTAAGTAACTCGCTTCTGGCTTGTGGTTTCGCGTCTGCAAGGGTGTGGAGAAAGTGAATTTGTTACTTTGGCCGGTTCATTACCCTGTATAGGTGCAAAAACCTCAATGGTTTCCCCTGGTAAAATCTTTGTTCTAAATCTTAGCTGATCGTTAATCGATTTTTTAAATCCACGAATAAATAACTATGCTACTCTTAGAAGCTTCCAGGAACGTTTTATGAAAACTGGAAATGTTTTCTGGGTAGACGTGCGAGTCAAGTGCATAATCTGGGCCTGTGTCACTCGGATTCCAAAACATATCCATATACTTGTTATTTAGAGAAATGTCACGTGACGATGGACCTTGGTGAATACGTACTGTGTAATTAGAAACACAGTAATGTTACGATGGTGCGATCCTTTGGTAAATAATTCGTTCAATTCAGCAGAATAGGCATTTATCGAAATTAATGTTATATCTAAAGGAATTCCCTATGCGCGCTGGTAGACCTCGATGTATTTGTCCTTGTCTTCCTCACTTTGAACCAAGGAAGGGTAGCCAGATGATTCTTGTTTCAATTTCAGGAATATATTATCGTACTCAGCAAAAAGATCTCCTGAATTATTGCCTGTGTCATAGCACGTTACAGAATATTCCCAAAATTCTAATACGTCCACCAAACCATAACCCTTCTCTATGGCTTTGCGGACCAAATCCACCAACCATGTCCCAATTATATACTGCTCCTCATCAGAGTGTGTACACTTGCCTTGGCTCATTTTGTCGGGACAAGACGAACACAACGGGAACTTCAGTCTAGAGTTGCTTTTATACGGAAGGATGGAATGGTACATTTTCCTGGGAGTTTGAACGATACATTCTTTAACCCCTCCCTATCCAAACAGTCAGGGGGATAGTCTGCACCCACGTACACTTTCGGGAAACCCACAAATAAATTGCCGTATTTACAAACCTAGGGGTACAGACTGATAACATCCACATAATTGTTTTCTTGCCCCTGCTTGACTAGCAGGTTTTCGTGGCATAGTTTCTACCCCGTACAATGTATCTCGAATATTTATTGGAGAATACTTTACAAATGGGTGCGAAGACGGTTCATTTTTGAGGTCAGGATTGTCAGATCGGAATAACCTTATAATCAGCGTTTTCAATTTTTTTCCAACCTCGCTTGAGTCTCCTCATACCGGCTCAGCAGAGTTCCTTCAGTGTTGCCGATGGGCTTATTTCGATTGGGCACACATCGATACCCACACCAAAAGCACACAAGGTACTCAGACTTCATTGTTCTCTGCACAGTGCTTTCGAGTTTCACATTTGTCACACCATGAAAATGAACCTCCCTTCGATTTCCAGCATGATAACATTGTTCCTCGTCAGATCGACATACGCCAGCCATTGAAGGGTCTCAACACACTGGCGGTCTCCCATTCTGTACCACGCTCTGTGATAATACCAACAGTGTCAGGTTCCAGGAACATCGTCCGGAACAGCTTGTTGAAAATGGACGATATTGTGATAGCTTGCCGAAGTGGTCCATATTGACCAAATTCAAAAACAAATTCTTTAATACACAACATGCTTGCCTCTGTACATGACATCGTCCTCAGAGTATGCCAAGAACTCTTGCTTATTGGAGAAAATGTTCTTTTTGCTATAAGTACCATTCCAAAATTAGGCTCGCTCATCGCTTGACATTAAGTCTGCCCCATAGATTCTGTGTTCAGTACAAGGGCCCACATATTCCAAATTATTGACCTATTAAACAATTGCGTGTAATATCCCTTCTTGCATGTGAGGTGAAACGATTTGGGCACGCTGTTTAGACCCTTAGGCAGAAAATGCAGAGAATCAATAAAGAGCAGATTCTTAACAATCAAGCTAGAAATTTTCGTACCGTACTTTATCAATTCGGATGTCCATCTCAGTTCCAGAAACGTTCTTAGCATCAACTGTGCGTTGTATCCACGAGAGCTATATTATATGACCAAAATTTTTCCGCGAATGGTTGGAACGCCAGAGAAATAAATGGACCTAGGGGTCTTCTGTCCAAAACATGTGGGTACGCTTACCACACTGTACATTCGGCACTCAAGTCATTCACCGCTTGACATTATGAACACATCTGCTGAGCACATATGTGTTTCGAAATAAACTCAATCGACCCGCCATGCTTTTGAAGGTCGTGTGTGCACTCCGTATCAAAGAAAATATACAGAACCAGTTTGTCAGCTTACTAGGCTTCAGTGGAGCCACATTGTAAAAATGGCCGGATTGTTGCTTTTTATTACAATACTTGCAAAGTCTCTTGAAGCATTTTTGTCTAGAATCGCCAGTTACTGTAAAACTACAATTTCGATTTACCTGTCTCCACTGACAGACTGGCTTGCCTTTCATGTTGAGGGTCAAAAGATTCTGAAAAAATTCCTCACTGCGAAAACACCTGCTGCATGTTCCGCAATATTTTCGCTGATCTTTTGTACGTGACGATGTAGCTGTACGCAAGGAGCAGGCGTTGTCACTTGTGTGTAAAGTCGTAAAATGTGTCATACGCGTTATATATGTAACTCTTTGCCATTGCAGCCTTAGGGTCCAAATCATACAGGAGTTATAATTTCATGCTCGAAAATAAATTTCCACTGAAAATGACCTTATGAAGGCTTAAATCATCATACACAATAATTCCTCGCCCCAGACCACATCACGCTTCAGATGGTCACGTCGCCGGCAACTAATGCCCATCACATTAAACCTGGACATTCTCAGTGTTCCGAATTCTTAGTTCCACCAAATCTCTATCACGCAAACATAAACTAAGTAATTAGTTAACGCGGTAATTCATTCCTTTAAATAAACCGTCGGTTCTTGATCTTCACCAGCGGGTCTAAACTTGATCAGCTAACTACGCCCGTTCTTGTTAAATTTTGGAAATGATTTTGTAGTCTCATCCAAAATAAAGAGAGTTGCTTTTCTTTTGTTCCCTACATAGTACTGTTTCTGCTAGAGGATGCTGCCTCCGTCTCAGGCTCCTCCTTGCTGTCATAGGGAATGTGAGTAGTCGGGATAGCTCTCTCTCTATTCAAGAACACTTCCTTATATTTATTATTTTTTTATTCGAAGCTATACCACTTACTGGAATGCAGTTGTTGCACATATATGTCAGCAATTGTAGCTATGGTAAGTAGGCACAATTATAATTCCTGCTGCACGTGTATATGTCGACAGTTGTAGCTGTGTTGCTGGTAGCGGTTGGTATTCGCTGCAGCTGTAACTATTACAGTATACTTTAGTTGTAGCTGTGTTGTAAGTTGGTAATCGCTGTAGCAGGTTAACGCAGGCCTCTACTCGCGGTTACTTCTAGTCACAGAAGCAATAAGCAGAATATCCCGGTCTATCTCGAACCCCCTAATTTATACTGAGTCCCCTATACATGTTACGACCTGTTTAACCATTGGTCATAAACGCACGTGTTCTCGGATGTAACTTTTTGTTTTCTAGTGGATTACTGCCTATCGCTATCTTCAAAGCGTGAGTCATAACCCTTTAGCACCGGACGTTTATTGGGAAGGGGAGAAACGTTTAGTTATATTTAAGGCCACACACACACTTGAAGCCGTGATAGTATCACTCGCGGTCTCCAGTCATGTGTTCGTACATTAATTCTTCTGTTGGGCTGGTTCATAACCCACCACCACCGCCACCTCCGTCGCTGCAACAGTTTATCAACAGAGACCTATAGCACTTAAATATGAGGAGTGAAGCAGATCGTCGTCAGATATTTGAAAAATTGCAGGTGGCCTTCATGGATAAGAATCATTTAGCAGCGGTCGGATTTTATTACAGAAACTGGAGTGATGTAGTTTGGTCTGCATTTTGTGGAGTATAATTAGGTCACTGGCAAGAAGGAGACGACCCATTCAAGGACTACCTGCCCTGGAATCGGTCTTGTAGGTTCATTAAGGGCCTCTTTGTCGGCAACATCCCTATTGGTTCGGGCGACCTGCCTGAAACAACATCTCAACAGCCTAGCCGAAGCAATGACGTGTGTGGGCCTCATTTCGAGTTCAGACACATTTTGTGTCCAGAATGAAAGAGGTACTATTATTTGTGTCTATTCTTTTGTTATGTGTGTGCGTGTTTTATAACCCCACACTAATTTTCAATGTTCTTTTACAGCTACAAGTCCTAAAATATTTTAAACACGTGTTAAGGCAACACAACTCTACCCAAAGTGACAGCCCACTGTACCTCCAATTCGCCAGAGGCAAAGCTCGAATACATTCTTTTATACGTCGCTTCCCTCCACTAAACAGTCTGCTAAGACCCTGAGCGACGCTGGGTTCTTCCATACCGGTAAGCACTTTTAACATAAGGGTGTTAATACAGGTAAAAAAGAATTCTTAAAAAAATACCAGAATATTGTAAAAGAATTGTTCTCTGTTACAGGAAACAACGATCTTATTTCGTGTTTCCACAGCGACCTGACACTTCGCGACTGGGATTAAATGGAATCTCCATGGCACCAACATGCGAAATTGGCACAAAGAATAATTTATTTAAAACATATAAAAGGGACACAATTTGCTTTAGACAAAGCTGGAAGGCTCTAAGTGCTGTTTTCTTTATTCTACAGTGAGTGTTAAATGTGGTAAATCAGTGTGTTTGTACAAGCATTAACCGGTCCCCTCCGTATTCGCAAAAATATCGGATGTTCAGGTGCCACTGACTCTGCACACTGAGGACTTGTTCAGTCTTCAGTAGGGAGTGATACTGGCTTGTCCCTAAACAGGTCTGCCAAATAGTTAAGGAAACAACGACAGGTAGCGTTCCTTTGCTGTTCTTATCCTCCCGGCCGCCTAAGGCAATGTTTTCTCTCCAGCGCTAAAGAAATCTTTACTACCGCCCGGTAAGGAGCATCACATGCCTTGGTCCCTGCCTGTCTCGCTAGCATCCGGACTGCAAATGCCTCAGTTAAAGTTGCTATTCAACTGCCTGTGTCTTTTCTTGCGTGTCTCGTCAATGTTAACTTGTTTTCAGTCGCGTAATTTTTGTTTTGTTTTTACACTGTATACTTTTCTCTAGTAAGCAAACAGGTAACGTGGCTCGGGATTCCTGCTAGCTGTCCCTCGCTTGCAGTCGCGAACTATGCCCGATGGCAAGGCTAGCTACCTGTTCATCCGGTCTCGCTCTGTAATGTGCTAAGCGCCTGTATGTCTAGCTCGATCTATTCCTCCTGTCCTGCTTTCATAACAAGCACTCGCAATCGTTTTTGTATTTCAGTTTCTGTAGTCCGTAACCTCAGCAAATTCATTTTATATTGTCTTTGTATACAAATGCATTTCGCGTAAGCCGTACAAACTCAGTTTCAAGTAGTCTTTAAGCAAATAATCGTACGCAGTGTTTTCATAGGCGCGTAAATTGCATTATCGCGTACTTAAATTATCACAGTGTGTTTTAATGTAATTGTACGCTAAAACAAACCTGTTATAATTTTAAATCTACTATATTATTAGTAACAAGAAATTATACACAGTGTTATATTCTGTTTTTATAATCGCGTAAATTATTTCACCGCACGTTTCAATGTAATTATACGCTAAAAACTAACTTGCTATGCGATGTTAACCGGTACAAAATTATTAGTAGTAAATAATTATACGCAGTGCTTTGTGTAGCGGTTTTATTTGCGCGTAAATTGTATTAGCGCGTACTTAATGTAATTGTGTGTGAATAATTTAGGTAAATTTACATATTGCCCCTCAGCAAACTAGCTATAACTTGCTAAGGCGTGCAAAATTATCAGTAGTAAATTATTATACGCTGTGTTATTATATAATGTTTTATTAGCGCGTAATTGTTTTAGCGCGTGTTTTAATGTAATTGTGTGTTATTAAATTGAGTTTATTTGCATTCTACCCCAAAACAAACTCATAAAAAACGTAGTAATAATTACATGTGTTGAAACTTTTTACGCAAAAATATCGTGTGTTAAGCTTACGCATTTAGAAACAACAGTATTTCGTACGCTGTCTGCTTGCGTCCCTCTGTCTGGTAGTTCGTCTCAGGCTTTCAATGCCGTCTCGTACCTACCTATCTACCTACCTGAAAACAAATCTTGTCTAGGCTAAGTGCACCGCTACATTCTATTTTGAAAACGTAAACTCATACACCCGTTCTACAAACATTGTCCCATACTTCCTAGCTAATTTAACTGTATTACAACAATTGTATTAATAAATAACCAATAATTTTGTGTATATTTTAATAGTAAATTTTGTCTTTATTTATTTATTATCCTTATTACTATAACATGTATATAGCTAGGGTGGGATCGCCGTAAGCTATCCGAGGGTGGAAAAATCCTTTTCCTTACCTCAAAAAGAGTTTGAAATTTAGCAATAATAAGTTTTAAAATGGCGGACTTGAAAGTTAAGTTATAATTTAAAAATTGCGCGCGTCCGCCATATTGAAAGGTGACACCCAACCAAGATGGCGGCCGAATAGTTGTAAGGCAGTCTGGGAGCCAAAACAAAAGGTTTGAGGCAGCAAGCTGTCTGGGAGAAAAGTAATTTGCATAATAATTAGATCAATTGCATATCAATCAAGATCTGTGGTAAATAATTAATTTGCTTATCGGTCAAGGCCGGTTGAATATCAATTAGATAATTTGTATATTAATTAGGGGCCATTAACCTACTCCCGGGTATCAAAGGGTTAGTCACGTGATCCGTGACTTCATAGGGGCGGTGGTGGGGTTGCCCAACCTACATTATTACTACTCTTAGTGTTCTGTAGAACTGAACAGTTGGAAGATTGGCGACGGCGCGAAGTGTTGTGTTTATATTCGCCAAAATAACATAGAAGGAATATGTCCTCAAGCGATAAATTAGAAGATTTGGGATTCCCATAATAGTATACGTGTTTCAGTGTTCTGACTTGCGACGATATATCAGTGGCTGAGTGTTTCCTGACTTTTAAAAACGGAGAGTGTTGTTTTCGCCTTCAGAACCATACAATATTTCTCTTAGAGCGCTTGATCCTGAAGCTGAAGGCATTAGGATACTTCAAACAGTTTGAAACCATGTCCCACAAAACTCAGCTTGACATCCTGGAAAACTGGAATCCTTACGATTATTAGTAAGTCCTTCACAAATATGAAATAAAATAATGTTAATAAAACTAAGACAAATGCAATGCTTTGATTGTGTTTGGTATGGAAGTGGGATTGAGAGTTCTGCTTGTAACAGTGTGTTCCCCCTTTAAAGACGAAACGTAATCTCTTTTACTTATAAAGAGATAGGTCATACCTCGCAGTAAACACACCGTCTCAGTTACAAAAAACCGAACAATTTAAGCTGTAGAGGGAAATAATCGCTGTTTGTTCTGAGATCCACACAAAAAACATACATACACACACTGTGTGGACAGAACGTACAATTCGTGAATGTTAAATCTTTGGATACATATAGTCCATATGGTAAACACTTGGCTTTAAAGGGACAAATGTAGCAAAATTTTCATGCAGAATTCACCCGCCTTCCTGCACCTCCAATTCAATTTGGCAGGATATTCAACGTACAATAATAGCTGGATTAATCTTAGCACTGGGGCAGAAAGAGTAGATTCATGCTTTGCCAGCTATATACAATGTGAACACACCCTTAGCTCAAGTCGAATGAATTCGTTTGAAAGATGCATATCGCCTTGAAAGCAGACAAAAACAAAGGCAGTGGTTTAGGTCAGCGGTTCAGCACGCCTTGTGCTCGGATTGTAGGAGTTTCGGAACTTGTGGCACTTCTTTTGTTTTACACCTTGACATCGGCAGGGGCAAGAGACGCATTTCTTGTCCATAGCATGCGGGATACTTTCAACAAGAATCCATAACTTAGATAATACAAATGTTTTACCAAGGCTGTCATGGCTTTCGGAATGTCTTAGAATTTCACACGCCAAAACATAATTTCAGTTGGTATATAAAGCAAGAGTTACACTGAAACTGTGTACAAAGAAATCAGTAGCACCGGCTTTTTATAATAGATTTTACTGGTTCAGATCTGAAAAATACGGTCCCCATATCCACATACCTTTCCTTCGACATCTCTGGACTTCGTGGGTGTACAGTAGAATGACGTAACACCTCACACTAGTTCAAACATTCGATATTCCGCAGAAGTACTATAAAAGTGGTTCGGTAGAGTGCCGTTGCTACATTACAGCATCCGTGTAAGGATAATAAGGTTGGGTTGGCGTGCTGTTTATGTTTTATGGTAAATGTAAGTTGAATGTGTTAAATGGATTCAACCCATGGTGTTTCTGAAATGATAAAGAGAGAGACAGACTGTCAGAAACATCTGATCCCACCTCCACGCTTCTTCGTCTTGGGAATTCTTTAAATCAGTACTCTCCACATACGTTCTTTGTGTAGTGGGCATGTAATTTCTTTAGCAATATTTCAGACATGTGTTATCTTTTCACAGATTTGTAGTACAACTTAATAGCACGAAGTTTATTTTAATAAAATGTTGAACGGAACGGCAGAAGACACGGAGTGCTGCGCTGATTCGTTTCTCTTCATCACGTTAATAAAAGCGCATTGATTTAGTGTTGCTGACGTAAGGAACTGTTTGTTTTTCTTATTACAGTTTTTACTTCGGTTCAGCATCAATAGGGTAGATTCGGGCTAAAGGGAATACTGCGAAAATATAATTCTTCGGGGAATAATGAACAATGGCAGCTTTACTGGTGGCGTTGTGATTTGTGCTGTCAGCTGCAGCGTTTGTCTGGAGCGCAGGGAGTCTGTTGAATAAAGAATGTCACTTTGGCAGAATGATGTGTGTGTATTGTTTTTGTGAACTTTGCGTTTTGAGGTAAGGTGTTCAGGTTGTTGTAATTCTTACAGCTTAACCCTAGAGTTGAAGCAGATCTGCTGTACTGAAGTGCAGTCACTTTAGTTTTATTACAGTCAGAATGCGGTCGGACAATCTTTAGGTCCAATGCTGCCAATAATAGCCCACAGCCCACAGCCCACAGCCCATCGCTTATTTTCAGTAACACCATTTCAACCACGTTTGTTCCGTCTACATAGGTTTTGGTTTCCACCTTTTATCTCTTCGACCCCCGTTTCTTTTGCAGGTCCGATTGTCACCAGCCCTTTTATACACAGGCTGACTCGCATAAGACGAGCCAGACTTCAAGATGTTATTGCTTAAGACATTTTGAGCAAGAGAGGAATGCTGTATTAGCATATACCCCATTATCAACCGTTTTCGTGTTTCAAGATACAGTACATTTTCATTCCTTATGAAATAACTTTACGCTACTCCCTCGTAATTCTCTTTGAGATGCACAGAATTGCGCGTACAGAATGGTGGAAGTCATTTTGAACCGCAAACAGGGTAACATAACTAAAAGTTAATATTCTTTGATACTGTCTAATCACTACTGTATTTTTCTTCTGTTGTGTATAACATAACTAAATAAACTAATGTAATTGATTCTGTAACAATTTAAAAAATTCGACAAATTTACTTTATGATGTTCGACCTGTAGTTTTCCTTTGTTTTGTGGTGTTATCGGACCCATGTACAGTAGGTTAATGGATGTCTTTCTCTTGTCATGTTATCTGACGCATAACTTTTTTATTATTTGGAAAGCGTGATAGAATATATGCATTGAAAATGTTTCAGTTACAGCCGTGTTACCACCATGCACGTACGTTAAAATGATCATAACAATTTAATTGTTGATAAACGGGCATAGCAGTTCTTGTGGGGAACATGCTGTGTGGGCGTGTACATCAGGAGCTTTATCATCCCGTTGTGGTACTTGCAACAAAGAAGGAATGACCTGTAAATACAGTCAAACACGACGATGTATTTGTAAACTGTTTGTTTTTGGCGGTATTTAAATTCTTCTTTGACGTATTTGAGTGAATAAATCGGATACGTTCATCCGTTTTTAGGAATCTACAACTTTTCATCCAATAAATTATCTCAGTAGGTGTGAAACTGCTGATTATATGTGTGTGTGTGTGCCCATCAGAAGCATATCTCTCGTGACAGTCGGAAAAGCTGTTGCAATGGAATTATTAAAGTCGCCTTCCCGTGTGTGTAATAACAGCTGTAGGCCTGTTTTAGTACAGTTTGTGACAAATTCTTTAACGCGTCGTCTGAATACTTCATTGCCGAAGCACTCTGACGGTGAATGCAGCGCTTAGGATTTTGTGCTTTCTGGATTTTGTTTACCATCTGTTTTCCTGGAAAGAACTCACAGATTCGGAAGTTGGACCTCGGTGGCTACCTCCCAACGACTTCACCTGAGGATCCATCCTCAGGAGAAGTCTTCAAAGCGCTATATTCTTTTCGCAGTGCTGAGGGGTGAAGGAGGTCTATAAACCCAACAATACCAGCCCAAGTTACCTGTATTTACCCTTACCTACTTCATTCCAATTCTTGTTAGACTGTTTGTCGAACTGCTCACTGTGTAACACCTTGTCACTGTATTCAGTCCCCTGTGCATTAATTTCTACAGTTTAATATATTTGCGTATGTCAATCCCTCACTCACATCCAACAACTTTTGACATAGCAGTTCCATTCTCCACTTCACTGTCTCCGGATAACTCAACCGTAAATATTAACATGTTCAGTACACAAACATAAAAAACTACTATGTATATGTGTATCAGCTTTCCGTTGGTCCACCGGTTAGGGGGAAGTCGCATATTATGGAGAGGCTTATTTCATACCAGGAGGTGCTGCGCTCTGTGCTTAAGAATGTAAATCATTAAACAGATGAGGTTGTTAATTGCATTCACATTACAAACGGTCAGTTGCCCAAGATTTCTGTACTGAGTGGGTGTCTTTTTTTTTTTTTTT
>Ga0123353_10014681_pt1 | contig 11311 bp, 10 predicted proteins | sample TergutLab28metaG_3_FD_92763 | JGI IMG/M metagenome (GOLD analysis project Ga0123353, IMG submission 92763) | Labiotermes labralis P3 segment gut microbial communities from Petit-Saut dam, French Guiana - Lab288 P3 | ecosystem: Host-associated > Arthropoda: Insects > Digestive system > Gut ... | reverse complement strand
ATTTTTTTCTGAACACACGAAAACTAGAGGTGCCGCTATGACTATCCGTAATGCCGCTTTTACCCTTGTTGAATTGATGACCGCTTTGGCAATTTCGCTGCTGCTTTTGCTTGGTGTTATTGAATTGTTTCGGCACGTCGGCGGCACCATTCAGCAAACGCAGTCAACACTTAATATGTCGTCTAATCTTAATGCAGTTGCATCGCAGTTGCGTGATGATTTGAAAAAGATAGACTCAAATCTCGCTCATCAGCCGGGCAAAATGGTTAACGAACCTGGTTACACTGATGTACGCGGCTATCTTGAAATCATCGAGGGTATGAACTTGCCGTATTACAATATCAACAATAGCAACAGCGGCGAGCATGTATTGATGGAAAAAGTTGCTCTCAACTCCGAAACAAACACATCTGATTTAACAGTCGGAGATGTTGACGATATTCTGATGTTCACCACTGACCCCACGAAGTCGGGGGATTATAAATTTCGCGGGCTGGTCGGCGGAGCAATGCTGGAATCAATGCTGGAATCAGAAAGTGCCGAAATCATCTATTTTGTACGGGGAAATACCCTTTACAGACGGGTACTGTTAATTGCCCCGACATTGAGCGGCGGCGGCGGCGGCGGCGATTTGTCTGTCGATTCCGCCGGTACTCCCAATTCGCCTTCGGACTTAAAATACCGCTGCTTGATTGAGGGGAGTAACAAACGCTACTTCCGCGCGTTCCACAACACTAGTTTTCCGTCGTTCAACAACAATTTTCCGTTTCCGCTTCATTATAAAGACACTGCCGATGACATTTGGTACTATTTACGTCTGCCGTTATTGGATGAGGACATTACCGGCGCGCCCAGTACTTTTACTTCGTCACCGCCTTCGGGAGTAAATCCTAATACCTTATATTGGGACTTTTGGAATTTGCCCAATTCACCTTACGGTTCCGGTCTTGGTATCAATGAGAGAACCGGCTTGTTGTCATCGGGAAGTCACGGAAGCCGCGTCGGTGAAGATATTGTTCTGAAAAACGTTTTGTCCTTCGATGTGAAAGTGTGGAATCCATATTGGGTACCGTTAGCAAATTCAACTGCTTGGGCTCCGCCGCAATTCGTTGACTTGGGACAGGACAAAGGATTAGAAGATGAAAACGGCAACCGGTATGAATTAAATACAGATGGAACGTCGAATCTGGAAAAGCCTACGGTCGTCAATTATAGTGATAACAATGTTCCCCGCAGCGGTGTCTCGAATATCTCTTACAACACTGCGATGGCTGGCAAACCCGTTCATTTCGGTTTTACTACGAAAGGGCATTACGGCGGTGTAGCCGGAGCGGGCAGTATTAAACTATTAGCCGCTAATGTGTATGATGGAACTAATGGCAGCGATTTAGGCAAAGATACAGGCGGCAACCCTGACCCTAATATTCATCGTACTGATTGGGACAGTAATAAACCAATGCCTTGCGTATTTGATTCATGGACGAAAAACTACGAGATGAATGCCAATGACTATCGGACTGGTGTGAATACTCATGGTACTGACAAGAATGGACCTGCAACGGTAGGCGATTCAACTCTGTGGGCTTGTCCTCCTCCGTATCCATTCAAGTTGGAGGCAATTCAAGTCACAATCCGCTGTTTCGACCCGGACAGCAAACACATCCGGCAGATTCGCGTGGTGCATTATTTTAAGGAAGATTAAGCAACAACCCGATAAAAGGGAAAAACTATGTCTGAACAACAAACGCCGCTAACAGCCGAAATTATTTTCGAAATGTTTCGGAAAACCGAGTTGATGTTTAAAGAAACGGACCTAAGGTTTAAAGAAACCGAATTGAGGTTTAAAGAAACGGACAAAAAGATTTCGGCACTCGGTTCACGTATTGGAGAAATTGTCGAAAGTATGGTATGCGGAAATATCATTGAAAAATTTCAAGCATTAGGATACGACGTTACCGGATGCAGTCCGCATAAATCTTTTAAGGTTAAAGAATTAGGAATTAGCGGCGAAATAGACCTGCTTCTTGACGATGGTGATGTTGCCATTCTGATTGAAGTCAAGACAACACTGGAAACCGCCGATGTTCGAAGTCATATAGAAAGAATAGAAAAATATCGGCGTTATGCCGATGTCCGGGGCATCGGTGCCAGACAGCATTATGTAGGAGCGGTTGCCGGAGCGGTAGTTAAAGATGATGCAGCCAAATTTGCAATGGAGAGCGGAATGTATGTCATCGTCCAGTCCGGTGAAGCAGTCAACATTATTACGCCGCCGGAAGGATTTTCTGCAAAAAAATGGTGAACGTATTCGGCGATATTCTCTGTGATATGCACTGCGGCTAAAAATGAATCTATTTCACGACTGTTTGAATATGCGCTTCCGCTACTGAATACGGCACCGCCGTTGACAGCGGTACCGGCGAATACGGAATAGCCGCAGACGAAACAGGCATAGACGGTGTCGAAGCCGAAGGTGCAAGCGGCTGTATTATCACACCCCGGTTCTGCAAAAATTCCGGCGAGTTAATATCAACCGCCTTATAACCGTCAAATACCGGCATCTGAAACATCGTACTTGAAAATGCCGTCTGACTATTAAACTTAACGTTGCCGAGGTCAAGCGTCATCTTGCCTTCTGCTCCTTGACATTGTACTTCAACTTGACGGGCATAGATGATTCCCGTTGCGGCATCAAAAGTATGATTCGAGGAAACTGCCATTGCTGTCAATTCCTGCTGCGGATTATACATTTCCTGCCGGAGAACCCAGCCGTTTTTTGCGTCAATGAAGGTCTTCTTAGTAAAAACACCGGTTTGCGTCTGCCGCCGCGAAACAATCATCAGAGAACCGTCATCCGCTTTGAAAGGTCCTTCATGCCGGTCGGATGGTGAGAATTCAACTATGCCGAGTGCCTCGATAATCCAATCGGGGTCAATCGGCACAAGGGAACGCATCGGACACGCTGCAAACTGGTCATGCCGACAGTAGTACATTTCATTCGGCAAACGCCGTACCCAAAGCCAGAACATTGAATCGTTGCTGCCGAAGTCGAGTTCCTGACCGGTCAAACCAATGCCCGATTGAATCCGCAGTTGTTTCGGACGCTCAAACATAATCCGTGAACGCAGTTGAAACAACACACCCGGCACCATCATCGTTGCATCTTCCGTGCTGATACTGCGTATCGACATGCTGTTGCGGTTAATTGCGGTAATGATTTGTTCCAGCGTTAATGTATTTGATGACTGCGGCAGCAGCGGAGGCGGCTGCGGCGTGCGCCGGAAAGCGTTCTTGATGCCTTCACAGCCGGTTGATATTACCAGAACCGCGCACAGCAGAACGGCTAATCTGAAAAGTCGATTATTCATTATCGGTATGTGTGAAAAAATGAAAACAATAATATCATTCGTTTGGGTGCAATAGTTCCGTTAATTGCCGCTGTATTTCGTCAAGGGTATCCGTATCGGGTGCGGCTGCGGGTATATCGAAAACGCTGTTGTCTTTAGTATTGCGGACGGTGATAAATTTTTGTCCACTGTCGTCTTGGTATTCGTTTTCAAAGTGCAGGAGTCGGCGGCGGACCAGCAGCAGTGTCAAAACGTAGAGCATGTCCGGCTGCTCTTCCGGCGTGTTTTGTTGAAGCCGGAGATTGTCGAATAATACCAGCAGGACGTTATTCGGCAGCGGTTTGTCGGGTTTTTGTACCGCTTGCGGAACGATGGTCTTCCACCACGCGAAACAATGTTCGGGTTCTTTCCAATTTTCGGCGGCGTAGTCGAGACGCTGAAACGAGTTATTTTTTTTAGTCAGGACTGAAAAAAATACTTCGCCGGGGAGCAGTTCCCGTCTGCTCTCGCTGCATACGTTAGTGAATTTCGGAATATCCATATTCTCGCTATAGTTTTAGCGTATGATAGGAATTCGCGGAAATTGAGTCAATAGAGAAAAGTTAGCATAGGATTTCTAATCCTGCGCAGTGCAGAATTTCCTCCGGCGTTGCCGTTCCGGTTTGTCCGAGTTTCCGTATCGTGACTGATGCCGCTGTATTACCGATAAATGCCGCTTCTTCCGGTGTTGCACCGGCACACAACGCACTAACCAACGCTGCGCTGACCGCATCGCCTGCTCCGCAGATGTCAATTTCGCCTTCAACCTTTACGGCTGGCACAACGGCGGCATCGCTGCCGTTTATCGCAAGCATTCCTTTCGCACCGCGGGTAATGAAAACCGGCTTGCGGCGGAGTTTCGATAACTCTGTCCCGCACAACTTCAACGATTCAAACGGCAGCGGTTTGCCGTCAAAGACACCGAAAAAGGACTCCGCTGCTTCACGCTCATTGCACTTGATAATCATGTTGCGAAACAAACCAATGTTTTCACGGGAGTCAGCATAAAAGAACACCTTGCTGCCCTGCAATGTGCAGTGATCACTCAACTTCAGCAGCGCGTTTCTAACATTCGCCGTTATCACACCGCAGTCCGGTTCGGAAACCTGGTCCATTATCATGACAGCATCGACTTTATCCGGCAGCAATTGCTCAACCGAATCGACGATGTGCCGCTCGATTTTTGCCGATGTTTTACTCCGGTTTTTAATATCGAAGCGGTTTAATTCAACTCCGTTTTTTAAGGGTTTTGTATAACACGGCGTGTTTCTTTCCATATCTTTTATGAAATAAGCCATGTTGATACCCAGCAAGGCAAGTTGCTTTCGGAGTTCAAAACCTTCGCCGTCATCGCCGTCAAAACCGACCGCGAAAATCTCTTTGAGACCCAACGCCGCAAGATTGTTCACAACGGTTCCCGCTGCGCCCGGACTAAAACGCCGCTCTGTCACCTGCTCTGCCGTTAATCCCGTTTCAAGGGACGGTTCGTCCAATGCAGCGTCAATGAGCCAATAACGGTCAAGAAAGAAGTCCCCGACAACAGCGATACGGACTTCGGCAAAGCGGTTTAACAATTCTTCAAGACGTGAACGTGTTATGCTCATGATGTCTGTTATTCTTTTCTATTATTCTTTCACGATAAAAATAAATGTTGTTCTATAGCGTCAATATCCGAGTAATCAGGTATAATCCAATCAGCACCGGCTTTGATTAGCCGGTTGCGTTTCCATTCGTCAACGCCGCTGCGTTCTGCTTCATTACTTGCAACGCCGACGGCAAAACCGCCAATGTTGTGAATGTTTTCGATTTCGACATAGCCGTCTCCGAAGCCGAGCAGTTCCGCACCGTTGAAATTGTTTTCTTCGATAATCCGTTTGATTACCATTTCTTTGGAAAACGTTTTGTAGTCCTTTTGCGCACCGTAAATTCCGCCGTTAAAGTATTTTGATACTTGCAGCAGTTCCGCTTCCTGAATAACGAATTCTTCGTCGGTTCCGCTGGCAAGACAGAGCAGTATACCGTGTTTTCGCAGCAATTCCAAGAGTTCATAAGACCCCGGTACGACATGCCGCAGCGGGTTGCCGCCGCTGTGCAAATCTTCGATGCGGCTTTCGATTCGTTCACTTAATCTGCGGTGATATTCGTCTTTATAATCAAGCGGGGTGAGCGGTGTTCCGCCGCGCTTTTCAACTTCTTCGGCAAGACGGATACATTGATAAACCGTTTGCTTGCCGGTTAGAAGAGCAACAAACTCGTCAACACATTTTTTGATTTCGTCGGGATTTTCCGCTCTTGGTGTTTCTTTCAAAACCTTAACGAAGAAGGGACTCATCACGTTTTGCCAACCCTCGCGGATTAAACTAATGGTGCCGTCGAAGTCGAGGACAGCCGCTTTCGGTTTCGCCAGCGGCGTTCGTTTTCCGATTATTTCTATTGAGAACATTGCTTTTTATTAGCGTAGGATTTCAATCCTACGCTTACATCTCCGGTTTAATAGTTGTGCAGCCGATTTCGGTCATTGCCGCTTGAAGTTGTTGGTACATTTTTTCGTCCGTGTAAGTTCCGATAATTGCACCGCCGCTGCCGGCTAACTTTGCGGACGCACCGCATTGTCTGGCGGTCTCGACCATAGCGATATGTTCCTTCGGCAGTTTACAAATTGAACGGCGGGTATCGAAATTCGTGTTCATCAATCCGGCAAGCGTTTCCGCATCGCTGCTTAGAATAGCCCGCTTCGCCTGCACCGTCAGGTCGGCAAATTTCGACATTGCTTCCAGCACTGCCGGTTCTTTCTGCTCATACCGGAAACGCAGATTGTTATGCAAAACCTCGGTCGGTTCTCCAAATTGAGCGGCATAAGAAATATACAGCGGCGGCAGCAATTCAACCGGCAGCGGTTCGTATTTTCCGCATTGAAAACCGTCTTCATTACTCATAACTTCTTTGGAAAAGTCCATATAGGTACAACCTTCAAAGACCTGCGCTACGCGGTCTTGCAGCCCCGCTGCGATGCCGAGTTGCTCTTTTTCAATGGACAATATCAGCGAAGGCAATACCCGTTTCGGAATTTCAACGTTATAAAACTGCATCAATCCGCGAAACGCTGCCGTGACTATTGCGCTGGAACCTGCCATGCCGACTTGCCGCGGTATATCGGATTCATAGCGGATTGAAAAGTTCCGATTATGCATTGCGATGTTGCGGTTTTTACAGTAATCGGCAAAGCCCTTGATTGCCGCTTTGATGAGACGAATACCGCCGTAATAACCGTGCAAGCGGACATCCTGCGATAATTCCTGAATCGATTGGAAAACGCTTTCGTCATTTCGACTGGGAAGAATTTCGAGATAATCCCATTCGTACAGCGTAACTTGTGCACTATAATTCTTGACGATAGCGGAAATTGTCTTGCCGTTATAGCCGTCCGAAGGATTGCCGATTAAACCGGCGCGGGCATATGCTTTGCAGCGTATAATATCCATTGTTTCTCTCTGACTTAACATTTCCTTATCCATTTTAACAATTTGTTAACGTTCCCAATAGCAACCGCCGGTGTCAACCGGCGGAAAGATAACCTGCGCAAATTCTAACAAATCCGCTAATGTTGGCAAGAGCAAAAAGTGCCGGTTAAAACTTCCGGCATCTTGATTTTTTCGTCAAACAGCGTATCATGTTGATAACCACATTGAGAATAGGATATTGCGTTCTGTTCACAAACAGCGCAGCATAAACAGCGAAGATATAATCATGAAACTGCGGATAGTCCGGCACGATTTGCCGTTAAAACACGTATTCCATATTTCCAGCCGTTCTTACAGTTTTGTTAGAACTATCGTCATTCGTTTAGACCAAGACGGCTTGTACGGCTGCGGCGAGTTTTGCGAAGACCTGCATTACAGCGCATCAATAGAGGATATGCTCGACCTAATCGAAAAATGCCGCAGCATGGTAGAGCGTTATGCACTTGCCGAGCCGATGGCTTTTCGGCGGGCACTTGAACCCTTACTGAATGGTCATCCGTTTATGCAAAACGCTTTCGATTGCGCCGCCTGCGACCTCTGGGGCAAGATGCGCAACAAGCCGCTGCATCAAATCTGGGGACTTGCCGCCGGAAACGCTCCCGTCTCCAGTTTCACTTTTGGAATTGATACGCTGGAAAAAATTGATGAGCGGTTCAAAGAAACACCAGATTGGTCAATTTACCGTTTGAAACTCGGCGATTCTTCGGACGTAGACATACTGCGTTTTCTGCGGAACAAGACGGCGGCAAAATTTCACGTCGACGTGAACGGCGGCTGGACTGTCGATACCTTTTTCCATCGGCTGCCGTTTCTTATCGAATACGGCGTTGACCTGATTGAACAGCCGCTTGCCGTCAACGATTGGGACGGAATGAAAAAGATACGCAAAGAGTTGAAAAAGAAGAACATACAGATTCCTATCATTGCGGACGAGTCATGGAGAACAGACGAGGACTTGGAACGCTGTGCCGGACTCTTTGACGGCATCAATGTTAAACTTGCGAAGTGCGGCGGGTTGACTACCGCCCGGCAATTCGTTGAGAAGTTGCGGCACAAGGGTTTCAAGGTTGCCAGTGCGGTCACGGCGGAGTCGGCAATTGGCGCGTCGGCAACGGCGCAAATTGCTCCGATGTTTGATTACATTGCTTTGGACGGTTTCATTCAGGTTGACGGCACACCGGCGACAGGCATTATGCTTGACAAGGGAAGAATCGTCTATTCTGATGAAAACGGCTGCGGCATCCGCTACGCCTTGCGCTAAGGTCCCCGTTTCTCTTGAAAAATCCCTTGCAGGCGTGTCAATGCAGTGCTGGTTAAATCCTCAATCTTCGCAACATTATTGGAAATACTCGCAAGCGCAATGACCAGCGGAATCGCAATCGACAATCCAATTGCTGTTGTTATCAGCGCAAACATAATGTCGCCGGCGAGTTTGTCAGGACTGACTTCCGCCGCCGTGCTTAATTTGCCGAAGGCACCCATCATACCGATAACGGTACCGAACAAGCCGAGCATCGGTGCGGCCTTGATAACCGTTTGAACCCAAATTATCCGGTAATCGAGGTCGGCTAAAATATCACGCTGGAAACGTTCTGTTAGAAACGCCCGAAGTTGAGCTGCCGGAAAATGCCGGTTTTTAACCGCAAGCAAGGTCAGCGAAGGAACAACCCGCGGGTCGTCTTCGCACAAATCGGTCAACTCTTTGAATTGGGAACGCCGGACTAGTTCCTGAACATCGCCGAGAAAAGCGTTTTGCTCGCTTTCATTTCGGAATAGAAGTTGCCCGGTTCGTCTCCAAACGACAATACAGCAGTAAGCCCCCCAAACGGCAACAAGAAACAAACCGAGATAATCGAAGAAAGCAAGCCAATCGGTGACCGGCGTAAAATCCAGTTGAGCAAACATCGGCACTGACATTCGGTAAATTCTGATAATAGTATTAACCACGTTTCCGTAATTTTACAAAACCAATCGGGAGTTGCAAGACGGTGCTTTTATAAGGGTGCAAAACTTTGGCTGGGATTTTCATTAGTCCGGAAGGAGTAAATAAGGTATTGCAACTGCGTTGAGTTATGATATAATCATTTCCTGTTTCCCGTTGCGGGAGTTAGTTTATCAACGGATTTTTCACACATACATTTAGGAGATTATCGTGTCTATTAAGAAACCGGAATTATCGTACAAAGTTGCCGATTTGGGTTTAGCCGATTGGGGACGCAAAGAAATCATGTTGGCAGAAAACGAAATGCCGGGCTTGATGGCACTTCATAAAAAATATGCGGCAACGCAGCCGCTCAAGGGCGCAAGAATAGCGGGCTGTCTTCACATGACAATTCAAACCGCCGTTCTGATTGAAACCCTGACCGCTCTCGGCGCGCAAGTCGGTTGGAGCAGTTGCAACAAGTTCTCAACGCAAGACCACGCCGCTGCTGCCATTGCCGTAACCGGCGTTCCCGTCTATGCTTGGAAAGGTGAAAGCGATGCCGACTTCGATTGGTGCATCGAGCAAACCGTCATCTTTCCCGACGGCAAACCGCTCAATCTGATTTTAGATGACGGCGGCGATTTGACCTATCTCCTTCATAAACCGGAATATGCCGAAATTATCAAAGGCGTGAAAGGACTCTCCGAAGAAACAACAACGGGAGTTCACCGCCTGTATCAAATGTTTGCAAAGGGGCAACTCAAAGTACCGGCAATTAACGTAAATGACTCCGTTACCAAAAGCAAGTTTGACAATCTTTACGGCTGTAGAGAATCGCTTGTAGACGGCATCAAGCGGGCAACCGATGTAATGGTCGCCGGTAAAGTCGCAGTCGTTGCGGGCTACGGCGATGTCGGTAAGGGCTGCGCTCAATCGCTGAAGTCCTACGGCGCAAGAACTATTGTCACGGAAATTGACCCGATTTGCGCTTTGCAGGCGGCAATGGAGGGTTACCAAGTGATGACAATGGACGAAGCCGTTGCGGTCGGAAATATCTTTGTAACGACGACGGGCTGCTGCGATGTTATCTCTGCGGCGCAGATGGCAAAGATGAAAGACGATGCGATTGTCTGCAACATCGGACATTTCGATGTTGAAATTGATGTTGCCGGTCTGAATAATTTTCCGGGTATCAAAAAGGTTGAAATCAAACCGCTAGTTGACCGATATACTTTCCCCGATGGTCATTCGATTGTTCTTCTTGCTGAAGGTCGGCTGGTAAATCTCGGCTGCGCAACGGGACATCCGAGTTTTGTGATGAGTAATTCGTTCACTAATCAAACGCTGGCGCAGATTGCACTCTGGACAGAAACGGAGAAGTTTCCAATCGGCGTTCATGTATTGCCGAAACTGTTAGACGAAGAAGTTGCGCGGCTGCACTTGGAAAAAATCGGCGTGAAGTTATCGAAACTGACGGAGAAACAGGCGGAATATCTGGGTATTCCGGTGGAAGGTCCGTACAAGCCGGAGTTTTATCGGTATTAGAGTCAACACAGCGTAGGATTAAAATCCTACGCTAAATTATACTCTTTCGCTGATTGCGGTTTGCAGAAGTGCGAGTTGATGACGCATCAAACTTAACGCCGTGTTAAATTCGATGTTGTTTTTCGCCATTTCCGTGACTTGGAATTCCATTCCGACATTGTTCAAATCGTGATACAATATCTGATGGTCGATGGGCCAATCGCCGCCGACTGCCGAAGAACGTCCTTTTTTCAACGGATATTCCGGTCCGAAATGACCGGGCGGCGCATTTTTTCTTTCAATAGCGTCCGCCAACTTTTTCTTGAAAGTGCCGACATCCAAATCACGCGCCTGATACAACGGCGTATCAAAGTTCGCAAGGTTTCCCGCAAGCAGTGCCTGACGCGCTTCATCGAAGTTGACAACCTGTTCCAAGACCGGGACAGTCGTTCCATGAAAAATGGCACGAAATTGATAAGTCGGGTGTATCATCTTACTTGCTCACATCAAAACGTCTGATTTTCTCTTCCGGCTTCAACGGTGCCGCTTGTTTCGCATAATTTACATCAACCAGAACACTTTGTTGAATCCGCCGCAGTTGATTTTCGATTTCTTCTTTCTGCGTCGACAATTCCACCGTGCTTTGTGTATCGTTTTCAACAATCATTTTTAACAGTTCTCCGCAGCGGTTTATCAACTCTTCGGTTTGTTTCCGTTCTTCTTCGTTTTTCCACTTCCGCTGTTCCGGCGGAATGTTCCGGTGCGGCGCAAGTTGTTTCTGCAACTCTTCAAATTCCGTCACCGTTTGCTGTTTCCTTGCAAGAAATTCAAGGAGACGGGAAGTATCGCCGCTGCGGACTACTTCTATCTGCGTCAGCGATTGCGAATACAGCCGCGTCAAAACGGATTCTTCGGATAACATTAAATCGTGTAAGGAAGTCATTCGTTCATTAGTT
>Ga0123353_10014680_pt1 | contig 11311 bp, 12 predicted proteins | sample TergutLab28metaG_3_FD_92763 | JGI IMG/M metagenome (GOLD analysis project Ga0123353, IMG submission 92763) | Labiotermes labralis P3 segment gut microbial communities from Petit-Saut dam, French Guiana - Lab288 P3 | ecosystem: Host-associated > Arthropoda: Insects > Digestive system > Gut ... | reverse complement strand
TGGCGGTTGTGTCGGCGGAGGTGGTCAGCCTATTCGCGAGGGGACGGTTACCCCTCCCATCCTTTCGCCTTTGCTCTACAACCTGGATGCTAAGGCAACCCAACGTTATTCTCACCACAATAAAGCAGTGAACTTAAGCTACGCCGAGTATCTGGAGCATCCTCTCTCGTCCAAAGCTATGCAGCTTCTTCATGTACACAAAAGGGGGTAATCATGGCAACCGATATGACGGAGGGTACCCCTTGGCGTAGGATACTCTACTTTACTTTACCTATGTTGGCAGGCAATATTTTTCAGCAGCTTTACAACACGGTCGATACCATTGTGGTAGGACGCTATGAAGGTAAAAACGCTATTGCCGCTGTCAGCACCAGCTTTCCCATGTTTTTCATGCTGTTAGCCTTAGTCTTTGGCATGAATATGGGAGCCGGTGTGGTAATTTCTCAATTCTTTGGGGCAGGAAAGCTGGAACAGGTGCGTCGCGCCGTGACCACCCTGGCTGTCTTTCAATTTTTTTGTGTCTTGGTCATGTCCCCTATCGGTCTTATGCTCAGCGAGCCTATTTTTCGTTTGATGAAAGTGCCTCCGGAGATTATGCAAGACTCCCTGGCCTATGCGCGCATCTTCTTTTACGGTTTGGTCTTTATGTTTGGTTACAACCTTTTAGCAGGTATCCTAAGGGCTATTGGTGACTCCCGCACCCCCCTTATTTTTCTAATCATCTCCGCCCTAACTAACATTGTCCTGGATATATACTTCGTGGCTAGCCTGGGCTGGGGGGTGGCTGGGGTAGCATGGGCGACTCTTATCTCCCAGTGCCTCTCTATGATTTTGTGTTTTATTTATATCTCTCGAAAAATACCTTTACTGTCCTTTACCGTCCAGGATATCGTCTTCGATCGGGAGATTCTGCAGTCGATGATCCGTTTAGCCATTCCCAGCTCCCTGCAGCAGATGGTTGTTTCTATGGGTTTCATGACCGTGCAGAGCTTGGTTAACAGCTTTGGTACGGTCACCATGGCTGCCTTTTCGGCGGCAGGGCGGGTGGATTCTTTTGCCACCATGCCCATTCAAAACTTCGGCGGCGCTCTTTCCACCTTTGCCGGGCAGAATGTAGGAGCTTGGAAGTTGGAGAGAATAAGCGAAGGGGTACGCTCTACCTTGATGATGTCCTTACTGGTTTGCCTGTTTACGACTACCCTGGCTTATACCGCCGGACCTTATCTTATTGAAATCTTTCTGGATGCCGGGTTGGAGGAGAACCGGGAGGTCATTGCCCAAGGGGTAGATTATATTAAAACTGTGACTATGTTTTACTTCCTCTTTGCTTTGTCAGCTACCTTAAACGGCGTGTTGAGAGGTTCCGGTGATACCTTTACCCCCATGGCTTCCTCCTTCTTTTCTCTTTCGGTGCGTATAATTGTGGCTTACTCTCTAACCTCTATGCCTGGGGTAGGGTACCGGGGTCTGTGGTGGAGCTTGCCTTGCGGTTGGCTGGCAGGTTGCGTCATCCCCTCTATCCGCTATCTTAGCGGCACTTGGAAGAACAGAGCCAGACAACGCTACGAAAGCATCATGAACCTTACCGGTTCTGATCCCCTCCCCTTAGCTCTGGATTTGGTGGAGCCTTAAGACCATGCGTCGCGCCAAATGGCTGATTCTTTTGGTGGCACTGGAGATAGCTTTATTAGGCTGGGCGAGAGCGTCCCCCTCTCAGGTGGAGCAATACTATAGCCGGGGGTTCTTTCCCTACCTCGCTAGCTTTTTAAACGTCCTCTTCGGCTGGTTGCCCTTTTCTTTGGCGGAGCTGCTGCTAGGGGTAGCTTTACTCCTGGCAGCGGCGCTTCTGCTTCAAGGCTTAGGGCGGCTACGCCATTTAGCAGACCCCCGGGACATATTTTTCGGGTTGCTACGCCTGGTGGCTGAGTTTGCCTGTCTGGGACTTACCCTTCATCTAACTTTTCTCCTCTGCTGGGGGCTCAACCTCTACCGCTTACCTTTAGGGGTACAACTGGGGTGGGAGCTACAACCGGTAGCAGCCCAGGAGGTACAAGAGCTAACCTGGGAGCTAGTGGAACTGGCCAACCGGGAGCGGGCTCTGGTGGCGGAAGATGCCGAAGGGGTGGCCAAACTCCGGGAGGATACCTCCTACTTTACCGTTTTTTGGGAGGGGATGGAGAGCTACGGCACCAGCGGGCAAGGTTCCCAGATGCGGGCTAAACCGGTAATCCTTTCTCCCCTGATGAGCTATACCTTTATCACCGGGTTTTACTTTCCTTTTACCGGCGAGGCTAATATCAACACCAATGTTCCCGGTTTTGAACTGCCGGCTACCGTAGCTCACGAAATTGCCCATAAGGTGGGAGTAGCCAGGGAAGATGAAGCTAATTTTGTCGCCTGGAAGCAGAGCCGCTTGCCGGGAGGAGCAGCCGAAGTGGCTTACTCCGGCTCTCTAAGAGCTTTAGTCTATGCTCTCAATGCCGTCTACACGGTATCTTCGCCGGAGGAGTACCGAAGCTACTGGCAAGCGATGACCCCCGGAGTGCAGCGGGACCTAGAAGCCTCTCGCTCTTTTTGGGATAAGTACAGCGGCACCGTGCAAACCGTCTCGGAACAGATTAATGATACCTACTTAAAAGGTCATCAGCAAGTTGAGGGGGTAAGGAGCTACGGGCGCTTTATCGACTTGCTTATTGCGGAGCGACGCTATCAGGAAGCTGCCACCGCTAGATAAAGGATTTATAACTACCAGTGCCGAATTCGTATGCTGAATATAATATCATACTTAAGAGGAGGAAAAAACATGCGTCATCCCAGCTATCTTGGGCGCACCTTTATGGAGCTTACCAAGTATAAGTATCAGGCAGAAAAGAGCGACCAAACCAAAATGCTCCCCCAACCAGAACTTACCGATCCTGCTGAACCCGGCTGCCAGCTCTTCGATCTTCCCGACCCGCAAAAGCATTCCCTACCCAGTGTGGATCTTTTTCAAGCCATCAACGAGCGGGTTTCTGTCCGGGCTTACAGTGAAGAGCCCCTGTCTTTAGAGGAGCTCTCTTACCTGCTGTGGTGCACCCAGGGGATCAAGCAAGTTACCGATCGTCCGGCCACGCTGCGCACAGTCCCCTCTGCCGGTGCACGACACCCCTTTGAGACTTATCTCCTTATCAACAAGGTGGAAGGTCTTGCTCCCGGGCTTTATAAGTATTCGGCTTTAGACCACAAAGTAGCCCTTATCTCCACTGACCCGGAGCTTCCCGATAAGCTAACTCAGGCTTGTCATCGTCAGGGTATGGTTAAAAACAGTGCCGTTACTTTCTTCTGGGTGGCGGTGGTGTACCGCACCTTCTGGCGCTATGTGGAGCGGGGCTACCGTTACCTGCATTTAGATGCCGGCCACGTTTGCCAAAACTTGTATCTGGCAGTAGCGCCTATGAACGCCGGCTGTTGCGGTATCGCCGCCTTCGATGACGAGATGCTCTCCCAGCTACTGGGCGTTGATGGGGAAAATCGCGCTCCCATTTATCTGGCTACGGTAGGTAAGAAGAAGGAGTAAAATAGCCCATGAGTTGGCTGGCGACTCTTCTGGCCTTGGTCTTGGTCTTTACCACCAACGCTTTAATCATCCGTCCTCGGGAGGAGACCTCCGATATTGAGTGGGTGCTTCAGGAGCTGCGACGGGAAGAGGTCATCCGCGATGTGCGCCGCGTGGGTTCACTGGAGGTTACCCCTACCAGTGCGGAATACGGCGACCAGGTGATGCTGACCGTTGCGGCAGGAACCGCCCAACAACCGCGCTCTCTCGTGATGATTTCTCCTCTGGGGGAGCATTTAGAAGTGCGTTATGACCCCTTAGGCAGAGAGATCTTCACCATCCCGGAGGATGGTCCACCGGGAGATTATCACTTTTGGTTAGCCGGAGCTTCTCTGGAAGCCGGTAGCGGTTTAGGGGTCATAACCGTGGAAGTAACTCCTCCCCCAGACTATCTGCTTCCCGAGGGGGAAGTGGAGACGCCGGAGGAGGAAGCCGTTGTCGCCAGTACCAACCCTCCGGGGTAAGCGCTGTCGCTTAGGCGCCGTAACTTTGGTGGGCGGTGGTAGCAAAGCTAAAAGCCCCGAGCAGCTTGCTGCTGCTCGGGGCTGGTACAGTGCATTGTTACTCTAAGGTATGAACCTTAGCTTAGTAGCGGGGACGTGGTTGATAGCAATCGGCGCAGTAGACGGGGCGGTCTCCACTGGGGCGGAATGGCACCAGGGCGATAGCACCACAGTTGGCGCACACTGCTTCAAACATTTCCCGCTGCTGGGAGCCACCTTCGCCACGCTGGTTTTTGCGTGCCCGACGACAATCGGGGCAACGGGTAGGTTCGTTAACGAACCCGCGGCTGGCGTAGAACTCCTGTTCTCCAGCAGAGAAGACAAACTCGGCTTGGCAATCGCGGCAGGTAAGGGTTTTGTCTTGGTACATGGATACTCCTCCTAGCCATAGGCTTATTTTTTGTTCTGGGCATTTCGGGGCTAAGAGCGGGACAGGAAAAGGGGAAATCCGGATCCAAGCCTATCTACTCTACCAGATACAATGCACATTGTATCATATTATTATAGATGTGTCAAGAATATTCGTGTACTAAGAAGGTGATACCCATGCGTCGCCTGATGGCGCTTTTTATCGGAGGACTGGCTGGGGGAATTGCCTTTGCCATCTTCGCTAGTCTACATTCTTTTAGTTATCTTTTAGAAATTATTAACCTGGAGGTTACCACCATCTCCCTCCTGGTAAGCCAAATTAGCTTGGCGTTTGTTATTGGTCTCATCTTTTATTTTTTAGCACCTGGCATTTTGGTTCGCATAACCCACCTTTCCCGTTTCATGCTGCGCAGCTCCCAGCGTATTCCCTTGCCCATTATATTAATCTCCAGCAGCGGCTTAATTATAGGTCTCATTATTGCTAACTTACTGGGGCTAGCCCTTTATAATATACCGGTTATCGGTCCTTACCTCCCTTTAGTGGCTAACTTAGTGCTGGGTTATCTGGGATTGCAGCTGGCTGCTGGTAAAGCCGAGGAGATACAGCGCTTCTTCGTACGGCGGGATCCGGTTAAACCTGAACATCAGCTGCTCAACGGAGTCAGCGAAACTCCCACTGAGAGGGTAGTTATTGGCGCTGTCCGCAAAATTCTGGACACCAGTGTCATCATCGACGGGCGTATCCTGGATTTATGCAGCACCGGCTTTCTGGAAGGACCTTTGCTCCTACCTATTTTCGTCCTGGAGGAGCTGCGTATCCTAGCGGATTCTGCCGACCTGCAAAAGCGTATGCGAGGGCGCCGAGGTCTCGATATTCTCAATCAAATTCAGCAGATGGGTTTGGTGGAAGTGCAGATCATCGAAAGCGACTTTCCCGATCTCACCGTGGACGACAAGCTTATCAAGCTGGCACAGCAGACCGATAGCAAACTGATTACTCTGGATTATAACCTGAGCAAAATTTGCACCCTGCGTAAAATTTCCGTTCTTAACATTAACGAGCTGACCAATGCCTTACGAGCGGTCTTGCTCCCGGGGGAAGAAGTATCGGTGACGGTTATTCGCCCCGGTAAGGAACCGGGGCAAGGGGTAGCTTACTTAAACGACGGCACCATGATGGTAGTGGAGGGAGGGGCGCGCTGCGTGAATAAAACCGTAACGGTGACGGTCACCAGCTCCCTGCAAACCGCCGCCGGTCGCATGATTTTTGCCAAGATAGCGTAGTAACATAGTATGTTGACCGTCATTATCGCCGCCGGCGGCAGGGGGCTACGCATGGGGGCAGGGCAAAACAAGCTCCTCCTCCCTTTGGCAGGGGAGCCGTTACTCTGCCGCACCGTTAGCCGGCTGCAGCGCTGGTCTCCTCTGGCAGAAATAGTTGTGGTGGCTCATCCCAGGGAGGTAACCCTTTGGCAGGAGCTACTCCCTACCCAGCGCTACCCCAAGGTAGCGGCCATTGTTCCTGGGGGTGCTACCCGCACGGCTTCTATCTGGGCAGGGCTACAGGCGGTTTCCCCTGGGGCGGAATGGATTGCCATCCACGATGGTGCCAGGCCGTTAGTTCCGGTAACCGATTTAGAACAGCTTTGGGAGCTACGCTCTCCTGGTAAGGGTATAATTTTGGGAACAGCAGTCCATGAGGCCATCAAGGAAGTGGCGCTCACTAGGGTAACCTCCGGTTCCTTGCCGTCGTCAGAGCAGTTACTAGCGTCACCTTTTGGCGCTACCAAAGGCGGCGAGCACCCAGATTGGCCACCCTTTTCGGGGGAAAGCAGTTCGGAGGTTTTTACCCAACCTGCTCAGGGTCAAACCGTAGCCATGGTGGCGCCTGTGCCCCGTAGCACCCTCTGGCACAGCCAAACTCCCCAGCTCTTTGAAGCTAAGGTTATCCAGGCTGCTTACCGGGAGGTGGCTCTCCCAGCCATATCTGCGGGGCAAGACCTTTTTACCGATGATGCCGAGGTAGCCTTTGCTTGGGGTTGCCCCATCGAAATTCTTCCAGGCTGGCGCTATAATATTAAAATAACTCAACCGGAAGATTTACCTATATCCGAAATTATTTGGCGAGAGCAGGAAAGGCAGGGGTAACAAGTGCGTATTGGAATTGGCTACGATGCCCATACCCTAGTCAGGGAGCGTCCCTTAATCCTCTGTGGGGTACATATTGCTTATCCCCTGGGGTTAGCCGGGCATTCCGATGCCGATGTGGCGACCCACGCTCTTATCGATGCTCTGTTGGGAGCTGCTGCCCTGGGAGATATTGGGCAGCACTTTCCCGACCAAGATCCTCAGTACCAAGGAATATCCAGCCTCATCCTCTTAGAACGATGTCGACAGTTACTGCAGGAAGCCTCTTGGAGGGTGGCTAATGTCGATCTGACCATCATTGCGGAAAAGCCTCGCTTGGCTCCTCATAGTCCGGCAATGCGTCAGAATTTAGCCACAGCCTTAGCTTGCTCCCTCCAGCAAGTTTCCGTGAAAGCCACTACCACCGAGGGGCTGGGCTTCATCGGGGAAGGGCGCGGCATCGCCGCCCAGGCAGTGGCACTTATCGTGACATCATCAACCAGGAATTAACTAAGAGGATGGTAGATAAATTATGTCTTTACGCATTTATAACACTTTAACCCGTCAAAAGGAGCTGTTCTCACCCCTGGATGGCACTACGGCTCGCATCTATACCTGCGGACTTACAGTGCAAGATTACAGCCATATCGGTCACGCCAGGATGGAGGTTATCTGGGCGTGCTTTAAAAACTGGCTCCAGGCTTCCGGTTATCAGGTTTATCATGTGGCTAACTTTACCGATCTTAACGAAAAGATTGCCGCACGTGCTTTGGAAGCTGAAGAGCCGCCCTTAGACTACGCCTTGCGTTATATCAATGCCTATCTGGAAGATATGGCTTCTTTGGGGCTTCCTCCCCCTAACCGCTATGTCAGAGTCTCCCAAGAGTTGCCCAGTATTATCTCCCTTATCCAGGAGCTTATCGCTAAAGGGGCGGCTTATGAAGCCCAGGGTAATGTTTATTTTCGGGTGAGCAGCTATCCAGCCTACGGTCGCTTGTCGGGACGTCGCAGTGAAGATGCCCAAAGTGGCGGGCGTATCGTCAGCGCCGGCGACAAGGAAAGTCCTGAAGATTTTGCCCTTTGGACTGTGCCTCAGCCGGGAGAGCCGGTTTGGGAGAGTCCCTGGGGCTGGGGTACCCCCGGCTGGCATATCGAATGTTCGGCTATGTCCATGAAATATTTAGGCGAGAGTTACGATTTTCACGGCGGTGGTATGGATCTCCTCTTTCCCCACCACGAAAACGAGCTGGCCCAAAGTAGCGCCGCAGGGAGTGAGTATGCTCACTTCTGGGTGCATCACGGTATGGTCAACGGTCCTGATGGGCAAAAAATGTCCAAATCTTTGGGGAATTTTTCCCGGGTACGAGATATCTTGCAAGAGTTTCCTGCCTGGGCGGTTCGCCTCTTTCTTCTCTCCACCCATTATCGTTCGCCTATTACCTTTACCCCCCAGTTGGTAGCCCAAAGTCGGCAAGCCTTCGGTAGACTGCAGCGTCTTTATGCCCATCTGGGAGAGGTAGCGTCTCATACACCGCTAGCTTCTGACGCTGTTGACGCTTTTCTACAGACCGGCGAGGAGAGCGCTGTGGGCGCTATGAATGACGATTTTAACACAGCCGAGGTTATCGCTACCCTTTTCGAAGTCAGTCGCGCTTTAAATACCGCTCTTGCCGAAGATCGTCTTACTCCGGCTACCGCTCAAGCAGGACACAGCTTTTTTGCCAAATGGTGCCGCATCCTGGGGGTTGAGGAAGGGCTAACCGCTCCACCTCCCTCAAGTGGTGAGAATCCGGAGTTGGCGCCTCATCTAAGGCAACTAATTCAGGAGCGACAAGAGGCACGGCAACAAAGGGATTGGGCTAAAGCCGATCGCCTTCGGCAAGAACTGGAAGAGCATGGAGTAATTCTCGTTGACACCCCTCAGGGGGTATCCTGGCGTTGGAAAGTATAATTTTGGCGCCGCTGGAGCCGGGGCTACCACGGCTTAGGCGCTTTGGGGTGTAAATATGCTAAAAAAGGAAACTGAAGTTCCCGTGGCTACCACTGCAATGATGGCGGAACCTACCCTATCCCAGGATCAGGAAGGAAATAACGAAGTTGGTAGTATCGGCACCGGCATTATGGCGCTAGCCTTTTTAGGGGATGCGGTTTATGAGCAATATATGCGCTACCAGTTGCTGCATAGTGGCATCGTCAAAGGGGCTTTGCTCAGCGAAGCCGCTTCAGCCTTAGCCTGCGCCGAAAAGCAAGCTGATTTAGCCCATGCTATCGAAGGGTATCTCACACCCAGCGAGTTGGCAGTGCTGCGCCGGGGGCGTAACGCTAAGCCGCGGCATCAATCCCGGGGCGAGGTAGTGGCGCACAGGTGGGCAACCGGCTTGGAAGCTCTTCTGGGGTATTTAAGTTACAGTGAGCAGGAGGAACGTCTCAAAGAGGTGTTGCATCTGCTCTGGCAATTGGCACACCCTTCCTAAAAACTATCATCAAGGAGATAATACCTGTGCTGTCACCTCAAGTAATATTATTAGAACACACGCCCAATCCGGAGTGGGTTGTGGCTGCCGCCGCTCGCCTCTGTTACTCTGCTAGTGGGGTGGAGGACATCCTGGAGCGGCTCACGCCGGAGCGTGCCCGCACTCTGGTGGAGCAGCTACTGGCTAGGGGTCATGAGTCCCCTATTGAGCATATCTCTTTTACCTTTGCCATTGAGGGTATCTCCCGCGCCTGCTCTCACCAGCTGGTACGCCACCGCATAGCTTCCTACTCCCAGCAATCCCAGCGCTATGTCTCTATGGAGCAATTTGCTTATATAACCCCTCCTACTATTGCTGCTCAAGAGGAGGCGCTGGCGGTATTCCAGGAGCAAATGGTAGCCGCCCAGGCTGCTTACGATCGCCTAACTGCTATGGGGGTTGCCCAGGAAGATGCCCGTTTTGTCCTCCCCAACGCTTGCGAAACCAAGCTAATTATGACTATGAATGCTCGGTCTTTGCATAACTTTTTCGCTCTGCGTCTTTGCCAGCGCGCCCAATGGGAGATTCGCGTTCTGGGAGAGAAGATGCTGGAGTTGGTGCAGCCGTTGGCTCCCTCCATTTTTGCTCACGCAGGTCCCAGCTGTGTCAGGGAAGGGATCTGTCACGAGGGTGCCTATAGCTGCGGGCGCCTGACTACCAACCATGCCTAGAAGCAAGAGACGAGAGCCATCCCGGGATAGGCAGGAAGCCAGTATCTCAGAGGATCTTCCTGCCATTCCGGATATCGAACAAATCGAAGGCAGACACCCTGTTTACCAAGCTCTTCAAGGGGAGCGGCTGATACACGCATTGCATCTTTTAAAAGGAGGCAGTGGGTCTTCTTTTGCCGCCATTGTGCGATTGGCAGAGGCGAAAGGGGTGCCCATCACTTGGCAGGAGCGTCCTCAGTTGGATCGCCTGAGTCAGCAACGCCCTCATCAGGGAGCTATTGCCATAGCGCTGGCTAAGCCTCTTAAAGACCCGGCCGACCTTTTAGCCCTCGCTCAAAAAAGAGGGGAGCTGCCCTTCCTGCTGGTCTTGGATGGTCTGGAAGACCCGCAAAATGTGGGTGCTCTTATCCGCAGTGCCGCCGCTGCCGGCTGTCATGGTCTGATTATGCGCCAGCGTCGAGCCGCCGGTGTCACTCCCGCTCTGATTAAAGCCTCTGCCGGTGCTTGGGAAGAGTTGGATGTTGCCCAAGTGGTTAACATCGCCCGTACCCTGGAGGAGCTGAAAAAAGCAGGGGTCTGGGTGGTGGGAGCTCATGCCGGGGAGAAAACTGTCTACCACCAAGATTTTTCAGCCATGCCGCTGGCTCTGGTTATCGGCAGCGAAGGCGCCGGTCTTTCCCACTTGGTGCGCCAAAGCTGCGACTTTCTGGTTTCCCTGCCCATGCAGAGCGCTGTCAACAGTCTCAATGCTGCTTCGGCAGGTGCTGCTCTGCTCTTTGAAATTGTCAGGCAAAGAATGCCAAAACCCGAAATTATTTATTGACCACGGAACTAATAAAGGGGTTGACAAAGGGGGAAAACAAATAGTATAATCTTTTCGCTGCTTGTTTTGCAGCCATACTATACTTGTGGTGGGATTCCCGAGTTGGCTAAAGGGGGCAGACTGTAAATCTGCTAGCACTGCTTTCGCTGGTTCGAATCCAGCTCCCACCACCATTTTCTTTGCTTCCGAGAACCCGCAGCCTCCAGGCGGGAGTAGCTCAATGGTAGAGTTCTAGCCTTCCAAGCTAGCTGTGCGGGTTCGATCCCCGTCTCCCGCTCCAAAGCAGTTTTTGCCCGCTGTCGGGCAACTCTTGCTGCACTTTGTGGTCAAGGCACTATGTCGGTTAGGTAAAAATGGTTTTTCTCAGCAAACATCGCGGGGTAGAGCAGTCTGGTAGCTCGTCGGGCTCATAACCCGGAGGTCGTGGGTTCAAATCCCTCCCCCGCAACCAGCTTTGTAGCCCTTACCTTACATACTGCGTACTTCGCAGTGGACAAAAAACCCGCATCGCAAATGCTTTTGCCCAAATCGCTGTAGCTTAGGTTACAGTAAATAATGCTTGTGTAGCTCAGTCGGTAGAGTGCGTCCTTGGTAAGGACGAGGTCATCGGTTCAATCCCGATCACAAGCTCCAACAAAACCCACATGACCCGCCGGTGACGGCGGGTTTTACCTTTTCTGACCAAGTTCTATTTTCCACCTGAGCAATAG
>Ga0123353_10014679_pt1 | contig 11311 bp, 10 predicted proteins | sample TergutLab28metaG_3_FD_92763 | JGI IMG/M metagenome (GOLD analysis project Ga0123353, IMG submission 92763) | Labiotermes labralis P3 segment gut microbial communities from Petit-Saut dam, French Guiana - Lab288 P3 | ecosystem: Host-associated > Arthropoda: Insects > Digestive system > Gut ... | reverse complement strand
TTCAACATTATACCACTCTTTTGAAACTGTATTTTATCATTGACACAACAAGAGTTTTCTTTAATGGTGAATTAGAAATACAAAACAAAATATTTTCATACATTAACCGTTATATCAAAAACATAAACCACTATGAATTTAAAAAATACAATAACATTATCTGCAATTCTCTTATTATCTTCAATTTGTGCTAATCATATTGATGCTCAGAAGATTACCCGTGAAGAATATATTCAAACTTATAAAGATTGGGCAATTAAGGATATGAAAAGTTCCGGAATTCCCGCAAGTATCAAGTTAGCGCAGGCTATCCTCGAATCTTCTGATGGTAACAGCGAATTAGCCAGAAAATCAAACAATCATTTTGGCATCAAATGCCACAATGACTGGACAGGGAAAAAGGTTTATCACGATGATGATAAAAAAGGCGAATGTTTCAGAGCATATAAAAACCCTTTGCAATCGTTTGAAGATCACACAACATTCTTGACAACCCGCAGCAGATATCAAAAACTCTTTGATTTAGACCCAACAGACTATAAAGCGTGGGCTAAAGGGCTGAAAGAGTGTGGATACGCTACAAATCCTCAATATCCTCAGTTGCTGATAAAAATTATCGAAGAAAATCAACTTTATCTATATGACACTGAAGGTGGTGAAGGTAAGCGAAATAACAAAAAATCCGTCTCCAAAACTGAAAAAGGACCTGTTGTAAATCCATTCAGTATCAGAGAAATAAAATATAACAACGGTGTAAAATATATTGAAATAAAGAGTGGCGATACTTTTTCATCAATTGCAAAAGAATTTAACCTTCGGGAGTGGGAACTGCCTCATTATAACGACCTTCCAAAAAATGCCGATATAAGTACAATACGTTATTTATATATTCAACCAAAAAGGAATAATGCACATCCTGATTATCGAACACATAAAGTACAGTCTGGTGATACAATGCAATCAATATCACATCAGTACGGTATGAAATTGAAAAAACTGTACAAATTTAATGGTATGGTACAAGGAGATGAGCCAAGCGTCGGAGAATCAATTAATTTAAGAAAAAATAAAAAATAAATTAATGACTGAAAATTACGGCATAATTGAACTTGAAGATATTGAACTATACGCATACCACGGTTGTTACAAAGAAGAACGCATTAAAGGCAACAAGTTTTTAGTAAATATAAAAGTTGAAACAGACATTTCAATACCTTCAAAAACAGACGATATTAAAGATGCTGTAAATTATGTCAAAATACTAGAACTTATAAAGATTGAAATGGCTCAACCATCTCATTTATTGGAACATGTTGTATCGCGAATCATTAATCGTCTTTTTGAGCAATTCCCGCAAATAAAAAAAGTTGAAGTAAAAGTTTCTAAAATGTCGCCACCGGTTGATTGTAAAGTGAAATCTGTTAGCGTAACTTCATGTAAAGCAAAGACATTATAAAATGTCGCAATAAGATAATACCATAAAATAAATAGAATATGTCAAAAATTGAAAATTTTAATTTTAAAGGAAAAAAGGCTATTGTACGTGTTGATTTCAATGTTCCGCTTAATGAAAAGTTTGAAATAACTGATGATACGCGCATTAGAGCCGCATTGCCAACTATACAGAAAATTATAAATGACGGAGGTTCGGCAATTGTTATGTCACACTTGGGAAGGCCTGACGGACAGGCAAATCCTGATTATTCGCTTCGGCACATACTGGCGCACTTTTCAAAAGCGCTTGGAACTGATGTCATTTTTGCCGAAGACTGCGTTGGAACTATTGCGAAAACAAAAGTAGATGCATTGAAACCCGGACAAGTTTTGCTACTTGAAAATCTTCGTTATTATTTAGAAGAAGAAGGAAGTCCAAAATTGCCTAAAGATGTTTCAGATGAAGCGAAAAAAGCCGCTAAAAGCGAAATGAAATTAAAACAAAAGGCTTTTTCAGAAGAACTTGCCTCATTTGCAGATGTTTATGTTAATGACGCTTTCGGTACTGCCCATAGAGCGCATGCCTCAACAGCAATCATTGCTGACTATTTTGATAACGACCACAAAATGTTTGGTTATCTTATTGAAAGTGAATTAGGGAGCCTTGAAAAAGTGCTTCATAATCCTCAAAGACCATTTACCGCTATTATGGGTGGCGCAAAAGTTTCATCGAAAATTACTATTATCGAAAATCTTTTAGATAAAGTAGATAACCTGATTTTAGGTGGAGGAATGATTTTTACTTTTATAAAGGCTCATGGCGGAAAAGTCGGCAATTCAATTTGTGAACCCGATTTCCTGGATTTAGCATTGAATATTGAGAAAAAAGCCGCTGAAAAAGGAGTTAAACTATTTCTTGCAACCGACGTTAAGTCAGCCGATGCTTTTAAAAATGACGCCACTACAAAAATTACCCCTGTTGATGAGATTCCGGACGGATGGATGGGATTAGATGTTGGACCAAAAAGTATTGAATCTATTGCAAAAATAATTAAAGAATCATCAACAATTCTTTGGAATGGTCCGGTAGGAGTATTTGAAATGGAAAATTTTGCCGAAGGAACAAAATCTGTTGGCGAAGCAGTAGTTGCCGCCACAAAAAAAGGCGCTTTTTCGCTTATAGGTGGAGGAGATTCTGTTGCAGCAGTAAATCAATTTGGATTTGCAGATGATGTATCTTATATTTCAACGGCAGGAGGAGCATTGCTTGAATATCTTGAAGGGAAAACGCTTCCGGGCATAAAGGCGATTACGAATTGAGATTAATTGATTAGCAGAAAAATAAAATGTTAAATTTTGAAACCTTTTAAAAACACTTTCGTAACGGAGTTTTTTTTGTGAACATTTATGAATTTAAAAAAAATTATTTGATTGGCGAAAGCCATAAAATTTATTGTTTAATTAAAATTATTTAGAAAAATGAAGAGATTAAATTTTTTATTGTTAGCAAGTTTTTTTGCTTTTAGTGTATGTTTTATTAGTTGTTCAGATGATGAAACTGATAATCCATCAATTACCGTAACAGCAAGATGGGACGGTAATCAAAGACTCATTGTTTCTGACGATGAGATAACGGGCGATCAAGGAGTATGGGTTACTTTTGACGTCGTTTATGAAATGGGAAAGAACAAATTGAAAAGTGTTCAACTTTTTTCAGAAGTTGTAGGAAAAAGTAAGGTAACTGCATTGGACTCAGCTTTTGCTGAGGGTTTATTTGGCGGTTCAAAGGAGTTTAAATTTCAATATCAGACAAATATTGGAAAAGAAAACGAAGTGTTGACCATTACCGGTACAGATTCAAAGGATCGTATAACAAGCATTAGTATTACCATTAAGGTAGAGGAAGAGGAAGTTGTAATACCTCCCGGAGAAGATTATGTTTATGTTGTATCACCTGTTACTCAGCTAGGTGGACAGGCTCATCTAACTTTAGGCAGTTTCTATTCATTTGGTATGGGAAAAGTTTATACTATTAGAGCTGCAAAAGAATCATCAAGCGATGTTGATTTCGCATATTGGGTAGGACCTACTATGTACTCTCCTGCTCGGGCTGCAAATGAGGGTCTAAAGTACTCTTCAAATGCCGATCTTAATCCTGATAAATGGACTAGGAGAAATGCTACAAAATTTGCTGAAGTATCTATCCTTAATGCATCACCAGATCCTAATAATTGGTACCCTGAATGGTGGGAAGATGCAACAAAAGATTTAGTAAATGGCTATGACAAAATAGATTTAAGCGTTAATTCTATTATAGCATTCAAAACAGTAAATGGAGAACAAGGCGCATTTATCGTTACAGCAATTGGTTCTGGAACTGCCGGAACAATTTCAATAAAAATTATTGAAAGAAAAGAAAAATAATAATTGCTAAAAACAAAATAAAAAAGCCATCTGATTTTGGGTGGCTTTTTTTGTAAGGTGACTTAAAAAACTGAAAATGAAACAAATCTTATTATTTTTCTTATTTATTCTCCTGTTTGCCCAATCAACAGAAGCACAAAGCATATTCCGCAAAAAAAACAACCGGCAAAAAGTAGCAGAGGATTTAAAAAAACGACAAAGAGCAGCAGGAGAAGATGATCCCTTCGAGGAAGCGAAAAGCAGTCGTCCTAATTTTAGCAGAGACGATTATATTTGGTCGTCTGAAACGGCATACACTTCATTAAAAAAAACAGGGAATATTAGTCTTACATCACCTTCAAGATTTGGCTTGGGAGGTAATTTTGAACTTTCAACCATGCTGCCTGAAAATTATTTTGTGCCAAATCTGATGCTGAAAAAGTCATATACTTTAAAAAGAATAATATTGGCGCATCGTCATGCTTTATATTCGCCTACACCCGGATTGAACTGGGCGCAAAAGAATGAAATTAAAACGATTGCAGCCCCTGACATCAAAATTCCACTTATCATGGCGCTAAGAAATGAAATAATCGCAAGTTATCCCTTAGGAGGTGATGTAGAATGTTCTAAAGGACCGCCATTTTTGATATTGACTGGAGGATTGGCAATCGATTACGGAGTTCCGTTTGGTGAAAATAAATTAAACCATATTAACGAACATATCTTGGGTAGCAGAAGCCCTGCATTGACCGGAAAAGGTATTTATATAACTCCTCGTTTGCAGGTAAATGGACGATTGACTGATAATCTGTTGGTTGAAGCCGATGTCAAATTCTTTTTTGGAAATTTTTTAAATAACAATTTTGCATTGGAACAACATACTGGTCTTGAAATTTTTCTATTGAGAAATTTTACATTCACATTAGGTTATACTTTTTCATACGGACATTATACGAAATCTGATTTTTTTATTCTCCCTTTTGCCGATTTATCATTCTATTTTGGAAAAAAGAAAGGGAGAGAAGTGGGGCTTTTTAAGCAAGGAAGGTTTTAGTGGTTAGTAATTAGTAATTAGTAGTTAGTAGTTAGTAGTTAGTAGTTAGTAATTAGTAGTTAGTAGTTAGTAATTAGTAGTTTTAAGGTTGGTCTCCCTGACAGAGGTCAAAGACCCTGTCAGGGTAAAAAGGTAAGTTAGTTGAATATAGTTCTTCGATATTATTTATATTTACTTTTACACCTTCCTCATTCTGTGATATATACATCATTAATACATCACATTCATTTTCATAATATTCTGTCCATCCGCACAATAATGCTGAAATATTTCCTGAATTAAATATATCGGTGATTGCAAAAAATATTTGTTTTGCAGAAAAATGCTCTGTAATATAAAAGGATGTTTCGCCAAAAATTTTGTTTCTTATTGCAATTTCGCCATTTACAATGTTTGGCAATGTATAAACAAATACTGACGGACTTGGGAAATAATTATGAATATCATTTATTGTTTTTTGATACTCAATATCATCATCTAAAGACGAAGAACGGTTGAAACATATTATTGCATGCTCTTTTTTGGGGGTATCCCTTTCAATTTTCATGGCATTCATTACTAATTCTGCGCCTAAAAAACCTGCTTTAGATAATTTGTCCATTTTGAAGAATTTTAAGTATTGAATACCCATTGAACGATATATAGCGTCTAAAAAGAGGTTGTTATCTTCCAATTTTAAAATCTCTTTTTCTTCTCCGTTTATCCAAACTCCTTTGTTGGTAATCCGGCAGTATGCGTTAATTCTAAGTTCCTTCATTTTGTTTTGTTTTTTTGGATTACAATCGCAGCATTAGTTCCACCGAAACCTGAGGCTGTTTTAATAAAAGTGTTATTTACTGATTTACAATTATTTTCACACACTTTTATTGGTGAGGCAACTCCCAAATTTTCAAACCCCATACTTTTAAGTACAATATTTTCATCTAAAGCATAAAATGAAATTACCGTTTCTAATAAGCCTGCAGCGCCTAAAGTATGACCAAAATATCCTTTCAAACTATTAACAGGGATGTTATTTAAGTTTGCTCTGCCAATTGCTACAGATTCCATGTCATCATTGAATTGAGTAGCAGTTCCGTGGGCATTTATAAAAGCGATATTATTTTTATCAACAACCGGCAGAACTTCGGAAAAAGCATTGAACAACCCTTCACCTGTGCGGGAAGGTCCTGAAATATGGTTTGTGTCATTACATATAGCGCCTCCTTTAAATATCATGGTATTTTCAGGAAGAGTGTCGTTTTCTACTGATGAATAAATGATTGTTGTCGCCGCTTCGCCAAGATTTAACCCTAACCTGTTTATATCAAACGGTTTACACATTTCAGGCGATAATGCTTTAAATGACTGAAAACCGGAAATTATAAATTTTGATAATAAATCAGCGCCTGCTACAATTATATGTTTGAATCTTCCCGATTTCAGGTTTCTTTCAGCAGCAATCTGAGCGGCAACGCCTGAAATACAAGCATTACTGACAACAACAGGTTCATTTTTATTATTAAAAAATTGCGAAATAAGTTGAGCAGAATGCCATAAATAAGAGCCTCTTAACCTCCTTTCAAGTACTTCTTCCGATGAGTTAGAGGGGGTTTCCAGCAAATCAACATTCCCTTTGGTTGTGGAAAGAATAAACAGGACGTTTTCAGAATCAGGTTCTATGTTGGTCGTTTTCAATGCTTCATAGATTGATAGAATGGCTGTTTGCTCAAAAATTGTGTATTGACTTCCGCAGTTATGGTTTATTGATGAAAATCTTTCTGAAATCTCTTCACGGTTCAATAATGACGCAATAAACGGCTCGGGAAGGTCAAACTTATTTTTATAAAGTTTCAGATTTGTTTTTCCCTCTTTTACAGCATTATAATTATCTAACGATGTGAAACCCAATGAAGAAATAATATTATCGCTAACTCTGTAAATCATATCAATCCGTTATTTTTTTTCCAATTCAATATGAAATCCGGAACAGACCACATTAAATTATGATTCATATCTAAAAATACCTGTACTGAATGCCCTGATGCAATCAACTCATTATCAGGCAATAAAAAAATCTGATAATCAAAAATTAATTTTGCGCTTTCTGTATCTCTATAGGTAATCACAATTTTTGCTTTATCTTTATATTTCAGAGGTTTTTTATATTCAAAATGCAGTTCTACCAAAGGTGCAAAATATCCATTATCATATATATACAGATATTCTAAAGTATATTTTTTCCCAAATGCTTCGCGGGCATCTTCAAAATAAAGGGCATAAGAGCCATGCCATACAATATTCATCGAATCTACTTCGCTGAATCGTATATCAAATTCTTTTTCAGCGGTTAATATTTTTTTTTCTTTATTCATGATATTCTTATATCAGTTAAAAAAATCTTCATTTTACAGGAAGCGACAGGTTGTTCATCACACTTACTTTCCGCCTCAACAATCAGAAAACCCATAAAATCACCCAATACGGTAATAGTTGTAAAAATATTTGAATTTACTTCCGGTAATTGCCATATTTGAAGGTTATCCACCGAACCTATCATTCCTATTTTGACGGGACCATTCAAGTTAAGATAGCCTAAACGGGCGGCGCCTGTTTGTGCAAAATTCTCAATAATTCCCGCTTCTGACATTTTTCCATCCTCAGTAAGAATAAAATTTTCAAAAATTTTAAACGAAGTTTCTGTTTTTAATTCATTACAAGACAGCAATTTGTCAATAGCAACAAAAGGCGGTCTTTGCGGAATAAGAGTAAGAACATCAATATCAATCATTTACAAACATATTAATACTCCATAAAATTCAAACGTTGCGACATCCCTAAAAAATTATCGTTTAGGATTGTCAATAATTCTTCACGATCATAGTCTTTTACGGTTTCTATAATTTCAAAATATATGGAAATAGCGCGTTGAATTTCTAATGATGAGTTTTTCCTTTGTCTTGGATGTAACGAAGTGAAAAAATCAATTTCCTGCTTTGTCATTTCTGCAAATTCTTTTGCTATTTGGTCGCCTTTTTCATACTCGCCTGCCTCATAATAAGCATCCATCAGGAAAAGTGAGAATATGTTATGCGGAACCCTTGATGGCGGCAATGATTCCATTGCTTTATCAAGAACTTCTACAGCCATTTCGGTTCTGCCTTCACTCAAAAGAGTTGTTGCTAAACGAGTTAAATTATTCCTTAAATTATATGCCATTCTAAGGTGGTTTTCATCAAGATAGACACGTGGGTCTTTAAATCCGTCCAATCTGAACTTGTTCATTACATTATGATACATTTTGTCGGCATCCACTCGACCATATTCAGTCATTCCAATACGATTATGCTGCTTTCCTGCTCGAACTGGAACTATTTGATAACCAAACCCTTCTAATTGAAAATAATTTTCAAGATTTACATAATTTTCAGAACCTACTGATGATGCAAAATAAACAGGACGGTTCCAATCGTTATGTGCCAATAAATCAAGAACCATCACTTCATTTTTCAAAATCATTTCTTTATTTATTGTAAAAGATATAATCGAATCAATTAAATGTGCGTATCTTTCACTTACCATGTTATTTGCCATTATTTTAGCGCTATCGGCAGGTACTGTAAATGATTTTGCCGGTAAATGTTCAATTCGACCGTATTGTTCGTATCCGCGTAACTGTTTTGTCCTAATATCATCACTTGCAAGCCATTGTATTGCTTCTTTTAAATCTGTGGGACGTTGAGTGCGGTCGAATAGATAGACTGCGTCGCGAGTACCGGTTACATATTGGTCATGCGTCATTGAAAATGGCAACGGGGCTGACTTGTACGCTTTTCGTTTCATTTGGTCAATATACCAGTCTGTTTGCAAATAACTTAGGTTACAAACTCTTACGTCTGTGCGGAATCCTTCTACTTCCTGAGCGTACCATAGCGGGAATGTGTCATTGTCGCCGTTAGTAAAAATTATTCCGTTTTCATCAACAGTATCCAAATAATTAAATCCCATATCACGGGCGATATAACGATGAGACCGGTCGTGGTCATCCCAGTTTTCGGAAGCCATAATTCCCGGAACAAGAACTAAACATACGACACAGGAAATTATACTTGCAATTTTACCATTCATTATTTTTCTTAATCCTTCAATAATAGGGAGTACGCCTAATCCAATCCATATAGCAAAAGCGTAAAATGAGCCTGCGTAAGCGTAATCTCGTTCTCGTGGTTGAATTGGCGTTTGATTCAAATATAAAACAATTGCCAATCCCGTCATGAAAAAGAGTAGCATTACTACCCAAAAGCCTTGTTTTCCTGTTTTTCCTGCTCCCCTTTGATATAAAAGTCCTATTATGCCAAGCAGAAGCGGCAACATGAAATATCTGTTTCGCCCGGGATTGTTTTTATATACGTCTGGTAATTTTGACTGGTCGCCATTCTTCTTATTGTCAATAATCGGAATCCCTGAAATCCAATTCCCTTTATGAATATCTCCATATCCTTGCATATCATTTTGACGCCCTGAAAAATTCCACATGAAATATCTAAAATACATGAAACCAACCTGATAATTAATAAAAAACCTAAAATTTTCAGTAAATGTTGGTAATTGTACGGTTTGATGTCTTCCGGATTCATCTTCTACTGTAACCGGTCTGCCCTTTATATTAGCCCATTGCTTGTATTCCTGAATATGTCTTTCTTCACGGCTATACATGCGAGGGAAAATGGTGGTTGTCTTTGAATTAAAAATGTATTTGGGATTGTTACGTACAATAACATATTTGCCATCTTTTTGGATATAAACAGGAGTTCCTTTTCCTTTGTTTTCATCATTTCTCATGGCTTTGCGGTCAAAAGGAGAGTTGTAGTATTCACCTGAAATTAACGGGCGATCGCCATATTGTTCCCTGTTCAGATATGACATTAACGTGAAAACATCTTCCGGTGAATTTTGATCCATTGTTGGATTTGCTGTTGAACGTATAACTATCAGTGCGAAAGATGAATAACCAAAAATAATTACTGCAATAGCTGTTAATATTGTATTAAAAACTGCTTTTTTCTTTATATATGTATAATAAATTCCGAAACAGAGTCCACCAACAAGTAAAATTGCATAAACAAGTACGCCGGAATTGAACGGAAGCCCTATTTCATTGACAAACAATAATTCAAACCATGAAGCGATTTTTACTGCGTATGGAATAATGCCATAAAGTACAAAAAGAAGAATTACTGCCGACAATGCAAGTACTTTGATTGAATTTTTTGTAGTAACTTTATAATTACGGTAATAATAAACCATAACAATTGCAGGAATTGCTAACAAGTTGAGTAAGTGTACACCGATTGAAAGTCCCATCAGATAAGCAATTAATATTATCCATCGGTTTGAATGTGGCTCATCTGCAACGTTTTCCCATTTTAGTATTGCCCAAAATACAAGCGCCGTGAATAGAGATGACATTGCGTAAACCTCTCCTTCAACAGCCGAAAACCAAAAAGTATCGCTGAAAGTATATGCCAAAGCGCCAATAAGTCCTGCTGACATAACTGCATATATTTTCCACGATTCAAACTCTTCTTCTTTGCCGATAATAATTTTTCTTGCCAAATGTGTAATAGACCAAAACAAAAACAGGATTGTAAAAGCGCTGCATAACGCCGACATAATATTGACCATCACAGCAACCTTTGAAACATCAGGCGCAAATTGGGTGAAAAAATTGCCGATAAGCATAAAAAATGGCGCTCCCGGCGGATGTCCAACCAATAATTTGTAAGATGCTGCAATAAATTCGCCACAGTCCCAAAAACTTGCAGTTGGTTCAATCGTCATTAAATAAACGATGGCTGAAACAAGAAATGCGCTCCAGCCCGTTATGTTATTCCATAAATTGTATTTCTTCATTATGAACAGTTTAAGTAGCCAAAAAGGCAATTTTTTTTATTATATTTTGTTATTTTTCAGGGTTCAAAAATACAACAAAGTTTTTATTTAGCAATAATAATGGATATAACTTTTATTTTTATACGACCTATTACATTAATTTCAATTTTTTTTTACCTATAACCTACCCTTTTTTATTTTTCAACTGTATATTTAGAAAAAATTACTGTTGTAAGTAATTTGTAAGTATCATTTTTATTGTAGTCCGAAAAAATGACTATATTTTTGCGGCGATTTTAATCAAATTAATTATCAATAAATTTAAATTTTAAACACAATGCGTAAATTAGCTTTGATCTTAATGGTGGCAGCCTTTTCAGCAAGCGCTATGACTGCCCAGAATTCCCGCTATGAAACAATTAATGGGAAACAGAGAACGTCTGAAAAGTCATTTTCAGACAATGAGACAATGAAGGTAAATCCTGACTTTAAGCAGGAACAACCCGATTTAAACAAACAAAACGGAAGAGTTGACAGACTAAACCG
>Ga0123353_10014675_pt1 | contig 11312 bp, 7 predicted proteins | sample TergutLab28metaG_3_FD_92763 | JGI IMG/M metagenome (GOLD analysis project Ga0123353, IMG submission 92763) | Labiotermes labralis P3 segment gut microbial communities from Petit-Saut dam, French Guiana - Lab288 P3 | ecosystem: Host-associated > Arthropoda: Insects > Digestive system > Gut ... | reverse complement strand
TGCTCGAAACATGTAGAGGCATATAATAAACTTATTATAAAACAAGAATTTGTGCATTAAGTTGGTTAATTACTAAGATTATACTGAGATGCACGGTCAGCAAAACATCAGTATTGTTACGTCTGAGAAAGACAGAGAATATTCTTTTGTGTCTTAGCGAGAGCGCACGCATGCAGCATTCAAATGTGCATCCGACATAAAAATATTTTAATCCACGGAGTTACTTTTACACATTTTCGTATGAACGTAATAATGTCTGAGACCATCAAGCTACATGTTAAGTCTTTCCGGCGACATCATCAAAATACTGGGCTTGTTAACATTTGTATTGGCATCGACTCTGCCATTGTGCAAACCGAGACCCATTAAACTTGCGCGGTGATTGCTGGAAACGATTTGCAGTCGCTTTTCAAACACGTTGTTTGGTGTTAGTCACTGTTCTGCACTGCTGACAATGATATTCACTTAACGCATACAAGAAAGCACTTGTCCAGGGTTAGTTTCACTGCTGTACTGTTAATATTTATGTACGACTAATTACTCTAATCAAGACATTGTTTCCGATTTTCTACATTTGTCAGTATGTTGCCAAGTAAATAATCGTTAGGACCAAAATCAAGATGTGGCATCAGTAAAGAACAACCGCTGGTACCTACGCGTCAGCCAACATTTGAAATATGCCTTTTTTTTATTCAAGTAGGTGTCAACGATGTTTATTCTGTCCAACTATTATTTTAGAATATTTTTTAAGACTGTCGCGTGCTTAGTCGAATTCGACGCTGTCGTGAGTTCAGAGAGCCTCTCCAAGTTGGCGTTAACAAGACTGAAATGTTTATCTGCGGGAAAAAGTCAAGGAATTGCAATTTCATTGTTATCGTCTGTGTAATTTATGAAGCGCCTTTAATGTGAATGTGACTGCCCAGATTTTGACATTTTATGGTGATTGCCTTTGAAAGCAGTGAACTACACATATATTTGAGTTTTCGTCGCTTGATTACCTCCGAATTTTACTGATGGCATACAGTGAATATCTTTTCTCTTTGCGTCTGTCATCATCAAAATATTTTTTATTACCGTCTACTAACTTCGGCAGCCAAAGTCTCCCGGCTGGCATGATTAAGTGCATGCAGTCAAATTAGATTTTTATAGCCAGGAAGAATATATGAAATGACAAAAAATATCCACCCAATGTTGACGATAAATAGATAGACTTATTCGTGAATCGAAGGTCGTGCTATGTCTGACACATTACTTCTCTGGATTAGAGTTCCCTGACTTGCTTCATTTTCATATTATCAAGAAGTGGTTAGAATTCGGATTCCCATGAAGTTGTTCATATTGGCCACCCCTGAAGAATATGCTGAGCCACTTCAGTGTGTCACATCTTGTCCGTATGAGATCCACTTTAGTAACAACCTCCTATTTAAGCCTAGATTTGGAAAACTGTTATCCTTCTTCTATGAACATTTTAACAACCTTGGGACTGGACAGTTTCACAAATTAATTTATAATCTCCCCGACTTAGTCTACAGTCGCCAGCGGTTTAATGATTTCAAAAAACAGTGGGTAACTTGAATAAATTAATGTTATTTGTTGTTCTTTCTAGGATGTGCATTGAGAAGGAACTTGCGCCGCGTGATTCTTAATTTTTGGATGCGACATCAGTCATATAGTCGAGGCAGATGACTTCGCTTTTAGAATGATGTTAGTGAAACTTACCACTTGTGGTTGTATAAAGCAATATTCCAGCACATAGATTGGATTATTTTCAGATTAATGTAAATTGATTGGATTAAAACATTACAAAAAAAAAACAAAACATAGTTTTCATTAGCTCATACTGTTTACGACAGAAAGGTGAAAAGAGCTGAAAGCGTAATTAGTATCAAATCCAATTATGGACTGCATTCCAGTTAGTTAGCCGTAATGAATTACTACTCATTTATGTTAATGGATAACATCAATTGCTTTAAGGTTCGATTGATTTCAATTGTCGCTTTGGTCGATTACGTCCAACCCGATCAGCTGATGTGTCATCAAATAGGAAATCGAAAACACTATGTCGTGCTGTATAGATGAATCTAAAAAACTCATAGGAAAAACTCAGCTAGCCAACTTGCTGTATCCAACCAGACGTTCATTATGTAATAATTTCTTTCATCGATTTGCAGTTAACTTATAAACATTGAGCAGAAATTCCTGGAGGCTAAAAAGGTAATTATTTTAGATCCTGTCTCATAATTTCAATTAGACCCTCGAAGCTTATTTAACCTACAATTAACAAGCAAAATGCATTAAATAATTTTATGTGTGTTTCTAAACAGCAAAGTTAAAATTGTTTCAGTTTTCTCAATGGGACAAAAGAAAAGTAGTTTTAAAACGTTTTGTGAGTGACTTTCCGTTTTGGAGTAACATGATGGGACGGACAGAAGAACATATGGCTCTTTCAAACAGAACGTCTCTCTAATCATTGCTTTCAGCGCATTATCCATTGCGAAACTGTATCGTATAGGAACTCTGAGTCTGCCTGGAATTAACTGACTGCTTTTTTCCTGCTGTATGATTTAGCTTATTTCACAGAAAAGCTTGGAAATACAGACTTCCATGTTCCAAGCAGGTCTCGCGCCTTCTGAAAATATTTGTTTCCCCGAGATTAGCTTTATATTTCCCACTTTTCTTCAATTTTTTTATCTGTAACAGTTGGCAAGGCTGTAGCTGCGCCATATATTGTGTATATCAGTTTTTTTACCTTGGTATGTGTATTTAATTTGCATGGTGTTAAAAATAATAAAATGGTTTCCCATGTTTCTGGACAAGACTGATATTTTGGCTTTAAATATTGGCCAATTTTTCTTCAAGTATTTTCTTTCGGTTCTTGCAAAGGAGTTGGATTGCCCTAGATTCTAACACATTCTGTTATTTTCCTGAGGAATAGTATTTCTTTTAAAACGTGGACCCTATTAACTTTTTCGCACTTACTGCCTTTTAAGTGAATGCAACGGAAACTTCATGAACTGCACGGTGATTTTATTCAAGCACGCATTTGTTATTTTGGCTGTTTAACGTCTTTTTAATGAAAACCATGGATCATCTAAGAAAATTGCAAGTTATCTTATTTTTTTTATTTTTCCGCACTGAACTACGATTATGCAATTCTGACTATTCCACTATTCTGTATATCTTACACGGTTCTATTGAGGAACGATACTTTTTACAAAACATTATCGCCGATTGCTTTCCTATACATTTGTGCGTTTTTAAATTATTGAAAATGAACAACCTTTGTTCAAGAAAACACATTTCTGTAGCACGGTGGAACGTTCTGTGGATCCCACCGCTGAGAAAAAATCCTAGACCGGGAGACTATCCAGCAGGAGCACAGAGAAGATGCCTTAACAATAGCTTTGGAAGACCGAGCTCTTAATTCCCTCTGATCGGAACACAGATAACTGAGACGCTCTTTCGGTGGATGGATGGATATTTTGGTAGGTGGGTCAGTAGGCAGGTCGATAAGTAGTTAGGTAGGTATGACTGGGTGGGCGAGAAGAGAGCTACTGCGTAATTTAGATGTGTTAACATAGTTGTGAAGAGGGACCTTCAACTTCTTCATGTTTCCCCGTCTGCCTTGCCTCTTTCTCTCCGTTCACGTTTCCGTCCCGAAGGAAGAGCTCGGTTCCTACTGAAGGATATTCGTGAGATTGTATAATGGGAATTTTTTAATCATATGACTGTATAATTCAAGTTTGTTTAAATCGGATATAAATGTCAGGCACTTGACATAAGAAACTAAGAATGTTTATAATAATATATCCCTGAATTCTTTCTGGAAGCAGAAAGACTTCAGATAAAATTTGTAGGAAAAAACCAAATACACTTTTTATTCGAAATATTTTTCCGAGAATCGTGATCTTTAGCAGAAAGCTAGGAAAAGAAAACACACACAGACTTGTCCCAGACTATCGGACGTAATAACACGTAATGAAAGTTCGAATTGCATGTAGCGTAATGGAGACAATAATACGTAGAATAACAGTATTATACATCCCGCCGTGGTCGTGGATGTCTGTTTATTGTGTCTGTTGTGTGCTGTCATGTAGAGGTCTCTGCGTCTGGCCGATCCCTCAACTAGAGGGATTATAATGAGTGTGGTGTGTTTGACTGTGATACAGAAACGTCAAAAATGAGGCGATCTTTGCCTGAGTTGGGCTGTTAGACAGGAATAAAAATAGCATTTTATAAGGCAAATTTCTATATTCGATTTATGGAATTGCGAGTTCGAATACCGATGAAAGCATGGATGTTCGTTTTTTGTCTTTGTTGTATGTTGTGTAGGTAGTGGGTTTTGCGACGGGCTGATCGTTCAATCAGAGAATTCATACCTTTTATGAATGTGTGTGTAATTGTGAGTGATCTAAGAAACATTCAAGGAGGCGGCCTGGGCCCCAGTTGGGCTGTTGCGCCACACAAAATATAATATTTAACACTTAAGGCTTTCAGAGGTACGAAATGTGAGCTTACGTTGCATTTTGCCTGCTGTATGATACTTAATGCTCACAGCAATATACCTAATCATAATTACGTGATAAAGTGACACCACGTACTAACATAGAAATTTGTTATTTAGTCATTTCTGTGCAGTGATCATATTTGTTCTTACCATTTGGATGATGGAAATGTAAGTAAGGGAAATAAAACAGGAGATCTTAGTCCTTCTTGTTGCTGCACCGTGCATATCGTCGAAATATTTAATAGTATTCACAAGACGCACACCCACAGTCGGGCACTCTTAGCAACATACCCTTACACAAAAAGACATGCTGCCACAGAACCAGGATTATATAACGAAAGTAATCAGTAACTAGTTTTTAAAAGTGACTTTAGCAAGGAAAGTGTAGCTCCCTGAGGAATGATCCTTGGATCGAAATATGTCGGAGCAATTTCAGTGATTTAATGTTAACAAGTTTATGTTTGTGCATCAGTTGGTATACTAATAAATAAATAAAGAGAACTTAGTATGAAATTTGGTTTGTAGGCCCTAGTTAAATTATAAATATAATCATAAATAATGTACGAGTTAAGGTTTGTAAGTGAGATATCACAAACGGTTCCTTTGGGCTGATATTTAGAGGTTATGTATGACCGATTATCTTAAGTGTTCCATGAAGTCTTTGGGTGTGGCTAGTATCTGTTCGCATGCATTAAGTCACATATTTACCTACGGAATCGAATTTCATTAGAAACATGAATTATATGTAACTTATAACGCGCTGTCGCTTTAATATGTACACACATGTGGCATAAATAAAAGTTGCTTATTTTTCAGACCTTGTACACATAACAAAAGGACTCCGATATTTTGTTACATTCCTTTTACAACGTCGCGTACGCTGTTTCCAATTCTACATAGGCGTAGACATTATGTTTGTGTTCTGATTTTACGAAATTTTTAATTTGCATAAAGTTGATTACAGGTTTCATAAACATTTTCTTACTGATTCACAAATTAATGTGACACGCATATTAATAGAGCCTTTAGAATTCGTTTTATCGTAATTATATCTCTCAATACGAAATTAAGAAGAAACATAAAAGCAAAGACAAGCAAGCTTGCCGCACATGGTGTTCTAACTCACACAATCCATGTTCCCACATGTGTTACAACGGAATACAAGTTTAGCACCGGACCACCTGGGTATGCAGATCGATGTATATAATGCTACATGATCTACTGGTGTTAATAGTTGGCTTCTCGCCTCTGCTGTATAAATGCTTCTAATTCTATGTCTACATTGTTTAATTGAACAATAATCGTTACTAAGAAGGATTGTCTCAACTGTGTTGTGATGAAGTTATGAGCTGTCACTTGTGAGACCTGAGAGCAACGAAGTGCTTGTAGTTCAAATGAGAGCGCCTGTTCATTACCACAACATGAATTATCTCCACTTTAATAGTCCCACGAAAAGAACTGTGTGGGTAGCATTAATTAAGAGATGTTAAAATTACTGCTGCCAGTGGAATCACCGCAGATCTAGAAGTACAAGGGTTTGACAGAATAATGAAGGGCCTCTTGTGTTTTAATGCTACCTCGCACCTGTAAGTGGTGTTATGTCTTCATAAAATGAGACTGGGACTTCGGGGTCACTCTTCCATGAACATTTGAGATAATGAGTTTAAGTAAATATTTCTGGATAAATGTGTGGAGGTGATTGTCTTTTGTAATAATATGTGATACACACGACATTTCGGAAGTTGGCTGTAATCCTATCTGACGGCGATTGGTTGTTGTTCGAGCGCAAGAGCTTTTATTGTTCTTCATTTTACAATTCGGTACGGGACGTCGTACCCGATGAAGTGTCTAAGCAACTGAGTCAGCCCAAAGGCAGCTGTGGTTTCCTTCTAGGCTGGGGCAAGAAGTCAGAATCTGAAACCTCTAGACACGACAGGGGATTGCACAGCTCCCTATTCAGTTAGTACACGGGCTTTTCGCAGAGGCAAAACGGCCGGAACGTGAAGATAAGCAGTTCCGTTGATCTAGTACCTATATTAAGCGTCAACTACACCACCACTTCCCGTATGTTCTTGTGGTTTGTTTTACCTTTAAATTCTTCTTTGTGGGACGGAATAGCGTAGGCGCTTCCGGCAGTACGGTTCGGTGTTCGAAACCCGGCGGGGAAGAGATTTGTTGTAGCCGTCCAGAGCAGCGCTGGGCCCACCCAGCTTCCTGTGCAATGGGTACCGGGTCTTTCGCGAGGGTAAAGCGGCCGGGGTCTGGCGTTAACCACCCACCCCAAATAACACCGGTGTTAAAAGTAAGCTGTACATTTACTTCACGTCTATAAATGTATAGAATATTTTAGGGTGAATTTTACCTTTCGTATACCACGATAAGTGGATTCGAATATGCGATGTTACAAATATTAGGTGATTATGCCAACAGTTTGACCACATTCTCGGCCACGGTACGTGGAGATGGGAGTAGCCTACAGTAAAAACCAAATTGTCGTGTGTGAAACATAGCTTATAATAAAAAATGACTGGACAAACTGCACGAGTGATTTTTTCACACCAGAAGAAATACAGCAATATATTTCCACAAACACTTTTCAAGGTACAGCCCAACAGCAAGTTGACCCTAATCCTTTGGGCCTGCATCTAGGGAGAAACATACAAACCTTAGTACGTTCAGCTCTAATTAAAATAAAGAAACTTTTCGCTAACTCATGTTTTATTCCTGTCAGACCATTCACACCGGTCCCAATACCTGTACAAATGTTCGACAGTCCCTGATAATACGTACATTGATTCAGGTGGAGGACATTGTTGTGATTTGTGACGTGATAAAATTGGAATGTGTTTTGTGAAGGTGTTTTGTCAGTTGTAATTAAACAAGTAGTTTACGTATTTGTTGTTGAAAGTAATATTTAAAAATAGCTGAAAAAACCCTCATTTCCGGACATAAATTTATGTAAACTTCTTTCTTAATTTTGATGTGAAGACCTTCCTGTACAGATATTTCCAAGCCTTTTAGACACAGTCCTCATATCTGAGACAAAGTTCATTGTTTAATACATTAGTAACCACAACAGAAATTTCTGTAATTTACTCTCGGGCTTCAGGTCCTCCAATTCTGTACGTATTTGTGTCAGCGATATCTGTACTAAACATTCATAAATAAGACAGAAATCTCCATGTTCCGACAATACGGGAATCCTACTGCTCTTTTATGTGTGATTTCATGACTACATGATTTTCTAATGCTTCTAAACTTGTGTTTTAATACATTTTGCTGAAGAAATATAATTTTTTATTGATTATTTGGTGTTTAATTGTTATTCGTATTGTAATTATACACTCTACCTTGTACAATCAGACAATTTTATTTTAATTCTTTTTTCAAAGCGTGACGAAAACTAAGTGTTTTCCTGTGCGACGTCATAGTACGGTCAAACCTTAAAGGGATAAACTTAATGTGTAACATATATTATTTATAGAATAAGTTCGGTAATCAAGAGAAAACTACATGTCGAAACACCCTTTATAAATTCTGATTTCGTGTTTGTATTCTGTATTTCAACTTTTGTTCCTGATGGATTTTTCAATTTCATTTTCCTGCTGCATATCCATACTGAACCGCAGCAACTTACAGCTAGAAGCAAGGTCAGAAAGTTAATTTTCCAGCTCACACAACTCAGTGCCTTCCTTCTCCACCCCGATAGCACATTACGTTAGCGTATTCCAATATGCTGTCGCCTGTCACCCATCAGGTCACCATTACCACGGCGATGGGGGAGGAGCGGGTAGCGAAGCGGATGGCTGGGAATCCAAGAGCAAGGATACGGCTGCTGCGGCCTACGACAGCGCTTCGCCCCGGAAACCGAACGCCAACGCAATTTTTCCTGCTGGCCCTGTGAAAATGTTTCCACCACAGGACGCTTTTCTCTCCGAGAATTGTACCATCGTGTTGGCGCAGATCGGCAGTACGCCTGTTCTACATTGCGAAGTAGCAGACATCGGTGAAGGAACGGTTAGTATATGAAAAGTGTTATTAGCGTAGTTTTGAAGGCAATCCTTCGTTACATGCGGCATGATTTGTGGATATTGAAAACTGATTCTCTACACATTGTAGAAGAAGGGCAGGAAAGTGTTCTCAGTACCACGATTAGCACCATAGGCTACAGCACTCTCTAGTCTTATAGATTTAGGCTTCTCAGACATGGCAAAGTTTAGATTGTAAATAGATACCAAAGTTTCTAAGGATTTTTCTGTGTCCATCTTCACAGTAGTTCAGGGCTCTTTTTGCGTGTCTCAAATGATGGAGTTAGAAATCTTTTTTCCGAAAATTAAGTACCAAAAATATATACATTACATCATAATCACAGAAAGCTAAATGTACCTTATTAGACACATCCGGTTGTGTATAACTCAATAGTTACCGTTTTTACTTTAAAATTACCCTGTTAGCCGCTGTGATAGACTAAAGTCGGCACATTTGTTTTATTATGTGGCATTCTAAGAGAAAATTATTCCTTGTCCAATTAGCATAAAACGTCTCAAGAATACGGCCCTTCGGAACATGTCTGTGTCACCGTCCTCAGCTGTCCTTAAGTGAGACCAGAGAATGAGACATTGTACAAAACTTGGTGTTATTACAATATCGCATTTTACTTAGATAATGGGCAGGTTAAAGTTTAAGTGGTAAGTTTTAATAATAATAATAATAAAAGAATTGAAATTAGTATTAATGAACGTCACCTTTTAAGAAGATCGATCCTAGATTATTATTTTAATCATCAATTTACGTAAATGTATATTATATGTGTACATATTATCTGGGCTACACAATTTTGTAGGACCGGGATAGTGCGGTCGGTATAGCGACTCGCTACGGGCTGGGCGGTCCGAGGATCGGTTCCCGGTGGCAGCGAAATTTTCCAAACCCGTCCAGACCGGCCCTGAAGCCCACCCAGCCTCCTGTACAATGGGTACCGTGTCTTTCCCGGGGATAAAGCGGACAAGGCGTGGCATTGAGCACCCACCCCATCTAATGTCCAATTTAAAGAAAGAGTAGAGTACTTCTATTCCCCCTCTGGCCCTTCGTGGACTGTTCTATGGTGAACTTTACTTTTACACATTTTGTTTGTACTAAAGGAAAAGGCAGCAGGGGTTCACAAATCCCGTGAGCCATATTGCCATGGTAAATAAATTTCTGACGGTGGTGCGTAGTATTTGTGAGTCTTCAGTACGGAACTTGCTTCTTGTCGCCATTATGTCGACAGAATTTTGAGGTGGCTCTTAGACGTATGGAAAATTTGTGTCCTCGTATGTTAACAGCTGTTGCCGCTGTCAAATCTCCCGTCTCCCACAGTTCCATGGCCTTACCGTTCGTGTATGACGAAAATTCACTGTCGCAATGTAAAAGAGAAGAACATGTCTATCCTGTACATTGAATAACGGAGGAACACACATTTTTGCAAGGTATATTTCAAGTGGGAGGTCCCGTTCTGATCAGTATAAACAAAAAAGTTAAATTTCAACATAGAACAAGCCACGAAGGCCCAGATTGACACCAGATGTATAGCTATACTCTTTCTTCAACTCGCTGCTAGTTTGGGGGTGGGTGATTAACGTCATGTCCCGTCCGCTTTACCACCAGGAAAGACCTATTAACAATTGCATAGGAGGCTGGTTGGACCCCAGGGCCAATCTGGACAGGCGTCCAGCCCGTAGCGAGTCGCTATACCCACTGAGCTCTCCCGACCCACTGAGTATAGAAAATGTGTGAGAATAACAGCCGTCAGTCACATCCAAATTCTTTAATTAAGTTGTAAGTTTTTAATGAGATATATTTTGGCTGATATCACAAGCAACTAAAACCAGGTTGATAAAGTACCAAAATTTATAATGTAATTTGCATTATTTAATATTACATCACACAAACACACACACACACACACACACACACACACACATATATATATATATGTGTGTGTGTGTGTGTGTGTGACATATCAACTTCAAAAATAACATAAGGGTACGGAAAGATTCAAATTTCTCGGCTTATACTCAGCTGAAAATTGTAATTTCAAAGCAGCGTTCCCCAGTGCAGAATATGATGGATCAACAGCAACTTGAGAATGTGGAATATTTCAGTTACGTGGATAGCATGATAACAAATGAAGCAAGATGTACACGTGAAATTAAATCCAGGATTGCCATGAACAAAGCAGAGTTCAACAAGAAGGAGAAGTACTCCTTTCACCAGAAAATTGGACTTAAATTTAAGGACGAAACCTGTAAAGTGCTACTTGTGGAGCGTAGCTTAGTATAGTGCTGAAACTTAGAGACTTCGGAATGTGGATCAGAAATACCTGGGAAGTTTTGAGATGTGGTGCTGGAAAAGGATGGAGAAGATCATTTTGTTCGATCGTGTGAGAAGAAATGAGGAAATATTATGTAGGGTCAAGGGGGACAGGAATACACTACATAAAATGACAAGAAGGAAGGCCAACTGGATTGGTCACATCTTTATTAGGAACGGCCTTATAAAACACGTCATTGAAAGAGAGATAGAAGGAAGGGTAGAAGTGACGGAATGATGAAGAAGAAGAAGACGTAAGCATCTACAAGTTGATCTTAAGGGAAAGTGAGGATTCTGGAAGTTGAAAGTGAACGTACTGGATCGCACTCTGTGGAGAATTCGCTTTGGAAGAGTAGAAGTCATAAAACAGACTACGGAATGAATGAATGAGTGAATGAAAGAATGAATGAATGAATGAGTGAGTGAGTGAAGGGATGAACGAATGAGTGAAGGA
>Ga0123353_10014672_pt1 | contig 11312 bp, 8 predicted proteins | sample TergutLab28metaG_3_FD_92763 | JGI IMG/M metagenome (GOLD analysis project Ga0123353, IMG submission 92763) | Labiotermes labralis P3 segment gut microbial communities from Petit-Saut dam, French Guiana - Lab288 P3 | ecosystem: Host-associated > Arthropoda: Insects > Digestive system > Gut ... | reverse complement strand
TACACACACTGTCACTGTCAGTTAACACACACACTGTACTGTACGTACAAATGGTCAAGATCAGTCCGCAGTACACACACTGTCACTGTCAGTTAACACGCACACTGTACTGTACGTACAAACAGTCAAGATCAGTCGGCAGTACACACACTGTCACTGTCAGTTAACACACACACTGTACTGTACGTACAAACGGCCAAGATCAGTCCGCAGTGCACACACTGTCACTGTCAGTTAACACACACACTGTACTTTATGTACAAACGGTCAAGATCAGTCCCAATTCCACGTGTATTCATACCCGTGCAGTACACATACTCAGTGTAAGCTACAGACACCAGTCAGTTACTGCTGGATACCGAGGGTGCCGCGCCATGTCTCAGGCGGTTTGTCGCCGGTCTGTTGCCGATCCCAGGTCAGTCTGTGTGAGATATGCTGTGGACAAAGTGGCATCGGGACAGGTTTTTTCCCCAGGACTTTGGGTTTCCCCTATCAATATTATTCCACCAATGCTCCATACTCATCTTCCTCTACACGCGGATCTTACCAGAATGATAAACGGGCGAGGTCTGGGAGCCTTCCAAAAGTCGTGCTCTTTCGTAAAGCGGGGCAGAGGGGATATTAAAGTACTTCACTGTTTGATTTACTAAATGATCGCCGTTTGTTAAGACCCAGACTGGGCTACGGGTTGGACAGGCCGGGAGGCAAGAAACTTCTCTCTTCTCCAGAATTCCCGAACCGTCTCTTTGGCCTCACCCAGTACCGGAATTATTTTTCCGGAGGGTTAAGTGGCAGAAGCGTGAAGCTAACTACTCACCTCCATGCAAACCGGAGGTTAAGAACACATGGAGGTATACTTCATGCCACCATGGCAAGCACAGGGACAGCTCTACTTGTACCATATGACAGTTCTAATTAAATCTGTTTCAGAAGCACACTGTGTATAGTCGATCAAAAATCTGGGCAGCGAAGTATAGCTGCTAGCTTCCGCTACGCTCGGGTCAGTGCCTGCACTAAGGGAACGGACGGACATCAGTGGGACGAGACGAACTTAATAACAGCTTATCTGTAGAGCGGTGACAAATGTGCTAGAGGTTACCTGAGCTAGGAAAAGTAACAGGACGATCAGAGCCTTGCGGTCCCTCAGCTGTGCCTGTGAAATCGAGATATCGGATAGCAACATGGTGGTGGGACATTTGTGTTAGAACACTGCCTGCGGGGGCAGTGGGGAGATGTGTGTCACGGCTACTGTGCTGTGCAAGTGGCAAGCAACATGGCACTCATATTTCAGGTTCACAATCTCAAACACAAGTTGGCGTGCGTGCGTGCAAAATTGTGTGTTTGTACGTGTGTGCTATAGGTCTGTGTCGGTAGGTGATTATTTAACGATGCTCTCGGTTGCTGAGATTACACAGCGTCCCTCAAGGTGACAAGTGAATGAGTACGGAGTATTGGTGGAGTGACACTGACAGGGGGAGAACAGAGCACTGTCCCAGTACCACTTTGTGCACCATAAACATTACAGGCCCTGGCCTGGGATCGAGTCCGCCTTTCGCCTCCAGGCTTCCAGCTTTGTCACACCACAACCTGCGCCTATTTCAAAATCCGTGTTACATTTTGACTAAGGTCTGCGCTCAGTACTAGGTCTGCGATATGCTTTTTTATATCATAATAGGAACAGCCTTCTGAATTCTAATCCTGTAACAGCTGTAATTACTCACTGTAATCCATATGAGGGGTGGGGAGGAGTGCAGACAGTTTCTCCTCCTTCAAGAATTTACGTGAAGTCCCTCTACTGCCCCGGCACATTCTCAGTCATTCAATTCTCTGTAGTTCAGTTAGTTGTAATAGGCACATTGACTCGCCGGGATAGCTCAGTCGGTGTAGCGACTCGCTACGGGATGTACGATCCGGGGATCGAATCCCGGTGGGGCGGAGATTTTCCGTATCCGTCCAGACAGGCCGTGGAGCGCCCCGAGCCTCTCATACAATGGGTACCGAGTCATTCCCTGGGGTAAAGCGGCCGGGGCGTGGCGTTGACCTCCCACGGCCGTCTAGCGCCGAGGTTAAAGAAAGAGTACAGCTATACCTCTACTCCCGTTCATGGCTGTTCTAGGGTGAACTTTACTATTAGGTACATTCACTGTAGGACTGACAGCGTAAGAATCAATTTCACACCCGCTACTACAACTCATGTTGATGCAGTCATCTGTTTTTACAGCAGCGGTTGTGATATGCATAGGGATACAATTAGGCACTGCCAACTCATCTCCACACTTCCTGTGCTGCCTCAGATTCAAACACGCTTGCCACTCTGTAACCTGACGTCACAAAACTCCACATCGAAGACATCTGTGGCCGTGCTGTCCCAAATAGAGCAGCCTCCTTATCAATGGAATTGCGTACTTTCGCACACACAAAATTGTGGCATAAAATTAACATTCTGAAGACGGAAAAAAATGAAAGTACTTTCCTATCCAGTGTTCCTCTATTTTTGAAAAAGCACTGTTTTTTTGGAGGGTTCCCAGGCTTGGCCTGGTTATCTTTGGTAACAGTACCATGAAGAGGAAGATGGCTGTGGAGCGTTGGTGGAATGACAATGACGGGGAAAACTGCAGTACTCACGGAAAAACCTGTCCCAGTGTCACTGTCCATCACAAATTTCACATGGATAGACCTGGAAGATACGTGGTGGACAAAGTGGAAAGATCCAGTCCGTACCGCGCAGTAAACACTCCCCGTTTCGATTATAAAAACCAGTCAGTTAATGTTGTATATGGAAATAATCGCTGTTTGTTCTGAGATCCACAAAAAACATATAAATACACTGTGTGAGCAGAACGTAGGGTTGTTGAATGTTAAACTGTGGTACATATAGTGACCACTGGGCTTTATAAGGTTAAGAGTGGGTGACACGTCGTATCAAATGCAGTGGCGCCAGCCATTCGTTCCAATTACGCTCTGTCGAATGAAATCTAAATTATCCGACTTAAAGGTGAACAGAATTTGAGAACTTCTTAATCGTAATGGCCCTAAGAATTCAGTATACAACTGCTGACGTCTGGTAGTTTTGCACAGTGACAGAGTTGCGAACAGCTGCATAGTTGTTAGTGTAGTAGAGGTTTAGGATTTCTGTGTTGTTACTCTTGAGCAGCAAGGTTACTAATTCCCGACGTTTCGAATGAACGTACTGCCTTCATCTTCAAGTGGCAAGGAGTCCTAGGCGATACGTTCCCTCAAAACTTCGGGGTTCGATACCCCTGCCACTTAGCATAACAACCCTCAAGCTTAACCTGCAGTAACCCCGCCACTCACCATAACACCGCCATGCAAGCCTCAGATCTCGCTGTACAGTTAAAGAGGTGAAAGTCAAATCTGTCCTGTCAACGCCATGAAGGAATGTAATGGCTGTGGAGGTACACAGCTCCACTCACTTTTAAAATCGGCAGTAGACGGATACGAGTGGTCAACTTCACTTCCCGGCCGCTTTATCCCCGGGAAGGAGCCGGTACACATTTAACAGAAGGCTGGGTGGGCTCTAGAGCAAGACTGGACGTTTTGGAGATGAGAAAAATACTTCACCTCATAATTTTGCGTCTGATGGAAGGTTAGACTGCTGATCTGCCGCGGTACCCAGTTAGACCACCCCTCGGTATGAGGAAAGGGAGGCGTGTTTAAATTTTTTGTTTGTTTGTTTCACACTGCTGAGAGGGTATTCATCTGTGCAGCGGTGTCCGCACTGTACTTGAGGAAGGACCCTTGTCTCCTGTTTTTCCCAATCGTTACAGTTACAGCATTTGTCTCAACTGTCAGAGTTCGCTTTCAGAATTCCAGATTTCGCGTCGACAAAACTGAGTCAACTTCTGAATCCAGCTGTCTTTTTTAACTTTACTGTCTAAGTCTTTTGTGTCCAGGGGAAACATTATTATAATTATTATTATAACAATAATTTGGTAGACATTAAAAATGTGTTTCGACCGGAGCAGGTCATGGTCAGTTTTTTCCTGTAACGAAATGAGGCTCGGTTTAATGTGCTGCTGTTCAATATTTGATAAAATTTTAACAAACCAGAATTACGAAATGTTTCCTAAAGTTGGTCAGCCAACGACAGAAGACCCTCTTCCCTTGCCCGACCAATCAGAGAAGTCGAAGACATTTGTCAATAATGTCACCCTGGATAACGAGGTAGGTTGAATGACAAAGGTATTCAAAATTTTGGTACGAGAGAAAATGAAGTGCAGAGAAATTGGTCCAAATTATAAACCAGAGAGTTGTCGGAGTGATAAAACAGTAATGGCAGTGTTCAGAGAATGCGGGCACCTACGATGGTATTCACCATGTCTAATGTGTGCGTGTGAATCGCCAAGTGCGTGCTGCTGAGTGCAGTGTTGTGTCAGCGCTAGCCGAAACACCCCGTTAAGACCCAATGAAATGTTTTTAAGCATCAGCAGCAGACCTTGTCCGTGCCCCTGGGTTTATCAACTGTCAGTATTCGAAGCAAGCTGAAAGGCAGGTATAATCTGCTGTACCGCTGGAGGTCGCGGTACGACCAGCAGCGGACGGAGGCTGCATCCAACGCGAAAAATTCCGATGTAAGCCAATGTCAAGCTGTCAAGAACCGCGAAGTTCAGATACCAGATTGTAACCACACAGCCACACCAATAGCCAATAGCATCCGGCTTCTTTCGGGCGCCAGTTGGTAACTGTCCTACGATATATTGATACAAGACGGCCGGAAGTCATAGCTGGATAGTGGGGTCCCGACTGAGAGTTTACCGTACAGCTGAGCCTCACTCACGGAGTATTTTGCGTTCTCGGTGTTAATCAAGCACGTAAGCATCAAGCTGCAACGTTTCAGAGTGAAAGTCGTTTATTGGTGCAACATCCAGCTGCATCTCGACAGAACTGAACTGTCCGCCGACTCCGCGCAAAACTGCCTACTGTGACGGGGAAAATTACCTGACTTCAGGTCAAGCTTGTTATCCGTTATCCTTTCTTTTAATTATGATTCTCTGCAGAAAGCTGAGAGAGGGGCCCTCGCAGTGGAAATTTGAGGCGCAAACTGATCGTGGAACTGAGACTACGTCAGATTCACAATACAAAATGCACATGGTCAGCTTCTGATAAACCGGGCGGTCCATTCCTACACAGTAGTTATCACAAAGAATGATAGCAGTCGTTATGATTTTCATGCGGGGATTGCGGTCCTTAGATTCGAACCCAGACTGCCTGCTACAAGATCATTAGGACAGTTGGAAAGAACAAGAGGCGAAAGAAAGATATTTGTACATAATGTGTCCATTTCTACCGTTCTGACCACAGAAGGGAGGGCGAACTGACAAGTGGCCACGGGATGAAGGTTTTGTTTCTCCTGCTCAGACCTATTCTGTTAAAACGGCCGTCCGTCACAGCGTTTTCAGAATCTGTAAAGAGTTCGGTGTAGGTAATGTCTTCTAACTCAGTCGACCACCAGGAAATTCATTTCCAAACAAATACGACGAGAAGAGCATATGAGAAGCGTCAGAAAATAAAACAAATCAGTGGCGCGCCACTTCCTCCTCAAGCTGCAAGCAAGTGCAGCTGGGTGTCAGTTCAAACAAGGGTATGGATTGCATGAGGAGTCGCTCTGCACACAGCTACAGACCCTATGTAACAGGTTGATGATGCAGCGTTGCCAAATCGATTACTTATGAAACGATCAATAATGTAAAAATGCCTTCCAGGGATTAGAACTCGCAACGTTCACGCTGTTCGTTTGGAAATATGCCATGAAATTACATAGCTGCGTGGAATTGAGTCCTTTTAAAACGCTACCAGTACCTCAGCTAGTCAAGAAAGCACTCGCATTTTATAAATCCCGAGGGATCCTCTACCTTGTTCACAGGAGCCCGCCAGTTTTCCCTATCCTGAGCCAGATTATTCCAGTGCACGTGTCCATCTGGCTCAGGATAGGATATAGCCGTCGTCCACTGGCAACACAGTCTCTTTACATTTTCACATTAGGATATGTGGCACGTATGGGGGAGAAGAGAAATACAGACAAGATTTATGTGGGGAAACCCGAAGGAAAGAGACCATCTGAGGACCTAGGCGTAGATTGGGGTAATATTAAAATGGATCTTAAATCAGATGTGGGGTTGCTGACCGGTTTAAACTGGCATAAGTTACGTACAAGTGGTGGTCTGTCGTGGGAATGGTAAAGAACCCCTGTGTTCCATAAAATGACTAGCTGAGAAACTGTTAGCTTTTGAAGAATGACTCTGCCCATGGGACCTTTTCAGCCATTTCTAAGCACTGTTATATCCTGACGGTTATCCTCACAGAGGTCTTACGAGGCTCGCACGATAGGCTTAATAATGCAGCTGGACAGGTCTGCAAGTGGCAGCGGCCTCGTTTCAAGCAGATGATGAAAAGGCTCGGCGAGGCTGGCAGTCAGGAGGACTTGCACGTGCGGTCGGTCCTTGGTGAGCCTTTCTACCGTGCGCTCTTTTGACTCGCCTCACATTACGATAGAACCCATCAGAATTAAATCTGCGCCATCCCATCCACCTCCCTTATTCTTTTCCTCGAATTTTCAAGGGTGAATTTCCCACATTTTCTCACAAACTATCTCTTCCACCTCACCCACAATCAACGGCTGCCTCGCGCCGTCCAGACCGGCCCTGGGGCATCGCATTTACCACCCACCCCAATCTATCGCTGAGGTTGAAGAAAGAGTAGAGCTCTGCCTCTACCCCCTGTGTGCCTTCACGGCAGTTTATAGGGTGAATTTTACCTTTAAAAGTAAGGTAAAGTTCACCCAAGAACAGGCCACGAAGGCCCAGGGGGAGAGTAGGTGTATAGCTCTACTCTTCCTTCAACCTCAGCGCTAGGGTGGGGTGGTCAACGCCACGCCCCGGCCGCTTTACCCCCGGGATAGACCCGGTACCCATTGTACAGGAGGCTGGGTGGACCGCAGGGCCGGTCTGGATGGGTCCGGAAAATTTCGACCCCACCGGGATTCGATCCCCGGACTGCCCAGTACATAGCGAGTCGCTATACCGACTGAGCTATCCCGGCCCGGTGGACTTTACCTTCACTGCTTAAAAGAACGACGGTCCTCTTTCTGTAATGCCCTCAGTTTGCCACTGCTGTCCACAGTGGTCACAATGCAACGTATGTGTCATGTACTGTACAACAATTTGCTCTTATCTGGCGCTTTTGGACGCTGCATAATTCAGGTGGCGCAAAAGTCACTTGACACTGTGGTTTCGGCTGTGGTTGTGGATGGTGGGTGGGCTAGCCCGCGGTGTCCACCACAACACTATTAATGGCACTTACTGACACAACAGATGCAATTACGAACAAGTTAAGTGATTTTGCATAATTTTAGGGTAGGGTAGGTCACAAGTAGGTCAAGTTTAGGTTTATTTGTTACGTCACGTTACTCGTAACGTCACTTCCTCGTCCACCTGTCCGCAGTTATCATATGTACGGCCTTTCTGTTGTTCATCATCGAGTGCGTCATCCTCTGTAATACGTAAATAAATAAATAAAATAAAGGGATTGTTTACGTCCATTTAAACCTAATTTTAACGAACAAATTTCATGTTACAGGAACAACCCAGACAGCAGTCAACATTTTAACTCAATCAGGTGCACACTGGAACAGCAATAAATTAATCTGTTGCGCCAAACACGTAAAAGCAATGAGATGTCATTACTTGCTAAAGCAAATCAGTAATCACTGATCCCTCCAGCATGAACGTGCCCTGGTGATGGTCAGAAAATTTCTGGCCGAAACATGCCGTCCCTGTAAGTTGAACACAGGCATAGAGTTGTGCAAACCAAAATCTGTCAAGATAAATTGCTTGGTTATGTTTCGTAGAGTGGTTAAGTGGTTGTGACGGTAAACTGAAGAAAGATGGTACAGAGTAGGTAAAACGCCAGCATGCCTGGAGGTAATGAGAAGAACCGCAGAGAGTATGTTACGGTAACAGAGATCTGAACCAGAATGTATCTTAGGGTAACAGCGGTCTGGACCGGAAGGTATCTTAGGACAAAAGGGGCCAACACCGTAACCTCTCGAATACGAAGCGCTGTGTAACCAAAATATATGACTGCATTAACTAAAATAAACTTGTATTGTTCAGATGTCTCTCACGCACGTGTCTGTTTCCATTTGTCACGACATGCTCAACCCTGTCATGCTTTTCAATTGGTGGTGCGCGATATTACTTGGGAATTACCTATCGCTCTTTCCTAACTCAGTTTTAAAGGTATTACTAATGACAATACTAAAGTTAGTGTCAGTACATGTAAATGAAAAGGACAGCATACAGGCCTGTGATGTGTTTATGAAGTTAGAGTCAGAAAGTACTAGCTGCATGTTTCAGATACTGGCAGTGCCTGGTTGTACACGTGAGTGGTTTGTTCGTGAGGAATAGAGGACTGAACAGCGCTGATCTGCTGTACTCACAGTGACTCACGTGTGTCTGAAGTCACTTTGTTCCGCCTTCGAGTAAAGAAAATATTTTAAAAAACGCTGAGACACCAACCGAAGTCCTCGGCATCAACCGGCCTCTGACCAGGCGAAAGTGGCCCAGAAGCGTTTCATTCTCAAAAAAAATACCAGTCTGAAGATTCCATTGTCCCCGGATATGACGAAACGTCGAGAACTGATCGCCCCACACGACGTCACATCCCAAGAAAACTGAATCTTCACAACACCGCTGTGAGCACCTCCAATCTCACAACTGTCGATCTCGCACTTGACTGGTGGCTTCCTGACGGCTGATAATGACTTTAATTGTAAGACCGTCACAGTGTCTTCGACAGAGGTCAGAGTTCAGGGCTGCAGAATGTAAGAAAATTGTGTACGTGTTACAGTGACATGAACCACGACAATTGTGCGGCAACACAGTGGAAGGGAAAGATGGTTAAGCGAAAGAGGTGTCTGGAAAGTTGTAAAAACCGGCAGACAGGCTGGACACATGTTCAGCGGTACAGAAATGCGCTGCTTGTGTAAGGCAGTTCGTGTTTCGTAACAACCAGACTACTCCGATATAGCTGTTAATTTGTAGTGTTGTTGTGTAATGAAGTAATGGTCACGGATCACAGCCTAAAAACTGATACCAGCTTAGCATCTTTCCTGATTTGCTGAAGCAGCGATCAAATAGTGATAGGATCCTCTCTCGGTTCAGATTAAACAATATGTTCTCGAATTCATTAGAGTCTCCATAATCGATTATCACCCGCTGTAATACATTTCTTCGAACTTTCGTGACAGGTTCCGACGAGTAGGGATGAGACGTCGCGTAAGGCGGCGAGTCGGCCTCCCTCAGAAACCTGCTGTTCGTCAGATAATACAGACTGCGGGTTCTGTGCTGGACGAAAGCAGGCAAAAGATACGTTGTGATGTACCGACTGTGGTTTAGTCTGTCGCCTGAAAATTTTTCAACGATTTAAGCCCTTTTTACACATTAAATGCACCGTTCTGTTAGCATTAGTAGGTAATTAGTTGTAACGCTGCCGGTGAGCAAACACTGCGGTGAACTTCGCGATGTATAAATTTGACGAATCGGGTATTGTGATATATATATATAATTTGGACTAGCCGCAACATGTAGTCACAGTACATACACACTACCATATATATATATATATATATAATTTGGACTAGCCGCAACATGTAGTCACAGTACATACAAACTACCATATATATATACACACACACACACACACACATACATACATATATATATATATATATTTTATATTTATATATACATATATATATATATATATGCAGTATCTACAGTACTGCTAATTATTGAGCAGCGACCCCTAAATGTAATTTGCCATAGTCCGACAGTGTGGGTGGATGATACAGGGCAATAGATAGCACTCTTGTCTCACTCCCTCATGTGTTTCTACCGTTTTTTCTGCTTCCAATTTTGTCAAATTTAACGTACAAGAGTATGGCAGTTACAGCTCACCCACATGGAAGTGACAAAAATAAATTAGCACGATGACAATACCAATACAAATGTAGAACTGCAAATCTGTGCAAATGGAAAATAAGTCTCGGGAGTTAAGTCCACCTCGGGAAAGCAAATAGACTAACAATGCAGCTTCTCCGTCACAGTCCACACGTAACGACTGTCCGTTACTAATACCAGTCAGTTAATGCTGTAAAGGGACATACTTACTTACTTCATGGTGCAGAGTCCTTCTTGAGAAGCTAACTGGTTTGCAGCTAGTCAAGAAATTCCCCGCATTTCACGGAACTCGAAGGTTCATTACAGCACTCACAAGCCTCCGCCACCTATCTCTATCCTGGGCCAGCACAATCCAGTCCATATACCCACATCCCACTTTCTGGAGATCCATCCAAATATTTTCCACCCATCTACGCCTAGGTCTTCCCATTGGCCTCTTTCACTCTAGTTTCCCCACCAAGACCCTATACATCCCCTCTCCTCACCTATACGCGCCACATGCCCAGCCCATCTCATTCTTCTCGATTTTATCAACCGCGCAAAATATGTGAGAAGTAAAAATCATTTACGCAATCTCCTCCATTACCCCGTTACCTCGTCCCTCCTAGGTACAAATATTCTCCTCAACACCATGTTCTCAATCACCCTCAGCTTCCTTTCCTACCACAATATCAGCGGCCAAGTTTCACACCCATACAAACAACAGAAATAATTACAATTCTATATATCTTGATCATTAAATTTTTGGATAGCAACCTGGAAAACAAAACATTGTGCACCGAATGATAGCAAGCATTTCCTGACCTCCATCTGCTCTTAATTTCTTCCGCAATAGAATTTTGATTTGTTAAAATTGTTCCCAAATATTTAAACAGTTCCACCATCTAGAAGGTAATATTATCAATCCTCACACTCTGAATTCTTCCTGCATTCTGATCTCGAGACATGACCACGTACTTAGTTTTATCAGCACTTACTTCCAGTCCAATCTCCCTAGTAGCAGCTATTAATGCTTCTGCATTTTTCCTTTAGAGTAAGTATGCTTCCTCCCAGTATATTAACATCATCGGCATAAGCCATTACCTGATGTGTACCATTCAGTTTCAAGCCATTCCTCTTTACCTCAACCCTCCTAATGGTGTACACTAAAGCAAAGTTAAAAAGCATTGGGGCTAGAGCGTCTCCTTGTTTCAAACTATTCCTAATATGGAATCTGTCAGACACATTATTGCCTACCTGGACTCTTCTATATATTTCAGTCAGACTAATCTTTATTAACCTTACAAGATTCCTAGGGTACCAAACTAAATGAGAATCTTATATAAGACCTTT
>Ga0123353_10014665_pt1 | contig 11314 bp, 10 predicted proteins | sample TergutLab28metaG_3_FD_92763 | JGI IMG/M metagenome (GOLD analysis project Ga0123353, IMG submission 92763) | Labiotermes labralis P3 segment gut microbial communities from Petit-Saut dam, French Guiana - Lab288 P3 | ecosystem: Host-associated > Arthropoda: Insects > Digestive system > Gut ... | reverse complement strand
CACCGAGTTTATGGAGTTGTGCGGTGATAAGCAACTTTGGCATAATTATCTGGTAAAAAATGGTTTAGGGGATTATTTACTGCCAACCCGACCCTATTCCCCAGCCAACTTGCGCACCATGCTGCGCCGCTACCCCCTTCTTTTTCTTAAGCCCCGTGTTGGTTACGAAGCCCGGGGTATTTTGCGTATCGCCCAGGGGGAGAGCTTGCCGGCCTATAATAATACTCCCCATGCTATCCACTGGTTTTCGTCCGCCAGGCATAGGGAGTTACAAACAGGAACTTGCCATTTCAACAGCCGGGAAGGAGTTTTACGTAGCTGGGAGTACACCAGGGAAGCAGAATTCACTGCGGAACTACAAAAGCTGGACTTCTCGGGTTATATTATCCAGCAGGGGGTTCATCCTGCCACTTGGCGTGGCCATATCTTCGAGCTGCGCCTGATTATGCAACACGATGGCATAGGCTGGCGCTGTTTGGGCAAAGTCTTGCGTCTTACCGGACGCGCCAACCTTCCCTTAATAACCGCCGATAGGGAGACCTGGCAGGAGGCGCTACCGGTGCTTCAAGAGTTGTTTCCTGGGCAAGGTGCTGCTCTCCTCCAACAAAGCGAGGAAGTTGCTCACCAACTTGCCCAGAGCTTTTCCAGCGGTGCCATGGAGTTTTCCTTAGACTTTTTAATTGACACCACAGCTCGCCTTTGGATTCTCGAAGGAAATGGCAAACCCAGCAGCTTCCTGGTACAAATTGGGGATTACCATGGTCGCCGCCACAGCCTGGCAGCTAAACTGAGCTTTGCTCAGAAATTATACCTTAATACTCTTCCAGTGTCCGGCACGGAAACGCAGAATGATAATCGCGGAACGCACCAGCTGATCGGCAGCTAAAGCTGTCCAAGCCCCGATAAGCCCCATTTGGAAGTGGTTGACCAGCAGTAAAGCCAAGACGACACGCACTCCCCAGATACCAATGGTCGTAGAGTACAAAGACCATCTGGTGTCGCCGGCGCCACGCAAACCGCCTGCCAGCACCACCTGGGACATTTGGGGTACCTGGGTAAAAGCCACAATTTTCAGCACCCGCCCGGCTTGCTCGATAACGGTGGGAACGTCGGAATAGAGCCTGGCGACGGTAGTGCCGAAGAAGAAGAGATAAATAGTCATGGGAACGGCCAGGAACATACTCATACGCTGAGTCACCCAGCCGCAGGCTTCCGCCCAGTCGGTGCGTTTAGCCCCCAGACTCTGCCCCACCAAGGTGGTTGCCGCCATACCAAAACCCATGCCCGGTGCCATGGAAAGTGACTGGATATTCATGGCTACGACGTGGGAGGCGTAGGTCACAGTCCCCAGCCCGGTAACCGTAGTGGCAAAGATAAGGTTGCCCCCCCGCATAACAAACTGTTCGATAGCCGAAGGCAAGCCTACGTTAGCCACCCGACGAGCGATATCCCAGTTGAAACGAAATGGTTCCTTAAAGGAGATATGGATACTGCTGTTCCCGCGAAAGACCAGAGCTAAAGCCATGCACATACCAACAAAGCGAGAGATAGCCGTAGCCGTAGCTGCACCAGCTACCTCCATCCGCGGAAAGCCAAAGACCCCGTTGATAAGAAGGTAATTTAAAACGACGTTAATTAAGTTAGTGGCAGTGTTGTTGATCATAGGGTTACGAGTATCGCCGGCGCCGCGCACCTGAGCGTTACATGCCATGGTAATTTGGGCAAAGACTAAGCTAACACAGACAATGCGAAAATAACCAATAGCGTAGGCCATGGTATCAGGTTCAGCTTTCATAGCGTGAAGAATGGGGACGGAAAACAAAAACAAACCGGAGGAAACAATAAATCCCAAAATAGTAACCAGCACTAGGGTCTGTCTGGCTGCTTCGTTAGCCTGCTTATAGTCTCGGGCGCCGATGAGCCGAGCGACCAGAGCGGTGGTGCCTACATTGAGAGCTTGAAATATGGCGGTAGCAAAAAAGATGGGTTGGTTCGTAATCCCCACCGCCGCCGTCGCCGCTGCTCCCAAACGCCCCACCATGATCATATCCGCCATGCCTACTAAGCTCATCAGCAAGTTTTCAATTAAGGAAGGCAGTGCCAGGCGGAGGGCAATTTGCCCAGCGCGCTGGGTAGTTAATTCCTCGTCGGGATTGATTAAGCGGTTATGCTGCCTGCCTGAACCTCCGCCGGATGCCGCGTCGCTTTCAGCCAACTTAGGCACCATGACGGCTACCCCATCGGAGTCGAACTCTACCTCCATCTCTTCCTCTACGGTTGAAGTTACGGCAGATTCAAGTGCTGGGGTAGCGCCTGCGCTGTCGCCCGTAACCAGGTCTTCTTTCTCCTGCTTCTCGGTCGGTAGCAACAGCTCTTCTTCCCTCTTGCCGGTGGAGCCGCTGTCTGCCGCCGGATGCTTAGGATTGTTACTCATCAAAAAGCCTCTCTTTCACTCAATGTCAATTCTAACAAACTTAATTCGCCCAACACTCAACGTTTCCTTCTTTAATCCCATATGCCCTATTACCTAAAAAATCACCGCTCTTTGGTGTATAATTACACCAAAAAGCGGTTATTTTATCCCTTTAAGGTAAGTTAGGTAGGAAACAAAGAACCTGAAACCGGTGATTTAATTCTTGACTAGGGAGCAGGTTCGGTAATTTTTATTTCCACCATAACCGGCTTACCCCGCTGAGCAATAGCTACCAGGAAGATATAAGTATCTCCAAGATCATCACCTATCCTCCGGATGTTACCGGAGCTATCTATGTAGGCAACTAAGGGGTTGGAAGACCAGGTATAGACGTTACGCTTGGCGGGAGTACTTTTCCCTCCGGGAGCAACATTTAAAGTGGTTTTTAGCTCAATGGGTTGGCTTTTACCTTTCTCCACCGGGATAGTAATCCCATAGACCTTAGCGTAAAGGTCGGGGTCGTAAAGGTTCGAAGTCGGGAGATCCTTATCTTCCAGTAAGTAGTCGGTTTTAAAATTTTCCTCCGAGGAGTTTCTCGCCAAGATATAATACTTGTCATATTGGGTACCCGGTTTGGGTTCCACGGTAACCTCAAAAGTGTGCTGAATACCCAGATAATCGGTGAAGATAACATCCGCCTTACCTGGTGAAACACCCTTGAGCTTGCCGGCGCTGCTCACCTTGGCAACGGCTGGGTCTTTGGAGTACCAGAAACCGTTTCCCTTTTTGTCTACCGAGAAGTTATATTTCCCGGTGACCCCAGGTATTTGGGCGCTGGTTGCTACGGCATAGACTTTGAGGGTAACTGAAGCACCTTGAGAGACCGCAAACTCATAAGAGCCATAATCTTCCTGAGCCGAGGCTGCACCTTGAGCAAAATTTAGGTATTCTCGCACTTTATTCGTGCCATAACCCAGAACCAGTTCGCTATATTCCGGTAAGCGCACCTCTACAGGTAGGGTGGCAGAGTAGCCTGAGTTGGTCACCGTAATAATAGTGCTACCGGGACTAACCAGCTTTAAAATAGCATCGGACTGCTTGAAGGAGAGTTTGGCTACCTTTTTGTTGGTGCCGACTGCCTTGTTATCTATACGCCATCCTTTGGAGATGTCCGCTACTCCGGGAGCCAAAATGCCGGTTCCGCTTTTATCGCTGGCAGTAATTGTCCCGGTGTTCCCGTTAAACTTACCCACCTTTTCGCCGATCATGGGAGCGAAGCAATAAGCAACCAGAGTGGTATCATCTTTGACCGTCATACCCACTGGCACTGAGTTTCCTTTAAATAAGTTGGCCATGACAAAGGTAAGTTGATCTGGATCGTTAACCGCAGGTGATTTAGCTGCATAAACCGGAGAGGTAAAACCGCCTATTATCATGGCAAACGCCATCAAGATCCCCCATAAAGAACGCCAACGCGGTAAGCAACCCATGAGTTTCCTCTCCTTTCTTATATGCCAATAATCCCTAACTACCTACATTATACCAGTAAAAGCAACCCTATGTACGGTAATTGCCTAAAAAAACTTGGGAGAAAAAAGGAAATATGCGTGCCTTTTATATTTCAGGCTCGATAAGCCCGTAATTGCCATCGTTACGGCGGTAGACCACATTAACCGCTCCGGTATCTACATTGAGAAAAACAAAAAAGCTGTGCCCTAAAAGCTCCATTTGCAAACAAGCTTCCTCGGGATCCATGGGGGTAAGGGCAAAGCGTTTGCTGCGGACAATGCGTGCTTCTTCCACTTCGGTGACAACTTCCTCCACCTCAGGTAGAGGTGCCGGCACGGCCTTACGAATACTTTCTCTGTTCTGACGACGTTGCTCCAACCGGGTTTTGTAGCGCTCAATTTGACGCACTAAGCGTTCGGTCGTTAAGTCCAAGGCGCTGTAAAGGTCGCCAGCTCGGTCTTCCGCTCGCATATCGATACCCGCACCCACCAAAGTTATTTCCACCCGTTCCTGACCCTTTTCCCGAGAGCAGTTGACAAACGCCTCTACCTCCCGGTTAAAGTATTTATCCAGCCTTTGCAGCTTCCGCTGAAAGTGCTGCTCAATATCTTCGGTAATCGTAAATTGTCTGGATTTTATCGTAAGTTTCACGTAGTAAAAACTCCTTTCTCCTATCCGTTAATACGCTTCGATCATGCTCTGGGTGAACGCAGTTCATGGGCTTCTACTCGAAAAAAGGGGCGACCCAGTCGCCCCTTACCTGTGGAGGTTATGCGCTTATTATGTACATAGGTTACTTATTTGCGCACATTAAGCAGGGGTTTGTCCACCTGAGCGGCGCGACGATAGCCGTGAAACGCTCGCAAAGTGTGACTAAGATTGCGCCCTACATCGGCGAGACCTTCCATATGTTCGGTTAAGAGGCGCCTAAAAAGCTGCTCTTTAGCCAGGTGCTTTTCCAACATCGCCGTGCGCTCCTGTCTCAGGGGAAGAAGCTCCCCTAACTCAGCTAAACGCACTTCCAGAGGGATATCCCGGTAGCATACCACCAACTCTGCTTCAGCTTCATCCGTCGCTAAACGAAGCTGCTCCAGCTTAGCGGTGACGGGAGATAGCTCCCCGCTACGCACCTCTACGGCCTCCAAATCACCGGCAGCTACAGAGGCCAGAAGGTTATCCACCAAGGTATCCAGGAGAGCGATAAGGTCACACTCCTGCTGTAGATGGTGCAGCACTTTGTCACGACTGACCCTTCGTGCTTCCGGCAAGGGAAAACCACCCCTTTGTCTTTATACCTCGCGGCTTGTGCCTTTACTCTCCTGTAAAGCCTTGCGCATGGCTTCCACCCAAGTATCCCTAAGGTCGCTAAGATGCTGTTGCAGCTCTGCCACAATAGCAGGATCTTTAGTGATGTTAGCCTCGCGGCAACGGACTATATAGTGGTCGTAAAGGCGACCCAAATCCAGAGCAATCTGCCCGCCTTCATCTACGGGAAGATCCAAATCTAAAGAGATAAGAAGCTCATTTAAAATATCTTCCACATGCAGCAAGAGCTTGTTCGCATTTAAAAGATCGGCAGCTTCGATAGCCTCTGTGGTCTGGCGCAAATCCCGGATAGCTCTTTCGTATAGCATCAAGACAAGCTGCTGCGGAGTAGCCGTTTGAATTTGATTTTTACGATAAGCGGTCTGATATGTGTTACCGCCTGACATTTTATACCCTTTCGTCGAAAAAAAGACCGGAGAGTTCCTGTAGGGCAGCAACTAAATCGAGATACTTTTTGGGAGGAAACTCCCGGATTATTCTGTCTTGAGAAATATCGATTAAGCGGATCATGGTGCGAGGCAGCTTATCGTGGCGCACCAGCCGAAACTGCTCGTTTAAGCGTAGCTCCTCGAAAAGATTATTCCCACGGACGACCAGCTTATCCATATCTTCTGCGGTAATAATAGGCTCCGGTTCCTCCTGGACCTTTACATTCTGGATAGGTCCATTACGCGCCTGTTGGACTACGGCAGTTGCCGTTGCCTCAGATTCCTCAGCTGCAGCAGCAACTGAATTCCGCTGGACCAAAGTTTGTTGATTTTGGACTTGCTGCACCTGGGAAACACTCATTGCCTGAGTGGTACTCAGCAGGGGCGCAGCGTTAAGGACATCTATACGCAACCCTATACACCTCCCTTACATGCCAAACATGGACATAACACTGTTGTTAGACGGAGTAGAAAGGCCGCTCAGCAAACCCTGCATACGTGAATACTGCTCATTAGCTCTAGCCATAGCGGTATCGGCAGCGGAAAACTTTCTCATCAAAGTTTCTTCTTCCCGGGACAGGTATTCTTTCATGCGGTTAATTTGCTGGTTGTAGCTCTCCTGCATCCGCATATAATAAGTTTTTTGCAGCTCGACAATACCCGAAGCTTGGTTAGTGTAACGTTTGAGCAAAGTATCGGAACTGTTAGCAAAACCTCCAGTCCGCTCAACACTGCTCTCCGTGCCGTCTTCGTTGACCTTGGCGACACCACGGAAGAAGTTGGCAACCCCTTCCGCATCGCTATCCACGGCTTTACGAAGCCTGGCTTCGTCAAGGGTAATTTTGCCTTCACGATCGGTATCAATCCCTAGGGAAGAGAGCGTGCGAAAGGTACCGGTGGTTCCTATGTAGAAAAACATTTCCTGCATATCCCGGACAAGCCCCCGCATGGAGCTGTCGCCGTATAAGGGATCCCTACTGTCAATCAGCACCTGCATATTTTCCGGTGAAGTGCCAATGGTGGTGGGCAGGGTGTTTTCCATTCTGGTTTTTAAGTCGCTGTAGACCGAGTTGAATTTATTAACAAAGTCTTTGACAGCGCTAACCACATCATCGGTGGCGCTCTCTACCGTAAGAGTAGTACTACCGGTCTCTTTCAGGGTAAGCTTCATACCTTCGATAGCCGAAACTTCATTGGTACTACTGCGTACCGCTACTCCGTTAACGTTAAGGACGGCGTCTTGCCCACTGTACTTGGTTGGCGAAATGGTGCCTACCCCTGAAGCATTGGTAATTATGGCGCTGTCGAAGCGTAAGGAAGAGCCTCCGTTGGCGTTTTGCCCTAAATGAACTGCCGCACGGTTGTCTCCGGTGACACTCTTATACTGTTGGTTCAGTTTTTCCACCAGGCTTTCCATATTATCTCCCACAGCAACCTGCACCGAGATAATAGCACCATTGGCAGTGGTCAGGGAGATGGTGTTGCTCCAGTTGCCGGGGATATTCCCACTAACACTGGAGGCTTCGGTGTAGGCCACGCCGGATGCCAGGGTCCAAGAGCCGATGGCAGAGTTTTGTCCGGCGGAATCAGCAACATTAAAGCCACCGGAAGAGCCGCTTTCCGTCCCTGATAAAACCAGGCGGTTATCCACCACACTGGCTTGGACAAAGAGCTTACCCCCGGTTTCCTTGACTTTGGCTGCAGCCGCATCGTTAATAGCTTTCGCCAAGTCTGTCAGCTTCATATCACTTGCATAATTAACGGACAAAGCAAGGTTGGGATCATTAGCCGAGGAGAGGGTTAAAGTGCCGCTCCCGCCCAAAGTGGCATTGGCTTCCACCTTACGGCTGTACATGCTCTGGGAACTAGCTAGCTGCTGCACCCGAATACTATAGGAAGTCCCCGGTTGTAGCGAGCTACCGATGGTGGCCGTAGCTACCTTGTCATCGCTACTACTGGCTTTACTGGGACGGTAGGTCATAGGAGCTCGCAGCTCGTCCAAGTAACCCAATAAGGACTGTAAATCTGCACCGATGCTCGTCCAGGAATCCTGCGCCAGTACCGCCTTGTTGTGCTGGGTAGCTAAGGCTTCCAACGGCTTAGCTTTCGCTTTGAGCAAAGCATCCAGAATAGTATTCATATCCATACCGCTGCCAATACCCAGGTAACTCATAGATGACATGGTATCACCTCCTTATTTACAGCCTAAATTATATCCTTTACAAACTCAAAAGTCAATTCTCAGACAAAAGAGGGTCGGCGCGCGCCGACCCTCCGCCACTTAGACGTTATATACTATATAGGCTTGTTAGTTTAATCTACTTTACCTATTAACCTCTTAACCTAAGAGACGAAGAACTGTCTGGGGCTTGGCATTAGCCTGAGCCATCATGGCAGTGCCGCTCTGTAACAGGATATTGTTGCGGGTGAAGCTAGCCATCTCGTCCACCATATCAGTGTCGCGCACGCGGCTCTCGGCAATTAGCGTGTTCTCCGTGATGGTGTTCAAGTTGCGCACGGTGTACTCCAGCCGGTTCTGATAGGCGCCTAGAGTAGCACGAAGTGAGTTAACCGTGGCTACGGCTACATCCATGCCTTCAATTAACAATCTAAAAGCGTCTGGACTGTCAGTGTTTGTGTCACCAATAGGATTCTCGTTGGTTCCAAAGATACCATCATCGTTATCGAGACCAGGATTCCAAAGGGCCATTTCGGCAGAGAAGTTGCCATCGAAAATACCTTCTAAAGCACCCTCATTTCCGCGACCGGCTGCTAACTCACGTAACTGATACAGCAAGCCTTCGCCCTCAATGTTGGTTCTGGACAAAACCATAGTCTGGTTGATGTTGGCACCGATCTGGAATTGCAGGTCTTCCATAGCTACTCGCCCTAACAGACCGCCTGCTTCCTGGAATAAGGCACGGGTATTGAACTCGGCACGACCATTACGGTTCTCGTAGTCGATACCATCAAACTCTTCGACTTCGGCTTCTTCGCCGACAATGGCATTTAGCTCATAGAAAAGTTGATCAATTTCGTTAGCAATGTAATAGCGTTCCTCTGCAGTGTTGGTATCACTGTTGCCCTTGACAGCTAGTGTACGCACGCGGCGTAGCAGCTCGGAGACAACATCCAGAGCACCATCAGCAGATTGGATAAGGGAGATACCGTCTTGAGCGTTAGAAGAGGCCTGTTTCAAGCCGGCAATCTGGTTCCTCATCTTTTCGGAAGTAGCCAGACCGGAAGCATCGTCAGCGGCGCGGTTGATGCGCAAGCCGGAAGATAACTTCTCTAAGTTTTTAGAGAGAGCTAAGTCGGTAATTTGTAACTGTCTCCAAGTATTAAAGGCAGCCGGGTTGTTGTAAATACGCATTGTTCTTCCTCCTATTCTTTTATCGCATGTAGGTTAGCGACCTTACACTTACAGTATCGTCAGCACCAGGGAAGAACTTTAGCGATAGCGAAAAAGAAATGCAAATGATGTAAGCTACACTCTTGCGTCCAAAAGGGGAATAGCCCGTATCCGCACCTCCGGCTGAACTTCCAGGTAAACTTCCACGCTGGGAGGGGTGGCAGTTATGCGGAAGGAAAAGGCAGCGGCGGCAAAAGGTTCCCACTGGAAACGTTGAGCAGGATCCACCACTGCGGTAATATCGGGTTGAGCTACCGGTGATAAACCCACATTGCTCCAAGCGTTGGCTTCTTGTAAATGGAAGAAATGCATGGCAAAATCGATAACCGGGCGTTTGTCCCCAGGGGTAGCCCGGTAACAGAGGTCGCCGTTACGAGCGCGCCAGCGGTTTTCTTCCTCCAGCTCGACTCTCCCTTCCGCCACAATCTTTTCAGTCCAACGAACCGGCGTCTCAATATCGAACTCGGCACGCCAGGCATCGTAGTTTATTTCTATGTAAGCATCTTTGGGAATAACCTGCCATTGGGGAGGGTTAAACTGCCGCCAAGCCGCCGAAGGTTCCATTTGCATTTCTAACTGGGCGTTTTGGGTTTGAATACCAATCTGGGCAAAGGTAATATTTATCTCCAGGTTATAGCGGGGTATTTGTACCATGGCTTTAGCGTAAGTAATCTACCAGGGAAGGGGGCAGCAAGCGCGCACCAGTTTCTAAAGCAGTGCGGTATACCGTTTCCTGGGTTTTGAGATACATAATTGCTCCGGCCATATCGGTATCTTCCACCCGGTTACGTAAGTCGGTTAGAGTGGTGAGATTGTTAAAATGACGGGTATGAGAGGCACGGAAGCGGGCATCCAGGGTGCCGTACTCGGAGCGAAGGTGGTTAATACGGAAGAATTCGTCGCTGATTTCGATAAAAGCGTCATTCATGGCCTCCCAGTCGTCATTTTGTAGACTTTCCACTATACGGCGGAAAACGGCAAGGGTGTTGGCTTCACCGTTGGGATCGTCCACATCGTCGCCAAAGACATCGAAGATATTCAAGTTGAACTTAAGGATGACGTCGTTACCGATCTCCATAATACGTGCTTCCCGGTTGGCTTCGTCCGATATCTCATAGCCGGGTATGTCGATATCGTAGATAATAGGGTGAAGGGGGCGGTGGTTGATATCGGTGCCGGCAAAAACGAAGGTGCCCGAGTATTCGGTATTACCGACATCCAGCAGATGCTCCATTAAACTAGCTATTTCAGCAGCAATAACTGATCGTTCGTCAAAGGTATTAGTATCGTTAAGCGCTTTGATCATCAACGTCCGCACATGGGAAACCACATCGATCACGTTGTTCAGCGCCTGTTCGGTAGCGGCATGAACACCCATCATATAGTTGAGGTTTTCCATATACTGCTCGGTTTCGTTTTGGGTGGTGTCAATACGTAGCAAAGACTGCAGATTTAAGGGATCGTCGGAGAGGCGGTTGATCTGTTTACCAGTATAGAGGCGCTCCTGCAGCTTATCCATACGCTGCATGCCAGCGTTGAGGTTGAGGAGGAAGCCTCGGGTCATCATACTCTGGGTGACGCGAATAGCCATGATACTATCTCCCTTCTGGTGACAGTCTTACCTGAAGACCCTGTCCATGAGTATGGTAAGGACATCGTTGAGTGCGGCGGAGAGGCGGGCAGCAGCGGCATATGCCTGTTGGAAGCGTATCATGCTGGTCATCTCCTCGTCCAGGGAGACATCGGAGATGGAGGAGCGTCGCTGTTCCAGCTGCTTGGTCTGATAGGCAGATGTCTCGTAGAGGCGGATGTTAGAATCGGCGCGAATGCCCAGTTCCAAAAGAAAGGTGTGAAACTTCTCTTCGAAGGTATTCCCCAGAAAAATTAAGCCATATTCATCCTCCAGCCAGGTGCCGGAGATATAATCGTCGTTGATGCCTTCGGCGAGGGTCAACAGCAAGGCTTTATTACTGCGAATCTGCGCCAGACGCAACGCATTGATGTTGTTACCCGCAAACTGACCATCGGGTCCGGAGTCCGAAAACTCCCCGTCTTCGTCTAAGCCCACAGCAGCGATCATTTGTAGCCCCTGTAACCCATCCATAATCAGGGGGTTCACCCGTATGGAGAAACCCGTTGGCTGGAAAGCCTCTTCATCGTCTTCAAAGCCGTTGGGAACAAAGAAATCCAGGCCTTCCTGCCATTCACCATCACTGTCCTGCCAGT
>Ga0123353_10014662_pt1 | contig 11315 bp, 16 predicted proteins | sample TergutLab28metaG_3_FD_92763 | JGI IMG/M metagenome (GOLD analysis project Ga0123353, IMG submission 92763) | Labiotermes labralis P3 segment gut microbial communities from Petit-Saut dam, French Guiana - Lab288 P3 | ecosystem: Host-associated > Arthropoda: Insects > Digestive system > Gut ... | reverse complement strand
GGAATGCTCTTTATGTCAATCCTTTCCTCGAGCTCCTTGCTTTCCTCCTCGTACTTGTCAAGCAATTCGCCTACCACGTCAGGCAGTGAGCTCAGGCGGCGGATCACGCCCTTATCATTAAGGTTAACGCGCACCGGAATGCCGTTCACCTTATACTCATACAGGCCGGTTTCAAATGAGGCTTCTGTTTGCGGCGCAACGGCCTCCGGGGCAAATCTTGCGTTCATATTTTTCTCCTTTTTATAAAGGTTTATTTGCGTATTATTGGGTTTTCAGCCGCCCAGGATGAACCAGGGCGGCTGTTTTTTTTTGCGCCTTACGCGGCCTCGTACTGATAGTAGATGTTGAAATCTTTCCTGGCCGCCTCGCCCTCCTTGTAGTGGACCTCGTTGGCGGCGGGAGCTTCGGTTTCCGGAGTAAACTTGTCTCCGGACGCGTCCTTGTCATACGTGCCGAAGGTCTTTGCGCCCTTCCAGTGCAGCGACGCACTCATGAGCAGCGCCGCGTTCCCGTTGGCAAAGTTGGTAGGAACAATGGAAGCGTTCTGTTTCCACGCGAGAGGCTTGCCGGTCTCGAAATCCGTGCCGATCCTCTTGTACGGCTTTACGATCAAAAATGTACCGTCGAGGTCCGAAAGCTCTTCGTCCCGCTCGACAGCGGTGTCGATCCTCTTTGCCAGATTATACTCAGGGTTAAAAACGATGTCGGTTACATCGGTCGTGTTGTCGCCGGTGGTTGTGGTGATGAAGGTTTCACCCCACACATCCTTCTTCGTATCCACGTTGTAGTTCTGAGACATCGACAAATCTTCAATGCCGACACCCACGCGCTCATATGCGATTGCCATGACTATTCATCCTCCTCGATTCGATATGAATTAAAATACTCGATGTGCAGTAGCACGATGTACAGGTTTGCTTCTGTGCCGTCGCTCCACTCGCGGATATACGCCCCATTGTCTGCGCTCATGGTCTCGTAGACCTGATTTTGCTTGTCAAGCGATAGCTTAGGGCATAGGCCGTAGAACTGACAGAACTCAACCCACTGCTCGAAGTTGAACAGGAAGTCAAGAATCTCCTTGCGCTGCACGTTGTGGTTCGCCCGGCGGAGCAGCAGCAATTCGAAGTTGGCCTGCCGGGTGCATCGCCGATTTCCGATTGTGTCAACACTGTCCTTTACAAGGACGCTGCCGTCATAGTCGATCGCGCCGCCCTCCGGCTTTGACGAAAGCTGCTTTTGTATGCCGATGTTTTCAAGGTCGATGTTGAAGGTTTTCAGGAATGGGCACGTCGCAACGAAGTCTATGAGCGGTTGCATGACTTCGCGGACTTCAAATTCTACTTGTTCCATAGCGCACCTGCCTTATCCTGCACCATTCCGGCTAGCTCGGTCAGGTGGTCGGCCGTGTACCGATCGCACCAGCGAGCTCCCGCCAATGGGTTTCTGGATTTGTCGAATTCAAATTCACGGTCCGTCAGAACCTTCCTTACGCCGGGGCGGGACCAAAAGCGTTCTCCATCCGTTAATCCGCCTTTTTTGTAGAGGGGGTCCACCATTATCAGTCCATGATACAATAGCCTTGCCTGTGGTCCCTTCCACACGATCATCCCCGATCCTATGCGCGTGTGAAGAATAGCGCTTTTAGCTAACGTCCCGTTTCTCCTTGGGACATACTTGTTTGCGCCTTTCAATGCGGTGATGTCTATGAACGCCTGAAGCGGCCCGCCGGGTTGCAGCATCACCTTGCCCTTTTTCAGGACGTCGGCAAGCCCCATATCGGCGTCAAACACCATTCCCATTAGACTGTCACCTCAATACTCCATAGATTTCGCGAGCCGGTCAGGTGTTCGTCAATGCGCTTTGGTCGATATGCCCTATGCTTCTTCTCGAACGGAACAACAACGGTTCTCACGTAGTCGTCCATGTCGTCGGAGATTGGAAGCACGAAGCGGCATTCGCCCTTCACAATAAAGGAACCTTCCAGCTCCGGGCCCAACTGCACTGTCCACCCGTGCCCAACAAACACCTCTCCGTTTTGCGTGGAGAAATATTTGTAGTCGTGCGGAATTTGAATGCGAATGTTGTCCGGTAGGGCCGTGCCGTATTTGTCGCGGGACGCGCTTTTTTCAAGCAGCCACGCGCAGTCATGCAACACGGCCCTGTGGAACGTCTTTGCTGCCGGAAGATAGCTGTAGACCGTTATCGTCGTCTTCGCGGTGTTTCTAGGAAGCATGGCTCGCCCCCCTGTACATCAGCCCGGTCATGCGCAAATGCCGCTGGCATATCCTGTATGCCGTTCCAGGCTCGTATGTGACAGCTTGACCTCGAACGCTTTCGGACACCTTGTTTTCGCTGCCCTCGTTCTGATAGAGATATTCAGCCAGCTCGCAGGCACACTTACCTATAGCCTCGCGATGTTCCCGCAGAGCAGATTTGTTGATCCTGCCGAGCGTATAGTGATCGATCAGCTCTGCAGCTCTGTCGATCCAGAATGGCAGCGCTTCAAGCGGCATCCTTGGTTCTATTCCGCGAAGGTATTGCTTTCGGTAAAATGTCACAGTTGCATACGTCATGATACACCTCAAATCAGCGCGTCCTTAATAATGGCGATTATCTTTTCAGTGCTTCTTAACCTGCCGATGTCGATCTCGCGTTCCGCGGCGAACGCCTTCAGCCGCTCAACAGACATATCTTCCATGGATAGATCGGCAGAGCCTGCCGTAACTTCTCTGTATCTCTCCCGATTCTCTCTCCAGAACCGAACGACAATGCCGTTATCGCTTTTAAGCGTAAGTCCTGTTATTCGGTCAAGCACCTTCATGCTTAGCCTCCCAATCCAGGATCACCAGGATCGCCGCCACCCGCGGATAGCTCACGCTTGAAGATGAGGTCCGGCATTACGCTTTTGACGCCGTAGCTGTAAAACAGCTCGATTGCGTAGGCGTTTGCAAGCGGTATCTTCTCCGCCCCGTAGGATTTCGGAAGGACGGGCTGTGCGATGCTGCCTATGCACATCGCAATCGTTCCAACGCCTGCGGGAAGGTTGATAGAGCTATACACGCGAACACCATTTAGAACGCCGAATTCCTCCGTACCTGTCAGGACGTTGGCGTTGTTGGTGTCCGTGTTGATCCACTGGCGCAGCTTGGAGTACTCCGTCGGCGTCTTGATGACATGGATCATATCGCGCGGCACGCCGTTTACAAAGTCGTTCTGCGTAGTCTCTACCGCAAGAACTTCCTCCTCAAACATGCCCTGCGGGTCCGTTGCAGTCCCAGTGATGGTAGTCGCGTCTATCGCAGCCTGCGCGAAAAAGGCGCGGTCAAGCGCTCGAATCATGGACCGCTGCTGCCCATTGGACCTTCGCTCAATAAGCCCTTCGACGCCATAAAGAGTAGTATCCTTGTCTTCAAGCTCGGCCACAAGCTCTTTATCCTGGTCGATCGGAACAGTCACGGGCCTAGCGACGGTCAGTTTTCCCGCACCGGCAGCGCGCGCAGTGCCGTACGGCTGTTCCTCGTCAAACGCGATCCGCTTTGCCTCCACGGTGCCGCTTACCGGGTTTCCGCTAAGGTCCGTGTTTTTCAGCATTCCGCTGATCGCGCCCTTCTCTACGTTTTCGATTACCTTTCCGTAGAGCTCAGCCAGATAGTCTTTTCCTGTCGTTTCCAGCAAAATTGCCAGAGATTCAATTCTTGCCATTCATTTTCACCTTTCATGTGTCAGATTAGAGTTGGTATAACCGTTTTCCTGGGCGGCGGGTCCCCGCCGCTCTTGTGTTGCTTGGCCTCCGCTTTTGGCGGCTGCCTTGCTGCATCCGCAGTTGCAAATGCCGTTGGGTTGCTTTCGCGAATTTCCGCAATGGCCTCGTCAAATCCGGTGATAGCGCCAACAGCGCCATTCTCGCCGGGCTCGTAGGCGATCTTGCCCTTCAGGTCGGAAAAGACGCCGTTACGCGCGTAGTTGCTGGAGAAACTTTCTCCCGCAAGCTTCTCGCGCAGCAACAGCTCCATTGCCAGAGCGTTCATCTGACCGGCCTGTTTTGCCTCCGCATCCTCTCTTGCCTGCTGTTCCGTCGCGAGATTAGCCTGGAGCGCCGCCACGTCAACGCCGTCGTAAGCCTTGAGTGATTCCCTTGATGACGCCAAATCGCTCTGTGCGGCCTCCCAGGCCTCTGTAGTGACGTCGGGGCGCGCGTCAATCTTGGCCTGTAACGCCGCAAGTTCCTTCTCATGCGTCTTCTTGTTCGTCTCCACCGTTGCGCCGTGCGCGTCCATGATCTTTTGAACCGCCTCGTCGGTCAGTCCTTCGATGCCAAGACCTTTCAGGAATTCACGTTTCATTTGCTAGTCTCCTTTCGTATTCGGCTACGCTGTTTTACGGGAGTTGCATGCCCTCGCCTACGTAGTTTTACGGCGTTGCGGCCAATATAAAAAGCACCGCCGTAAAGCAGTGCTTTTTTGTGATGTTGTGCGTTGTTCTATTACGCGGCCTTCCGCGCATCCCCGGTCAGGAACTTGTTGACGAAGTACACCTGTCCTTTGCCCGTGACCATCGGCGTTGGCTTTGTGAAGATCGTGCCGTCCCCGCAGTTGACCACTGTCTCCTTGATCTTGAACAGGCCAAGCTCCATCGCTCGCTGCGTTGGCGTGTTGTAGTCGTCGCCCTTCGCCTTGATTAGGTAGCCGTTTTCGCGCAGCCAGGCGAACAGACAATTCTGACCCATGTCGATCCCGTTGCCCTTGAGGATTTTCGACAGCTCCCGGATGAGCACCGCGTCGTCCGACACGGTGACGGACTTCGAGAACAGCACAAGCGGCGCGTCGGCCTCTATTTGGGCCTGTAGGGCCCTGCTGCGCTCCTGTTCGTCCGCCAGGGTGTTGAGTAGCTGGGCCATGTTGCGCGGATCACTGAGGGCCTCGTGCAGCGTCTGAGGGGTCATGTACGCCCCATGCTTGCGGATGGAGGGCAGTACCTCGTCAAACACCCAGCGCTCAAACTTCTCCGCCGCGGGCAGCTGCGACTTCACGATCAGGCGGTAGAGGTCGCCTTCGGGGATAAAGTTCATTGAAATGGTTTGCTCGGTGGATGCGCCATGCTGGTTTGTCGTCAATGAGACCCCGTCGTGTTTCACGACGCCCCTGCAATGCCGAGAGATTGCATCGCGTGGATTGCTGTACCCCAGCGTTGTCGCACAGATGCTCGCCGGGAAGTAAGGCCTGCCGTCGATCTCGATAACGCCGATCTCCCCGAACTCCGGATGGTTGAATACTTGCAATTCATTCATGCGGCCACCTTCTCTTTCTCCACGCAAAGCTGCATCAATTCTTCGCGCAGGGACTGCGCCGTGTTCGCGCCGGGGTGCTTGCGGTCGAACATCAGAGCCTCACAGAACGCACGAAGCTTGGCCCTGCCTTCCGAAGGAAGCGTGACGTAGATTTCCGCGAACCTGCGGGTATCCGGGTCCTTGATGTCATTTAATACCATAAAAACAACTCCTATCAAATTTTGTTTGACAGAAGTCGCCTCACCTGATATAATGGATTTCAGATAGAGGTAACTCTGTCGGGTCGTGAAGAGGTCGGGTCGGTCGCCAAACTACCCCGGCTTCTTCTATTTTTTCTGAGACCATAGAAGGTGTATTCCCCGTCTTATTGCCTCTCCTCGCGTAACGCCGTTCTTCTCGCAGTATTCGCGAAGCTTCTCCTCTGTTTCAGCGTCAAGGCGAATCGAAATTTGCTTTTCAATGGGGTTCGCGCCTTTTGGTCTGCCGGTGCGCGGGCTCAATTTATCACCTCACTTCCTGTATCACATAAAGTATATATCATGTGATTCAAGAAGTCAACCCCTTTTTGGAAAATATTTTTCGCACTACTTCCATTTGCAGGAAGCGTGTGGTAGAATATGCTAAAGCAAGTGGAAGAGAGGTTTTGAAAATGGGATTTTTGGATTTAGTTAAGAAGGCATTCGGTTCAGTTGGTATGGAAGTCGCGCAAGAAGCGCCTTCCCCGCAAAGCTTTGATGGACGGATAAACGATCAGCGCGAAAAAATACGGATAGAGAATGAATTCATAGGGCTTTGCAGCAAGAGCGGTGAGCCGTTTTCTGAAGGCTTTAGCATGGAGCTTGGATATACCGATTGGAACGATGTGCCTATTCTTAACGATGGAGAAATCCACGTTGTGCTGCGAAAAGAAATGGACGAGTATTTGGCTTTGATGGACTCAATCAAACTGGACGCTTTTAAGCTAAACTATGAATACTTCGGAGATCGAGCGATCAGGATAATCAAACAGTGTACGCGCGCTTGCAGGTACGCGCTTATTTTCAAGACATACCACCAATTAATCATAATACACAACAGAAACATGGCCAGCCCATCGTACCAAGAACTAAAAATCCCTCCGTTTGATCCGTTCGTCAAATTGGCCGGTTTATACGAAAAGAGAAAAGAGTACGAAAAAGCAATTGATGTTTGCTCTGTTGCCATAGAAATGGACATGATAGAGGACTGGACAAAAGGCAAGTTTCCGGGTAGATTGGAGAAGCTTATCAGGAAGTGTACCAGGGAAGGAATTGATCTAAGCAGAAAAACTATTCCAGAATATACCCAAAGCGATTTCGAGGAAAAGAGACTTCAGTTTGCGCGCATTGAGCAAGAACGCGCAGCGAACGATGCAGAGGGTCACGCTAGGATTCAACGAATAAATGAAGAAATCACGAGCTACCGCGATGACATCGACAGCCACTATGCTAGCATGTACGACCTGAATTCCGTAGCGGGAATTGAGGCCATACCAGTAAAGCCTCAGAATTGGCCGCCAAATCAAAAAGGTGGCATTGGTACGCCCGTAGGAAACATAGACTATGTTCTGCGAATGAAAGCTGGTAGCCATTGCAATAACGGACGCATGGACTTGGCGATTGCTTGTTTCAAAAAGGCACAGGCTATAATGCCATCCTCTGATGTTGGTTGGTCGCTAGATGACTATATTCGTTTAGTGGTCTACCTAATTATTGATGGGCAATTTGAAGAAGCGCAAAAAGAATTAGCTGAAGTTAGAAGAAATAAATATCACCTTCCTCATGACCCCGATTTTTATCTGAAATATGATGATGAATGGTTTGAGAGTGAAAAGCATAGGGCAATCGAACGGCAATTCTATGAATCGCTACAGAAAGCGCTCCCGGATATAGCGCCTAAATCTTATAGCGGATACCGCAGAATGAAGCTGAACAATACAGCAAACTATCAGAAGCTAATGAAGGTAGCTTACGACAATGGCTTCACGCCGCCTTAAACAACCCCCGTGTGCACCCTCTCAAACTCCGTCCGAAGCCCCATAGCCTTTGAGAACTCCTTGTACTGCGTGCTGGTCTGCTTGCGCGCTATCTTGGCTTGCTGTAGGGCCTCAGCGAGCTCAGGCTGCGCTCCTTTGTATCCGGCAATGGAGAAGTCCTGCCGGCGCATAATGCGCTCCAGGGCCCTCTGCTGCTGCCTGGCATCGTATGCGTTGTACTTCTTCCCCTCGAACTCTACTTCCTCAAGCTCTTTCTCCTCCATCTGCTCTAGTTCTTCGTCTGTGTAATTTGGCGGGCTGTCCGGGAACACGGCATATTGTTCGTGGTAGCAGTTGTAGTCGTCCAGTGTTCCGCCGCCGTATTTCTCATAGACGTCCTCCAAGCGCGGGTAGTGAACGCCTAGCCGGTCGTACCGTCTGCCGCCCCACCCGTGAGACGGCCTGTGTCCTCCGTGCCAGCTAAATTCGAACGTTGTCAAGCCCAGTGTCTCCGCGTTGTATTCAGATTGCCGCTCGGTCAACTCTTTCATGGCAGCAAGTGTCGCCCGTCTCGCCGCAACGTCTATCCTGTCGCTGTGGCCGGAGGCATAGGTGACGGTACGCATACCGCTGTCAGCCATGCGGCCAACGGCCTCCTTGACCGCTTCATCGAACGTCTGAAGTCCAGATGCAACCTTCGTGGTTGCCATGTTCAGCTCTTTTTGATAGAACTCCGCCAGCGGCTCAAAGACGACCTTACCGTCAATCTTTCTTGCGAATCCCATGCTCCTTGTTATATTCTGGAATGTACCTTGCGTCTGGGCGATGATGTTGCGGGTGAAGTCCTGCACGAACAGGTTCTCCTCGAACGGGACGAACGGAACACCTGCGTTGCTGAAAGCACGCTTATCGTAGATGTAATTCGAATTCGCCGCCTCATGGAACAGCTCGCCGATCTTTTTATCTGTATATCCGGACATCTCGGCGATCTTGCTGTTCCAGTCGGATTGAAATACGTCCTGCTCCATCAACGTGGTAAGCGCGTACTCCGCCGTGCTTGTTATCGACCCCGCCCGGGCAATCCGGCTTGCGATGTCCTGTATGCCCCAGTCCTGGAGCGCGCGCATCAGCTGCGCCATTTCGCCTGGTATGGATTGGAGTCTATCCGGGCCGATCACTGCATGCCCTCCTCAGTATTTCCAACAGGCATATCCGGCATCAGCTTTCTCGCGGACTCCCTGGTTGTGCCATGCCTCCATGCCATATAGGCATCTGGGGCATATAGACCAGCCGCAACCTCTGCCATGCGGCGCTTAATTTCTTGATCTCGGTCCTCTATGATTGAATCGTCGAACTTGATTGTGATCTTGCAGTCCGGATTCAATTTTCCATCGCCAAGCCCGTTGCGTATACCGACCTCAATGAATAAGCGAATCAGGTCCACTAGCACTGATTCAAGGACCGTTTCATGCTTTCGTAGCGTCCTGAACATCACGTTCTGCTCGCTTACAACCTGAGTTGCCGTCACTAGCCCGCCGGACTGATACCTGAAGAAATTATCCCCGAGCCCGCACTGATAGCTAAAAGTGTTTAAGGCATCCTGCATCGCAATCCGGTGCTCCTCCGCCCGTATCTTCATATCTAGTTCTTGCACGAAGGGCTTTCGGTCTTTGGTTACTCCTACCGGGACCTGATAGAACACTTTCTCATTTGGATCAAACGTCGGATTGCCATCCAAGTTCCCCATGGCCTCCTCAGAAACCATTACACGCTTTCTTCCTAAAACGAACTCATTGTTATAGCTATCGAAGATTGTATCGCACATTTTCATGCCGTCGATTGCGTTGGCGAACACCGAGAGCCCCAGGGGGCTATCAGGATCGACGTTGTTTGAGATTGCCAGTCTATCAATGACGAATGGCCTGGTTACACTTCCTGTGTAGATCATAGGTTCCACGTCTTCAAAGGCGCTAACGCTTTTTATGTCTTCGATGGCCGAATATCCTGAAATGGTACCTACGCCCGACCGTGCTTTTTGCTCTTTAAGAAGCAGATTCTCAATGATGTAATTCGGCGTCCAGCCATTCGGTGGATTTACTGGCTTTTCTTCAAGAACAAATAGTTGTACGTACACATATTCTTCTCCGCGCACGATTTCCTGGCTGTACACACATAGTTCTGTTATATAGCCACACTCCCAGCTAAGCGGTATCATCGCATCAGCAAGCACGAAATTAGTTTTTAGTCTTCCGTAAGTGTAATAAGGCAAGTACGCAACGGTTCCGTATGCACTTTTGCGCTCCTGCATCTCATTGATTTTTGCATACAGGTCATTTCCGTCAAACACTTTTCGTATGAATTCCGCTGTTGGATTGTTGCCTGTTACGCCTGCTACTTGGGCCTCAAGGTCATCCTCGCTTTTCCCGCCATCTCTTCCAGTCTCGCTACCATCATCAATTGCAATCCAGCACTTTTCGTTGAACAGAAGGCTAGCCAATTGCTCCGGCATCGTCTTCCCCAGTTGAAGGCTAAACATCTCCTCATTTAACCATTTTACGCCATTCCAAAGCCTGTAGCTATGGAAGGACTTCACTTTTCCGTTGTACCAGCTCTTCCACTGATTGATATGGCCGGACATACTATCGTTAACTTCGTAGCCGCGTTCAACCAAAAACTTTATTAGAGCTTCTTTATCAATCGCCATTTATTCTTCACACCCCGCATCCGCAAACGTACTATGTATTTTCGGCCATTGTATGGCGAGCCAGTCCACCATCTCTTCGTTTACCGCCCACGCATCAACCGCATGACTATTGTCCCAAAGACCACACTCCCAAAAATAAGCGTGTATAATCTCATGCCGCTTTGCTGATCTGTAACACCGGCTAAGGTCTTTCATTGCAAGCTCACCGTCGTACCCTTCCGGAGGAAGAACTACTATCAATCTTACGCTTGGATCACAATAACCTGAAATGTTTTTCAGGGAAACATCCTGTTGTCTCGTCCTGTCCTCAATGATCCAAGTTGATCCAAGGATCGATACTTCCATCCGTTTCTCGAAATCCGGCATCTCTATATCCTCCTTGCCATCTCTAACTGTTGCATGATCGAACAAATGCTATATTCGAACCCGTCTAAACTGTCAATGTTCGTTGTTCCATCGTCAAGCCTTGTGTCGGGGCTTTTGGGGTCCCATCCAGCTGTCTTAAGCGCATCAATTAAGTGCTTACACCCGCGATCTATTTTCAGCCTCCCTTGCGCAAAAAGAGAGCATACAAGGACGATACGGTTTATGATTTCATACTTCACGCACATCTGCACATCAACAGGTAAGTGCTCCTGTTTAGCCTTGTTGTGTAGTCCTACTACCATAAATTCAATTGCATTGTCCGCGAAGCACACCATTTTTCCATATCGGCTTGTAGCTCTGCGGAATATTTCAAGGTTCGCGTCGTAGATGTCCTCTGGGCTCAGTCGGTGCGATCTCTCTGTGCTATTTCGCAGATACATCTCATCGTACACAACTACTTCCTTATATCCTCTTGTGATGGCAACACAGATATTTGTATTCGCAGCGGTGTTGTTACCCCAGTCAACACCGGACAGGTTAGCGATTATGATTTTATCTTGTAAATACTTTTCTGCGTCAACAAGAAAAGCGTCTGGGTTACTCGTGAAGCTCTCGTAAATAAGCCCCTCTGCTGCACACCAAAGGCCCAATACCTTTCGAAATATTGAGATGATTCTATGTCAATAGCCGCACAACATCGTTGCAGGACACTGCGCAGCTGTTTTATCCGTACTTCGTGTGCAAACACTGCACATAAACTGCCTGTATTCCCGTTTCCTGTTAATTTCCGCTAAAGGCTTGACTTTCCCTGAAAAAATGCTATAATAATGGTGTGAAGCAAGTAGTGCTATCGGGTTCGTTATCGTCCACCACTATGAGCTTCTTCAAAAAAATCTCTTTGGCAGGGACATAGCAAGTGAATCCGCTCAAGTCCTTCTCCCCGCACCACATAGCCATGTGAGTTT
>Ga0123353_10014661_pt1 | contig 11316 bp, 9 predicted proteins | sample TergutLab28metaG_3_FD_92763 | JGI IMG/M metagenome (GOLD analysis project Ga0123353, IMG submission 92763) | Labiotermes labralis P3 segment gut microbial communities from Petit-Saut dam, French Guiana - Lab288 P3 | ecosystem: Host-associated > Arthropoda: Insects > Digestive system > Gut ... | reverse complement strand
TTTCGCAAAGAGGCTTGGTGCCCGATGGACCAGCATCCACTCCCTCACAGAAAAAGAGCGTAATCTGATACTTCGTTACCGAATGTTTCAGTGAACGAATTAACCGTCCCGGTATCAATTTGCGTCCCGTGAGTGCCGAAAGGTGCCCTTGCAGCATCGCGTCTGTTGACAATGCCAGCGGCAATTCTGCTTGTGTCAACGCACGGGGAAAGTCCCACAGTCCTGCCCAACGCCACCCTTCGGGATAACGAATCAAAAGCGTTTTGCTTCGCTTTCGGACGAGCAATGCCACTTCGGTGTGGCACTCTTTTGGTGCCTTCGTTTTAGGACTCGGAATCTCCGTTTGCAATCCGTGCTTTGCCGACTCACAAAAAACAACAACCGGACACTCGGGACACTTCGGCGATTTCGGCGTGCATACGAGGCTTCCCAAATCCATCAGAGCCTGATTGACTTTACCGGAACCGGTACGGGGCAGAATGGCTTCGGCGAATTCCCAGAGTTGGGCGTTTGCTGCACCGCTCATCAAATTGCCTCGCACTGCCAAGAGCCGGGCATGCAGGCGCATCGTATTGGTTTCAAGAATCGGCAAACGTTGATCGAACGCTATCGACAGTATCGCCCCGGCTGTGTAACGTCCAATGCCGGGCAGATTGCGAACGTCTTCAAAGTTTCGGGGAAACACACCGTTGAATCGGGCAACGATTTCCTTTGCCGCTTTGTGCAGGAGAGCACATCGTCGGTAATAACCTAATCCTTCCCAGTACCGATTGACCGAATCCAATTCTGCTTCGGCAAGGGACCTGATCGTCGGAAACGTCTTGATAAAGCGGTCGAAATAGCCTTGTACCGTTTGCGTGGTGGTCTGCTGCAACATGATTTCGCTGACCCAGACACAATAGGGATCGCCGACGTTCCGCCACGGCAATGACCGGGCATTTTGCGTGTACCATCGGAGGAGTGTTCGGCGGAACGGGGCGAAAGAGAAGGAGGGCATCCGGTTGGGTCTTGTGTGCAATTCGTTCCCATTTCGAGTATAACATGAACAGAACAGTCATTCAATTCTCCAATGCAAAAACAAACTTATCCAACGCATGAAGTGCAGGTTCGTATCCGGTATCAGGAGACCGACCAGATGGGGGTCGTGTATCACGGCAATTATTTTACGTTCTTTGAAATCGGGCGCACCGAACTGTTACGGAGTTGCGGTTATACCTATCGGGACATGGAAGCGTCCGGCGTTTTCGGTGTCGTGGTCAAGGCGGAATGTTCGTATCATAAGGGGGCAAAGTACGATGATCTGCTCACGATCCAAACCACGATCAAGCGAATCACGCGGGTAAAGATCGAATACGAACATCATGTCTATCGGAACTCCGAACTGCTGGCGACGGGGCATATCACATTGGCGTTCGTTGATTCCGAAGGAAAAATCCAACTGGTTCCGAAATGGATTCAAGCCGAGGAGTGAATAAGGAGACAAGAGTCAGAAGAGTTGTAAGTTGAAATCTTTCTCCTGACTCCAGACTTGGAAAATAACGCCCCATTTTAACAACTTGTTAGCGGTGTAGCCCATTGTACAAAATCTGTTCCCACGGCTTGCACTTGACGAACAGATATGGTAGGATGGGGGCAATAACTTTTACCGCTTTCGTTACGCGGTTTGTTTCACCCTAACACAAAGGACATAATGTATGACGAAACCTTCACGTCGATCTTTTTTGAAAACCGCCGCCCTCGTTGGAAGTGCCGTCGGCAGTAGCGGCTTTTTCGTTGCCGAAGGAAATGCCCAAGATGCCGAGAAAACACTGAACGTCGCCTGTATCGGTGTTGGAGGAAAGGGAGGTGGCGACTCCGACAATGCCGCCCGATTCGGAAACATTGTCGCGATCTGCGATGTGGATCGCGGAAGAATGGATGCGAAGTCCAAAAAGGAAGGCTTCCAAAAAGCCAAGAAATACACCGACTTTCGCAAGATGCTCGAAGAAAATGAGAAGGATATCGACATTGTTACCATCAGCGGTCCCGATCACATGCACGCAGCAGCAACCCTGATGGCAATGCGGATGGGAAAACATTGCTACACCCAGAAACCGCTGACCCGAACAATCTACGAAGCCCGAAAATGCGCCGAAGTTGCCAAAGAAACCGGTGTTTGCACCCAAATGGGTAATCAGGGAACTGCACTCGATACTTCCCGAACCTGCATTGCGCAGTTGCAAGCCGGTGTCATCGGCACCATCAAGGAGGTCATCGTTTGGTCGAATCGTCCCGTCTGGCCGCAAAACCAAGATCGCCGCGAAAACATGGAATCCTTTGCCGCAAAAGGATACGCACATCCTGATCGTCCGGCAGCGGACAAACTCATTTGGGCAAAGTATGACGAAATTCAGAAACACCAGGAAAATCTCGATTGGAGAAACTGGATCAGCACTGGAAAGTACCGGGACTACTATCCCGGTCTCTACCATGCGTTCAACTGGCGTGGCTGGTGGGATTTTGGTAGCGGCGCACTCGGCGATATGGCATGCCACATGCTGACCGTTCCGTTCGTTGCCGCCGGTCTGAAAGACCCGACTTGGGTTCGGGCGAAGACGACGGGACATGGCTTCGATCTTTTCCCGGAGGCTTCGATTATTGAATTCGAGTTCCCCGCCAACGCAGACGCAAAACGTGGAAAAATCCCATTCTGGTGGTATGACCGAAAAGGAAATAAGCCGCCGCAAGAAAGGTTTGACGAATACGGGGTCAGCAAAGTGTCGGATTCTGGAGTGCTGATCATCGGCGAGAAGGGGGCGTTGTACAGCGACGACGATTACTGCGGCAAACGCGAATTCTTCGCCAAAGGTGGAGAGAAAATACAGGAGTTGCCTAACCTCAAGGTAGAACTCGCCGAAGACAAGGGCAACTTTGACGTAAACAATATGTGGGAACTGTTCCGAGCGGTACTGGCGAACAACCCGAAGATTTGCCAGTCGAACTTCGTGGACCGTGCCGGTCCGCTCACGGAGACGATTCTGCTCGGCAATCTTGCCGTTTGGGCAGCCGCCGAAGGAGGACCGGACGGTGCGATGGGAGACTGGGGCGAAAAGATCGAATGGGATGCAAAGAACCTCAAGGTTACGAACTTGTCGAGTTTGAAGACCCCCGGCGTGCAAGACCTGGTGAAGCCCGTGTACACCGATGGTTTTCGGCTTGATTAATACCTCATTCCAACATGAGGAGCGGCGGACGTTAGTCCGCCGATTTACGACATTCGTTTCAAACTCACCGGGGGCTTGTGCCGCTCTGCCTGGGTGCTGTTGTCCTATCCGACATTCACTCGGATCGTAGGGGGGGCGATGGTGTCTGCGCTGTCGGCTGTATCCGATTCGATCACCCGTAACTGCGACTGACTTGCGGCACGTTCCCGAATGATGCCTCGCTTGGTGGTCAATAAAAATTGAGTCAGTTCGGCGACTGGTCCCGTCGAGTAGTTGTCCTGAAAGAACTGTAACATCTCTTTCCAAGTCAGGTTGCTGCGATACAATGTAAAATAGGCTCCTTTTAATGTCTTGATGTCTTCGGAAGTCCGACCGCCTCGTCGCAAACCGATCAGATTGAGTCCAACAATCCGGCTTGAGAGTCCGTCCACTGTAACAAACGGCGGCACGTCTTGAACAATGTGGGCTTGACCACCGACCATAGCGAGCGAACCGACCCGGCAATTCTGGTGAACCGCCGCTCCGCCGCCGAGCATCACCCGATTAGCAACGACCACATGACCGCCAAGCATCACGTTATTGACCAGAATGTTGTTGTTCCCGATGATACAGTCATGAGCAACATGGGCGTTGACCATCAGATAATTTTCGTTACCGATCACCGTTGTTCCCGATTCCTTCAAGGAGCGGTGGACGGTTACATATTCCCGAAAAACATTCCCGTCTCCGATGCGGATTTGTCCAAACGGCGGCAGTGCCGAAATGTGTTGTGGCGTGCCGCCAATGACGCTTCCGTTTCCAAACTGGTTGTTTTCACCGATGATCACACCGGATTTAATGACCACGTGGGAATCGAGTTTGCAACCGTCGCCAATCGTAACACCGGATTCGATGAGGCAAAAATGACCTACTTCGACATTCTTTCCGATTTGGGCATCGGGGCTGACGACGGCAAAAGGACTGATCAGGGACATGGTAACACAATGGTGGATGGAATGTGCCGTTGAACGGTGGGAAACTATACACAATGTCAGTAAATAGGAAAAGAGCAATCTGACAAGATTTCTGACTATACTTGAAACAGGGATGGCGGTAACAGAAAGAGAGCCGGGAACGCCCCAACGCCCCGACTCGCTTGCCGCTTCTCGGCTCTCTGTGGCTCGCTATTGCTGTGATTGCTGTTCAGGTGATTGCAACGGCAAGCCTTTTACCAACGCCTCAACGTCCTTCTTCCAGTTTTCATACCTTGGGTCTGTTTCCGGCAACTGCGGCACCTGGCATATCTGCCCCGTAAACGTCACCCCAAAGAGCGGATTGCCCACGACCTCGGCAATCTTGCTCAAATCGAATTCCAACGAATCCGGTTTTGTCCACTCTACCGCATACGGTGGAGTTACTACAACAAACAACAACGTCGTTTGAGGGGATTTCAAGTCTTCGGCTTTCAAATCCCGATTCGCAAAGGGCGTACCGGCTGAATCGAAAAACCGGACAACCGTTTTCGGCAGCGCAACATCCGAGACAAGTGGATGGAACACGTTCGGCATTGTATTCAGTAACTCTTTGTTCGTCTCGCTGTCCCAGGGTTCATCCAACTTGAACTTGTTGTATAACTCTTCCAGCCCCAACAAAGGAAGCAGTGCAACCCGCCAACTCAACATCGGCTTGCCTTCCGCATTCAAAATATCCGCCGGAAATTTGTTATTTTTTGCGTAGTACGCCGCACAAAGTTGTGCGAGTATCTGCATTTGTTCGACACGCCGTTGCAGCAACTGTTGTTGTTGGAGTACCGCTTGGCGGTTGCGAATTTCTCCGGTAATGGTCGGAAGCAATGTTTCAAAATTCTTGAGAATGACACTGACCTTCATTCCGTTCACTTCGACGGATGCCGCATTCAGCAGAGCGACAGCGAAGTCCGGCGGAATGGGGAGTGTTTTCTTTGCGTCATCATTCATCGTTACCATCGTCGTTTGACCATGAACGATCAATCCTCGAATCGAATCTCCGAGAACTTCTGCCCCTTTTTCGTCCCGACCTTCCACACTGATCGAAACGAGGGGTTGTCCCTCCGCCACGGAGACATTCAACGAAAGCGACAATGCCCGAAGGTGCTGACTCATCGCCGAAGCAAGACTTTGTGGAATAACACCGGAATTTCCGATTTGTCCCAGTAGGTCTTCCAACATTTGCGGACTCATATCAAGTCCTTCCAACGATGTAAGAATCGTTAAGTCATTTTCAACCGGAGTGCGCTTTAACCGGTCAAGCAGGGCATTTTTCGGAATGGCGTTGGAAAAGACCGCCTTGATGTCGGCGTCGACTCCTTCGACGAAAATAATGGAACGATTGTCAAGCAGTCCGACGGCTAACCGTTGCGGAATGACAATGTCCGGCGGTGTTAAATCATAGTATTCGTTTGCTCCTTCGGTTCGTTTTAACGTTTCGAGGACGGCGAGATCAAGGTTCAAAACCGAGGGGAAAAAAACCGACGGGTCAATGGGCACATCAAAGGTAATCACCGTTGCCCGGCGTGCGATAGGGAGGATTCTTTGTTGCGGCAACGCATTGGGGTCTTGCGGATTGGGGACATTGATCATAACGGATACAGGAAAACCACTCGCTTGAACGAATCGCTCAATACTGTTCGGATTGAAACGATCAAGTTGCAGCCACTGCATAATGATTGTGGAGACAAGCAGTTCGTTTCCGACACCAATCGGCGAAGCCAAAAATTGTTTCGGTTTTCCTACGGCAACAAAAACAGGATTCGGCAACAGGTACTGGATAGAAATATCATTTTCGGGACCGAGTGCTGCGAGCATTTCGGCAGTCGGTAGGGGAATGTCGAGCGTCGGAGCGGCGGAAGGTTCGGCAGGTACTTCGACGGTTTGCGGCTTGTTATTGCAACCAACGAGAGCAAATGTAATGAGCAAAAGGGCAAAAAAACGATTCATTGAGGAAAACCTGTGAGTAAAAAGGACTTGCGTTTCATTGTCGCAGAATTTGGGATTACTACAAGAACGGGTATGCGAAAATATCTAAAACAACTCTCTAATTTTGGGATCGTCGAGAGAGGAAACCACTCCTTGGGCTTCGGCAAATGAACAGTGGGCATTGTGTTTGGCACGAACGGCAATGCCGAATGCGCCGGCGTTGAGTGCCGCCTGACAGCCTGCCGTACTGTCTTCCAACACAAGCATTTCCGATGGTGAGATGCCGAAACGTGCTGCCGCTTTCAAATAAATTTCCGGGTCGGGCTTGCCATGTGTAATGTCTTCGGCAGTCAAAACAAAATCAAACCGCTTGGCAAGGTCTTTGCGGCGCAGCACTTCCGAAGCGACCCGAACGGCACTGCTCGTACAAATACCTTTGGGAATGTTCTGCTGTTCCAGATGTGTCAGCAGTTCGTACAAGCCCGGCATGGTTGAAAAACCATCGTCGAGAAATTCTAAAAAGAGGTCTTCGGACTCCGTTTGTAATTCTTCCCATGATTCAGGAAATCCGAAGGTTTCTTTGAATAGTTCAAAAGTGGCTCTCGGTGGTCGCCCCATCGTAGCGTTGTTGAGTTCATCGGTATAGACTTCGCCCCGCCGTCCCAAAAGAGCCACCGCCGCCTTCCAATAAACGTCTTCGGTATCGAAGATCAGCCCATCCATGTCAAACGCGACCGCCTTAATTGCCATTGATCAAAAGAATTAGAAGTGAGTGTCGATTTTACCTGAAAAAGCCGAAAAAACAAAACGGAATGGATCGCAACGAAATAACGGTGTAACTTGCTCAATACACTCCGAATTCCCTGGCGGCATCGCACATCGCTCGAAGATTTTCGATCTTCGTGTCATCCTGCATGATTGCCGAAGCATCACAAATGTAACCGCCATCTTGGGCAACGCCGTCGATGACCTTTCGGACACAGTCCCGCACTTCGTCCGGGGTGCCGAAAGCAAGCAGGTCATTCGGAATGCCGCCACTGATGCAAAACTTTTCGCCGACCGCACGATGCACATCGAAAATGTCTCCCCGGTCAACATGATAAATAATGCTCTTCTCTGGAAGTTGCGAAGTGTGCTTCAAGTTGGGATTCCAGTTTCCCTCGGCATAGAACAGCGTTTGAATACCGTCTTTCCAGAGTTCCTCAATGATATATTTCAATGTGGGCCAGAAAAATTTCTCGAACTGCGCTGGCGACACAAACGGCACGCAACCCCGATGTAGCCACAATCCCACCGGCAACGTCTTCGAGGGATCGCTCGTACGCTTTGCCATGTACAAAAGATGCGGAGCAAGTGCTTCGCAAGCAGCAGCAACCTTTTCGGGACGTGTGAACATGTCCATGCACAGTGCTTTGTAACCGCGAAGTTTATCGGCAAGAATATCAAACGGTGCTTTCAAAATGCCGCAAATGGCACCGGGCGTTTCCACTTCCGTCGCCATCCGGGCACAATGCGGTCCGTAAGCGGTGAAATACTTTTTCATCGCCGCCATGCCGGTCAGAAGCGTCATGTTGTTCTCAAAGGTATTGGGTTCTCCCGGTCCTTTGACGGTATGCGTTACGCGGGGAAGCCAACGATTCGCCAGAAAGCCCGTCGGGTCGGCAATGAGGGCATCGTACTCGTCCTCGCGCATGTGTGCCTCGTCCTCTGGCGGTTCAATATACTGGAACCCGGTCGTCGCAGGAATCTGAACGCCGGGCAAAGCATAATACTTGATTGCTGCCGCTTGAACGACTCCCGACCAGACATAGACCATGTTTGCCGGAGTGGCATCCCAGTCGAAATCTCGGCAGCATTTCAAAAGTGCTTCGAATGCCAGATTGTAATCTTGCGTAACATCCTGGCAGGTCATTCCGGCGTACACGGCAGTAACTTCGGCGGCAAAGGGACGAACCGGCACCCGATCCGGCTTGCCGTTACGCATTGCCGTGCAGTACCGATCCAGACGTTGTTGATAGAGTGTTTTCACGTCGTTGTGGGTAATTGATGCGAATGCCGGTATTCTAGCAGAAGTTCCGGCAAATTACAACCGCCATGTCCCTTCGCACAGAGTTTGACAACGGCTCCGATAGACTGCAGCCAACTTGGAACTGTCCTCTTTATTTTTGGACACGATTTACAGGATGATTTGGATCGAATAGGGTGATGTCTGTCCAACCACCCTCAATCGCCGCGTCTCCTATCAGAACGAGACAAACACTCCGCAACCGCCGGTAACTTGATCTTTCCGTGTTTCGTTCGCAAACGGTGTGGCACCCTTGCACCAGTCATATCGAACTTCCGGTCGGATGCTCACGTTTTCCCAAGGATTCCAATTCAATCCCAAAGTTACCTGATAATAGTCGCCCGGATCGTCAGTGATGTAACCAAAAGTGCCGTTATCCCGGAGCCACTCGATCCGCATGCCCGCTCCCCACTGTTCATTCAACTTGTAGAGGAAATGATTATTGATGCCATACGAACTGTATCGCCCCCCCTCACGTGCATTGTCGTTTCGCAAGTTGTATTGAAATACATGCGTGAATCGTTTCGTCAAAGCCCACTCAAAGCACAACGATTGAACGAAATAGTCGGCAGTATCTTGTTGACCTGCGTTAATCCAATAATGCACGGTCGCCTTGTCAGTCAGTCCGTATGCAAACCCGGTCAACACGGTACTATTGTTATCGGGATTGTTGAAACCGGAATCTGCTCCTGCGGTCCAGCCCGCATTGAGAGTCAAGCGGTCCGTCACGCTGTAAGTTGCCAATACCCCCGTGTGCGTTGCCGGTTCAATCCAATAGCAATAAGAATGGGTGTAAAAAAAGTTGTCCTTTGATGCCGATGCCTCCCAGCCGACTTTCCCGATGAATTTACCGACCATGACACTCAAATTTTTGTATCCGAGTGTTCCATAGACTTGGTACGCAGACATTGCGTATCCGTGCCTGTTGAGTCCCCAGTCTGCGTCGAACGTTCCGTCATAACACTGCATACTAGGACCATCTACTCCATAAACGAAGTCGGCACGCGCTCCCCAGTCGAAGCCGCGTTTGGTGTTCATTTCCCTTTCTCCGTAGAAATATAACTGGTTCATCAGGAAATCGGTACGTCGATTGCTTGCCGTATGCATGGGACCGTTATCGCTGCCGCCGCCGTTATTGTTGACATAGATTCCTGTTTCGATCCAGCCGCCGAACGTAAACGGCGAACCGGTGGCACCGCACGGGGCACACGGGTCGCATGCATTGGGTTCACACGGTGCGACCCAGCAGTTGTTCTGACCAATGACTGTGGATGTTCCCCATAGTAGGATGGCTAGTCCCATGAAAAGATGGACTTTTTTCATAATTACTCCTCTCGTGATTGAAAACGGTGGCAGGTATCGTGCTTATCGAATGAAATAACCGGATAAATCTGAATTACGATTTTATTCCAAAAAATCGGAAAAACCCCAAAAAATCACGTAAATTGCCTAAATTACAATCAGTCTACGTCTATCTTGATTTTTCGGAGGTAATACCATACGATAGGCACAGTCGGGGTATCGGCATTGCTCCATTGGTTTCATTAGGATGATAGTTCCCGTTTCGCTTGGTTCCCGTAGTTACGATATTGACGTTGGGAGCGGTTGTTTGCATAATGTTGGCACATTGCTTGCCGCTTTTCAGCCGATTTCGTCTGCTGTGGTTTTGACCGACGCAAATGTTCAGCATTTCGGCTATGCGGAACAGGTTGCCGCTTCGATTGCCGATGCCGGGATTCCCGCCCACATTCTTTCCGTTGCCGCTGGTGAGCAAAGCAAAACGATTGAAACTGCCAACACACTTTGGGAAACGCTTCTTGAAGACGGCGTTGACCGGAAAGCCGTCCTTGTTGCCGTTGGCGGCGGAGTGATCGGCGATCTCGGCGGATTCGTTGCCGCAACGTATGCCAGAGGAATCCGGTTTTTTCAGGTTCCGACGACACTTCTCGCCCAAGTCGATAGCAGTGTTGGCGGCAAAGTAGGAATCGACCTAACGACTGCCAAAAATATGGTCGGTGCATTTCACCAACCGCTCGGCGTGTTGATCGACATCGAAACGCTTCAGACGTTGCCGGAAGAACAATACTTGAGCGGACTCGGCGAAGTGGTGAAATATGGTGTTTCACTGGATGCTTCGCTCTTTGAGTACATCGAAGTCTCTATCGAGCCGATTCAACGTAGGGACGGTGCCGTTCTGCAAAAAATCGTTGCCGAATGTTGCCGAATCAAAGCCCGAATCGTTGCCGAGGATGAATATGAAACGACGGGACAACGCATTTTGCTGAACTACGGACATACGTTTGCCCATGCTTTTGAAATAGCGAGCAATTACACGATTCTACATGGTTTGGCAGTGTCGATGGGGGCAATCTGTGCGGCTCGGCTTGCATTGCATCTCGGTTTGGTGGACGAAGCATTGTTACAGCGGCAACTTGATCTTCATCAGGCGTTGAATTTGCCGGTGGAATATCCATCGGAGTTCGAGCCGCAGCGTGTCGTTGACCTGATGCGAAACGACAAGAAATCGGAGTTCGGCAAACTTCGTTTTGTATTGCCGACGGACTTGGGGCGGTGTCGGGTTGTGGAAGGCATTGAACCGCAACTCGTTTTTTAGAGTTTGGACGTTTTGCAGCACATTTCTTACGTGAAAGCAACGCCCAATGGCAATGCCGGACACTCCTCCTTCTAACAACCCTACGCCAACGAGAGCAGCATCAAATTTTGGCGGAATGAAGGCAGCGATGAGTTCGACTTCTGTAATACCGTCATTTTGCCACGCAAAGTACCGCGCTATCTGGATCGGGGTATCACCGTCTCTGTATTTCGCATGAACATCTGCCCCTTTGGAAACAAGGTATTTGATGGCATTAACGTCTCCCATTCTCGCTGCAATAGGGCGCGGCAGTTTTTTTCTTCTAACAATCGTCATGAAAATACCTGACACTTCCCGCTACCCCGTATGGTACACTCTCCATCGAAAATTGAAATTCGGAAACGAAGTGGCATGGACTAGGGACAGCCCCTTGTGAAGTGCTAGTCCACCACCTATGATTTTGCCCCAGTCGCTCTGACATCCCTTAATTTTCGGGATGAGTCTTGTTGTACCCTTGATTTA
>Ga0123353_10014659_pt1 | contig 11317 bp, 8 predicted proteins | sample TergutLab28metaG_3_FD_92763 | JGI IMG/M metagenome (GOLD analysis project Ga0123353, IMG submission 92763) | Labiotermes labralis P3 segment gut microbial communities from Petit-Saut dam, French Guiana - Lab288 P3 | ecosystem: Host-associated > Arthropoda: Insects > Digestive system > Gut ... | reverse complement strand
CTTCAGGAGCTAGCGAGTACTTGTTGTGTTGTGTAGGCTGACTTGAGGCGTGCTGGTGTTATGTAGCGGGATTGTCTGTTGGTGATGTGGTATCCAAGTGTAGTGGTTCACCCTGCACTCGGATACCACATCACCAACAGACAATCCCGCTACATAACACCAGCATGCCTCAAGTCAGCCTACACAACACGACAAGTACTTGCTAACTCCTGAAGATGGACGTATTAACGTTTGAAACATGTTGAGCAATATATAATAAAGCAAGTGTCATCTAGTTGGTCAACCTTTATTCAAATATCAAGATGATGCACGGTCCAATACGCATAAGGTATACTTTGTTCTCAGTACTTTCAGTCAGTATTTTTCTTTTGGTGTGAGGGACTGATTTACACACACAGAGCAATAGGTTATAACACAGTTCTCCTTATTTTAGTTCTTTGATAAGCTTGTGTGTCAAGAGATTACTTAGAAATTGTCAAATTTGTTCCATGTAAGGACAAATAGTTCTAACCACATGAAACAAGACGGGTGTTTTCATGTATTTAACATGGAGACACATTCACATACCCATTGTTCCCATGAATAACCAATAAGTATTACATATTCTGAGTGTGTGTCTGTAGCATTAGTTACCCAGCATGCAAAGCACATGCGTCATATTGCCATCTGTGGCCTGTTTGGCTCAACCATGTTTTTGCACATTGTCTCATAAACTTCACAAATTTTGGAAAAAGTAATTGACCATAAAATGTGTTTTTATTATTATTATTTTTTTTTTTACAACTTTTGTTTGAAACATTTCTAACTCTAAGAAGAATTCAGTGAGGTACCATCATAGGTGTTTGTAGATCTTCATTTAAAATGCCCATCATTGTTGTCATATTTGTAATGAAATTTTAATTTTATAGACAGATTTTTTTTAAATACTCAAATATTGAATTTCATGAAAATCTGTTCACATGGAGCTGAGTTGCTCCACATGGATGGACAGACAGACAGACACACATAACAAAGCTAATAATTGATTTTCACAAGTTTGTGAATGTGCCTAAAATGCTTGTTAGTAATTGAAGGCATACTTCATGTGACACAGACTTCCATTACTGTATGTTTTCAGGCTCTTATGGTGGGTATTGACTGAATGATGGTGTTATGTGTAATGACCCTGTGTATGGTTGATTGTACATTGACTCTGAATTTTCAGAGGAATGTGCTGTCTCTGTCCATCCTAAAGATGGAGACATCATGTTCCTTTGAAACAGAATCCATGCTTTGTGTCATAACAAATAAGACTCGTTTAATCCTATTACTATGTTGGTACTCTATTCAAATGAAATTCTGCTCTATTGTGTATTATCCTCCTGACTTGTGTGTGTGTGTGTGTGTTTTTTTTTATTATATGTGGGCAACTTCCTTCCTTTTTCTTCCTTTTATGGTTTTAGAAAGGTGTGCATTTGGGAACACAAGCACTGTGAACTTAGCTGTCTCTGTTTCTTTGTCACTATTCCCATTCCCTTACTTCATGCATTCTGTCTGTGGCACCCTTCATATTCTATTGCCCAGTTCTGGAAGATGACAAAAGAGGGAAGGGTAATGATCACACTTGCTCTTCTGTGCAGCTACTTTACTAACATTTGTTATAACATTGTGATTGGGACTGGGATTGGGACCAAGAAGTCTGTACTGCTTTTTGTATGGCAAATGGTTGAAAATGCAGTAATTTTGGATTATACTCTGTTGTTTGAAGTAACCAGTAGCATATTGTACTTATTTTTACTGGTACAGTTGTGTAGGAGTTGTGATGTTAAATCTGCACACATGAATCTCATTTATGTTCCATGTGGTTTTGTTTTGGTATTGGGATGTTGTTTTATGGAATACTGTACTTCATTTGTTGTGTAAATTTTACAGTTGCTGTAAGAAACAACCAATGTATTTGTGGTGTTCTTTAATGAAGTTATACCTTTGTGCTAGTTAACCAGTTAAACATAAAATCAGTCAATAATTACACATTTATTGCCAGTAAACATTACCTATACAATTTACTGCATGTTTCAGTCCCAGCAAGGGTCATCCTCAGGTAAAACACCACAAAAATGCACATAGTGTATGTGTATCCCTTTACATACATTCTTGTGTTACTTCACCTGAGGATGGATGTTGGACCGGAACAAGTATCATACTTACATAGGGAATAATATTTACTTCCAGTATATGTTTTGTGATTGATTGTGCTTTATGTTTAATTGTGATGTTAATTTAAATTGTCGCAAGTATGAGTGGTGAAATAGCTTTCAGATATTGTATGTTGCATGGACTTGTTTTTTGCATGTGCTGGTAATGAGTCTGTTTTAAGATGAATCTCTTAGATACGTGTTGTACTCAGCTTTTTCTGTACTCCTAGAAATTTAGGTATATCACCCATTTGTTACATTCTCTTTGTATGGCATTTGTTATTTTGCTGTGACACCATGTCGTCTGTCTGAAGCCATGACCCAGGCAGTTAGTTGCCAGACCGTCATTACGGAGGCCTGGATTAAAACCCAGGACAGTGTGTGGGATTTGTGGTGGCCAAAGTGGCTCTAGGATAGGTTTTCCTCCAAGGACTGGATTTCCCCTATCAGTATCATTCGACCATTGCTCCGTGCTTAGTCATTTACCTATCACCAACACTATGTAACCTCAGCAAGTGACAGTGTGATTAGCCTTCAAACAACCTACATTTGCGTATGCAGACACACAAAACAACACCCATAGAAATTCATTTTACTTTTAGGCAGCAAGGAAATTGAGTGCATTTTAAAATATTTTGCATAATTTCTGTTTATTTTCCACAAAATATTGTTTATTTCATAATTTTGTCTTTTCTGTTTAAATAATGTTTTTCTGAAACCATGCACCAAAATTTAAATACCAACCTGGTCATTTAAAGATTAAGTAAGACACTCTTCTACCTACAAAACTGCTTATACTGATGCATGTAAAATGTACTATAACATACCTGTGTGTACAACTGTCTTCCTCAAGATGAACTGTCAGGTTTTAAATCACGTAGAAGATATTAAAAATTAAAATATTAGTTTAGAAAAGGTGCATTTTGTTGGTTTATATTTTATAACAACACACCCTTACAGTTAAGACCTACCTGGTTCATATCTTGCATCACTGAGAGCTGATTACACATGATTACATTAACTGCACATGTCTTTTCATGCAGGTTATTTTTTCAAATGATCGCATTAAGCAGACATATCTTTTCCCCCATAGTTTTATTTCAGTTGAAATCTTAATCATTTACTGTGCACATACTAAGATACACTTCCTGTAAAGTGTAAGGAAGTGTATTTTTGTTCATGACCCGTACTTGTTTCACATAAACAGTTATGAAGTCTACTGTAGAATATTCAGAGTTGACAGCTTTGCACTGACTGACATCAGAGACTCAGCCATGTTATGACAACTAGTAATTATTTGTAAGTCACAGTGTGCAGTTTTTTATGTACTGGCAGGCCTGTATTTCCTGCAATCCTATATCTCAATTGCTAAACACTGACTTTTTTTAGTAGCATAGATGTGGATTCCTTATAGATGTTTGGTGCTTCTATTGGTATTAAATGTAGTTCAGAGTTCTTTTGTCAAGAGTTCATTGACTCTGAGAACTGCAACTGATGTGACTTTAAAAGGGAGAGGGAAAATGTGTTACATCATATTGATTTTCAGTTCCTGGTGTACAGATCTCACCACTTTGCTTGTGTATCCATGCATTCTGATGTGTTTGTGTGTGTTGTGGGTTTGTCTCATAAACTTCTGTCTTCTCTTTCAGAAGGATTTGTTGAGAGTATGCTGAATGTCCACAAAAAAGTTTTCATTTGTAAGACTACATAATGTAAATTTTCACATTTTATTGGCCTTCATTACTCAGTTGATGGTTCTCTGAGTTATTACACTGCATAGGATGAGTTTGTCTAGCGCTTTGGGGGATTACACTTGAAGGTTGCTGGGACTGTGGATTTGGGAAAACTACACAACTTGAGTTCACTGTCTTTCTTTAAGGGTATGGGTTGTGTAAATGGATGTCTTGAGTTGTTCAAAATTCATTCCACTTGTTTATTATTCCTGTCAACTTATTGAAACTGCTTAATTTTTAATTCTCATGAATGTGTGCATTTTTAATTTTTTTTTATTTTACAGACTTTTTTTAAAAATTCAGTTGTTTGCATGGTACCTTCTTTTAATATGGCTGATATGTCTTGTACACAGTAAACATTTACTGCGTTTATTGACATTTTTTCTTCATCACTTTCTTGTTTCGTCCCCTTCACCACCAAATAATAATTTTATGTGTTGCTATCTTGGTCATGAGTTTGGAAATTTAGGTGGGATTTGGCCACAGCCACTGATATCAAGTGTGAGTGTATACAGTTAATGTTCGTGTCTAGATGGTTTATAGCTTTCTTAAGGCATGTTTTTGAAAACACTAGTGCAGTAAATAATCCAATTGTCTGAATTATAAAGTGAATGGTGTATATTAGCTGTCTTGTACCATTACAGACCATTACAGCATTGTACTAGGTACAAATACATTTAAAATCTTGGCTGAAAACTGAAGATTTCTGATATTTTTCTTGTTTTATCTTATTTTATCTAGAAAAATTACAGCTCTACTGCAAGAGAGACTGTGAGTTAGTGTCATTAAAACTCATTCTGTTCATAATTAAATTCCTTAACCTCTGTAGTTGATACAGTGGAGTTAAATGCTTAAAATTCAGTGAACTTGAACAAACGTATTCTTGAAATAATTGCATAAAAACAGTTCCTTCCTGTGAGTTTTAAAGTTTTTATATTAGTTTAACTCAGGCTTATGTTCTTCCTGGATATGACACTTCAGTGGGTAATTGGAACCTTATGTTTCAAGGCAACATAGTGTCTTCATCTGCTAAGAGGACCTACTGAATCCTGAATTTGAGGCCATAATGTTGCCTCAAAACATTGATATCTGATTACCCTTGGATATAACATCGTGTTCCAGAAGAATGGAACTCACAATTTCCTTGTGCTTTAAGAAATAACTAACTAATAATATAAAGTAGAAGTTCGCTTTCATTCAGGTAGATAAAAAAATTCCCCACCTTATACAGAACCAAGAGGTTCAGCATCATGTTCAAAGGAGCTCACATCTGGACATTGTCAGAGTCCGAAACAATTCAGTCCACACTCACGCCCTGTGAATTTTTTTCCTTTTAAAGTTTAAATAATGATTTGCCACTTTAGATAGTCATTTTATTTTTTTATTTTTTGTTTGTTGAAGTCTTCTCTGATTCTGGATTAGCAAATCCCTTAGACCGGTTCATAAATCTGAAATGCTGTTTCAGTGAGATGGGCAGAGTTGTGCATAAATGTCAGTTCAAAATGGAAGTACATTTCTGATGAACATAGGTAGTTCTGAACATGACATTCCTCAAACATGCACCCTCTGCCATTAATTTTTATTCTTGTCAACAAATGGGTTTTGTGGTCATATGAACCCTTCTAAATGTTCATGACTTGAGAGTTCAGATGCAAGATTTGAGATTTCCACAGCATTCCTGGTGAAGATTCAAGTCATGTGGGATATTACACTGTGTTCACTGGTTATTGGTTCGTGAGGTTTCAGAGGATTGTCACAACCCGATATTTAGGATCTGACAGTCTAAGAAGGATACTTCTTCTTGGACTGTTTGACCATGAAGATGGGTGCACTCATGGCTTAACATCCCAGAATACTTAAGTCTTCAAAAGTGTTCTTACTTTTTTGAGAAAGGCTAGAAACATTACTGCAGTTACTTTTCTTTAAGTGGAAAAATTAACATTTGATTTCATTTTCAGGACCTAAACAACTGGAACTGCAATACCAGTTCTCTTCAAGCACTTGCACTTTCTCCTCGATCAGAAACAAGTGATGGTCGGGTAAGTGTACAGTAATCTGTGTTGTATGTTTGTGCTGGGTAAGGCAGCTCTAATATGTATTGTGCAATGATGGTTGAGTGAGTGCACTCATATCTGTATGGTTTGGTGGAGGTCAAATAAGTGCACACATATCTGTCTGCTTTGGTGGTGGTCAAGTAACTTCACAGTAGTCTGTATGGTTTGGTGGTGGACAAGTAAGTGCACAGTAATGTGTATGGTTTGGTGGTGGTCAAGTAAGTGCATATTAGTTCTATGGCTTGGTGGTGGACAAGTAAGTGCACAGTAATGTGTATGGTTTGGTGGTGGTCAAGTAAGTGCATATTAGTTATATGGTTTGGTGGTGGACAAGTAAGTGCACAGTAATGTGTATGGTTTGGTGGTGGTCAAGTATGTGCATAGTAGTATGTATGGTTTGGTGGTGGACAAGTAAGTGAACAGTAATGTGTATGGTTTGGTGGTGAACAGTAATCTGTATGGTTTGGTGGTGGTCTAGTAAGTGCACAGTAATCTGTATGGTTTGGTGGTGGTCAAATAAGTGCACAATAATGTGTGTGGTTTGGTGGTGGACAAGTAAGTGAACAGTAATGTATAGTTTGGTGGTGGTCTAGTAAGTGCACAGTACTGTGTATGGTTTGGAAGTGGACAAGTAAGTGAACAGTAATGTGTATGGTTTGGTGGTGGACAAGTAAATTCACAATAATCTGTATGGTTTGGTGTGGACAAGTAAGTGAACAGTAATCTGTGTGGTTTGGTGATGGACAAGTAAATTCACAGTAATCTGTATGGTTTGGTGGTGGTCTAGTAAGTGCACAGTAATGTGTATGGTTTGGTGGTGGACAAGTAAATTCACAATAATCTGTATGGTTTGGTGATGGACAAGTAAATTCACAGTAATCTGTATGGTTTGGTGGTGGACAAGTACATGAACAGTAACGTGTGTGGTTTGGTGGTGGACAAGCAAGTGAACAGTAAAGGGTATGGTTTGGTGGTGGTCAAGTAAGTGAACAGTAATGTGTATGGTTTGGTGGTGGTTAAGTAAGTGCACTGTAATATGTATGGTTTGGTGATGTTTGGATAGGTCAACACTTAAACCTGTTGTCTGCTGAAGGGTTTTCACACACTAATGTCTTGACTGGTGATGGTTGGGTATGTGCACACTGATGTTTGTTGTCTGCTGATTGGTATGCACCTGATGTCTGTTGTGTGACAGTGTCTGTGTATGTTTTCACTGCTGTCTGTAGTATGGTGGTATTTGGGTATGTTCACATGGATATCTGGTGTCTGATGATGTATGTGTGCACTGATGTCTTGTCTGGTGATGGTTGGTTATGTGCATGCTGATGTCTGTTGTATATGGTGGTGGTTGGGTGGGTATGTGCATATTAATATATTCTGTGATGATTGGATAATTTCCCACCAATCTGTTTTGTTGGTGGTGAGGTATGTGAACATTAACCTCTGTTGTGTGATGATGCTAAGGTAAGTGCACATTAATCTCATTGCTGTGGTGATTAGATGTGGACAGAACTTCAATATCCACCTTTCTTCTTCTGTATATACTGATCTTGTATGTTGTCACAAATTGACAAGGGCTTTAATTTTTTAACTCAACTGTTGAAACTAATGTAACGTCACATACATTAAGTATTGCTGGTTATCTAATGTACATACCTGAGATGCTGTTTATTTGTTTACCTGGGGTTATGGTTTTCAAACAGCTGTTTTTTTATGTGGTTTCGTTCTCACAATTGTGTGTTTTGTATAAATGTGGATATCTTGATATGCACATTCAATGTATCAGAGTTTTGATAGCCTAATAGCCATTAGATAGAAAATTCCCGTCTTCTGTGAAATTTGAAGGTTCATTATCATGTTTACAAAAGCCTACTAGACACTGTTCTGGGTCAGATGAATCCAACCACATTCTCGCATCCAATTTTTATAGCAAACCAGGTATCCCATATACCTGGTTATGCAATCTGATACCTGTCCTTCAGAATTTTTCTTATATGCTACTTGCCCTTCCAATCACATCTTCCTTTATTTGATTTCCCTGAGAATACATCGTGAGGAATGCAAGGTGTGAAGATCCTAGTAGTCTTGACTAATATTTTGGACATTGTACACATTAATAGATATGTTTTTACCATAGTGTGTCAGAGACTGGACTTGTTTCCATCCTTCTGCCTGAAGATGTTGACAGATCCAGTCTCTGAAATGTGGTACAAATAAATCTGAGACAACCATCAATGTCCAGAACATCAGTCAAACCTACAGCAATGTTTCATCATTATCAGAATCCTCTAAAGCTGTTCTGAAGTTCCTTACCATGCAGTTTTCTCAAAACCCCTGTTAATACTTTTCTTGAAGGTCCAAATATATTCTGCACTTGTGATTTCGGTTTAAGACACAATTTTTAACATTTTGTTTGTTAATTTCAGGGCGGGCGAAGTCCCATGATATCACCTCGTTCCTCACCACGACCTCTTCGCCGGGTAACATCTTCAGTTCCACCTGCACCCCCTTTGCCACCCCGACGAGCTTCACCTACTCATGGTAGCCCTACAAGTTCTCCAAGGTATGAAATGTTGCTTAGTATGAAGCAGATTTTTGCTTTGACGCTTTGGTTGGAATAAGAAACATTACAGCTACACTTGCTGCAAATCTTTTGTGGTGGAAAAAGTAATTTGATTTTATTTTGAAGCCAGGTCTTCCATTACATTGCATGCCATTTATGTATCTGTGTGTGTGCACATGTATGTATGTGATGCACAGATGTGGGGAATGGATTTTCCTTCTCTGCAGCAGGGACCAAGGAGGTACACCTCACATTCTTGCTGTACTGTGTGCCATCATAACAGTCCCGTAGTTTTCATTGCATCTTTTAAATTTCTTGGTTGCCTCCTTGACAGTAAACTATCATTGTAGTGAAACAGTTCAAATATTTGGGTACAACTGTATTGAATCAAAATTCTAGTCAGGAGGAAATTAAGTGCAGATTGAAGAAGGGAATGCTTGCTAGCATTCAGAGCAGAATCTTTTTTCCTCCAAATTGCTGTCCAAAAATGTTAAGAATGAGATATGCAGAACTATAATTTGCCTTTTGTTTTGTATGGGTGTGAAACTTGGTTGCTGACACTGAGGGAGGAATGTAGGCCGAGGGTGTTTGAGTATAGGACACTGAGGAGAATATTTGGGCCTAAGAGGGGCGTGGTAACAAGGGAGTGGATAAGACTACATAACAAGGAGCTTAATGATCTGTACTCCTCACCAAATATTATTCAGGTGATCAAATCAAGAAGAATGAAATGGGTGGGGCATGTAGCACACATGGGGGGGAGGAGAGGTGCATGCAGGGTTTTGGTGGGGAAACCTGAGGGAAAGAGACCACTTGGAAGACCCAGGTATAGATGGGAGGATAATATTAAAATGGATCATCAGGAAGTGGGATGGGGGGCATGAACTGGAGTGATCTGGCTCAGAACAGGGACATGTGGCAGACTCTTGTAAATATGGTGAAGAACACTTGGTTTCCATAAAATGGAGGGAATTTCTTGACTAACTGAGAGCCGGGTAGGTTCTCAAGAAAGACTCTGCTCCAGGAAGTAAGTAAGTATGTTGCAGGTTTTTGGGTGGAAACCAGATGGTAATGCTCCATCTCTATGATATCCTGTTGTGTTTAATGACAGTTTATGATAGCTTCATTTATGGCTCTGAAGTGAAGTCCAAACTATCTATTATAGACCTTGCCACTGGTTCCTTCTGTACCAGGCATGCTATGAATTATAGGCATACTTGAAATCTTTAGGACCTGCATGTTATTTGTGGATGAGTCTTGTACTTTGTCTTTGTGGTGATGTTAGCAGCATGAGCCCGTTACTCATATTTCTATGCAGTACTCCAGTCCAGCCACCACTATAGTTACAAGTTGACAAAGCCTGTACACCTTCACCACCACCTGCAGTAACTCAGTGTAGACCTAGCCCATATCATTTCTGGTAGGACGTCTCCACTTCCAGTGTGGCTTATCTGTGTAAGCTTTGACCTTCAAATTATGTCATGTGACATGTTTAGCTCTTGCCTGTTGTTGGCAATTTTTGGAAACTGTTTCTGTGTGGATGCTCTATATCGTGGTAGGTTATCTGTTTGGATTTCATGTATAAAGACCATGTTTTTGCCTCCCAACTGCATGGTAATATAGACAAGGTTAGGACCTGGCCAGTTGGCTGTGATGAACAAGGCCCTTAATTTTTAGTCTGAGAATGGGGACTGATTCCGTCCCTGAAATGTGTTTTAGTAATTTTTTTATTGTATTTTAACATGAGATAATGAACAAGGTATATGAAATAAATAATTCCAAGAGGCACAGGTGGCTTTAGATGTTGATGAGTCTCTTAATCCTCTGAAATACACCAGTTGAACTCCATGAATGGTATTTGAGGCCTGAGAAAACAACTGTGGAAATTGGAAATGTATGTAACATGTAGCAGGCTCAGAATCATATTCTCTAGTGTTAGTAGTATTAATCCTCTGGTTTCTTCTACAAGTGTTAATAGGTGGTTTGAATACTCGGTTATATTTGTATAACTCCTCAGTCTGACAGGTATGAATTTAACATAACCATGTGCTTTTGCTGCTCAAGTATCCTATAAATGTCATACTTATGCTGTAAAAATTGTGGCAGTTTTCATGAAATGAGCATAAGATGGAAACTTGTCTTAAGATTTTCCCTTATTTTCACAAATTTATAAAGTACTGTTTTGAGAATATTGTATGGGTAGTTGCTTCCAACAAAATGCTGTGCATTTATTCTCCTTGTGCTGGGATGATACAGTTTACCACTGGGGGTTTCTTGTTAGTAGTAACTCACTTCACAAGTTCACATATCTATAAATTCATATTGCAAACACCAAAAACAGTGTGAGTTGATATGTGCCATTTTGGAATACATTTGTCACAATTAGTTATGGATATAGCTTGTAAATCAATTCACAATTCGTAGAATGAACAATATGGATAAAGTTGTTTCAGTTGAATAAAGATAGACCAACTTGATATCACTTGCTTTATTATTTCATTATTTAATGCTCAACATGTTTTGAATGTTAGTACATCCATCCTCAGAAGCTTGCGACTTAATTGTTGAGTTATTTCATGGGTTGTATTGCTCTGGTTCGATATGTGTTGGTGTTACGGTGTGGTTCAGCTGGGGTGGTATCCTTATGCAGCCTGCATAAGGATACCACACCACCCCAGCTGAACCACACTGTAACACCAACACATATCGAACCAGAGCAATACAACCCATGAAATAACTCAACAATTAAGTCGCAAGCTTCTGAGGATGGATGTACTAACATTCAAAACATGT
>Ga0123353_10014658_pt1 | contig 11317 bp, 7 predicted proteins | sample TergutLab28metaG_3_FD_92763 | JGI IMG/M metagenome (GOLD analysis project Ga0123353, IMG submission 92763) | Labiotermes labralis P3 segment gut microbial communities from Petit-Saut dam, French Guiana - Lab288 P3 | ecosystem: Host-associated > Arthropoda: Insects > Digestive system > Gut ... | reverse complement strand
TGGAAAACGATGATGAAAGGCAATTCTGAAAAGTCTAAAAAGATTGATGTACGCTATCGAACGCTGACAGTGAATCGCAATAGCAGTAAATCTCAAGAATCGTTGACGCAAATGCGATAATAACAATATGTTGCAACGATCCAATGAGAACAAAACCAAGAACAAACGAGAAAAAACCGAGAACATTTTTTTATTGCGAGTGATTGTAATCACGTTTATGTTTGCGCGTTTTGCACGGCGGGAGTGAACGTATCAGTGAACGGCTTTTTGCTCAAGTCGTAAACCTAAAGAATAAAAAGGGTTAAGAAAAGCCTTTGTCAGACTGGCAGCCAAAAGGTCATCGGTTCGAGCCCGTTATCCTCCATTTGGACTTTACGTCAAATCGATATTGCTTAAATGTATAGCAGCCAAGAGTTTACGACAAAACTCAAGGCCGTTTTTCTTTTGTTATTTATTGTACTTTTATCTTTCCTCCGCCCCCGAAAGCGCAAAAACACGCAAATAAGCGCATATTCGCGCACCCACGACCGAGAACGTACCAGTGAACGGGTTTCTGACAGTAAACAGGAACTCCCTGCCCAACGCTTTTCGCAGGTAAAATCTTGTGGAAATAATTCGCCCGGACGCTAGTGATACTAAAGCCTTATGTTATAATTATACTGTAACTGGGAATATAATACCTGCAATCCCAAACAGTATAAAGATCAATTTTTTTGAAATGACGAAACTAGCAATAATAGGTGCCGGTGGAAAAATGGGCTTGCGAATTTCCACCAACCTGAAAAACGAACCTTTTGGCTTATCGTATGTCGAAATCAGCGAAGTTGGTAAAGAACGGCTTGCCACGTTGAAAATCACTCCGCAAACGGCGGATGAAACAGTTCCTGAAGCGGATGTCGTTATCTTGGCTATTCCGGATGTTGCTATCGAAACAACCGCACCGGGGATCGTACGGATGATGAAACCGGGAGCAATGTTGATGACCCTCGACCCGGCGGCACCTTATGCAGGCAAACTCCCAAAACGCAGTGATATTGCATACTTTGTCACGCATCCGTCGCATCCCTCCGTCTTTAATTGGGAACCTTCGGTTGATGCCCAGAAAGACCGGTTTGGCGGTACCATGGCAAAGCAATCCATCGTGTGTGCCTTGATGCAGGGAGAGGAATCCGATTACGAAACCGGAGAGCAAATCGCCAGGATCATGTTTGCTCCCGTATTTCGTGCCCATCGTGTTACGGTCGAGCAGATGGCCATGCTTGAACCGGGGTTGGTCGAAACACTGGCTTCCACATGCATTTACGTGATCAGCGAAGGATTGAAAGAAATCATCCGTCAGGGAGTGCCTGCCGATGCGGCTCGTGATTTCCTTTTGGGCCATTTGAACATACAAATGGCCGTATTGTTCAACGAGTTACCCGGTGCGGTGTTTTCCGATGCCGCCAATAAAGCCATTGCAAGAGGATTGGCAGAGATTTTTAAGCCTGATTGGAAAAAGGTGTTGGAAATTGATAACATCAAGGAACAAATAGCGGCAATTACAAATTAAACCGTTAAATGACGTAAGATACTTATCTTTCATTGAAACAAATTGAATGAGTAATGCAAAAGATGCATACGGGCGAATTCTGAAAGCAATCATCACTTCCGAACTGAAACCCGGGGAGCTGGTTGGCGAAGTACAGATGGCTGAACGATTTGGATTTGGGCGCACGCCTGTCCGCGAAGCGATCAAACGTTTGGAAAATGAGGGATTCATTGCTTCATCCGAACGCAAAAAGCGGGTGTATATCCTGTTTCCGAAAGACATTGAAGAAATTTTTACACTCAAACAGGCCATTGAAAGCATGATAAGTGCAAAAGCCTCTGTATTGGGGGGACAATCGGACAAAGAAGACATGAGAAAGCTCATTGGAGAAATGGAAGCATTGAAAACAGAATCCGATGACGAACAATTTGCACATAAATGGTTGGATTTGGACGCCCGTTTTCACCGGTTGCTTTTCAAGATGGCGCAAAATTCAAGAGCTGAAAACATCATTGATAACCTGAATCTTCAATTCCAGCGCATCAAGTTGGGCATGATGGTCTTGGAAGGGCGTGTGGAAAAAGCCATCCTCGAACATTCCGAAATTGGCAGAGCGATTGTGGCAGGGGATAGTGAAGCTGCCTCGCGACTGATGTATGACCATCAGGAAAAGGTAAAAAATACGATCATCAGCCTGATGAAAACGTTTTACCACACCACTTAGCCTTAAAGCAACTCATCCATGTCATAAACGGCATAAGGTTTCAAACGGACTTCGGCATACGGATGCACGACATGCAGATTGCCGTTGGTGTGGTTGACAAATACGGAATGTCGCTTGTCTTCCGATTTCCATGACAGGACGGAATATTCTTCGGGACTGGACGATCCGCAACAGTAAAAAAGTTCAGGGATATGATTTGCCATGTAGCTGAACAGCGTAAAATTGGAAAATACTTCATTGAGTTGGCAAATGCATGTCACTGCACCGACTCCGGCATCTATCAGATGATGTAAAGATCCGGCAAACCAGCCTGTCTCGAAATCGGTTCCCATGAATGGATATTCCTGCAAATCGTCATTTGAGGCGATATAATCAATATTGGCGTTAAATCGCCTGAATATCGACAGTGCGGAAATATGGATATCCTTTCCTCCACTGAATGACTGTGCGGTTTTCACCGTATCGGCTTGTCCTTGCAGATTCTCAATGACCGACAGAGGATCGGACGCATGTTCCTGCGGCTGAATGGAATAGCCGATAAAGTCGAGATGGTCGGGATTGGGACGATTACGGTTGATTTGGGCAAAATTGGCGTCGGTTCCGCTCCCGATCGGAACATCGTTGTGGAAGTAACTTCGCAGTATGCCGGACAACTGTTGAAGCGATTCGTCGCAAAGGATATAGTCTTTGCAGGACAGCAAAGTGATGGAATGGAAGTCCGGTTTGTCGTGAAAACCATTGATCCACTCGATAAACTGATGCGCTTCCGCCGCGAAATGATTACCGAAATAAAGTACTGCGTATATCTTCAGATTCAAGGAACGAGCAAGCAAAATCTTGTCCTTAACCGTACTTCTCCATTCCGGAAGGTGAAATCGGAAATCAATGCGCAGAAACGAAAACGGTGTTTTTCCAAAAAGCTTTTGAATGGAAGCAAGGGCGGACATATTGTTGTTGATACAAGCAATACCCATCGAAGGCCACGGGAGTGTTTTGCCGGTTTGTCCGGCATTTTTCCGTTTTCCTGCGGAAGTAGTACCAAACGTTGCATAATCCCGGTTCTTTTCCTCGACGGCGGATGAAATCGATAAACATATTTTTTGATGGAACAATTGGTCCTTTTCGACTTCAACCGGAAAAGGAATATCCAAAGGAGTGGAATAGATTTTATAGGAGGCGTCCGTCCAATTCCGTTGGTCTTCCATCTCAAAAATATCTCCCTCGAAGGATAACGCAGCATGACCGTTCGAAAAATTCCATTCAATAGAACTGATATTTTTAAACGGTTGATGCGGAGATATCAATTCCGGGAAAACAGACAAAGATGATGTTCCATCCGCATAAAAAACCTTGCAAGTCGTTCCTTTCAGGGATGCCGGCAAATGGACACAGAACCCGATGCGGTTCTTCAGGAACGACGAAAAAGCCTTTCCTTTTGCTTCCAGTTCCAAATTTTTTCCGTCAAGCGTTATTGTAATAAACGTCTCGAAATGAACCGCATCACTGCGAAACACAAGTTCGTAGGAATAAACCGTTTTCGAATCTGTTACTATTTTCTCGAAATTATTCAACGTATAAGGAATATTGAGCCAATCCTTATCCCTGACGGCAAAGTAGAACCGTTGAATGATTTCGCTTTCCGAAAAACGCACTTTCCGCAAATCACCATCCATGAATATCATCGAAAATTCATCGTTTGACAATTCACAGGTGGTGCTTGCTTCAACAGGTGATTGCTTTTGCATTGCGTCTACTTGAATCCACCCCGTCTATTTTAAAATATCGCTCATGATCCACAACCAACGGGCTGAAGGATGGACCCACACTTCCTTGTAATTCCAGCAGTTTTGAGCCGGATACAACGGGACGTCCTTGTTACCGTTGGTCATGATTCCCACCGGAAGCGACCCCACAATATCGCCCGATGTGGCCGTATATTGAGCGGAATAATTATATCCCTCGCCGTACATCAGGCTTTCTGAAATGGGGTTGAGTCCCAGATGCCATTGCAGCGCATTGATGACGATGTCCCGCAATTCGTCGTCTTCCAGGATTTCAGCGGCGGCCGACACTCCTTTGGCCTGCGAAAGAATCAAACCGGAATTGCCTCTCATACCGGCCCAAACCGGGAAAAATCGGAAATAATGATTTTCATCCAGTGGAATACCTTCCAGAATTTGATCCCTTTGCCAACCGTCGCGCAATTGATAGGGGCCGGCGGGCAGCATGTTATAAGGAGCACTGAATCGAACGACTGTTTTGATGTAATCGCCATAATGTTTTATCGCGGCGAACCATTCCGTACGTTTGGGCGAATCGGGCATGACTTTGCAGAGTGCCGCCAATGCCACGATGGGAGCCTGGTCGTGTCCCCGATGAAAATAATTTTGGATTTCCCTTTTTTCGGGATTCGTGTAGAAAAAACCGACCAGCGGAATTTCCCGTCCGATGGGTTCTTTGGCTTGCGATTGCAAAATCAAGTCGGCCAACTCAACTCCTTTTTCCAGGTATTTGTTTTCGCCCGTCAATTTGTACATTTCAACGGCACTGAAAGCGGCCTCGGATGTGACTTCAAGATTCCTGTATCTGAAAGCCGCCAAAGCAAATTCCCAGTCTTGTATTGCAGCCGTTCGACAATGCTCGGCAAAAACGGGCGATATGTCTTGAAATTCGCGTGCGGCATTGGCTTCCGCCCTCAATGCCATGAAGTTGCCGTAAGCGTCATTACTGGCACGAGCTGTGACATCGTCAATCGTGCCCAGGATACCGTCGGTCCAGAAGTCCATCGTTGTCCACTGATGACGAAAGCCATCGCCGAACCGCATTTTCAGCAACCATTGTGCGCCCCATTCGGCTTCTTCCATCATTCGATTGTAAAGTCTCGGGTCGGTTTCCTTGACGGCTCGCGCCAATTCGATCATGGAAAAAACGGCTTCGGAGGTATTAATGACTCCTTGCGACAGGTCACCGGCATCGTGCCAGCCGCCGTTGGCCACGATTTGCTTTCCGTCATGCTCGACCATCAAATCGGAATGGCATATTTCGTGAACACCGGCAACCGGATAACCGCAACGCTCGGCGAAAAAGAAATTCAGCGTTTTCCAAATGGTTCGGTCCCAAATTTTGTCGCTTATTGAAAATTCGCGAGTCCAGGCGTCTCCCGCTTTCAGCACATAAACACCTTCTTTGCGAAGTTCGCTGAAATCAAACAGATTGAACGTTCCGATATGCGAGGTGATCCGTTCCGTTTTCTTTGTTAATACAACCCTTCCATTCGCATCAACAAGGGAAAACTCTTTTGCCTCAAGATTGCTGGAAAATGCGATTTTTTTGCCGTTGGTTTCATAACCCGTGTGCGAATAGGCGATTACATGCTCGTCGGTATCCCAGCCTTCGGTTTTGTCAACCCTGACTTTTTCCAAACGCAAATTATCCACATAAAATGAAATCGTGTCGGCGGCGGTCAGTTCGTTGCCCTGCGAACGGTATGTGATGGAAATTCCCTGAATCACATCTCTTCGCATGTGCGGAATTTCCCAAACCAAATGATTCCATTCATTATTCTTCAACAGGAAATAGCATAAGATGTCATGGGCATAAACGGCGTCCTTATCACGGTAAGGATTAAAAATCTTGAGTTGAACGGAAATATGTTGGTGTCCTTCGAATTCAGGATAAACCCATACCGACACCCTGTTCCATTCCGTCCAATCTTCGTCATTGACGACGTGCATGGGGCCTGTCTCGAACCAGGGGCGACCGGAAGTATTTGCCTGACTTCCTTTCGTGGGCGAAACCACTTTGACGGAATAATTTCCTTCCATCTTTTTTTCACTGCTTAATGAAAACCGGCCTTCGTTTTCGCCTATGAAACGAATGTTGTCAAGCGACTCCATACCATTAAGCAGCCGCGATTCAAGCACCTCCTTTTCAGCCCACCGTTTGTCGGCTGTTTCGGCGTAATTGACAGTCAATGGTTTGCGCAAATCATCGGTGGCTTCCAATTCCTTGCCAAACTTTTCATCAAGTTCGTTTGCATGACCATAGTGATAACTCGGCGCACAAACCATCAAACAAAACAACAAAAAACTGACAATGATACTTTTCATGGAACTGATACTTTCTGAATATTTGTAATTTACAACGTTTTCACCAATAATACCCAATCACCTGAATCGGGGGACTCCAATTCCACCATTTGCCTGGATAAAGTCTTATTTATCACCGTATATTCTCCATTACGTGGATTATACCATACAGCTTCAAATTTTTCTCCCCTCAGAATTGATAAATTTATCTTTAATTTTCTATAGGAGGGCAAATAGGATACAGAGAAACTTTTATCTTTTGCAATGGAGGTGGTTACCCAATCATTCACGGCAAACGTTCCGGCACCAGCCGTAATCAATCTGTTATCAAAATCCGGCTCCATTTCGTACCATTTGAGATTTGTAAAAAAAGAATGAAAGTGTCTGAATGATTCAGCACCGGGATAACGCATGATTTCCCGCCAATTTCGGGGAACCGCCCAAAGCGGAGAACCGTATGCGTGTCCGCATCCGCCTGACAGTATACACCACCAGGCCTGCTTGCGCGCTTGCAAGGGACTACCCCAGGAATCATGTTCTCCCTCGTAAGTTGATTCGCCTAATATAAACGGCATGATTCTTTCTTTTTCATACTCGGAACGAGACACTTCATAGACGTCCGGTTGGCTTTTATTCCAGGCTTTATTGAATCCCCGGAAATAGGTGTATACCATTGAATAATCGAACCAAGTTTCATCTTCCCATACATCGGTACTGGAGTGCGTGGAGGCGGCATGATAGGTTTGAAGTTGATTCGGTGCATTTTGTTTAATGGCCAAGGCGAGTTCCCGCAATTCATCTCTGTTGACACCGGGATCATTGTCACCCCCCAGTATCCACACGACATTCTTATGATGTGCGTATCTTTTCCCGATATATTCTCCGAATTGACCAACCTTTTCTTTTCCGTTGATTTGCATCGGCAAATCATCTCCACCCCATGCGTCTTCGCAACAGCTTATCCACATTGGGACGATTGCCATGAGCATATTTTCATTTTCCGCATAAGTCAAAGCCCATTCAACATGATCAAAATATGCCTTATTCAGCGTGGAAAAGTCCGTATCGTCTTTAAAAGGTTTTACACCTTCCCTGTTTTCTTGTCCGGGAAGCATCAACATGACCTGGATTGTATTAAAACTCTGCGATTTACGGGTTTGGATGTTTTCCTTAAACTCCTCTTTGGTTAAAGAGATGAACACCTTCCAACCTGTATCCGCATGATACAAAAAAGGGGTTTCTTGTTGATCTTCAAGATAACGGCGGTTTTCACTGACCTTTAACGGGAAAACTGTGGCCATGGTTGGAATACTGGCCGTGAACAAGAAAAGAAATATAACGGAGACAATTTTTTTCATAAATGAACTCTTTCAAATGGAAAGTCATATCGGAAAATTTCCAGCCAATCAGAGATAGGCACCAGGCAATTTGAAAACACCGTCAAAGTCGGATGTTACCGGGTGAACAGCATGTTTTTTGGTATTCTTTTTTTATCCATATCCGGTCCGCTTATCGAAATGGCAAGAAAGCCGTCTTCAGCCTTGTTATAGGAGGAATATTTATTGAAATGCAAAATGGTTATTTTATGATTTCCGGCTTTTAAAAGAACATCGCCTGATTTTTCATAAGGAATCTTGTTTGCTGTTTCACGCAGTCTAAGTTTAATCCTGTTATGATTTACCACCAGTAAATCATCGATATAGAGAAGAGCACCGTCTTTGCAATCCACATAAAAAGTATACTTCCCCTCAGTTGGTATATCCATATATGTAACATATTGATTTCCATAGTCGGCACAGTCAAATTTAGGAGAAGTGAAATCGTCGGAAATCCCGGTTTGATAAGGTTCAAGGGCAGGAATATTCATGGCGTCATTAATAGTTTGGTTATAGAAATTGTAAGATACGCCTGGAATTAACGAGCCTGTTTGAACAGGTTCCAGAAAATCGCTAATATTGATTGTTATCTCTTTGGATTTTCCACTTTTGCCATTCTTATCGTAAGCTACGGCATGGATTGTGTGCGTTCCTTCAGGAGGATTTGTCCATTGAAAAGTATATGGCTGATTTTCCGACAAGGAGGTTTGAACGTTATCGACAAAGAATTCCACACGATCAATATCATGACCACTTACGGTACTAAGGAAGGTTATTTCGTCAAAAGTAAAATAATCTTTATCGTTCGGGCAGGATAAGTTACATAAAGGTAAACCGCCTCCGTAATAAATGTTTGAAGTTTTGGTTCGTTTTATCCCCCCATTCGCGGCAAAGGCTTTTGCATAAATTCGATAATATCCGTCTTCCACCGGTACCCAGCTGTATTGGTAAGGAGCCGTCGTTTTTTCAGAAAGGATTTGCTCTCCTTGTTCCGTTTCTAAAATCAATTGGACTTTTACGGGGGTGCCTGATACAATATTTGCATTGATTTGCACGGATGAACCTCTTGATATTTTTGACAGATTCGAGGGACTTTGCAGTTCTATTCCAATATCCGATTCCATTGTTTCTCCCGCAGGATTCCAGCGATACATGAGTACTTTTCCCATGTAATCTTCTTCAACAAATACGATGTATTCGCCTGTGGAACGTTGAATGGCGTCAATTCCGTATGCAATATCAACCCATCCGGTGTACTCGACGGTTCCCGCTTCATCGCTTGGAACCATGCTGCCAACCATTTTTCCGGTATTCAGGTCGGTAATGAATACTTCTCCGCGACTTTGCCAGCCGACTTCAAAGAAATAGTCTCCGGCTGCCGTTGCAGAAGAAGGATTAGGACCTTTAAGCGGACTGAGTTTCTCCGCAGTACGATTTCCCGACGACCAATGATTGACAACATAAATGCTTCCACCCACGAGATTGCGACAAGCCGTGTCTACCAATACCAATCTGTCTTTATCTTCCTGCCAAACAAGACGTCCTACACGGTCGATATTCTTGATGTCCCATGTTTCAGTATGAGAGCCGTCATAAATAGGGTTTCCCTTATCATCTATTCCTTTTGGGATATATCGTTGAACTGTTGTGCCTTTGGATACCCAAATTCCTCCCTTGCTATCGACCCAGAAAGCAGAAATGCCGCCATTATAACCCATATCGGTTAATGTATACTCATTCGCCTGATAGTCTCCGTCTCCGTTCAAATCCCTCCATATATATTGTTTCCCGTCTCGCGGACAATGAGGCAGCCAAAATACATCGGGTTTGATATCGTACATCCGATGAGAGGCCATGATGGCTGCCGATGGAACAGCTATGTCTGAATCGTCCTCAAAACGGAAAATGAATATCCATTGACAAGTCATGCCATTCATGAATAAAAATCTTTTCCCGTCGATGTACCGGATGATTGCCGTTGTTAGCCCATGCTCATGACCGGCTTTTACGCCTATAAGCCCACGCGGGTCCATAGGATACTTAACGGCATCAACGGTTACGCTTTTAATTGTCCATTCCGAACCTTGCTCGCGGTTATTATAATTGATGGTAAATCGTTCCTGGGGAGTATAGACATCAATTCCATCAGTGGTTTCGTCCGGATTGGCATTGTCCACAAACATAAAATTTTGAACCGTCCAGTCGAGCATCCATCGGCTTTGAGCGTCTTTCTTAAAACATCTGATACTGCTTCCCAATTCAGAGGTGGAAACAAAAAGCCGCCCTGAATTGTCCATGCCGACTCCTGTTAATGTCCAAAACTTATACGGATGGTATTCACCCGGCTTATATCTGCCGGCAGGATATGCGGGAGCATTTTTTGAAGCGGGTATTGCATAAGGCGCGATATAGTCTGCACCAATACCGCCTTCGACTCCGATCTTTTCCACTAAAACGGCTTCGGCACCGGAACCGCTTACGTCATAGATCAAAATCTGTTTTTTTGGTCCGTTGTCGGCAACAAGAAGTTTTCCCGAATATTGATTTCTTCCCATGGCAATGGCTGAAGCATTTCCGCAATCGGTTATTTCTTTTCCGTTTCCGATGATCTTAATACCTATATCTTCATATCCTTGTTCTCGCCCCAAAAGATTAGGTATCCTCCGGGTAATGATGGTAAATCCCGCAGCTGTTTTGCAGTCAATAGCCCTTTTTTCATTCCCAAGTGCAACACCCTCTTTATATTTCCCATGGGTGCGTCCGCCTTCATCCCATATACTGGCTGTATAGCAGACACCATCTTCGTCAACATACATGCAATCAATGTAGTTCTGTATCCATTTGCCGTCTGGAGAATTCGCTCTTCCTCCTTTGCCATAAGTGTTCCCCACCCATGAAGCATGATAAGTCCCGGGTAAAGTTTGCGCCTTAACCGTTTCTGAGACACTTAACACTGTGAAAAATAACAGAAAAAGACACCAAATGTTTTTCATCGTATTACGCATGGCATTGAATACTTGGTTTGTGTGGTTACCTGTATGGTGTGAACGAATATTCTTTTCATCTCTTTATAGTTTGGATCATTAATGATTAAAATTTGATGTCTTCCCAACCTTGACGGTATGTCCTTTTGACAAATTGATTGGCCGCTTCGAAATTGGTAATTCTCATATTCTCGCCGTCCCACTGGTAAGTAATATTTCGTCCCGGAAAAACATCGGCGTCACGATTCGGGGCTTTTTCCCGAATATTATATCCTCGCAAGATCAGATTCCCCATCAGCACGGCTTCGGTCAAAGGTCCGGCGTATCCTTCAAACGGCGATTCCACCTGCGCGTTGTCATAACCGGCAATGCAACTATCGATCCACGACCAGTAATGCCCTTCGTGTTCTCCGGGTATCCTTGGGTACTTTTCGGGAATGTTCACGTCTTGAGCAAAAAGAGGTTTTCCTTTTTGGTCTTTGAGCCACAAACGAGGGTCTGAACCTCCCCAGCCGCATGACATTTTACCTTGTGTACCGACAAATACGGCGGCACCTTCAATATCGTGCGGATTAAGGTCTCCCATGGCATTGGTCAAATTGACGTTCGGGTCCGCT
>Ga0123353_10014656_pt1 | contig 11318 bp, 14 predicted proteins | sample TergutLab28metaG_3_FD_92763 | JGI IMG/M metagenome (GOLD analysis project Ga0123353, IMG submission 92763) | Labiotermes labralis P3 segment gut microbial communities from Petit-Saut dam, French Guiana - Lab288 P3 | ecosystem: Host-associated > Arthropoda: Insects > Digestive system > Gut ... | reverse complement strand
GCTGCCGTCGTACGGTTCGCCGTCGAAAGTCGCGTGGACCTTCACCCTGCCCCGGCCGAACTCCTCGCGCAGGTCGTACGGGAACGGCACGTACGCCCCACCCTTGCCGACCTGCGACGCGCGGATCTGCGCGTCGTAGGAATACACCGTCTCGTTCATGTTGCCTCGCTCCGGTATCGCACCTGTGCTGGGTCTGGTCGCGGCGGCCCGTCGCCGTCGCACGTCATCTGCACCATCTTGGCGCCGGGTGCCAGGAGAAGTCGACGCAGCCGCCAGGCGTGTCGTCCCACCGGCACTGCAGCCTAGGATGGCGGTTGGGGGGCGCCCGCTGAGGAAGGACAAACCATGCGTTTTGAGAACAAGACTGCGATCGTCACCGGAGCTGGGTCGGGGATCGGACGTGCGTGCGTGCTGCGGCTGGCACGCGAAGGGGCGAACGTCATCGCCGCGGACCTGTCGGTGCCCGGAGCTGAGGAGACCGTCGCCCTGGCGCAGGGCGCGGCCGGGTCGGTGCAGGCCTACCAGCTCGACGTGTCTGACCACGGCCAGCAAGAAGCGTGCGTCGCCCACGCGGTGTCCACGTTCGGGGCGTTGCACCTGGCGGCGAACGTCGCCGGCATCCCCGGCCCGGGCAACAAAGCAGCGAACATCGACCCCGAGGTGTGGAAGAAGGTCCTCGACGTCAACCTGTCTGGGGTGCTGTACGGGGTGCGCTACCAGATCCCGGCGATGATCGCCGCTGGCGGCGGGTCGATCGTCAACATGGGGTCGATCGCCTCGGTCGTGGCCATGCCCGACAACGTCGTGTACACCGCGGCCAAGCACGGCCTCATCGGCCTGACCAAGTCCGCGGCGATCAACTACGCCGCCGACGGTGTGCGTGTCAACGCGGTGGGCCCGGGGTACATCAGCACCCCGCTGATCCAGCAGCTGCCCGACGAGGTCGTCCGCGGCGTCGAGGCCCTGCACCCCATGAACCGCCTGGGCACCCCCGAGGAGATCGCCAACCTCGTCGCCTTCTTGCTGTCCGACGAAGCGAGCTTCATCACCGGCGGCTACTACGTCGCCGACGGCGGGTACACCGCCCAGTAACCCCCGCGGCCAGGGTGTTCGCGCGAACACCCTGGCCCTGCCAAGGTCAGCCACAGGTATTGCGGCTCAACCCCTCGCAGGGGCTCATGTGCCTCGAGGACTGGGCTGAGGAGTTCCAGGCATCGGCGGCATGTCGTTGATGCCGGCCAGCCGTGGCCGACACTGCCAGCGACGACCACAGATGATGGGGCATGATGAGCCGCGATGACCGGTCGACGACATGGGTGCAGCCCATCGTCGTCGACGCACGCGGGACGCACACCGCGACGGTGCAGGCGGCGGCGCTCGCCTCGGTGCGCTGCTGGCAGTCGCAGGACGGGCCGTGGCAGAGCTGGCTGGCTGGGCCGTTCACCAAGACGGTCCGCCGGGCCAAACCCAGCCAGGTCGACGCGCTGGCCAAGGAGCCTGGCGCCACGTGCGTGACGACCGACGGCGGACGCGCGGTCGGCTTCCCACCGGTGCAGTACGGCAACATGCCGCGGACGGTCTCGCGGCTCCAGGTCTCGGGCACCAACCTCGCGCGCGACGCGGTGTTCGCCGGAGACCCCGCCTCGCGTGTCATCGTCGCCGTGCGCGCAGACCTCACGACCGGCAAAGCCTGCGCCCAAGCCGCCCACGCCCTGTTCGCCTGGGCGCTGCTCGCCGACCTAGCCCCCGACGACGACCCACTCGCCGCGGTCTCGCTGGTCTCGGCCCAGATGATCGACCGCATCGCCGCTCTCCGGCACGCCGTCGTCATCCGCGACAAGGGCCTGACCGAGGTCGACCCGAACACCCTCACCGCCGTCGCCGTCACCCGGTGACCCGCCGCCCGTCCCGGCGGCGTCAGGCTGTCGTGGCGCTGGTGCTCTGGGCAACCTTGGCCAGGGCTCGAGACACCGAGGACCTGCCAACGCCGAGGGCCTGCGCAATGTGGTCGAAACTGTGTCCGGCGGCTCGCATGGCGACCGCTGCCGCGGTCCGTTCTTGCGTCATCACCGACGGCCGACCACCGACGCGGCCCTGCTCGCGGGCATGGGTCAGCCCGCGCCTGGTGCTCTCGCGAATGTTCGCCACACGCAGCCCAGCCAGGACGGTCATGATGCCGACGATGGCCTCGCCTGTTGGCGTGGATGGGTCGATGTCGCAGGATGGTTCGGCCAGGCTCTTCAGGCGCACCTGACGACGGGCCAGGTCTGTGATGGTCTCGACCGCCAGGGCTTGGTTGCCCGCGACACGGTCCAGCGCCCGGATCACCAAGGTGTCCCCGGGACGCAACCAGTCCAAGCACACGGCCCACTGCGGACGGTCCCCGCGGGCGGCAGACTTGCCGTGATCAACAAAGACCCGGTCGGCACCAGCCGCCCTCAGCTCGGCCTCTTGAGCGCGCGCGTCCTGCTCAGCGCTGGAGACCCGTGCGTACCCGGCGACGGTCATGGCTGTCCTGTGTCCTCAAGCCCGCCGCGCCTCGGGAACGACAGCCTGACCTGCTCGGCCTCGCGCCACACACGGTCGCGTCGAACGGGTGGGGCTGGTGTGACGATGGCGTCGAACATCTCGTGCAGCCGCCCGAAGTCGCGTTGCACCGCCGCGGCGCGGCACGCCTCGTCATTGGTCGACCCGTGCACAGCTCGCCAGTCCAGCTGCCACCCAGCATCGCGCGCGACCCGGCTCCAGAACACCCGCTGGGTGCGGCCGTTGCCCTCGCGGAACTCTCCGCCTTCGACGTTCTTGCGCAGGTCAACCGTGCGCAACTGTCCGGCCCACTCGTGCACGTCCTGGAAAAGCCACTGGTGGATCGCCCGCAGCTCGGCCAGATCACCGGTGGCTTTCGGGGGCCGGTCCACCAGCTGTACCAACCGGGCAAACGAAAGGTCGCCCTCGGCCTCGTCGAGAGCGACCTTTGTCAGCGCACCGACCTTGTTCGCCAACAGCCCGGTGGTCGGGTCCAGGTACGGGTCGACGAAGTCGTCAGGCCAGTCCATAGCGAGCCTGCGCCCGAGCGACCAGCTCGTCGGAGTCGATCCGCCCAGCGACGTACTCGTCAGCATCCGCGCGACCAGCCGCAGACACGTCCAACCCCTCCATCTCAGCGCTGTGGATGGCCTCGGCAACCCGCTGCTCGCGCTCAGCAGCCTGCGCCGGGGTGATCGTCGGAGTGCTCATAGCCCCCATGGCTACCAGAGTGACCGAAAACGGTCGACGAAGGGTTTCGGCCGACTTGGGGGTGGCAGGTCAGCCGACACGTCCCGGCCGAACATGCCGAGCAGGTCCACCGCACCGGTTGCCAGACAGTGCCTGTCTGAGCCCGGGAGCACAACTCGGGGTCCAGGTCTGTGCGGACGAGCTGGGCGGGGTCTCGCGCAGCCAGTATTCGACGGCCAGGCCGGGGACACGGCGGAGCTCGATCCCGTTGTGTGACGAGGGTGAGGCCCAGGCCCAGGGCAGCCAACGTCCGTGACCGGGGAACCTCGGCAGTTCCGATGACCGAAGAACCCCAGGTAGTCTCGGCCGGGTGACGCAGTGGTGGCGCAAGCTCGGGCAGGTCAGGCGACGGTGGTGGGTCCTGGGTGCGGCGGTCGTGGTGGCGGTCGTGGCGGGGCCGATCGTCACGGTGCGCGTCAGCGGGCAGCGCGGCATCGTGACGCTCGACGACGTGGAACCGGCGCCTGTCGCGATCGTGTTCGGCGCTGGGGTCCGCCCCGACGGCACCCCGTCGTCTTACCTGGTGTCCCGGTTGCAGGGTGCTCGCGAGCTGTACGAGGCAGGCAAGGTGTCGGTGATCTTGGTCTCTGGGGACAACGGGCGCACCACCTACGACGAGCCGACCGCGATGGCCGACTGGTTGGTGAACCACGGCGTCCCGCGTGACCGGGTGGTGCTCGACTACGCAGGTTTCAACACCCACGACACATGCGTACGTGCCGTCGAGGTGTTCGCGGTGACCGACGCGGTGCTCGTCACCCAGGGTTTCCACCTTCCCCGCGCCATGTACCTGTGCCGGGGTGCGGGGATGCATGTGCAAGGTCTCGCCGTCGCGCCAGGCCACGACTCGTGGGTGGCTGCCGCACCCAACGGCGTACGCGAGGTGCCCGCGTCCTGGAAGGCCTGGTGGGACCACACCACCGGCCGGTCCCCGACGTTCCCTGGGCCCAAAGAGACGTCCGTCACCCAGATCCTGCGTGAGGTTGACGGCCAATGACGCTGGATGCTTGGGGGTCGCTCAGGTGAAGGCCCTGTGGGTCGCCTCGGCGTTCGACGCGAACGTCGCCGCGGGCGGCCGGGCCTGATCGTGGCGCTGACCACCGGGTCTGCGTGATCAGCCTCGCACAGCCCGGTCATCGGGCCACGGTGCGACGCCCCCGGTGCCGAGCACCGGAGGATTCATGGAGCCAGGCTACCTGGCTTCCAAGACGTCGGGCAGGCTCGGGGGCCAGTTGTTCGAACGTTACGAAAGCAGCTACGATGTGTCCGTGTGAAGGAGGTCATGATGGGCGCTTTGGCCGCTCAGACGTATGTGCCGTCGACCGAGCAAGTAGCGGAGGTACGCAGCTTCTTGGCCGCACACGAGCACAGGCACGGCGAGACGCCCTCGTCTCGGTACTTGCTGGTCGGCGACGGGGAGGGAGACCAGATCGAGCTGCCAGGGACGGTCTACCGGGTCCTGGTCCAGGTGGTCGAGGCGTTGGCAGCGGGCAAAGCGGTGACGGTCACCCCACGAGAGCCCCAGCTGACCACCCAGCAGACCGCTGACCTGCTCGGAGTGTCGCGTCCCACGGTGGTCCGGCTGATCGACTCGGGGGAGCTCGCGGCGGAGCGCAACGGCCACCGCCGGCGCCTGCTCCTCAGCGACGTCCTGGCGTACCAGCAGCGACGACGTGCACGCCAGTACGCGATGCTCGCTGCGACCGCGGTCGACATCGACGACGAGGACGACCCCGCCGAGGTCATCGCACGCCTGCGTGAGGCTCGTGCCGCCGTCGCGGCTGAGCGCAGGGGTTGATCACGACGTGTTCACGGCCCTCCTGGACACCTCCGTCCTGTGGCCCAGCCTCCAACGCGACTTCTTGCTGAGCATGGCAGCCGAAGGACTGTATCGGCCGGTGTGGTCCCAGGCAGTCCTTGACGAGCTCGTGCGCGGCGAGACGAGCAAGCGCGTCCGGCGCGGGGCCAACCCCACGGCGGCACAGGATGCGGCAGCATGGCTGTTCCAACAGATGCAACTTGCCTTCGACGATGCCTGCGTCACCGGGTGGGAACCACTGGAAGGCACATATGGTCTCCCCGACCCAGACGACGAGCACCTTGTCGCGGCAGCAGTCGTCGGTGGCGCCGGTGTCATCGTCAGCGACAACATCAAGGACCTGCCCGTGCAATTGCTCCCTCCCGGGCTCGCAGTGGTCTCCGCCGCACGGTTTGCCGCAGACACGGTTTCCGTGGCACCCGAGGTCGCGCTGCGGGCGGTGAGAGCCATCAGCGAGAGATACAGCACCCCACCACGCAGCGTCGTGGACTTGTTCGACCTTCTCAGGGCTCGGTACAGCATGGACGAGGCTGTCGACCTGCTCACAGACGCTCTCAGATCCCTCACTGACGACTGATCCACCGACCTTGGGACGCGAATGATGGCCCGGAGCTTTCGGTTGGACGGCGATGGCCGACTGGTTGGTGGCCCACGGTGTTCCGCGTGACCGGGTGGCCGGTCAGGTGGTCCATCGACGTTCGACGCGAACGCAGCGGTGGCGGGCGGGGCCCGTTCTTCGCGATGACCACCGGGGCTGCGTGATCAGCCTCGCACAGCCCGGTCATCGGGCCACGGTGCGGCGTCCCTGGTGCCGAGCACCAGAGAACCAGGCGGCGCGTCCTGCACCCCCGCGCCACAGCGGTTCTGGGCCCTGTTGCGCATGACCAGTCCCGCGATCACCGTCGCGAACGTCACCGGGATGAAGATGGCCACTGCGACGACGATGACCACCCCGGCGGCAACAGGCCCCGTGCCCGGCACGAGCAGGTAGAACGACCCGCTGGTGCCCGGGTCGTGGCGGCACACGAACGTGTACTGGCCCGCAGTGTCGGTGCGGAAACGGTACAGCCCGACGTTCGCCTGGACCTGAGTGGTCGAACCCCGGCGGACCCGGGTCTCTTTGACCGCAAGGTCCCACTGGGCGTCGACCGGTCCGCCGACCGTGCACGTGCCGACCCGAGGCGAGCGGGAGGGGATCTCCTCACGGACCTCGTACCACCTGCCAGGCTCCAGCTCGACCGTCAGCTCGTCACCGGTGAAATAGTGCTTGGTCACGGGGTTGAGCAGCGCCACAGCGAGCCCCCCCAGCACGATGACCACAACCAACGCCCCACAGATGCCGCCCAGCCGCAGCAACACCCTGCCGTCGCGCGGCCGTGCAGGGGCATCCTGCGGTGTCCGGTACGGCCCTGGAGAATGGTGCGGACCTGGCAGCGGGTAGGGGTGTCGGGCACTCGTCATGTGTGTGTGATACCCCGGGACCCGCAGGTGTTCCCATCCGGGGGCCTGCCAAGCCTCACCTGCATCATCCTGCCTGGAGGTCCGCCCTGGAACCCGCGTCTTGTCGGCGCGTCGGTCCGGCGATCACCGGACACTGCCTGTGGTGTGGGCGGGCGTCCTCACAAGTGCCGGGTCTCAGCCTGGATCCACCGATTCTTGCCGGCTGCGCGTCCCCTGACGGGCACGCTGGCCGCGTTGTCGCTGCTCAACGGGCCTCCAGCCCGCCTTTCCCCAGCACTCCTCCCCACGTCGGCTGCGCCGCCGCGCGGAGCCTCTTGCGCCGTGGGCCCAGCTCCGCCTTGCCAGCGCACCCGCCAGGTGACGCTCGCTACGGCAACAACCGGTGGATCCAGCCTGGGGCGACGTGTCGCTCTCCGCCCAGGGTCGTTGTTGCTATCAGTAGTATGTATGTACTAAGGTCCGGTCACGGGGGCGAGCCTGCTCCCGGCTGATGGATACATCGATACATCGTCGTAGGATGCACGGAACCGGAGGGAGACCTGGTGGCGCTGCGCGACTCCGCCTGGAAGGAGTGGTACCGGGCGAGACACGACCAGTTGTGTCTCGCGTCTGGCACGGAGTTCGAGGACTACGTCACGGGGTTGTTGAGGCTGTTCCACCCCGACTACGTGAATCCTGATCCTATGGGCTCCCGGGGAGATGGGGGCTGCGACGGCCTGGCGGAACGGGGGACGATCCTCTACGCCTGCTACGGATCTCGGGCTACCACCGACGTGGCGGGTAAGGCCCGTCGCAAGCTCGTCAGCGACTTCGCACGAGGGTTGGAGTGCTGGTCGGGTTTCACGGTCTGGCGTTTCGTGACCAACGCACTGTTCGGGGATGGTCCGACTCAGCAGTTGGTGCAGATGCAGCAAGCGCACGGCCCAGGTTCGGAGCGTCCGATCGATGTCCAGTTGTGGAGGGCTCCTGACGACTTGTGGAACAACGTGGTGACGCGGCTGGACGAGGACCTTCTGGCCGAGCTGATACCAGGCGTACCGCATGCCGAGAGTGCAGAGCTGAAGGATATCGTTCCGTTGATCGAGACGCTCAGGAGCGGATCAGCAGAAAGCGGCGAAGACCTGAGTACGATCAGGGTGGTCCCCGCGACGAAGATGGACTACAACCGCATCTCGGCAGTAAATCTAATCGAGTTCAACGTAGGCCGCTTGTTCTCACGGAGGATCGACGCGTGGTTCGGCAGCCAGACGGACCCTGGTCTGCGAGACTCGGCTGCTCGGAATTTTCGCCAGGTTTACGAGGCGGCCCGCCGGAGCACTGATGTTCCAAGCGAAATCGTGGAGACGATATATGCGAAGTTCGGCTCCGACCCCAGGCTGGACCAGCGCCTGGCCAACGCGATATATGCTGTGACTGCCTACTTCTTCGACTCGTGCGATATCTTCGAAGAGCCGCCAGCGGACGGGAGCGCTTGAGGCATGTTGTTGCCGACGAAGGGGATCAGCGCTGACCGCGCGCTGCTGTCTGTGGGGGCGACGGTCCTGTCGCTGCTGGAGTCGCCGACGACGGTCTCGGGTCTGTGGGAGCGCTACACAAGGCAGCTCGAAGGTGACGATGGCGTCATCACCTTCGACTGGTTCGCCCTGTCGTTGACGATGCTGTTCGTCATCGACGCCGTCTCGTGGGACGACCTGGGACGACTGGAGCGGCACCATGTTTCTGCATGAGATCGGTTCGTCCGACCCGAGGTTCAAGAGACTCAAGTTCCACGACGGAATGAACGTGCTGCTTGCAGCCAAGACGGAAGAATCGACGGCTGGCGAGAGCCGGAACGGTTCGGGCAAGACGAGTTCTGTCCGGATCTTGCGGTACCTGCTGGGTGGTGACCTGGACAAGGCGCTGTCGCGCGACGAACTCAAGGAGCACTCGTTCTGGGCCGACCTGGCGCTTGCCGCGGATCGTGTCACCCGTGTCGAACGAAGCACGGCGAGGCCGAGCAGGATGCGGCTCGGCAGCAGCGAGTTGAGCCGTGACGACTGGCGGTACGAGTTGCGCCGGCAGTTCGGCCTAGGCGACGACGTGTCACGGCCGACTGTGGGCCAGCTGGTGAGCCAGCTGGTCCGGGTCGATTTCCAGGACGCGGTGAGACTTCGCCAGACGGAGCCGATCTACGAGAGCGGGATCCGGGTCGGGTACTTCCTCGGTTTCTCTCCTGAGATCCTTGGAAAGGCTGGTGACATCGCGGTCCAGGAGAAGCACCGCAAGGCTCTGTCCCAGGCCATCAGAGCCGGTGCGGTGCCGGGGATGGCGCTGGCCGAGAACGAGCTACGGGCGAACCTCGTGCACACGAAGGCGCGGTGGGGCCGACTCGCTGACGACCTCAGGCGCTTCCGGGTCGACGACCAGTACGCCGACCACCAGAGGGAGGCGGACCGTCTGTCGAGCGAGATTCGCGACCTCAACGATGAGGCCCTGGCGTTGGAGACGCGGCGACGCGACATCGAGACGGCGATCCTGGAAGAACCGTCCGGTTCTTCCAGGACGACCCCTGAACACGTGCAGACGCTGTACCAAGAGATCGGGCTGGTCCTTCCCGACGCTGTCGCACGACGCTTCGACGAGGTAGCCGCTTTCCATGCCTCGGTGGTTCACAACCGCAGGCTGTTCCTGGAGTCCGAGCTGCGGGACACCGTGAGCCGGTTGGATGACATCGCCGAGCGACGAATCAGCCTCGATGCCGAGCGCGCATCGGTAATGACCCTGCTGCAAGACTCGATGGCTCTGGACACCTTCATGAGCGCCCAACGTGATCTCGCACAGCTCGACGCCCAGGTGAAGGATGTGGAACGTCGGCTGGAGCTGGCGCAGTCGATCACCAGCGACGGTCTGAAGATCAAAGAGATGATGCTCCAGGCCAAGGCAAGCCTCATCACCGAGATCCGCGAGCGGGCGGACTACCGCGACGAGGCTATGGCCCTCTTCACCCAGCTGGGTGAAGAGATCTACAACGACCGTTCCGTCTCGCTCCTGATCGACGCCTCTGACAAGGGAGAGCTCAGAGTCGATCCGAAGATCGACGGCGATGCCTCAACCGGGATCTCGGAGGTCAAGACATTCCTGCTCGACATTGTATGCTTGATCACGGCGATCAAGACAGGGCGATCTCCAGGCCTCCTGGTCCACGACAGCCTCCTGTTCGACTCCATGGACGAACGCCAGCTGGCCTCCTGCCTGAACATTGGTGCACGCCTCGCGGACGAGCACGGATTCCAGTACATCGTCACCCTCAACTCCGACCGTTTAGAAGGCGCCGAGCGCACAGGTTTTGACCCCCGCGACTATGTCATGTCTCCAGTGCTCACCGACGCGGGAGAGGACGGTGGACTCTTCGGTTTCCGCTTCGTCTAGTGTCCTGAGGCGGCTGACCTGCACCGCAGCTGGTGGCGCCGGCTCTGTCGCGTCGAAAATGTCGGAGAGGAGCGGTATCAGGTGGGGTGCGTGGCGAGGCGGAGGAGCGTCGCAGCAGCGCCGCGTCCAAGCCAGGTCCAGATCGCAGGACGGAACCGTGAGATCATCGCCAGACGCACCCATGAGACAGGACCGCCGATGACACGCAACCCGCAGCTGGACGAGGCTGTCGCGGTGTTCCGCGACCTGGGGTGGGCGCAGACCGGCGAGGCCGTTGTCCAAGGTGCTCGACGTGGCGATCACCAACGCTGACCACCTGCGCGAAGCCGGTCGGCGTGGACTCATCCCCGCCGACGCGGCGACCTGGCCAGGTCTGGAGCAGATCGTCGCCCGCAAGGCCAAGGCCCGCACCCTCATGGCGACCCTTGGCCAGAACTGAGGAACCCCCGATGCCCGCACACCACGCACGACCGACGAACACGACCGGCCTGACCTGGGAATCCTTCGAACGCCTTGACACGCCCGAGCCCGAGACAGCGGCCAGGGTTGAGCCAGATCCCCAGAAGGTCGCCGACCTGCTGGGCGAGCTGGTGTGCGACGCGTTTTTCGTCGGGTACACCTTCAGCACCTCGTTCAGCCTGGAGTTCGACCGGTCGGTCTCCGGCCCGCCCGCAGACCCGCGGCTGCCCTCACAGCTGCGGCTGGACCTGCTCGGCGAGTGGTGGATCGACGCGGACGAGGAGTGGAACACCCAGTTCCCTGTGCTTGTCAGCAACGACGTCCCTGGCGAAGCACTCCAAGCCCTCAAGCTCACCAGCCTGCGCTGGTACGCAGAACCGGCCGTCTGCTCCGTCCGCCTGGAAGACCAGGTGCTGGAGCTGAGGTTCACCAACGGCTGGCGGATCAACATCTCCAGCGCCCCAGTCATGGGCTACACCTGGGTCCTCCACGGGGCGGAAAGCCCCCAGACCTGGGCCATCACCTGCGAAGGCGGCGAGTACTTCATCACCGACCTATAACTTCCATGTGAGGGCAGCACTTTGGGATAGGGACCTGTCAGCCGGCTGGGCCGATCAGGAAGGAGAGGAGGTGACCTGGCGCAGCGCATTCCTGGCTGTCCACACGTCGACGACGATGTCACCATCGTTGGTGGTGCGCGTGCGCTCGTGTCCGTGCTCCAAACAGTGCAGCGTGACCATGTTTCCACCGACCAGAACCCACGGGACCCCGACCGAGTCCAGGTCTAGACCGTTCCCGCTTCCGTAGAGTCCCGACCTTTTCGGCAGCGAGTTCCCGACTGAAGGGAACGATGATGGGTTCGACACGCAGGAGCTTCACGGCTGAGTACAAGAAG
>Ga0123353_10014655_pt1 | contig 11318 bp, 5 predicted proteins | sample TergutLab28metaG_3_FD_92763 | JGI IMG/M metagenome (GOLD analysis project Ga0123353, IMG submission 92763) | Labiotermes labralis P3 segment gut microbial communities from Petit-Saut dam, French Guiana - Lab288 P3 | ecosystem: Host-associated > Arthropoda: Insects > Digestive system > Gut ... | reverse complement strand
TATATCAACTATAGTGGTCGTACCGCACCGCTAACCTCTAAAGTTGCATTTTATATATTTATTAAAAAATTATAGGTACTGAATATTTTAAACATGGCGTATACTCTCCGTTTTTTTCTCCTCAAAATGCAGTTTGTTACATAATTCTAACATATTTGGTTCCTGTATTATTCACATTTTATACACAGAGTGTGCTAAAATTAAAAAAATAATTCAGGCGCCAAAAGGTTAATTTCTGTATTTACGCTATGCTACAGACCTGGGCTACTTTTTCGTGGCCCATTCTGTACATGTTTCAAACATCTTATGTTCATCATCAGGAAGACCTTATTGTACACATGCAATGGTATATGGTATGTTTTTCATGTATTTGTGCATGAAAATGTACCATATTTATTATCATAAATGTAGATAGGTCTTTAGGTAAAGTACCCGTTATTCTTGTTATATCTTAATATAACTTGAATTTTCTCGACATATTTTCGAAAAATTCTCAAATACCCATGAAAAACCTCAGTGGGAGTTGAACTGTTCCACGCGAAGGGGCGGAGATGCAGACGGACAGACATGACGACACTAATAATTGCTTTTCACAATTTTGCGAACGCGCTTAGTTACTAATCAGTCAGTACCGTCTAGGAAAAAAGTTGCTGTTTGTTCTTAGACCAATGGAAAAAACACATAAATACACTCTGTGGGCAGAACGTAGAGTTGCTTAATGATAAATCTGGGCTTTAAAAGTTTAACGTAATGACATACATGGAAAAGTATATGGCATATGAAAGCTAAGTGTAATGTAGTGGTGTGTAATGCTGTTAACAATAATGAAGTTTGTCACTCCACGTGAACATAATGCACTCTTATCCACCTGTAAGGTTGTTATGTCTTACCTGAAGTCTCGCATCTAGACAGGAGTTGGCGAACAGAATCTGGTTTCCAATATCTAAGTGATTCTAGGCAAAACTTCTCCCTCTAAAGTTAACCGATCCTTTCTCTTTTGGGAGATGAGGATTCTTGATACGACGCCACTATATAAAATCCCACACAAGTTATGTTCTACGGTTTGCAATCCCCGCGCCAAATCCTCGTCCTCGCCGGAGCTTCGCGATACGAAAGTGTCCACTGACACTCTTACCGGGACAGCTGCACCTGCCACATGTGCGGGTGGGTTACGGGATCGGAACCTGTTAACTGCGGCACGAAACCGTAGGCACATTTAAAATACTTTCATAGAGCAAAATCCTTTCTAGTAAGCTAAGATTCACCAAGCTGGTCAAGAATTTCTTCGCCTTTAATAGAATGTTAGTCCGTGTTTACACCTGCCTGGAGTTTGACCTTATCCTGAAACAGAAAAACTCATTCTACAATGCCACATACTATATATTTAAGACCCCCATTTTAATATTATACTTTTATCCGCGCACTAATCTCTCCAATGGTCTCCTCGCTTCAGCTTTGCACCGAGTTTATGTATGCGTTTTCTCATCTCTTCCATGCGTGCCACAGCCCGCCGGTCTTATCCTTATTTATTTGATCACCTAAATTGTGTTTCGCGAAAAAGAGGTTTGCAGCACTCCAATAATAATAGCACCGTACGTAATAATCTCGTTACGTGTGAGTGATTGAGTGATTGACTGATTCATGCCCCAGTTACCGTGGTTTCCGATTTCAGTATTTGCTATAGAAACTGGTCTGTGCGTGGCATCACACCCTCCGTTACGGCACGGCTTGGTGTGTGCGTCGCATCAGAGAATGGTTTCTGTGCTGTCTTTGTTTCGGTGGAGCAGCGCGTGAACTTCACGGCGTCCTTTCTTGTGATGGCCACGTGGATGATGATGACAATAATAGTATTAATAACATTCTGATATAATAATAATAATAATAGATCTTACTGTAATTGTGTTATCGCCACTTCAGAACTTCGTCAGGGTTTCGCAGGAAATTCTCTTTTTATTACCACTCATAAATTTACTACCCACCTGATGATTTATGGTGCATCTTCTACTGTGGCTTAAATGCCGGTAAATCTTATAACTAGCTGCTCTTCTCCAATTGAAGACAAGAATGATGTTACCCCTGAGCTGTCCTGTACTTTAAGGATGTGGATTGTTAAGATATGAGTGTTTCGATATTGAGGGCTAATAGTAGGCTAACTGGGCACAGATAGTAGGATAAGAGAAAGGAGAAGTAATCGCGGGGTGGAGAAAGTTATTTAAGATCATCTCTTTAGGTTTATATTTTACGTCATTATTAAAGTAATTAAATAATGGAAAATGACGTGGTCTGGAAATGTTGCAGGGACGGGGCGACGATGAATGTGGACGAAAAGCCGGAAGGTTAGAGAGCGTATGGTAGACCTTAACTTGGAAGTAAGATAAACCATATGTGTATGTGTGAACTGGATTCATCTGGCTCTGAGTAGAATCAGTGAAGTTCGATTATGAATATTATAATTAATTTTTTTGGTTACGTAAAGACAGGGATTTTTGGGGGTTGCTGAAATACTATCAGTGTCTCAAGAAAGTCTACTCCATGGAATCTTATTTATAATTTTCGAAAAATGGTACATACCCACCCCCTTGCAGTTTTCAGGCATCCCCTCTCGTCCTTATGTTTGATGAGGTTTTGTGATGGCATCCATGTTTATTCTTTATATAAAAAGAGAACTCTCTCCCTCGAGCCCATAGTTGCTTATCATTGATTGACCTTCTTTTTATGAGTCCGACCATACTATTGTAATTTTAGTTGGCAAATCGTATGAGAATGCACCAAAAGATAAGCACTCGTGTAAGGGAGGCTGATACATTTAGGGTTTTACATAAAAAAATACCTTGAAAGTTTTTTTAATGAGGTGCTGGAGAAGGATGGAGACGATCAGTTGGACCGATCTGTGAAAAATGAAGACGTATTGCCAAAAGTCAATGAGTGAAGCGTTTTATATACTATAAAAATAAGGCAGGTCAACAGAATTGGTCACAGCTTGCATAAAAAATGTTTTCTAAAATACTTTGTTGAAGGAAAGATGGGAACAAGGATTGAGGTGACGAGAAGACGAGAAAGAATACATCAGCAGCTACTGGATGACCTGAAGGAAACAAGAGGATGCTGGAAATTGAGAGAGCAGGTACTGTGTGGAGAAATCTCTTTGGGAAAGGCTATGAACCTGTCGCAATACAGATTATGTGATGATGACATATGAAGAGCTTACCCCTACTTGTCTGCTCTTATTCTTTTTAAGGGGCCAGAAAGTGGCAAAAACGAACAGCACTGGGAAGATCTCTTGATTGGTATTATTTCATCATTGTCGAAGGAAGTTCATAACATGTTTTAGATAGCAGCAACACCTACAAGTGGAAAGTGTTGTTCTATTAAGTTGATCAGTTCAATGCTCATACAGCTGTCTTTTCAGTTATTTTCAGTTTATTGGGATTATGAATTTTTGGCAGTGTTTTGGTGGGTAAAGATTGTTGCAGGAGCCAGTCTTTTATTTCTCAGTAGATTGTATTTCTGTTAATATACCAACGGGCTGTTGGCTAGACGGTTTATAGAACTGGTACTGAATAAGGTCCGGGTACGCCAGGTCTTGTCTGCGCTGTATAGCCCCCACATTACCGACGTCACTGCTGGTGTTTGGATCCCTCCACGTATGAGATTCAGTGTGTCGTTTGTGCGGGGAACGGCAATCGAACCCGGGATGAGATGCAGAAGACCGCGCGGTGTAGAGATAGGAATCAAGTCATCCGGGAGAAAGATAGATTCCATTTCCAACCAGCTCCTTTTTCCTAACCAAAGAAGAAGGTTGGGTGATAGAGAGAATAGTGAAGAACGGAATTGGGGTGGGGGGTGGGGAGGGAATGCAAGTCAATCTTTATCCTCATCTAACAGACCCAAACACTCATGGTACTGCACCTCCCTCAGCAGCAGGGGTGGACAATAAAGTGGAACATTGTCATGGTCGTGTGATTCATCTCAGGAGAGGAAGTCACCTTTCCATTAGAATTGCACATTGGTTCAGGTCGGCGAGGCGTTTCGAGTTATGCAGCCTGTCTAACATGAAGGATAGTTGAAACTGTCGCTGTTCTTTAAACTTTTGACGCCTAATGTCAACTATAGTGATCGTACCGCACCGCTAACCTCTAAAGTTGCATTTTATATATTTATTCAACAAATATAGGTAATGAATATTTTAAACATGGTATATACTTTCCGTTCTTTTCTCTTCAAAATGCAGATTGTTTCATAATTCTAACATATTTGGTTCCTGTATTATTCACATTTTATATACAGGGTGTGTTAAAATTAAAAAAATAATCCCGGATCCAAAAGGTTAATGAAGGCATATGACGGAGTGGGCATAATAGATTTTCACGAATTCTTATTCTGAGCGCTAGATTGCGGGGGGGGGGGGGGTTAAATGCCGATCCCAGTTGCCGCGCAATGGAAGGCGTAGTTCTGCTGCTGTTCGCTCGCCGGAATTGCGGGTTCGAATCCCACAGGCGGGCATGGATGTCTGTCTCTTGTGAATGTCACGTGTTGCCAGGAAGAATTTTGTGCGACGGGCCGATCACTCGTCTAAATGAGTTCTTTCGAATGTTGTGTGTCTGTGTTTGATCTCGAAACCTTAACAATAAGGTGTTGTAAGCCCGTTAGGGCTGTTAGGCCACAAAAATGTATGGGGGTCAGTGGCGAGAAACGCGATACGTATATTTTACACAGGGGGAGGGAGGAAGAGGCCACGGTATCCGTTAAAACGTTGGTCCCAGAAATGGTCTGGACGCTTTGGAGAAGTGGAAAATCGTTAATACTGCCGGGAATCGAATGGCGATTACTTGGTCATACAGTCCATACCGTTGTCAATATACTGATGGAGCTTTCCCGGTTCCTTCTCTTTTATACGTAAGCAAAAGATTTCTGTGAGATCATTGTCTGTCCTTTTGACCTGCATACGTAAAGAACAGCTCAGAGGTTTTCAGTCTTCCCACGCGCTTTATTACCGAAATTTAATGTTTTTTGTGTCATGAATGATGTTGGAATGAACAGATCAAACAAAATCAGATTGGTAGAACATGTAGCGCACTGAAGAAAGTGCTAGAGGCATGTAGAATTTTGGTTATTAAGCCACGTGACGGAACTACACATAAATTGAGGGATTAAACTGGAAAGAACCTTGTAGAAAGCGAAGTGATATTTCAGGTTTTTGTGAGGATCAAGATTATAGTGATATGGGTTATAGCACCATGTATTTTGGCAAGCCTGTACCGTCGTTTATGAACCTACTGTATTTTCTGCTCTGAAGACTGAGGCAGAATATTACTCCAAAACTTTATTTCCTCTGCACCAAACCACATAACGTAATATTTTGAATGAAGACATCACGAAGTGCTTTGATACGTATTGTAATACAAACTTGTACGTCAGCTCAACTGTTTTTATTACACAAGGTAATATGTGATGTCGTCATTCAAATTCGCAGCGAGTCAAGCTAAATACATCTATTTGTATAAGCCTACATATTACCTTGTGTAGTAAAAACACTTGTGCTGACGTACAAATTAGTATTACAATAACGTAGTAATTCAGAAGGACGTAGATATATAGAAACGGATTTTTATGAAAGAGTGGACTTTATGTAAAGTGCGGTAATGAACTTCCGGTTCCTCACAATCAAGGAATAACTTGTCGGTGCACTGTGACTTGGTTATATTCTTTTTCAGATGCGACGATAAAATTATGAAACGTAGGAAACGGATGAATCAGTGACAACAGAACACTGTCGGATTGATACTGACAGTGGAACGCCGAAGGAACTCGGAGAATAATCTGCCCACTTGTCACTTTATGTACCACAAATCCGACATTGAGTTGCCTGGGATTGAACCCAAGCTACCGCGCTGAGACCGGCGACTAACCGCCTGAACCACGGCGCGACTGCTGTTGGTTGTCGATTAAATATCATTACATCGTATTAATATTCCTGAGCGCGCTTCATTCCAAATATCTTTGCATGCAGGGAATAAACCTGTGCACGGTAAGGCCATCTACAGGTGTGATGATACCAGATGATGTATAATACAATTTTGACCTCCTGATGCTGAGCACATAGTGCTCGAAACACGTAGAGGCATTTAATAAAATTATTATAAAAAAGAATTTGTGCTTTGATTATCAACCAACGAATGCACTTACATAAAATTTCACATTAAAACACTTAAAATCGCTACAACATGCTTCGATCCTAAGATCATCCTCAGGGAGCTACGTTGTTCCTTGCTAAAGTCATCCTCGAGGGTAATCTTGGGATCGAAACATGTCGGAGCGAGTTTAGGCGTTTTAATGTGAAATTTTGTGTAAGTGCATTTGTTGGTTGATAATTAAAGTGATTCTACGAAATGCACGGTGCAACAATAAGGATAAGAATTTGTGCTTTAAGTTGGTTAATTACTAAGATTATACTGAGGTGCATGGTCAGCAAAACATAAAAAAGATATCTACAAGTAAGGAGAAATTCTCTGCTTGTCCTGATACCTGTATTGCTTTCATTTCTTTAACTGCAACATTCTTACCTGCAATAAATAAGCTGCCGTTACTGTGAGGTTCGCTGTCTCTCTAGGCCCTATGCCTTGTTGTTTCGCCGATGGGCACTGTAATTTCGGAGAAATCTGCCACTGTTCGGTTCTGGTAACTAGAGCTTGGAAGGTGTGTGAAGAATGTGAACAGGGTGAATTATGTGACTTAGTAACTACTATCAGTGCGAAACATTTATAACTTACATTACAGTTGTGCTGGCTCCTAATGTTCTAGTGGCCGATGTATTTGTGATTGGTGTATTTCACTGACATATCTTTCCGTACAACAAGTGCTAGCCTCCTACCCTGCGCCACCCTTTTACTTCGACTATCTCCACTTCCTCACCTCGCAAGTTGCAGGATACGGTGACTGGCCTGTACCTTTTTATCCAGGTTAACTTTAATCTTCAGTGAGCATTAAGGCGAATCAAGTGCACAAAATAATTTAAAGGTGATTCATCCCTGTTATGCTGTTGATCAAATATACAAATACACAAAATAACGTAAGCTAGAAGGCACTTCTAAAATGCTTGTATTCAACTCCACTTTCATACTTTTTCCGACCAGTTTTTCGGACTGAGTTCCTTGCAGACGCCGGCGTGGCCACTGGAAACACGTTCTAACATGTGGCGTGTAGAGGCTAGCTGAAATGCGATGGCACACACACAGAAACCAGATTTCATCTTTCGGCGAAACGGACGAGTCCATTTAAATCGGCGGGGGGCGTCAGTTCAGTCGACTACTCGCAGCCGAGGTGTGAGCATCAGCGGTAGTAATGCTGGAGGTAGTGTGAAGAGTACTGGCTACCCACTCCATTCGCCAGTTTCCCCTTCACTTCCCCTCCCGTGCGTCACCGTGTGCCATCACATTTCAACTGGAGTCTACAGTGCTGCCTGCTGCATAGTCGCTACCGGTCTAATGAATGGCCATTGCTACAGGCTTGTGTTCACGAAAAAGTCGCAATGTTCTGCTCTTTTGTTCGCACGGAACTGTGTGGTGAGGGGAGAGCCACACAGATGTCACTGCCTGCTTCTGACGTTACAAACAGGATACGAGTACCACATCAATTGCAGTTGCATTTTGTTGCACCCTGTGCTGCATGCATTTGTTTCAATGTACAGTTAAGCTTTAATTATCAGGGTCCGTGTTGTTAGTTCGTTCAATAAATTTATCTATTTTACTGTGAGGCTAGTTACGTTAAGGCAGATAAACATAGCCTGCGTGCTGCGCATGCTCCCATATATCCGTACTTTTGAATGCATAGGAAATCGGCAAGGGCTCATTTTGCACTATTTGGTTGGTTGAAGCGCTGAATCCTTCAAGTTCGAAATTGTGTGCGGAGATTTACTTGTCTTAGGGGCTCACCTTACCAACAGCTGAAACAGCTAGTTCGGTCGGTTGATACAGCTGACCACTTACTTTCATCTGGTAAAGATAAAGTTGTTGCTGTCCATGCCACCAAGTCTTATATGGAATCAGGGAAGTGTGTCTTCCCCGTTGTGTGTGTGAAACTTGGTTGGAAAACTGTAAGTAGTCAAACACAACTGTGTCACATGAGTTGTATTTAATGACTATATAATGGACAACTACATGTTTCGGCCTGTACTGGCCATCTTCAGGTTGTCTTATAGTAAGATCTTAAGTTTCCCTAAGACAACCTGAAGATGACCAGTACAGGCCGAAACATGTAGTTGTCCATTATATAGTCATTAAATACACCTCATGTGACACAGTTGTGTTTGACTACATACAATTTTCCAAGTCTTATATGGAAGTTGAAGTACAACCCCACTCGTTCTCGATCCGGACATTGGGTGGAGGTGAGTGGTAAGCTTCACGTCCCGGCCGCTTTAACCTTGGGAAAGAACACCATACCCGTTGAACAGGAGGCTGTGTGGGCCCTAGAGCCCGTCTGGACTTACTGACAAAGAGGAAATTTCTTGCCTCTACCGGGGTTCGAAGCCCGGTACCTCCAGCCTGTATCCTAGTCAGCTTAACGACTAAGCTACCCGCTAGACGGCTGTTACCTCCATCTGATTCAAAGGTCAAGGTAAGTGGAGCTCCAGCTGCACACCCCAACCTGCACGGGGAAAATTTTGAGTTCTCTTCGTGCTTTACTCGTTTCAAGAAATAAAGTGCGTTCAATGTTTTCCAAATATGTGCTGTGTTATTATGCATAAATCGTGGGTCTTGATGTCAACTTATTGCTGATTATAAGTCACATACCCTACTGTTACAAGAGATGATCTTACTGCAGAGGATTTTTAGACGCGTTCGCAAAATTGTGAAAATCGACTATTAGCTTCGTCATATCTGTCCATCCTTCGGTCTGTCCATATGGAACAACTCCGTTCTTACTGTACGGATTTTCATGAAATTTTATATTTGAGTATTTATCTAATAACAGCTCAAAAAATACAGTTGCGTTAAAATTGGACAAGAATAACAGTAACTTTACGTCTAGACCCCTAGACGTTTTTGATCATGTCTCCTTCAGTTCTTCTTCGAATGAGAAATGTTTCAGACAAAAGCTGCAGAGGAAATCAAAACACATGTTTGGTGTTCAGTAACCTTTTTCCAGAAAATTGTGCCTTTTATGAGATAATGTAGAAAAATATTGTACAGGGGCAGGCCACAGATGACAATATGTCGCCTGCTGGATACCTAAGGCTACAGGCACATTCAAAATATGTAATACTTACTGCTTTTCCACTGAAAAAGTTGATGCCAGAATGCCCCTGAATTTTACGTTATAGGTAAAATTGTTTCCGAAGGCTATTGCTAACACGCGTTCAGTTGCCTGGCTACATAAAGAAATATGCCGATAGTGGGACTCGAACCAACATAGTTTGTTTCCAAGGCTACTGCTAGCACGCGTTCAACTGCCTGGGCTTCATAAAGAAATACGCCGATAAGGGGACTCGAACCAACATATTTTGTTGCCGAAGGCTACTGCTAGCACGCGTTCAACTGAGTGTTCATTGCTTATCTTGTTCCTTATGGGAACGTTTGTATCAATGTTCACCATATCATAAAATGTTGCGGCTAACACTTTTGACTGTCAAGTGCTCTATATGAGTCAGATATTAAGTTTTAAAAATGAAGTCGATCAGATGTCATTTTGCCATCACACCGTAAAAGACACACGATTTCCACCCTTTCGTAAACCCAGAAGTAAGGGAAGGTAAGAGTCGTAATCAGTCTGGGGAAAGAGCACGCCCTGTCTGTTGGATAGGGTGCTGGGTGTGACCCAGTGCCTTCCTGACCGTTGTTAAAAGAGACAGTTCCCTTCCCCTGTGAGAAACCGATTCCTCGGTTGTCCGGCCCTTGGTGTAGTCCCTGTATTGAGTGAACTATCTGCTTTCGGTATTGTACTTAACGTCTTAACTTTTAAAGCCGGCAGGTGACTTTACGTAACATCAGGTTTAACATAAAAAAAATTCCACGTTGTGATCACGTGGAATTTGTGTGCTTTGTATGGCTGTCGGGATAAACAACAAGTTTTCCCTACACAACATTAAAAGACTGGTTTTTATAACCGATGTGGAGAGTGTTTACAGCGCGGTAAGCACTGAGTCCTTATATAACGCAGATAGGTTTCGTCTTTAAAGGATTAATTTTTGTTAACAAGATGATTGTATTCGAGTTGTAACTGATCGATACGAACAATGGAGCCGCCAGCGTGGTGATTACTGTGAATAGTGGTGATGTACCAGGTTCTCCAAACACCACTTTTTAACAACTTTGTGACTTTCTAGAACTGTGTGATCAGTGAGTCCAAGCGCCTTCTCTATGTCAAATTGAGTCTGCCAGTCCTGCTGAAAGACGACAGGATTCCAGTGAAACAGACCGCAAACGCACAGAAGAACGAGATAAATTACATACAGACGTAATGGCAGCTTGGAGGTTGACATTTCCATTGTCCAGGCTCAGGTAGTTGACCGTAAATCTAATGCTACGGCCTCACACTTCATTCGGAGGGATCTTTGACACAGTGAACTGGCCGATGAAGGTGAAGTAATCTGTTTCAAAACGTAACGATAAATGGACGGAAATAGTTTCTTTATGGCGCTGAAACCACTAAATTTTTAATTTGGAGGTAAAAGCACTTATGTCCACACTTGAAAATTTTCGGGGAAAAGTGACTAGACTGCCGACAGAACGGCCGAGGAAAAGAGGTTCAATTCGCAGCAGGGGTTAGAGATTGCTCTTTCTCCAAAGTGTCCAGACGTCTTCGCTCTGGGGCTCTCCACGACGCACACGGCCTAGCTATGAATCTGACGATTCACCTCCATTTAGTGCCGAGGTTAAGAACATGTGGCGCTATACCTTCACACCACCAATCATCTTCTTGGCGTGGATTTTAGTTATACATTTGGACATTTCGTTTAATCTGGAATTTTTCGCCTTTCTAAAGTAGTTGTAATGATTCATATCTTCTGGGATGTTATGCCGTGTAGACTTGTAAATAGTTCCCGACCTTTCGAGGGGTCGTAATGCCCTTTTCTTCGAGGTCAATTAGTCGAACAACTTCTGGCAGGCTAATTGCGAAGTCCAAAGGAATTGTGGCATTTTTAGTTGACATGTCTGTGACACATCTGAATTTTGGGAACAGTGCAGGAGGAGTGGTTATACGGTGGGACAATGTAGGCGTGCATTAGCTATACGGTGGGACAATGTAGGCGTGCATTAGCTATACGGTGGGACAATGTAGGCGTGCATTAGCTATACGGTGGGACAATGTAGGCGTGC
>Ga0123353_10014653_pt1 | contig 11318 bp, 10 predicted proteins | sample TergutLab28metaG_3_FD_92763 | JGI IMG/M metagenome (GOLD analysis project Ga0123353, IMG submission 92763) | Labiotermes labralis P3 segment gut microbial communities from Petit-Saut dam, French Guiana - Lab288 P3 | ecosystem: Host-associated > Arthropoda: Insects > Digestive system > Gut ... | reverse complement strand
GTTGCATTTAGTGAGTGCGTGGGCGAATAAGAACCGGCTTGTGTTAGGCCAAAAAGCTGTGCATGAAAAGTCTAACGAGATAACGGCTATACCGGAATTATTGGATATATTAGAGCTTATCTGATACTATTTCCTTTTCAAAATGACACTCTTGCGGCGTCTTTTTGATTTAAAAACTGTCACCGGCGGCTGTATAATCCCGCCGCCGTTAAAGATTAAAATTTCATTGGAAAGGAAAATTTTCGGATAAGCGCCGCGCGCCGTTAGCCGAACCTGCCCGTGATGTAATCGTTCGTCCGTTTATCCTTGGGATTGGAGAAAATTTCGTTGGCGGGGCCTTCTTCGATAAGCCTGCCTTTTAAAATAAAGGCGACGCGGTCGGAAACGCGCACCGCCTGCTGGGTGTTGTGCGGGGCTAAAATAACGGTGAGAGAGGTTTTTAGCTGGGTTAAGGATTCCTCGATTTTGGCGGTCGAGATAGGGTCGAGGCCGGAGCAGGGCCTGTCCAATAAAATGACCTCGGGGTCGAGCGCAAGGACGCGCGCGATGCACAATCGCTGCTGCTGCCCGCCCGACAGGCTCGCCGCCGGCGCTTTCAGCCTGTCCTTGGTTTCTTCCCAAAGCGCCGCCGTTTTCAAGGCGCGTTCCACCGCGCCGGCGACGTCGGCCTTGCTTTTTTTGCGCATAAGGCGCGACCCGTAGGCAACGTTGTCGAATATCGACATCGGCAGCGGCGTAGGGATATCGAAAACCATGCCGACTTTACGGCGCAGCTCGGTCACGCCGATGCCGGACCCGAAGATATTTTCGCCGTTAAGCAATATTTCGCCCTCTGTACGTGCTTCGGGTTTCAGGTCGCACAGGCGGTTGAGCGAGCGCAGCAGGGTCGTAATCCCGCTGTTGGCGGGCCCGATAACCGACAGTATTTCGTTCGCCGCGATTTCCAAGTTAAGGTCGCAAAGAGCTTGCTTTTCGCCGTAAAAGAAATTAAAATTTTTGATTATAATTTTTTTCATTCTTCACCTTTTCCCTTTCGCCTGCGCCCGCTTTCCTTCCTTCGCCACAAACCGGTTGACCAAAGCGTTGGCGCCGATGTTGACTATGAAGATAAGAATAATTAAAAGCGCGGCGGTACCGTAGGCGTTTTCGGGCGAGATTCCCTCTAACGCCAATATGTAAAAGTGGCTCGCCATCGTCCGCATACGCAGCGCGGAGCCCGCCGTAAAAATAACCGCCGCGGTTTCGGCGACGCAGCGCCCGACGCTTAAAATTACGCCGTTAACGATGCCGCGCAACGCGGAAGGGAACACCGCTTTTCTTATTGTCTGCCATTTCGTCGCGCCTAAGGAAAAGCTCGTTTCGCGGTAAGCGGCGGGAACGGTTTTAATCGCTTCCTCGGAGGTGCGGATGATCGTCGGCAATATCATTATCGCCAGCGTCAAACCACCCGAAATTACCGAAAGGCCGAAAGCGGTTACGAACACGATAAAGCCGAAAAGCCCGTATACGATGGACGGTATGCCCGCCAAGGATTCGACGCTGAAACGGATTATCCGTGTGATTATATTTTCTTTTGTGTATTCGGCGAGGTAAAAAGCCGCGCCTATCCCGAAAGGCAGCGCGATCAAAAGAGCGACGGCGGTTATTAAAAACGTACTGCCGATTATAGACGCGATACCGCCCTCGCTGCCGTCCCCTTTGGGGTTCTGCGTAAGAAATTTCCAATTTAAAACCGGCAAACCTTTAATCAATAAGTATATGATAACAGCCGCAAGCACCGTCAAGACCAAAACCGCCGCCGCCCAAATTACGAATTTCGCGAATATTTGCCAAAAGCGGGGGGAGATTAAGGGTGGCCGGCGACCGGCGGCCGGCGGCCGGTCGGGAGTTGACAGTTGACAGTCGACAGTTGACATCTGCCGTTCGGCTGCCCCGTCGCCTTGCGGCGCCTCACTTTGTTCGGCTCGCACTGACGGCGGGCGGGCGCAAGCTCCCGCCTCTACTTCATCCTCAATTCCTAATTCATTTACCTCCGCTCCCCGCTCTCTGCTCTTTGCTCTCTTTTTTTCCCCCTTCAATTTGTCCCTCGTTATATACTGCGCGAGGCTGTTGATTACCATGATTAAGGCGAACAAAACGAGGCCGGTTGCGAACAGCGCGCCCTGATGCGCGCCCTCGGCGTAACTCATTTCCATACCGATATTGGTTGTCAGCGTTCTGACGGGATCCAATATCGACGAGGGAAGCGCGGTCGCGTTGCCCAAAACCATGATTACCGCCATCGTTTCGCCAACGGCGCGACCGATACCCAAAATGACGGAAGCGATGATGCCCGATTTTGCCGCCGGTATCTGTACGCGCCAGATCGACTGCCAATGCGTCATCCCGAGCGCAAGCGCGCCCTCTTTGTACGTTTTAGGCAGGGAAAGCAGCGCGACCTCGGAAATGCTTATCACCGTAGGCAGAATCATTATCGCCAATATTACCGAACCCGCGAGAATACTTAATCCGGGGCCTCCGAGAAAATTCTGTATAAACGGCACGACGAAGATCATGCCAACAAAGCCGTATACTACCGAAGGGATACCCGCCAAAAGCTGGATCGCCGGCCTGAAAACATTGCGGAACCGTACGGGAGCGAACTCGGATAAAAAAACGCTGCAACAAACGCCAATCGGAACGCCGATAAGTATCGCGCCGAACGTGACCGACAGCGACCCAATGATCATCGGGAAAATGCCGAACTTTTCCGTCCCGGGCTCCTGTCCCGGTATCGGGACGGGTTCCCATTTGGTGCCGAACAGAAATTTAAAAAATCCGTATTTCGTAATAAACGGCACGCTTTCGATAATAATAAATACCGTTATTAAAAGCAGCGCGGACAAAGCGAAAAGCGCGAGCGCGAAAAATATCCGCCCGGATAATTTTTCTTTAAATTTTTTCGCGTCAAATTTTATCATTATTTATTTGATATAATCAGCCCTTTTGCGTCCAATATCGCCTGCCCGTCATCGGACATGACGAAATCGATAAACTCTTTAGCGAGCCCCGTAGGTTCGTGCGTGAATACGAATAAAAACGGGCGCGACAGGCGGTAGCTTCCGTTTTTAACGTTTTCCGCCGTTGCTTCTACGTTATCCAAACTCAACGCCTGTACGTCTTTTTCGCCTTTTTTGGATTTGACCAACCCCAAAGAGATAAACCCTATTGAGTTAGGATTGCCCGAAACATAATTCCGAATCGCCCCGTTTGAACTGAAAACGATAGCCCCGGCGGTTATCCTGCTTGTCCCCATGACGTTATCCTGAAACGCGCTGCGCGTTCCCGAGCCGTCCTCGCGCGTGACTATATGGATATCGGCGTTACGGCTTTTGATGTTTTGGTTCCAGCCGTCCTTTATCTGTTCCCAGCTTTTTGTTTCACCCGTATAAATTTTACGGATTTCGTCTACGGAAAGATTGCTTACGGGATTTTTCGGGTGTACAATCACGGCGAGCCCGTCCAAAGCAATCTCAACCTTCTTCAAAGCCTTCTCTTTATCGCTGTCCGGCTTTAATGCGCGCGACGACATTCCGATTTGGGCGGTGCCTTTTATCGCCATATCGATGCCTGTCGAAGTACCGCCGCCCGAAACGTCTATCTTTGTCCTGGGATGCAGCCGCTCGAATTCTTCTGCCAACAGCTCGGCATAGGGCTGTACCGACGTCGAGCCCGCGACGACGATTTTAGTTTTCACCGCGCAGCCGTTAAAAAGCGCGGCGGGGAAAAGGAGGGCAAAAAGCAGCGCGAGCAGTTTGATTAAGGTTTTTTGTTGTTTCTTTACCATCGTTTATCCGAACCTTCCCGTTATATAGTCGCTCGTCCTTTTGTCCTTCGGGCTTGAAAACATCTCGTTGGTCGGGGAGTATTCGACTAAGGCCCCCGCCTTGTTTTCGTCAATCATCATAAATGCCGACATATCGGAAACCCGCAAGGCTTGTTCCATGTTGTGGGTGACGATTACGATGGTGTACTGCCGCGACAGTTCGAGCATCAGTTCTTCTATTTTGGCGGTCGATTCGGGGTCGAGCGCGCTGCACGATTCGTCCATCAATATTACTTCGGGTTCGACGGCTAAGGCGCGGGCGATGCACAAACGCTGTTGACGCTCGGGCGTAAGCGTCTGCGCCCCCTTTTTCAAGTCGTCCTTTATGTCGTCCCACAGCGCGACGCGGGTTAAACATTGCCGTACTATGTCCGCCAAAACGCCCTTATTTCTTATCCCGTGGCGTTTCGGGGCGATAACGATATTGTCGTAAATACTCATGGGAAAAACGTTGGGTTTCTGAAAGACCATCCCGACCTTTTTCCGTAAGCCCGCGACGTCCGCGCTTTTAGCATAAATCGGTACGTCGTCCAAATACGCCTCGCCCTCTACCCTCGCGACGGGTATCAGGTCGTTCATGCGGTTGAAAAGGCGCAGCAAGGACGATTTCCCGCAGCCCGACGGCCCGATAATCGCCGTGATGGCGTGCTCGGGTATGTCCATCGTGATGTCCTTTAACGCATGGAAGCTTCCGTAGTACAGATTTATTTTTTCGGTTCGTATTTTTACTTTGTTGCCGTTCATTTTATTGGTGATCGGTGATCGGCGGCCGGCGGCCGGTAAGAAGATTTTTATTTCAACAAAATTAGCTTTGTTGCGCTTTATCCCTATTATACTTCTTCGCGTGGCGTGGGTTGACGCCGGTTTCCGCGTAATGCACCCATTCGCAGACGTTGACCGCATGGTCGCCTATGCGCTCGTAATATTTGACTATCATTAACAATAGCAACGCCTGCTGCGCGTTTTTTTCGGCGTTCTCTATGACGAAGGTTTTAAGGGTTTCCTGCGCGGAAAAGAACAGGGCGTCCATCTCGTCGTCCTTTTTCATAACCTCGAGTGCCTTTTGTATGTCGTTTTTAACGTAAGCGTCCACGCAGCCGCGTACCATTTGAGACGCGATTTTGCCCATTTGGGAAATAAATTTCAGTTTCTTTATCTGCTCGTCGTTGTCTTTCATAACAAAAAAGACCGCAGCGATGTCGTCCGCCTGGTCGCCTATCCGCTCAAGCTCCGCGATTATCTTGATTCCGACGAAAACGTCCCGCAGGTCGCGCGCGACGGGCTGCTCGCGCAGGAGGAAAAAATAGCACTTGTTTTCGATAAAGTCGTCCATCTTGTCCACGAGTATTTCGCTTTCGCGCACCTTTGACGCCAACGCCTCGTCGTTGTTTACAAGCGCCGCGGTACAGTCGTCGATCTGTTCCTCTACCAGCGAACACATCTGAATTATCTCGTGCTTAATCTGCTCCAAGCCGTTTTCATACCGTTTGCGTAATTGACCCATGTTTTACCTCCGTTTTTTTCAAATGATAGTAGTATTTCCCTGTTTCCGACATTATTTGTCATTCGTCCCCTGTCACTTGTCATTTGGTTTATACCGGCATAACGTCACGTCGCAGCCGCCCAAAACGTCCAAAATTATTTCCTCGACGATGCGCCAGTCACCGCCGGCGAGCGAGCTCGACATCCTGTACGCCATAGCGATGCTTTTATCTCCGTGACGTTCCTTTACCTTTTCCAAAGCCGCGCGCAGGGCGGTATAATCGGTAAAGCAAAAACCGCTGCCGTAATTATCTTGGCCGAATAAATTACATACGATGAAATCTCTGTTTTCCAAAGAAACGGAAACGTCCAAAATGTTCCCCAAAAGGGCGGTTCGGCTGTATTTCGCCGCCTCGCAAAAGCCTATGTACGCCTCGTTGACGGAGGGATAGCGTTCCTTTACCTGTTTTGCGATCCCGTTGTCCATGACGCCCTTGCAATTGACCTGATGGCAGATCACGTCCGCGCCGCTCTCAAATAAATTGCGCCAAATGATTTTAACCATACGTTAAGTATATCATATCCCCCGCCGTTTTGTAAAACGTATTACATGACGGTAGTTTGTTATTTAATAAATTTAATAAAATTTACAATGGCGGGAATTTTTTACGAGGGCTGTTTTTTTGAAAATTTTTTAACATTTGGCAGATATACTCATTTTGACAGTTTCAAATTGAACTGCAAAAGGAGAAGGAAAAATGCTTCAACTAAAAAACGTTACAAAGGTCTACGGGGGCGCGACGCCCGTTCACGCTTTAAAGGGAATTGATTTGCAATTCAGGCGCGCCGAGTTTGTCGCGGTACTCGGGCCGAGCGGGTGCGGAAAAACGACGCTGCTGAACCTTATCGGCGGGTTGGATAAGTATACGGGCGGCGACCTTTTGGTGGACGGCAAATCGACGATGAATTTCACCGACGGCGAATGGGACGCGTACCGCAACGGCACGGTCGGCTTTGTGTTTCAATCGTATAACCTGATAGCGCACCTGAGCGTTTTGGATAACGTCGCGCTCGCGCTGACGCTTTCGGGCGTTTCGGCAGAGGAGCGGAAACGGCGGGCGACGGCGGTGTTGGCTTCGGTGGGGCTCGCGGAACAAATCCATAAAAAACCAAACCAGCTTTCGGGCGGGCAGATGCAGCGGGTGGCGATAGCGCGTTCGCTCGTGAACGGCCCGAAAATCCTGCTTGCCGACGAGCCGACGGGCGCGCTCGATTCCGAAACGAGCGTACAAATCATGGAAATATTGAAAGAGGTCGCAAAGGACCGCCTTGTCATTATGGTAACGCACAATCAGGAGCTCGCAAACAGGTACAGCGACAGGATAGTGCGTCTGCACGACGGCCTGATAACAGACGACACCGCACCCCTTGAGGCTGCGGCAGACGAAAAAACCGAACCGCTGATAAATAAAAAGACCTCTATGTCGTGGGTGACGGCAACGCGTTTGAGCTTTAAAAACCTGATGACCAAGAAAAAACGGACGGTTCTGACTTCGATCGCGGGAAGTATCGGGATAATAGGCGTCGCGCTCGTACTCGCGCTGTCAAGCGGAATGAAGTCATACGTCAACGGTATGCAGTCCGACGCGCTGTCGGGATTTCCGCTGACGGTTTCTCAAACGGCGACTATTTTTGACAGAGGCGGCTTCGGCGGCAGAGAAAACGAAAACCAAGAGTTTCCGGCGGGCGATACCGTACTCCCCTATGACCGCGCGGCAAATATGCGGGTGCATACAAATATAATCACTCAGAATTATATCGACTATTTGGACGCGACGGAAAAATCGCTGTACAACGCGATTTCTTATTCCTACGGTTTGGAAATGACGGTCATCGCTAAGGCGGATAACGGTTCGTATAAAAAGGTAAGCACGGGCGGCGGTAACAGCATATTCGGTTCGAGCGGTTATTTCAACGAAATGCCCGACAGCGAGGAATTTATAAAAAGCCAATACGACGTCTTGCACGGGGCATACCCGGACGGCGCAAACGACGCTGTTCTGATTGTGGACAGCTACAATCGGCTGGACGTCAGGATTTTGGAGGAATTCGGCATAACGATAGCGGAGGAATACAAATTCCGGGACTTGCTCGGCAGGATGTTTAAGGTAATAAGCAATAACGATTATTACGTCGAAACCGGCGGCGTATTCCAAGCGGGGACCGGCTACGCGGCGATGTATAATAATCCCGACAGCATAACGGTAACCGTAGTCGGCATACTGCGGGTAAAGGAATCGGCCGCCGCCGTCTCGGAATTGCTGTCAAGCGGCATAGGCTATACGACCGCCTTAACGAAGAAGATGCTCGACAGCGCAAAGGCTTCGGACGTGGTAACGGCGCAAGTTACGGCAGGCGAAACCGTCAACGTGCTTACGGGAGCGGCTTTCAGCAACATATCGACCGACACTTATGCAAACGTTATGCGGCAAATCGGAGCGGACGCGATACCCACGGGCGCGCAAATATACCCCGTCAACTTCGAAGCCAAGGAAACGATAAAAAAATATCTCGACGCCTACAACGCGGGACGGCCGACGGAAGAACAGATAATTTATTCGGATCTGGCAGAAAGCATTACGGGCATGATCTCGACAATGATAAATACTATTTCGTTAGTCCTGATAGGATTCACGATCTTAGCGCTTGCTGTTTCTACGATAATGATAGGCATAATAACCTATGTTTCCGTGGTGGAGCGCACAAAGGAAATTGGCATATTGCGGGCGATAGGCGCGAGAAAACGGGACGTCACGCGGATATTCAACGCCGAAACGCTGATTATCGGCTTTATCGCTGGGCTGCTCGGGGTTGTGATAACGTATATTCTTTCAATACCGATTAACCTTATCATCGGCAGCCTCGCGGGCGTTACGGGAATCGCCAGCCTTCCGGTATGGTACGCGGCGGCTTTGGTCGCGGGCAGCATGATTTTGACTCTGATCGGCGGCCTGATACCCGCCCGCGGCGCGGCGAAGAAGGACCCGGTCGCCGCTTTGCGTACCGAATAGCAGAGCTATTCGGTACGCAGCGGTCAGTAATATGTTTTGAGTTCAAAATTATTCAAAATTATAGTTTTGAGAAATATTGACTTTGAAAAACAAAAACGGTATAATATGAATATTCTTTTTCTGACCGCCGACCACTAACCACTGACCACTAAAAACTCGGAGGGTTTAAAATGTTGAAAATACTGATAGCCGAGGACGAGGCACACCTGCGCGCCGCGATGGCGAAAACGTTGAGGAACGACGGCTTCTCCGTCATAGAGTGCGGCGACGGCGAGGACGCGCTCTACGCGTACTACGCGGAACACGTCGACCTTGTCATAACCGACATAATGATGCCGCGAATGGACGGCAACAAGCTCTCAAAGGAGATAAGGCGGTCAAATAAGGATATTCCGATTTTAATGCTGACCGCGCTGGAAACGATTGGCGACAAGGAAAAGGGCTTTAACAGCGGCACCGACGATTACTTAGTAAAGCCGATACACATGAAGGAGCTTTGCATGAGAGTGCGGGCGCTTTTGCGGCGGTACAAAATAAACAGCGAAAATAAAATCGAGCTGCCACACACCCTTCTCGATTTCGCCTCGCAGTCGCTGACGATAAACGGAAAACCGGTCGAGCTGAACAAAAAAGAGTTTCAATTATTGTTTAAGCTTTTGGCAAGCCCGAACGTGATATTGTCCCGCGAACAGCTTTTGAACGAAATCTGGGGGTTCGACAACGAATCCAACGACAGGACGGTTGACACACACATACGGTGGCTTAGAGAAAAAGCGGCAAGCCCGGATTATGAGATATGCACAGTTTGGGGGCTTGGGTATAAGGCGGTCCTAAATGAAGTAAACGGAATAAGTAATAAAGTAAATAAGGAATTAGTATGAATTCAAAGAAAAAACGGCGTTTCCCGAAATTGTCCTTAAAGATAATACTGACGCTTTTTTGCGTGCTGTTCGTAGTTTACGCCGTGATGTCGCTTATATTCACGATAGCCAGGGCGGCGGGCTTTCAGCCGCCCGAGGACAGGGAAACGATTGACGCCTGGGTGCGTTTTATCGTATATATCTTCCCGCCCGTTCTGGGCATCAGCATTATCGGGCTTTTCGCCTACGCATTGAATTATATCGTAGTCGCGAGGATATGCAGGTTGGAGGCGGCGACGGACGAGGTCGCAAAGGGCAACTTCGACATAAACGTGGCGGTCAAGGGCAGGGACGAATTATCCGATCTGACGGCGAGCTTTAACCGCATGAGCGCGGAGCTGAAATCCAACGAGTATCTGAGCAAGGAATTTATCCGGAACGTGTCGCACGAATTTAAAACGCCGATTTCCGCGATACGGGCTTACGGCGAGCTTTTGGACGCGGAAGCGGACGGCGAAAGAATAGACAGGGTGATGCTCAAAGAATACGCGGACATAATTATAAAGGAAAGCGACCGTTTGACGCTTATGAGCAAAAGCATTTTACAGCTGTCCCTGCTTGACAGCACGACGATAATCAAAAAGGACGATGCCTTCAACCCCGCCGAACAGGTGCGCGGCATATTCCGCCTGACGCAGGCGCAGTGGTCTGAAAAGAATCTGACGCTCGATTTGCGCTTAGAGGACATGACGGTAACGAATAACGAGCTGCTCCTTTATCAGGTTTGGCAAAACCTGATAAGCAACGCTATAAAGTTCTCCAAGGAAAACGGCACGATTACGGTAACTTTAAAGCGCGATGAAAACGGCGTTTTCTTTGAAATAACCGACGACGGTATCGGCATTAGGGACGAGGACAAGGAAAAGGTATTCGGCCTCTTTTTCATGGCGGACAAGTCGCGCAACACCGAAGGCAGCGGCCTCGGTTTGGCGATAATCAAAAAAATCCTTTCAAAGCTCGGCGGCGAAATCACCTTTGACAGCGCGGAGGGCAAGGGTTCGGCTTTCAGGGTCAGATTAGATTAACGCCCGTTAACGTTTTATGGCTTTTTTAAAACCCCGAAAAACCGCTTGACAAAAAAATAATAACATGGTAAACTACTAACATAGTTAGCGTTTCTGTCAAGGAGATTCATAAAATGGATTACAGGAAACTCGCGATAGAGCATATAGGAAATATGCAGCTACCCGGCAAGGAGCGGCTGCACAGAGTCTTCGGCGGCGCGCACAGCGAAATAATTGTTTTAATATTCATCGAGCAAAAAGAGAAGGTTGTGCCGAAGGATATAAGCGAAGCGATGGGCGTAAGTTCCGCGAGGATCGCCATAGTATTAAACGACTTTGCGGACAAAGGGCTTATCACCCGCGAAATAGACGACGACGACAGGCGGCGGATAATCGTTAAGCTGACGCCCGAAGGAAAGAAATTCGCAACGGAGCAAAAGCAAATTTTTGCCGACAAAATGACGGAGTTTCTCTCGCTCCTCGGCGAGCATGACGCAAAAGAATATGTGCGCATAATGAGCAGAGTCAAGGAAATAAGGCAAAGGCTTCATTAGACTTGTCACCTAACTCCCGCGTTGGCTAACGGTGTCTTTTTGGTTTAAAAACGCCAATGGTAAAAAGCGTGCTTTTTACCTAAAATGCTCGTTCATAGCGATGCTATGAATTCCGCTTTTTGGCGGTTTTAACCTTAAAAATACACGCGTTATCCTAATCGCGTTAGGTTAGGTGACAAGTCTATTCATAAATAATCACAATGCGGTCGGAAACGGCCGCAAAAAAATACTCTTATTTCTAACTACAATAACAAATAACTATATTAGCAAAGAAAATAAAAAATACAACCGAATTATTGTGACATTTTATAAAGGAATCAGTATATGGAGGTATTGTATGAAAATCAGAGTTATTTGCCATTCCCGTTTGGGAAACACCGAAAAGGTGGCAAAGGCAATAGCAGAAAGAATGAACGTTACGG
>Ga0123353_10014652_pt1 | contig 11318 bp, 14 predicted proteins | sample TergutLab28metaG_3_FD_92763 | JGI IMG/M metagenome (GOLD analysis project Ga0123353, IMG submission 92763) | Labiotermes labralis P3 segment gut microbial communities from Petit-Saut dam, French Guiana - Lab288 P3 | ecosystem: Host-associated > Arthropoda: Insects > Digestive system > Gut ... | reverse complement strand
TCCTGTGGTTAATAGTCGCGCCCCGTGCGGGCGCGTGGATTGAAATATGTCTGTTTATGAAACGATGACATTAGTTATTGCAGTCGCGCCCCGTGCGGGCGCGTGGATTGAAATTGGTTTGCGAATCAATATTTTTTGATGACCAGACAGGGCGATTATACGGCTGAAACCGTAGAAGTGGTATTTAACCGCGATATTGTAATCCACGAATCAACGGTCATATCAGACATAAAAAACAGCGAGGGGCTAATCAGTAAGCGGACACTGGTATCAAACCACCCGTATGTAACCGACGTTAACAAAGAACTGGCGCAAATGGAGAGTGAGGCCGCCGCCGACCAGGATAAATTTATGAAAGGCATGGATGATATGGGGCCGATAGTCAATACAGGCGATGCCGGGGGCGCGGATGCCGAGTAGCGATTATTGGTCGCGCCGGTTTGAGGACATACAGGATCGCCTTATGGAAAGCGGCGACGGTTTTTATAAAAAGGCGCGGCGGCGCTGCTTACAGGCGGCGGCGGACATTGAAAAGGAAATAAACGCATTTTATGGCCGTTTCGCCCACGAAAACGGCATAACTTATGAGGCGGCAACACGGATATTAAACGGTTCGGAGCGAATGCAGTTCAAAATGACGCTCGATGAGTACATTAAAAAAGCGCGGACTCTGAATTTTTCTGACCGCTGGGCGAAGGAACTCGAAAACGCGTCCACGGTATACCGAATCAGCCGCCTGAAAGCGTTACACATAAATAACACGCAGATAGCAGAGGAATTTTATACGTTTTATAATGCCGGATTTGAGCAGCAAATGATAGATACATACCTTGAGGGCTATTACAGATCGGTATTTGAAATGCAGTCAGGGCTTGGCGTTGGGCGTTCATTTGACATTGTAGACCCGCAACGCATACGGATACTGGTCAATAGGCCATGGGCGGCGGACGGCTACACGTACAGTGATCGGATATGGGGATCCAAGCGTGCGATTGTTGACTATATGGACAAACGGATAGCGCGGGCGTTAATGACCGGCGAAGACAAGCGCCGGTTAATCCGCGAAATGGCTGATCAGTTTTCGGCAAATTTCAAAACGCCGGAAGCGGCCAAAAGCGCGGCCGGCCGCCTGATATGTACAGAGGCGGCATATGTCAGCGCTTTGTCGGCGCAGGAGGCATACAAAAGCCAAGGCGTTGAAAAATTTAGGTACATTGCAACTCTGGATGAATTGACATGCGAGGTATGCGGGCCATTGGACGGCAAAATATTTATTTTTAAGGATTATCAGCCGGGAGTTAACGCCGAGCCAATGCACCCGCGCTGCCGATGCCATACAACGCCGGAAATATCAGAAGAATTTGCGGACGCATGGGCTGAGGCGCTCGGGGATACAGGCACACGGACAGCGCGGGACGAAAAATACCAGACATATAAAGTGCCAAAAGATACCACATGGACACAATGGAAAGAAAGATACGCGTCGGGCGGCCTATGGGGCGCTGCGGCGAATTCATGATTATACAGTCCAGGCGCAGGACGCGAAAAGGGCGCACGGCGGCGGACGCGAACCGCGATAAAAAAGCGTAGCCGGGGAGAGGTTTTTATGACAAGGGAATTTTTGAAATCGTTGGGTATAACGGATGATTCACAAATTGACAAAATTTTGGATGAAAACGGCCGCGACATAGGCAAGGAAAAACGCGGCACAGAGGCGGCGAACACAGCGCGGACAGAACTGGAAGCCCAGCTCGCCAAGCGCGATGAATCCATCAAAGAACTGCAAAAGGCGGCCGGTGGCAACGAGTCGCTGACAAAGCAGATCGCCGAGCTGCAAGAGGCGGCGAAAACGGCAAAAGCAGACTACGACACGAAAATAAAACGCGCGGCGGTAAAAGCCGACATTGGCGATGCCGTACATGACATTGATATGTACATCGGGCTGTTAGACCTGGCAAAAGTCGAATTAGATGAAAACGGCGGGATCAAGGCCGGGTTGAAAGAGCAGCGCGAGGCGGTCGACAAGGCAAAACCGTTTTTGTTAAAGCCAAAGCCGGACGGCCAGCCGCCGGGACAGCCTGGGCAACCGGGGACGCCACCGCCGACAGGCCCGCAGGGATACAAACCGGTCGACGGCAATCAGCCACCCGCGACAGGTACGGCAATACAACAGGCACTAGCAGCCGCGACGGCGGCTGCAAATCAGGCAATGGGAATAGCAGTTACAAAAACTTAGGAGGAAATATTATGCCGGCAAACCAGCCAAACCTTATAGAATATGCGCAGATATGGACGACTGCGCTTGATCAACAGGCGATTCAGATAGCTACATCCGGATGGATGGAGGCGAACGCGGGCCGCGTACAGTATACCGGCGGCAAAAAAGTCCGGGTCCCCACAATGCAGACAACCGGACTTGGCGATTATACGCGGGGGACAGGCGCGGCGAACCGTGGGAAATACGCGAAAGGATCTGTCAATCTGTCATATACAGATTACGAATTAGAAATGGACAGATCTGCCGAATTTGCATTTGACCGTCATGATGTGGATGAAAGTGGATTTATCATCCAAGCCCCGGCAGTCATGGGCGAGTTCCAACGCAGCCAGGTTGTGCCTGAAATAGATTCTTTCCGTTATTCGCGGATAGCGTCATACATCATAGACGCCGGGACATACCAGGAGCAGACGTTAACAAAAAATGACATTTTAGATGAATTCTTGGCACAAATACGCGCCATGCAAAACAATACGGGTGTCGATACTGCAAATTTAGTCGCGACAATGCCATTTTCGATATATTCGGTGATAGAGCGTAACGCAGAGGTTCAAAAACTGATCAGCGTTCAGCAGTTTGAGCGCGGTGCGCTACAGTTTGAGGTAAAATCCATAAACGGCGTCCCGATGATCCCGGTCGTCGAAGACCGTATGAAAACCGCGTATGTATTTTACGACGGCGCGGACGATCTTGGATACAAAGTCGGTGATGACGCACAGACGATCAACTGGATTATCATGCCGCGAAATCTTCCGATTGCCATTTCAAAGACTGACAATTTAAAGGTGTTCACACCGGATGTTAATCAAGATGGCGACGACTGGCTGATCCAGTATCGTAAATATCACGATCTATGGATCATGAAAAATCAAATGAATCAGAGCATATTATCAGTGCAGCCCGCATCCTAACATAAAAAAATGAGGTATTTATGACTGTCAAAAAATTGAATGTTATAAAATATATTGACCCCAAAATATGGCCGGAATATGAGGCGAAAGGGTATAAGCGTGTACATCCGCCGGTAGAGCCGGACGCGCCGCCATTAGGGCCAGTACCGCCGCCGGTAGAGCCGGACGCGCCGAAAATGGGTAAGCCAAAAAGCACGGAAAAGCCGACGCCATGATAAAAGATGACGTCATATCACTGGTCGTATTAAAAACAGGGTTGAGCATAGACGCCGCAAAATTACTTGTCGATGAGGCGGAATTCGCGATCCGGAACTATACGGGGCGGTGGCGCAAATACGATGAAGTTTTGGAAGAATTACCCATAGGGCTTATGTATATATGGGCCAACCTTGCGACTGGTATAGCCGACCTTAGCGGCGGCACTGACGGAAGCGGCGGAAACGGACCTGTATCATCTATCAAAACGGGCGATACAACCGTATCGTATAAAATTGGCGATGTTTTTACCACAGTAGATCAGTTGGTTGACAGTATGGCGGCAATGTTAAATCATTATCGGCTACTGTATCCGACAATAAGGGGCGCGTGACATTGGGCTATATATCGGCGGCCACGGCGGCGAAAAAGCACATAGCACGGTTATATACTGACTTAGCCGAAATTTACAGGCATAGCCAGGTTGACAATGACGACGGATCGTCGGATTATATCTTGCCGGACGCGCCCATATACGCAAACATCCCATGCAGGATCAGCTTCGAGCGAATAGACCCGCCGTTTGAACAGGCCGAGGGAGGCCGCCCCATTACGACGTCGGTAAAAATATTCGCTGATCCAAAAACCGATATCAAAGCGGGCGACTACATCAACGTCGCGCGCGGGAATGAGGTTTACAGCGGAAGCGCGGGGCAGCCTGCGATGTACGAATCACACTTAGAGGTTACCCTGACCCATAGGGATCGTGCATAATCGAGGTTAAAAAGTGGCAAAAGATGACTTTGTTTTTGATTACGTAGGTACAAAAAAGCTCTATGATTTTTATGAGGGATTCGCCGATAAATACGACAGTTTTTTAGGAAAGCTGCTATTATCAGCGGGCCAACGTGCGCTTGAATACACCATCGAAAACACGCCGGTCGGCGTATACCCGGAGGATTCGGGCATGATGGGCGGCTCGCTCCGGCGGGCGTGGAAGCTGACCCCGGTCGTAAAAACCGGCAATGAATTTTCAATCATTTTATACGCGGATGACGCGGTCGCGCACTACGCGCTATATGTCGAAGAGGGCCACAGGACGGTGGCGGGGTACGTATTCCAGCTGCCGGATGGAACATGGCGGCGGACAAAAAACGGGCGGGTAGAGGGCCAGCACATGAGCCGCGACGCCGTGGAAACTGTCAGGACGGGGATCCCGTCCGTGTACGGAAAAACATTTTTATCATTTATACGCCGGTTGGAGGCTGAACATTTAGGAGGCTGATATATCACAGGGGGCGCAACATGGTAGAGGTAACAGGGGAGCTGATAAAAAGTGCGGTTTGCCGCCGTATATTAGAGGTTTGGCCACAAGCCGAGGGGCGGCTTTTTAAAGAGCCGCAGGCACAGGCGAACGCGGGCGTCGCGGCAAAAGAGGCATATTTTGTCACACAGCGCCGGGCGGCGCAAACCGGCCAGATCAGCGGCTATGCAATGCGCGACTACGGCATAGTGATCAGGTTCGAACCTGCACCGGGGTCAAAAAAAGCAATTGAGCGGTGTACGGAGGTGGCAAATGCGCTGATGTTCGCCATCCGGTACATCGATGTAGAGGGTATTAAGGTAAAAGGCCAAAGCATTGATTACACAGTAGTAGACGGCATTTTACAGCTATATGTAACATACTGGCTGCGTATCAACTTTATACAGCCGGGGCCGCAAATGGGAAACATAAAAATTTCGAGTCAGGGGGTTATATAATGGCCGGAGGTACTTTTACGGTTCAAAATAAATTAATACCGGGCGCATACTTCAAATTCAAAGCCGCGCCGCGCTCACGGGGCAACCTGTCATTGCGTGGTACGGTTGCGCTCCCTTTGGTTTTACCGTGGGGCGGGACAGGCAAGGCTATACCGATTACGGCGGATGATTTTTTAGGTGGACAGGCGCAGGATGTTATAGGCCTGACGCCGTTTGATGATACTGACAGCGCGAAAATGCTTTCAGAGGCGTTCAAGGGCGCGTACCGGGCTTTTGTGTACCGTATCAATGAGGGCGGTATAAAAGCGTTCTGCGAACTCGCAGACGATATAACCGCGACCGCGCTATATGGCGGATCGTATGGGAATAATTTAATGGTTTCGGTCGCGCTGCAGCCGACGGGTATTTACCGCGTGACCACACTGGTAAATAATGTTATCAAGGATATTCAGGACGTTGATGCGGTAGCAGATTTTAAAGAAAACGGCTGGATAATATTGACCGGCAGCGGGGACTTTGAGCCGACGGTCGGCGTCCCGCTTACTGGCGGTACGGACGGATCGGCGGGCAGTACGGCATACACCGGGTTTTTTGACACCATGGCCATGGAGCAATGGGACACGATGGCGATCCCGGACACGTCGGCGGCGTCACAGGCCAAGGCATATATAAAGGGGCTGCACGAAAAAGAGGGGCGCTGGGGCGTACAGGCAGTCGTAAATAACCTGATAGGCGCTGACTACGAGGGGATCATAAATACTAAGGGCCAAGGCTACACTATCGGCGCTACCGCTATAACCCCAGAAATATTTGTCTATACGGTTGCAGGGCTGACCGCCGGGGCGCAGATGTGGGAGTCCAATACCAACCGCGTCATAGAGGGCGCGACGGGTATTATAAACCCGATAAAAACCAGCGAGCTCGAATCGGCGCTCCTAGGCGGGTACTTTGCGCTGATCAGGCGGCAGGATCAGTCTATAGCGATCTTACAGGACATAAACAGCTTGACAACATTTACACCCGACAGGCCGAAGGATTGGCGTAAAAACAGGCCGTTCCGCGTCATGCACGGCCTGGCCGCGTCGCTGCAAAAATTATTTGAAGTCACCTATCAGGGAAAAATAGACAATAATCAAAGCGGGCGCATGACATTTAAGGCGGACGCTATTAAGTTGTTCAACGATGCGCAAGACTTGAATGCTTTATCGGAATTCGAAAGCGCGACGGATTTATCAGTTGAAAAGGGTGAGGATATAGAGGCGGTAGTTGCCTATTACAAAGTAACGCCGGTAGATTCTATGGAAATTTTATATAACACGATTACATTGAAATAGCGGAGGTGCATATATGCCTGTACGTGTAGCAGACTTAGTAGCGGGCGGCGAAGGTTCGCTAGTAGCTAACATTGGCGGAAACATTGAAACGGTTGGATATGTACGAAGTTTTTCTGCGTCGATTGAAAAAATCAAGGAAGAAATACGCCTGATCGGTGACCGCTGGACGCAGAACAAAGTAAACGGGGTCACCGGGAGCGGTACAATGACGGTGTACTTAACCTATTCGCCTTTTATAAAAATGGTCATCGACTATGCCAAAACCGGCAAAGAAACATATTTTACTTTTATACAGGAAAACCGCGATCCGTCGAGTTCAATCGGCGGCCAGGTCACGGCGCTATATAACGTGAGCTTTGACAGCGCCGTTGTTGCGTCGCTAGATACTGATTCCGCGACAATAGAACAGGAATTTCCTTTTACATTTTCAGGAATAGATCAGCCGGAAGTATTCACGCCGCCGGCCGCTTAGAAAGGTTGAAAAATGGCAGATTTTGAAATTGAGGAGCAAGCTACAATCGAAGAAAACCCCGCATTAGATATTACAGAGTATTTATTATCTAATCAGGACATCAGGTCGGAAACGGCGGAAGTATACCCCGGCGATAGGTTTATACTAAATAAATTGCCGTTTACCATCCGGGTCATAACAGATACGGAGTTTGACCAATGGTCAAAAATATGCACCAAAACTAAGACCGTGAAGGGCAAGCGTACAACAGACTTTGATAGTACAAAATTTAACGAACTGGCGTGCGTTAACTGTACGTTAAAACCCAATTTCAAAGACGCGGCCAGTATCGGCCGGGCGGGCGTACATACGCCCGAACAATTTTTGAATAAAGTTTTGTTGCCCGGTGAAGTTACAGGGCTTGCAACCGAAATATCATCATTTTCCGGCTTCGATCGAACGTTAGAGGAAGAAAAGGATGAATTAAAAAACGGATAAAGGCCGGGGACGCTGGCCTGACATACGCATACTATATTTTTACAAATTTTCACATCATGCCCTCAATATTCGCGGCGTTGCCGTTCCGGCAAAAAGCGTTGATCATGGCGTTTGTCGATACGGATATTGAGCGCCGCAAAAAAGAGGAATCACAGGCGCGGACGCATAGCACGCGTGCGCGTCCGGCAAGGGCAAGGCCCCGGAGGCGTTAATATAGGCGCAACAGTCGAAAATACAATTAAATTACGTGACCGCGTTTCTGCGGTAATGGATAAGATCGCAGAGCGAACGATAGTAGTCGCCAAAACGGCAGAAAAAGCCGGTAAAACCAGTGACACAGGTTTCAAAAAAGCCGCAAAGAGCGCTAAGGCGATGGGCGATGAAGCTGAAAAGGCCGGTAAGGCCAGTGACACAGGTTTCAAAAAAGCCGCAAAGAGCGCTAAGGCGATGGGCGACGAAGCCGAAAAAGCCGGTAATAAAGTTCAGAAATCTTTTGAAAATGCCTTTAAATCCAGTCAAAAGGCGTCCGGCGGTTTTAAAGGCTTTGGCGCAGCCGTCGTAGTTGCCAACCAGGCGCTACAGCTCACACAGACGGCTGTTTCCAAAGCCGGGGAGATCGCCGAAATAGCGGATAGCTATAATCTGGTCGCGTCGCGTATCGGAGCAATGTCTCGCAGCGGTGAAGACGCCGCCGAAAATCAACAGATGATTTTTCAGGCGTCGCAGAGGGCGCGCGGCTCCTATATGGACATGGCCGACTTTGTGACAAAAGTCGGGACGGCGGCGCGTGAAGCATTTGGAAGCACCGGCGAGGTTACGCGTTTTGCAGAGCTGATCACAAAGGCGGCGGCAGCCGGGGGCTATTCCGGCGCGTCTTTTAGCGGCGCTATGACGCAGCTTACACAGGCGCTTGCGTCCGGCGTATTGCGCGGCGATGAATTCAACTCAATCATGGAAAACGCACCGCCGATCGCCGAGCTGATCGCTAAAAAATTCGGCGTGACCACGGGCGAGCTGCGCGATCTTGCGGGGCAAGGTAAAATAACGGCAGCAGTCGTAAAAGACGCCATACTCGGCGCGGCGGATGATATAGAGGCGGGGTTTAAAAAAGTCCCGGTCACTTTTGGCCAGGCTATGCAGATGGGCAAAGACCGCGCCATGAATGCCCTACAGCCGCTTATGGATAAATTTTCTACATGGATGGATGAGGGCGGCGGCGCGGATAAAATAACGAAATTTTTTGACGGCGTTGGCAAGGCTGTTACATGGGCGTCGGATAAAATTGAAATCATTGTACAAAAATTACAGCCGGTGCGCGATCTACTGGACAATATCAGCGGCGGCGCTACAGGCCTTGAAATTGTACAAAATGTTTTAGGCGGCATAGCAAACGCGGCCTTGTGGCTTGCGGGCGCTATTGCGTGGGTAGCGGAAGGTGTAAACGTTGCGGTGACTTGGATCCGTGAAAACTTTGAGCTTTTGCAAACAATTTTTACCATTGTCGCCTTAGTCTTTATAACCTACTGGACTATAGCGGGCGCGGTCGCGGTCGCGGCGGCGATTAAAACGGCTATAGCATGGGCGGCGGCGAACTGGCCGCTACTGTTGATCATAGGGATAGTAGTATTAATTATAACTGCTTTTTTACTTTTCGAAGATACAGTCGCTATGGTTTTCGGCGCGGTCGTGGGAGCAATATTTTGGTTGGGCGCGGTATTTTATAACATCGGCATGGGTATAGCTAATTTTGGTATTTTTGTCGCTGAATTTTTTGTAAATGCTTGGCTCGGCGCGGTAAATAACGTCAAAACATTTTTCAAAAATCTACGTGTACAGTTTAATAATATGTGCGCGTATTTTGCAAATAGGGCGCTAAGTGCCGCTGAAAAATTTATCGATTTATGGAATGAAGCGTTATTTAAAGTAGAAATGTCTTTTTATACAATGAAAAAAACATTTTTTACCATATCAGCATCCATCGGCAGCGGAGTACAAGCCATAGTCGACGGCATAGGTTCGGCAATCAGCGGGATCATTAACCTGGCAATTGGCGGCGTCAACGGCCTAATAAATGCCATTAATAACATTCCAGGCATTCAGAAGATTTCTAATATAGCAGAAATGGAATTAAAAACAAGCGGCGACTGGTCAAAAATGGCGGAAGATGCACTTAATAACTTGCAAAGGCCGGAAAAGAAGGGCCCTGCAAATTTGGGCCGGTTTGAGTACAATACCGCTACATTCGACCCGGGCGATACAGCGCCGGACAAAGTCACATTTGACTACCTTGAATATGCCAACCTTGGCGACGCGTTTGACGCCGGGTACGACATAGGCGCAGGCGCAGCGGGGGAAATATCAGGCGCGTTGAATAATATCAAGGATGAAATAGGAGGGCTGCTTGGCGGGTTCGGCGGCGGCGCAGGCAATATCCCGGACTTGGGCGGCGACGGCCCGTTCGGCGACGTTATGGGCGATTATATATCCGGCGGTTTCGACGGCGCTGACCCGCTGCAGGAGGGCGGCAAAATTGGAAGCGTTGGTAAAATCAACGATTCAGTCAGTATCGACGGTGATGATTTGCGCTACCTTCGCGACATATCACGTATAAAATTCATCAACCAGTATACGACGCTCCGCCCGTCGGTGACGGCGACTTTCGGCGACGTCCGCGAAACAGCGGACGTAAGAAAAGTCATCGACGCACTGGCGGACGCAATAGACGAAGCAAACGCGGCGGCGTTGGCATAGGGCATATATGGCAATTGGGATATTTTTTGAGTATAAAAAACAGGTGGTTCAGCTCCCGGTAAACCCTCCGGAATTGCCGGTGGAATCCGGCGGCGACAATGAGCGCGCTAACGTGGTCGGCCTTGGCGAGGTTACGTTAATCCGCAAACGCCTGTTAAATTATTATGAATTTTCATCGTTTTTCCCAAAAGCAGGCGGTGCGCCGTATATCGCGGTCGATGAGCCGCAAGCGCCGGATTTTTATATTAATTTCATCCAGGGCATACGCGATGATGAAAAGCCTTGCGGGTTCACCGTTTCGGATATAGGCATAAACGAAATTGTCACTATTGAAAATTTTGAATTCACGTACGCCGCCGGGGGCGATGATATTTTATATACCATCGGGCTAAAGGCGTGGAAGCCATACGAAGCGGTTGAGATAACGTTGCCGGAGCCGCAGCAGGAAGCTGCGGTCGTGGAAGACGCGCCGGTCGCGGCTGCCGCGCCTGTTGAAGTAGCAGCGCCGCCGCAGGAGCAGCCGCGCCCCAATGTGGCCGGCGAACTATCTATAGGCATGGCGGTCATTGCAAACGGCCAACTCCGTTATGACAGCTACGGCGCGAAGCCCGGAAAGACCATGCAGGATTTTAAGGGTAAAATCAGCCACATGGTAACGGCCCCTAAACCCGGACAGGACTGGCCCGTACACATTACTGACATGTCCGGCGGTTGGATGGGCTGGCTTGCACGGGGCGAGGTAGCGCCTGCGTGAAAACTGATTTACAGGTCATATCTCAAGACCCTATTACCGGTCGCATGATGGACGTTAGCCAATTAGTCACATCGGCGTCGTGGGAAACTACGCTGATGGATCAGCCGGGTCGGTTCAAGTTTTCGTATATTGACATCGGCCGGGCATATTTTCCGGAAGGTACGCGGATCGCGGCCACGCTGAACGGGATCGGCATGTTTTCCGGGTTCGTATTTACCCGGGAGCGCACGCACGGGGATATCATACAGGTCACGGCATATGACCAGATGCGGTATTTGAGTAATACCGACGTCGCGAACTTTCCGGCCATGACGAGCCGCGAGAGGTTTTTAAAGATTTGTACCGACCAGGGCTTGGTTCATACGGACAAGCACGGGACAACGGA
>Ga0123353_10014651_pt1 | contig 11318 bp, 9 predicted proteins | sample TergutLab28metaG_3_FD_92763 | JGI IMG/M metagenome (GOLD analysis project Ga0123353, IMG submission 92763) | Labiotermes labralis P3 segment gut microbial communities from Petit-Saut dam, French Guiana - Lab288 P3 | ecosystem: Host-associated > Arthropoda: Insects > Digestive system > Gut ... | reverse complement strand
TGCTCTACTTTTTGATCGCCACCCTGGGCGTGGTGGTGATGTCCCTGTTTATGTCCCGGTGGATCACCAAACCCATTGCCGGGCTCACTGCGGGGATCAAGCAGATGTCCAAGGGCGACTTTACGGGCCGGGTGCGGGTGAGCGGCGGCGGCGAGATGGCGCGGCTGGCCGAGACATTCAACCAAATGTCCGAACGGCTGGAGAATCTGGAGCAATCCCGCAACCAATTCGTGTCCAACGCCTCCCACGAGCTTAAAACGCCGCTGTCCACCATGAAGATATTGCTGGAATCCCTGATTTACCAAGACGATATGGACGCCACCCTGCGCCGGGAGTTTATGCTGGACATCAACAAGGAGATCGACCGGCTCAACCAGGTGATCGGCGACCTGCTGACCTTGGTGCATATCGACAGCCAGAAGATGCGCCTGCGCCGGGAGATGATGCTGCTTTCCACCGCCGTGAAGGAGGCGGTGCGCAGGCTTGCGCCCCTGGCCGCCGACCGGGGGCACGAGATCGAGGTGGCGCTGCACAACGATTGCGAGATGTTTGCCGATCCGGCCAAACTCCAGCAGGTGATGTACAACCTGATTGACAACGCCATCAAGTACACGCCCGGCGGCGGAAAAATCCGTGTGAGCCTGGAGCTGGTGGGCCGGGACGCGGTGCTCAAGATTTCCGATACGGGCATGGGCATCCCCAAGGCCGACCTGCCCCTGGTGTTCGACCGCTTCTACCGCGTGGACAAAGCCCGCGCCCGGGACACCGGCGGCACCGGCCTGGGCCTGTCCATCGTGCAGCAGATCATCCGCCTTCACGGCGGCAGCGTTACGGTGCAGAGCGAGGTGGATAAGGGAACGACGTTTATTATTGAGTTGCCGGCGAAATGATGCAAAGAATTCAGTGTGCACTGTAATTTGTACACTCGTCATGAGGGAGGGGAATCGCATGCGAAAATTAGGCGCCGCTCTATTGTTAGCGTGTGCAGTGTTGGTTGTTTTGCCGCTGCTTTCGCCTCCCGATACGATCCACGATCCGGCCGTGACGATTTCGGCGGAGATGGCTGCTGCCGGGGCCCAAAGGGATACGGTGTCTGTGACCCTGTACTTCCGATACATGCAGACCGAGTATTTAGCCCAGGAAGCCCGCGTGCTGGAGGTGGCCCGCAACGAGACCGTGGAGATGGCCATCGTGCGTGCGCTGATGGATGGGCCCAGCGCCGCATCGCTGGAGTTGGCGCCCCTCTTTACCGCTAATGACCAACTGTTGGGCGTGCGCAGGGAGAACAATGGCCAAGTAACCGTGGTGCTGGGCCCGCGGTTTTTGGATCCTCCCGCCGACGCGCCTCAGGACTGGGAACAGCTGGACTATTGGGCCCAGGAGGTGCCGCGCAGGCGCAGGCTGGCCATCCAGTCCGTAACCAATGCCCTTACCGAGGAGGGCCGCTGCGACACCGTGCGGTTCCTGGTATCCACCGACCCGGAGGATATGCAAGGCGCACGGGTACGAAACGCGACCTTTTTTGGGGGCGATCCAGACGCGCTGCTGCCGCCCCAAACCCGGCAGGAGGGGATTGTGCTTACGCCCCACTTAGCTCTGAATGTGGCGCTGGATGCCTGGCAGCGCAAGGACTGGCTGATGCTGTACGCTTTTTTGCTCCGGATTGGCCCCGATGGAACCGTGTTGCCCTCCCAAACCGACTTTCTGACCCGGATCGGCGAGGAGGAACGGACGCTGCTGTTCTATCGCACATCCGCCGGTACGGTAAGCGTGGACGGCGCTACCGCCACGCTTTGCGTCTCCGCCCGCATGATGCGCAAGGACGGGCACGACTGGGAGATAGAGCAGGCGCCTGTGGTGATGGTGCGGGAGCGGGGCAGTTGGAAGTTGCCGTACGATACGCTGATGCGGCTTATGAGAGAGTAAGCGTAGAGAGGTGAGTGTGGATTGAGCAGAAAACTCTGGCGTGCGATGGCATGCCTGCTGTGCGTCGTATTACTGAGCGGCTGCATCGCTCCCATCCGTGAACGCGGGCCTGCCGAGACGTCGGCTCGGGATATCGGTGTGGAATATGCGGCGCCCGTTGCCGACGCCGTCGCGGATCGTACCATCCTTACCGCCCTGCATTACCTCACACCCGACGGTTCGCAGCTGCGCGCCTTTGCCGCCGAGGTAACCGTGCTGGGCGGCGAGAGTGAAGCCGAGGCGGTGCTGCGCGCCCTGCTGGGCGGTTCCGCGCCTCAGGGGCTTCGCCCGCCCCTGCCTGCCGGATCGCTGTATGGAGAAGGGCCCTCCGTGATCGTAGCCGGAGGCGTGGCCACCGTGATGCTCTCGGCGGCGGCGCGTACGCTTTTGCCCAAGGAGCTGTTTGCCGCGCGGATGGCCATCGCCAATACCCTCACCGAGCTGCCCTATGTTTCCTACGTGAATGTGTTGGTGGAGGGCCGGGAGGAAGGCATCGCCCCGGGCAGCAATATCCCCTACGGCACGCTGGCCCGCCAGCCCAACACCGATGTGGACGCAGCCTGGCGGCAGCAGGAAGCCTTACTAGAGAATGTGGACCAACAGGGCTTTGCCAAGCTGATCACCGTGTATGCGCCGGTGGCCGGGGGCCGGTATATTTCGCCCCAGGTGCGCAATGTTGCTTTTGCCGATGCCCAGGCTACCACGCTGATCCGCAGCATCCTTTGGGAGATCACCAAGGGCACCGCCGGAGCCCTGCCGGATTTGAACCGTTACCTGTACGGCGATCCCGAGGAGCTGCTCCAGGCCGACTCCCTTACCCGGGTGATCCGCCTCAACTTTTATGATGAGCTGGGCGCGGCGCTGACGGAGCACGGTGTGAGCCGGGGTATGCTTTGCGCGCTGCTCACCCAGAGCGTCACGTCCGTGCTGCCCTATGTGCGCGGTGTGCAGGTGCGAATTGGCGTGAGCGCGCTCACCGACTTGGGTGAGGCCGAGTCTCTGGACGGTTGGCCCCTCTCCGCCATTGGCGACGTGTGGATACCGATGCTTTTTTGGGATTCGGTGGGTGCGTCTTGCTTCATCGCTTTGCCCAACGAGAGCGGCGCGCGGCTCGTAAAGGTGGAGCGGCCCTTGCCGGCCACCGAGCGCCTGCACCCCCGGGCCTTGCTTGGCCAACTGCTGCTAGGCCCCCAGCCCACCGACGGGCGGCAGGATTTGCTTCCCGCTCTGCCTCCCGGCGTAAGCAACGAGGATTTTCTGGCCATCGCTCTGCAAGACGGCGTGGCGCTGGTGAACCTGTCGGCGCGCTTTGCCCAGGCCTGCAGGGGCATGAGCGAGTGGGAGGAGCGCAACGCCGTGTACGCCATCGTCAACCTGCTGACCGAATTCGGCGACGTGCGGCGCGTGATCTTCTTTGTGGAGGGCGCCCAGGTGCGCTCTCTTGCGGGCGGGTTGGAGATGCGGGGCGTGTTTATGCGGAATCCGGGGTTGTTTGAATAAACGGTTGATAGCAATGCGAATCAGAGGTTGAGGTAGGGGCGGATTCCATATCCGCCCAAACGCTGTGTTTCGGGCGGATATGGAATCCGCCCCTACGGAGGACATGCAATGCACGACCCGCATCGATAAATAGAGGCTACGGCGCAATCGATTCACTTTGCCGCAGCCTCTATTTACTATAAACTATTAACTATTTTCCGCGCACGCTGAACTTATACACCGTGGTATAATCAAAAGCCTCGCCCGCCTTGAACGTGCAACTCGGGAAGCTGGGCTGGTTCGGCGTGTCCGGGTAAAACTGCGTCTCCAGGCACAGGCCGTTGCGGCGGGTATAGCGCACGCCGTCCTTGGCGGCAAGGGGGATGTCCAGCATGTTGCCGGCGTAGAATTGCAGGCCGGGCAGGTCGGTATGGGTCTCCATCACCCTGCCGGACGCAGGATCGAACAGCTCGCAGGCTTTGCGCATGCCCGCTCCCGGATTGTTGAGCACAAAGTTGTGATCGTACCCCTTGCCGATGCGCAACTGCTCGTTTTCAATGACAATGCCTTCGCCGATGATACGCGGTGCGCGCAGGTCAAAGGGCGTGCCCTCGACCGGTGCGATCTGGCCGGTGGGGATGCAGGCGGCGTCCACGGGGATGTAGGCGTCGGCGTCGATGCTGATCCGGTGATTTTCGATGGTTCCGGCGGCATGACCGGCCAGGTTGAAGTAAGCGTGGTTGGTCAGGTTGATCACGGTCTGTTGATCGCTGATGGCGTGGTAGTGGATGGACAGGGCGTTGTCGTCGCTCCAACTGTAGGTTACGGTGGTGGCGAGGGCGCCGGGGTAGGACTCCTCCCCATCGGGGCTTACGTAGCGAAGGGCGACGCTGTCGCGGCCAGGCTCTTCGGCGCATTCCGCCGCCCACACCCTTTTGTCAAAACCTATATTGCCGCCATGGAGGTGGTTTTTGCCCTCGTTGCGGGCCAGTTGATAGGTTTTGCCGCCGATTTGCAGGTGGCCGCCCCCAATGCGGTTGCCATAGCGCCCGATGAGCGCGCCCAGGTATCCGCCCGCATTTTCGTAGTCCGCCACGCTGCTCAGGCCCAGGCACACGTCGCCCATCACGCCGTTGCTGTCGGGCACGGAGATGGACACCAGCGTGCCGCCGTAGGTGATCAGCGACACGGCCGCGCCCTGGCTGTTGGTCATGGTGATGTGTTCCACCGCTTCGCCGGCTTTGGTAACGCCAAAGGGAATCCGGGTGATAGGCATGTCATTTCACTCCCGTTCAGTCGTATTAGATAAACGACCACGTCTCGCGCACCCTGCGGTAGATATCCTCATACAGGCTGTAAAACTCCGCGGTGCTGGTAAGGCGTACCATGTACAGCGCGTTGCCGCGCGCCACCACGATGATCCGTCCCCTGAGGGGGATGCCGTTGAATACCGCCCTATAGTAGGCGTGATGGCCGTTCGCGTTGCCCAGGCTGGCCGTGGAGGAGGAGGGGTCGGAGGTGAAATCGACCCACATCGTATTCAGGGCCATCTCTTCCAGCACTTCGGTCAGCAGGGCTTTGGCTTGGCTGGTGTCTTGCCGGGAGCCTCTGTGCACCACCCGTACGGTGAGCATGGCGCGGTAGCCGCCACGGGCGGCGGTCTCCGGCTCCATGAACTGCACGTTGGAATCGGCGGGATTATCTTCCTTCCAGCCCGCGGGGCGGTCAAAGGAGATGCCCATGGGCGCGCTCTCGTACTTCACATAGGAGAGATCCAGCGGTTTCTGGGTGGGTTTGTCCAGGGGATCCACCGCGATGGGGGTCTCCGAGGGATCGGGGGTGAGGCGCGGGACTTGGTGCGGGGTGGGAGAGGGTTCCTGCGCTACGGGCAAGCCGGGCCCTCCTGCGGCAACCCCCGGATTGTCCAGCAGGGCGCTTCCCATTTCAAAGTAACCGTCGTCGTCATCAAACTCATCGTCTTCATAATCCTCGAAGGCGTAGTCCTCGGGTATGTAATCTTCGGGATCGAAATCTTCGGGAAGATATTCCTCGAGATCGAAATCCTCGGGCGTTACATCGAAGGGGTTTGGTTCGCTGGGGATCATTGGAACCGCTGTGAATGCCGGATCGCCGCCTATGCCGTCGCAGGCGGAAAGCAGCATGACCGCGATCAACAACAAGCAAAGGCACGCCACAGAGCGTTTGCGCATGCAAGGCTACCTCCTTTTACGATGGAAACGTCAAGTATTGCCTACAAAAAAAGCTATGACGATACAGTCATTTTACCAGCGCGGAGCGCCCTTGTCAACGGTTGCGGCGGCCCATGGGAAAATATGACGCGGACGAGGGTTATTTGCGCAGGAAACGCGCCGATTCTTCTGCCAAATCCTCGGCGGCGGGCAGGGTTCCGGTGTTGTCGATAAAGGCGTGGTGCACGCCCTTGTACAATAGGCAAGTTGCCTCCACACCGGCATTGGTCAGCTTCTGGGCATAGGCGACGCCCTGTTCCTTCAACCCGTCCGTCTCACAAACCGCGATCAGCGCGGCGGGGAGTCCGGCTAGGGTCGGCGCCAGGATGGGCGATACGTAGGGATCGGCCGCCTTGCCGGAGGCGGCTAAGTACCAGTCGGTGAGCAATCTGCCGAAAGCGCCGCCGCGTTCGCCGGTAGGGGAAATGAAATCATGGAGGGTTACCGCGGGGTAGAGCAGCAGTTGTTTGGCGATGGCAGGGGCGCCCCGGTCGCGGGCTATCAGGGAGACGGCAGCGGCCAGGTTACCCCCGGCGGAATCGCCGCCCACAGCCACGTTGGATTTGTCGATGCCCAAGCCCGGATCGCCCGCCGCCCACAGCGCGGCGCGATAACAATCCTCCAGGCCGTGGGGATAGGGATGTTCGGGGCACAGGTGATAGCCCACGTTCACCACCACCGCGTCCGCCCGGTCCGCCACGGCCCGGCAAAAGGCTTCTACCGCTTCCATCGTGCCCCCGAACCAGCCGCCGCCGTGGAAGTAGAGCAGCAGCGGCCTGGGCCCGTCGGCCTTGGCTTCCGGCGAATAGACGCGCACCGGCACCGGCCCGTCATGGCCTTCAATATTGCATTGGCGGGTGGAGACAGGCTGGCGCACGATGTCCCTTGAATCCCCGCCCATGCCGGCCCGCATCTTGGCCAAGTTGGCCCTGGCCATAGCTTTGAAGGCAATATAGGGCATCCGGGGCGGATTGCTCAGCACCTCCGGCAGTTCTGTTTGAAGGGGCTCAAAGTTTTTTTCGGTGATTTGCATGCAATGAATCCTCCGTTTCCAACAAACAGTGTAGCATAAAGTGATAAACATTTCAAAAGCATGTTTTGCTTTTTACAGCAAAAAAACACCGCCCACTGGTATGAGCGGTGATGAAAGCCAGTTTGTCCGCTACATCCTCCACCCCTCAAGAATGCGCAGCAACCCCTCTAAAAAGCCGGGCAGCAGCACGTCCTGGCCGGCCACCAGCGGCAGGCGGGCAATTTCCTGGTCGCCCCGCATCACGATGGCTTCCCCCAGCGGCGCGCCCTTGCGGATGGGCGCGGTGACGCTGTCCGGCAGCACGGCTTCCAATCGCAGGCCCTTTTCCTCTCCGCGGCGCATGAGTATAGCCAAGTCGCGGCCGATCACCGCGTCCACCGCATCTTGCGCGCCGCGGCGTACCGTCACCTGCATGCCGATGCGCTCATCTTGGGCGCCTATTTGGCTGAGTTGGTAGTTGGCAAAGCCGTAATCCAGCATCTGCCGCGCCGCGTCAAAGCGAGCCTGGCTGCCGGAAGAGCCCAGCACCACCGCAATCAGCCGCAGGTTGCCGCGCTTGGCGGTGGCGGATAAGCAGTAGCGGGCCTCGTTGGTGGAGCCGGTTTTGTAGCCGTCGCAGGCGTCGTAGAAGCGCACCAGGCGGTTGGTGTTGGTAAGATCGGTAACCCGGCCGCCCTTGTGGGTGATGGTGTCCAGCCAGATGGTGCTGTAGCGGTAGTAGAGCGGATGGCTATCCAGGTGGCGGGACAGTTCGGCTACATCCCGGGCTGTGGTGTGCTGGCCCTGAGCGGGCAGGCCGGTTGTATTCACATAACGTGTGTTGGCCAGGCCCAGTTCCTGGGCACGGGCGTTCATGCGCTGGACAAATACCTCTTCGGCCCCGGAGATATGCTCGGCCAAAGCTACCGCCGCATCGTTGGCGCTGGCTACGATCACCGACTTGAGCAGATCCTCCAGCCGATAGTACTGATTGGCGTCCAGCAGCGCCTGGCTTCCGCCCATGCCGCCCGCGCGCTGGCTGCACAGCACCTGATCTTCCAGGGTGACATCACCCGCGTCCAGCGCCTCCAGGGTGAGCAAAATCGTCATCACCTTGGTGATGCTGGCCACGGGCCTGCGTTCGTCGGCATTGATGGAAAAGATCACCTGCCCGGTGGACGCCTCGATCAGCGTGGCGGAAACCGCGTCCACGGCAATGGAAGGCGTGGCCTCCAACGGCCCGTTCCCAGGCCCTTCCGCCATGGCCCCAAGGGGCGCAACACAAATCAAAAGCGCGGCTGCCAGCGCGATCGACCTACAGTATTTCATATCAAAAAACCTCCCGCAAGTGATGGGCAAATCTTGCCCCGCAGGAGGTTTGTTTATGCGCGGCCGACTTAAAGCTTAGAGATCACAGCATCAAGCAGCGCCCTAAAATCATCCTTGGCTTTCGCCCCGGTTTCCATCACCTCTTCGTGATTGAGGGGTTGGTCTAATATACCTGCGGCCATGTTGGTGATGCAGGAGATGCCCAGGACCCGCTGATTGCCGTGACGGGCTACGGTGACCTCGGGCACGGTGGACATACCCACCGCGTCGGCGCCTAGGATGCGCAGCATGCGGATCTCCGCCGGGGTTTCGTAGCTGGGGCCGGACATTTGGGCGTACACGCCCTCCCGCAGGGTGACGCCGTTGGCTTCGGCGCACTCCCGGGCCAGCGCCCGCAATTCCGGGTCAAAGGCCTTGGACATGTCCGGGAAGCGCGGGCCAAAGGCATCCAGATTAGGCCCGAACAGGGGGCTGGCGCCGGTCATGTTGATGCAATCGGTAATGGCCATCAGGTCGCCGGGGCTGTAGCCCGCGTTGATGCCGCCCGCCGCGTTGGTGACGATCAGGGTCTGCACGCCCAGGGCCTGCATCACCCGCACGGGCAGCGTCACGTCCTGCAAGGAGTACCCTTCGTAATAATGAAAGCGGCCCCGCATCATAGCTACGCGCTTGCCGTGGAGCAGGCCGGTATACCATTCCCCGGCGTGGCCGATCACGGTGGAGGCGGGGAAGCCGGGGATTTTTGTGTAGGGCAACACCTTGCTTTGCTGGAGCGCCTGGGTGTACTCGCCCAACCCGGAACCCAAGATCACCCCGATTTCCGCTTCCCCGCAGACCTTGCGGATGGCTTTGGCGGCGTTTTGAATGCGCTGTTCCATGCAGATTCCTCCTTGGTTTATTATCTATCGCAGCAACGGGAGCGCCGATGCGCCCGCAATGGCTTGATCCTGTTGTACCTTAAAAAAGTCTAAGGCAATGGCGGCGATGTCGGCGAATGTGTCCCGCGTACCCAAATCGACGCCGCCCCGGAGGGTTTTGCCGTATACGATGAGGGGTACGTGCTCCCGGGTGTGATCGGTGCCGGGATGACCCGGGTCGCAGCCGTGATCGGCGGTGAGCACCAGCAGGTCTTCCGCGCCCATAGCCGCGATGAGCCCAGGCAACGCGCCATCGAAGGCGGCCAGGGCATCATAAAAACCCTCGATATCGTTGCGGTGGCCGTACAGCATATCGAAATCTACTAAATTAGTGAAGATCAGCCCGGTGAAATCCTGAGCCATCGCCTCTAACGTAGCCTGGATACAGGCCGGGTTGCCGGCGGCGTGATTGGATTTTGTGAGCCCGCGATGGCAAAAGATGTCCTCGATTTTGCCGATGCCATAGGTACATATACCTGCCGCGCTCAGGGCGTCCAGCAGGTTGCGGGGGGGCAGGAGGGAGAAATCCTTGCGGCGGCTGGTGCGGGCAAAAGCGCCCGGCGCGCCTGTAAACGGGCGGGCGATAACCCGGCCCACCGCCAGCGGGCCGGTGAGCATCTCCCGTGCGATTTCGCAGTACCGATAGAGCTCTTCTACCGGGCAGATGTCTTCATGGGCGGCGATTTGAAACACGCTGTCCGCCGAGGTGTAAACGATGGGTTTGCCGGTGGCCAGGTGGTCCTCGCCAAGCTGCCCTAATATCTCGGTGCCCGAAGCCGCGTAGTTGCCCAGGGTCTCGTGGCCGATGGCCGCCTCAAATCCACGCACAAAATCCGCCGGAAAGCCGTTTGGGAAAACGGGGAAGGGTTGATCCAGCGCCGCGCCGCATATCTCCCAATGGCCGGTGGTGGTGTCTTTGCCCGGCGAGCGCTCCCTCATCCGCCCAAAGCAGGCCTCGGGTGAATTCAAAGGGCCGCAAAGGCCGCTTTCTTGGATATTTGCCAGGCCCAATCGCCACAGGTTTTCCAGCTTGGGCCGATGGGCCAATACATGCCGCAGCGTGTGCGCGCCGACATCGCCGTATTGGGCGGCGTCGGGCAGCGCGCCTATGCCTGCGCCGTCCAGCACGATGAGGATGAGTTTTTTGTGCATGTCGCAGTCTATCCTTTCATGCTGCATGGCCGACGGCGGGACGCCGAAGGCGGTGTCCCATACAGGTTACGGCCATGCGCTTGCGTAGGGGCGGCCCTGTGTGGCCGCCCTCAGGCAACGTAACCGCCTGTGCGGCGTGAGGGCGGCCACATAGGGCCGCCCCTACTTTGCCCCGTTGCGTACGTACTCCGCCAGCATGGCAATGAATTCCCCGTTGGTGGGTTTGCCCTTTTGGGGATCCATGGTGTTGCCAAAAAGATGATGCAGGGCGTCAAGGTTGCCCTTGTTGACCGTGGACTCGATGGCGTGGCGGATGGAGCGCTCCACCCGGCTGGGCGTGGATTCAAAGGCCTCCGCCAGCATGGGATACAGCCGGTTGGTGATGCCCCGCAGCAGCGAGATGTCCACGCTCACCAGGTTCACCGCCTTGCGCAGGTATCGGTATCCCTGGATGGCGGGAGACATGTTGATCTGCCCCAGCAGGCCCACGATCTGCTGATCCCTTTGCTCGTAATGGATGCGCATCATGCCGCTCATTTGGTCGCTCATCAAGTCCTGGGCGCGCCGTACAAGGGCGCTCATGTCAAAGGGCTTGAGCATGTAATAATCCGCCCCCAACGCCAACGCCCGGGACGCGATGGGATCCTGCCCCATCCCCGACAGGATGATCACCCGTGGCATATGCTCCAGACGGCTGGCATGCAGTTGCTCCAGCACGCCCAAGCCATCCAGGTGGGGCATGATGATGTCCAGTATCAGTAGATCGGGCAACAGCTGCTGCACCGTACGCACGGTTTCGACACCGTCGTACACCGTGCCTACCACCTCAAACAGCTCCACCGCGTCCAGGCTCTTTCGCAGGATATCGCAAAAGTGGCGGTTATCATCGGCGATGAGTATGCGGATGGGCGTCTCGTCCATAGCTTCCTCCGTCGGTGATTGCTTAATCGCATATTATTCGACGAAAGAGCGCCATTTCCTCCAATGATTGTTAAACTGTGATCATTAAGCAGCCGAATCTTGGGCGGTTTGCTCCAGCATCCAGTCGATGTACATGCCGTAGCCGTGGGTGGGGTCGTTGACGTACACATGGGTCACTACGCCCACGATGCAGCCATCCTGCAAAATCGGGCTGCCGCTCATACCCTGCACGATGCCCCCGGTCTTGCTCAGCAGTTGCGGGTCGGTCACCTTGATCACGATCCCCTTTTGCGC
>Ga0123353_10014650_pt1 | contig 11319 bp, 12 predicted proteins | sample TergutLab28metaG_3_FD_92763 | JGI IMG/M metagenome (GOLD analysis project Ga0123353, IMG submission 92763) | Labiotermes labralis P3 segment gut microbial communities from Petit-Saut dam, French Guiana - Lab288 P3 | ecosystem: Host-associated > Arthropoda: Insects > Digestive system > Gut ... | reverse complement strand
TTTAAAAGTTATAAAGAGTATGCGCGGTACTTTGATTTTTATAATACCGACCTGCGTGATGTAGAGCATTATGTCGTTGATACTACGATTAAGGAAAAAGCCTTTTTTCGTGAACGCACCCAGACATTTGAAAATCCATGGAAGACCGCGCTGGACAACGCCCAGGGAAAAGTAAAGGAAATAGAAGACCACATCAGAGAGCAATATTGGACTAAAGAAAAAAACTATCTTAAGCCCACGGATCCTGTGTATTTGTACTTGTTCATGTCCTCTTTTCGGCGTAGTGAAGTGGCGGGTACCGTCTCGACAAGCAGCGGCATAGGTGCTTATGATTATTTATTTGTGTATGGTGACGATGAAAGAAGTGTAGACCAAATTCAAATTTTTGACCGCTTTGCGAACAGCCCGCTATGGTATGTGGTTGCGATAGCAGCGACAATAATTTTTATGCTAGTGGCATACTTTGTATTTGCCAAAAGAAAAAAAATGAGGTACAATGCTCCATGTCATTTGCAATCTTTTCCGACATCCACGGAAACCTAGAAGCCCTCGAGGCGATAATCAAACACGCGAAAAGGAATCGCAAGGTAAAAAAAATATACTTTGTGGGCGATGCGATAACTTTTGGACCGGATTCTTCCGCTTGCCTTAAACTGTTAAAAAAGCATAACATCAACTGTATCGTGGGGAATCACGAGCAGCGCGTTGTAAGGTACGACAAAGCGGTTAAAACGTTGACATTTGCAAGCGCTGAACATATGCGATATATCTTTTCACAGTTGGACAGGGAAGATATACACTTTATTAAAAGTATGCCTACCGATGTAAAAATCAATTATAAAGGTGTCAATATTCTATTCACACACTATGCCCATGACGAAAACGGTGTAATCCGCGACGACTATGACGAGTTTACCGAGGCTCAACTAAATAAGTTATTCGGATACAGTAATTGCGATGTTGTATTTTTTGGGCACATTCATAAGCGGAAAATCATTATCGAGGAAAACGGTAAAAGTTTCATTTGCTTGGGTGCAAGCGGTTGTGTCAGCGGGGATAAAACTTTTTACACTTTATTTGACACTACTCATTCGCACGGTACGGACAGTAACTTTGATATCTATCGCGTCAATGTACGCTTTAACCGAAAAAAGTTTAACGAAAAAATGCTTAGCATGCCACTACCGGGCAAAGATAAATATGCGAGGTTTTGTTTTGGCCTCGACTTAGAGGAGAAAAAATGAATAACACAAGAGACCTTGCAAAAAAATTTTTAGCAGAAGAAAAATTAACACTACGTCACGCACTCGCATATGCCGCGCTTGGATTGTCAGAGGCCAGCGGAGCAATCAGTGGAATTGTGACAGACATCTCTTTTAACGGGCATGCGTATAATGACGAGCGAAAAGGACAAATGGCAGATTTGGTTGGGAAAATGAATTTTTGCGCGCATATCATAATTGGCTCGACCGGGTTTTCGCCGGAAGAAATTGACCAGCGATACGTAAAGTATTGGCTAAATAAAGAAAAGAAGATGGAAGAAATATTTGAAGAAATCGAAACACGGCCAAGTGTTTTGGAGTTAAAAAAACACATAAAACCCGAAAAACTAAAGTATGCACACACAGACGATCGACAGAACAATAAGATACATACTGAACCAATGCAACTTCACACGTCTAATTAAGTGCAGCATAAATTTAATTGCCAATATGCCGCTTGCAAGCGCGGTTATAAATGCGATTGCAGTTGGGAAGACATCAAGTTTCAATGGCCCAGCGGCTGTTGTTAACTCGTACACCAACGACGCAATAATTATTGGGATAGACATCAGGAATGAAAACTCTGCCGCTGTTTCGCGTTTTGTTCCCGTCACAAGCAGGGCAGATATTGTCGTTCCGCTGCGTGACAGCCCAGGTATCACTGCTATGCCTTGTGCCAGCCCTACGGTGATTGCGGAAGTGTAGGTAATATCTTTTTCGCGTGGCTTGACCATTGTTGCCGCAAACAGCACGATTGCAGTTACCATAAAAGTAAGGGGCAGAATTTTATAAGTAAAAGTCTTGTCGATAAAATCTTTAAATAGTATTACAAGGGCGCAAGTCAAAATCGTTGCGATAAGCAGGCAGTAATTTGTTTTGTTAAAGGGATGACGGATAAGTTGCCAAATTTTTTTGTGAAACACAATAACTACCGCAAGCAAAGTGGCAATATGCAGTACAATAGTAAACAGCAAATGATTGCCTTGGACGTTAAACAAATGCTGAAACATCATAAGATGACCGCTTGAAGACACAGGCAGGAACTCGGTCAGGCCTTGAACAAGCCCCAAAAAGATTGCAAGCAAAATAGACACTATCAATTATTATTTGCTTTTATATGACGAATATGATACATTGAGGAGGGTTCAATATGACCGAACGAGAGAGGAAGCTTAAACGGAAAATCCAATTCACAGTCGCAAGTTGCATGGCGGTGTTCTTTTGTATGATATTGGTGCTAGCAGTACAGTTGGCTATAAGGGGCAATCAGCGCGCCATGGAGAAATCTTTACACGCCACCCAACAGGCTCTGCAACAACAAATACTCGAGGAAAACGCGCGCGAGAAATACCTGCTGTCACAAAAATTCACCGAAGAATACATACTGAAAATAATGGGCTGGGCGAAGGTTAAATAATTAAAGCCGTCCGAGAATGTCTTCATAAGTGCAATCTAAAACTTGACAGAGTTTTTTAAGGGTTTCGTAATTCGGAAAGGCTTTGCCTGAAAGATAATGTGAAATCGCAGTGTGGTGGATACCTGCCTCGGCGGCAATTTGAAATTTAGTTTTTGACGAATTCTTTATAAGTTCATTTAGATTTTTTGTAATTTCTTCCCAAACAGTCATAAACAATAATGTGAGTAATATTCAGATTTTACTTGCCATGTGAAAGTTGTTCAGATATAATAAATAATATGGCGCACAGTGTAATACACTAAATTTATCGCCGAGGGAGAAAAACAAATGAAAAAATTAAAAATGCTTGTGATGATGTTAATGCTTGTGCCGATTATGGTTGTGATGACTGCGTGCAAGGGCAATGATGGAAGCGGGGGCGAAGAAAAAGACGAATTCACAGGCGGACTTCATTTAGATGGTGATTTTTCTCTTACGTATCAGCAATATGATTTATATAATCCTTTAGAATTTTCAAATTTTGCCCTTTTCTTTACATCGATGCGCAAGGGTAATAATTATTATATTCTAGTAGAATCAGTAACTTCGTATAACCATGCTATGTATATGGCAGATGAAGTACCGAATGGGTGGCTTCCTTATGTTAAAGATTACGAAGAAAATCTAGCAAATGGCACATGGCAACTTAAAGATGGCTGGGTTATTTCCAGGAATACACAGTCAGAAGCATGGGTTATAGATGTAAACGAAATTAATTTTGAGGCAATTTTTGAAAATTATGAGCCTTGGAGTTATAATTATCGGCTTTCTCAAGAGTTAAGGCTAAGGGGTGGACATGTTATCGTAAAGGAAAATACCGGTATACCTGCTCTATACGAACGATACAATATTATGCCGAATAGTTTAAGCCCCGAAGGGCTAACAGATTGGTTAATTACTACACATGCGTTACGATATTATTATTATATTTACCCACACTTGAAATCTACTATTACAGATGAAACGGAGACTATCTTAGGGATTGATTGTGTAATATACAAGTATCTGAATATGACTAAGTGGATTGACCATGAAACAGGCTTAATATTGAAGGAAACAATTGAGCTTAACTCACCCAATGTGATGGATGGTGTAGTAACTTGTATCGAATTTTTGCGCGGCGATGATGTTCCAATGCCGCCGATGTTTGATACGTTTATTAAAAGTGAATAGAAAAATTCTGCTTGTGTGTCATAGTGTGTGCGGTTTGTGGCTATAAATTGACATGGTTGCGTGGGCTTTTTGAAAAACGTTTGACACGGATTTCAAGTTATGCTATAATGCAACTATGGAATGATCCTTCTAACCAGTGTTAGAGGACTGTGAGGGGGCTCGGAGGGGCTCTCTCTTCCTTTTTAGGGGAGTCGCTTTGAAAAAATATTGTACTTATGAAGAACTAATCGAGATCTTGCGAAAAAGGCAATTAAACATCGTTGATGAAAATCTATTACAAGAGAATTTCGAGTCAATCGGCTATTATAATTTAATAAATGGCTATAGCAGTATTTTTCAATCAAAGAATGATGAATACGAAAAAGGAGTTACAGATACTGCCATATTGCACCTTTATAACTTTGATAAAAGTTTACGAAACACTATTTACAAATATGCGTTGGCTGTTGAATCACGAGTAAAGTCAGTAATAGGGCATGTTTTTAGCAAACACCATGGCGTTGACCATAGAAAGTACCTTAAAAGAGAATGTTTTGACAAAGACGATACTAAGACGGAGCGAATAGAAAAATTTATCAAGATACTTCAGAAGAAAATCAAAACAAATCGTTACGACCCCGACAAAAGCCGCCCATGTATAGTACACTATTTGAAAAAGCACGGACACATTCCGCTTTGGGTGTTATCAAGAGTTATGACGTTTGGTGAGATAAATAAATTTTATTCATGCATGTTGCTAGAAGAGAAAGAAACAGTTTCAAGGACATTTAATGTTAAGCCTGCGAATCTTGAAATAATGTTAAAAATGCTTGTTAAATACAGAAATATTGTGGCTCACGACGAAAGAATATATTGTGTGCAAATAAACAGGGATTTATTACCATCAGGGTTGCAGATTTATAATGAAATAGATATTATGCGAAATAAGCAGGGCGTTCCTATGGTCGGCAGGAATGATTTTTTGGCATTACTTATTATTTTTAAGTATATATTACCACCATTTGAATTCGAGGATTTCTGGCGTGAATTCATGGTCGCATATGAAACTATTCGCGGCAAAATTAAGCCACATCATTTTGGGAGAGTGGCAAATAAAATGCGACTCAAAAATAATTGGCGCAAGGTTAGGGGGTTTCTTAATGGCTAAAGTAGACCCAAAAACCGACGCACAAATCCATCATGGTCGGCGCGAGAAGTTGCGCCAAAGTTTCAAAAACTATGGACTGCACACTTTTAACGAAACGCAGGTGTTGGAATTCGCGCTTGGGATGACCATGCCGAGAGTTGACACAAACCCGACCGCACATCGACTTATCAATACATTTGGAAGCCTTGACGGGGTAATATCCGCGCACCCCGACAAATTGAAAAAGGTGGACGGCGTGGGCGAGCAGGTTGCGTTCTTTCTTTCGTTTTTAAAAGAATTTGTTACATATATAATGGCGGCGCAAAAGAAAGACCAAAAGATTGTAACACCCGCCGATGCGACAGAGCGGCTGCGGGAAGTAATGAAAACCTATCCCACCGAGCATTTTGTTGTGCTGTGCCTTGATAAAGCGGGCGCGGTGATATTGCAACACGTTATTCGCGGAAGTATTGACAAGGTGGACATCGACCTGCGCGAAATCATTGACACGATTTTCCGCGTGCGGGCGGTGAGTGTGGTGGTTGCGCATAATCATCTTGACGGCAACACCAATCCAAGCGACGCGGACGTGCATTTGACTCGCACGATTGTCAATGTGTTGTTGCCGCTTGGAATAAATCTTATGGACCACATTATTTTCGGCAGCGGGTCGGACACGCCTGAATACAGTTTTGTTCGCAGTGGAATGTTGGACGTTTTTAAAAGAGAGCACCGCGCATTTTCTGTTTCCAAAGACTGGAAAGGTGTGGTATCTTTGGGCGGAGGTGTCAATGAATGATGTGGCGCATTTGATTTCGGTACTTGAAAACGAAGTCGAAAAGATGTTTAAACCCGATTTAAGCGGACATAATATTGGGCACTTGAGGCGGTCACTTGCAAATGCCCTTGAACTGCAAATGATTGAAGGCGGCGATCGTGAGGTTATCGCCGTGTCTGCGTTTATTCATGATGTCCATCGGTTAATGCAGCAAGTAGGAGGGCGATATGTCAAGCCTGTGGAGAGTCTTTCTGTTATCAAGACATTAATCGCAGACTTGCCATTAACGGTCGAGCAAAAACAGCATATAGTCCACTGTGTCGAACATCACGAGGAATACAACTTTGGCAAAGAAAAAGTTTCGGTCACCGATATTGAAACGCTTATCTTGCAAGATGCGGATAACCTTGATGCAATCGGCGCGCATGGGCTTGTAAGAGTTCTTAAATACGGAGAGTCTGTTAGGCGGCCGGTATACGATTCAAGCATACCTCTTTATTTAAATGAGTATTCGGAAAGCGAAGGAGTTATCGACACGTCAACCGTTCATCACATTCACAATAAGTTGCTGCGACTTGGCGAGCACATGAACACGGCGGCGGCCAGAAAACTTGCCGAGCCGAGAACGAAATTTTTACGAGATTTTATCGACATGTACATTGCAGAATCAAACATGACAAAAGATTGCAAAACAAGTCTAAGCGTTCAAGGCAAGGCAAATGTGCGACAAGCAGAGTGAATTATTGACAGACCAAGATAATATTTTTATCCTGCTTTGCAAGTTGGATTAACTCGTCGGTGAAACCGCCTTTGCTGAAAATAACGTATGAAACGATTTTGCCGTTTGGGACTTCTTTTAAAACGGCTTGTTCTCTTTCTTTTAGGTCATTAAGTATGCCTGCGCCCTTTTTATTTTTACTGAACTTGCACTCGCCCAAGATAATCTTTCTCGGGGCATTGGCTGCGCTGTAATCTACGCTAATTGCTACTATATCGATTTCGGTATTACTGTCCCAATATCTGCCAATTTTATTGAAATGGAAATCCCAAGTGTCGCTATTGTTTAATTCCCACATTTTCTCGTGACAAACATCTTCGTAAATATATGCGACATGGTTAACGATGAAAGATTTTTTTATCTGCTCCATTACGTAGTCTTTTTCACCTTTTTCCAGACGTGCAAAATTAGTGTATACGAATCTGAACCAGAAAGAAAAGTAGTAGTCTTTGAGCCGATACAAGCCTTTTTTACTTCTTTCGGGATAATCTTCTGTTGCGGGGACTTCTCTTTCAATTAGGTCAAGGTCTATTAAAACTTTTAGATATGTCGTCAAATCTGTAACTTTTTTCCCAAGCGCGCTTGCAATATCGCTTATCTTTCTATTGCCAAAAGCAATCGCCCGAATTATTGGGAAATAACTTCCTACATCACTGACTTCTTTGGATAACAAGAAGTAAGGTTCTTCATATAGATAACTGTCTTTGTTCAACACCTTGTTTTCGATTGCATCGTAGACATTTTTACTGTCTTTGAATGTTTCGATATATTTGGGCACTCCGCCGGTTACTGAATAGTACAAAACCATATCTTCAAAAGAAAGGTTTGGAAAAAACTCTTTATAAAAACGCCAGTCGACTTGTTTCATTTTTATTTGACCTGTTCTTCTGCCGTATAATGGGCTACTATAAGACAAGGCTTGCGACATCATCATGTTGATTAGCGACCCACAGATAATTACCATTACATCGCTTTTTGCCAAAACAAGTTCCCACGCTCTATTGAATAGCGAAGGGAAAGCAGGGTTTGCCATGCCAAGATATTGAAACTCGTCAATGACAATGATTTTTTTGGTATCCGTTTTGAACTTTGCCAAACTCTCGAAAATATCGAACCATTCAACATCTGCCGTTGCCAGGTGCGGGTTATCAATGAATTTTGAAACTTGCTTTTTATATATGTCTTTATTAATGTATTCACTTCCTTCCGCCGCCAAAAAATAGATTGCATTATCCTTGTCTTTTAAAAACTCTGAAATTAAAGCGGTCTTGCCGACTCTTCGCCTACCATAGATTACCGTAAAAGTAGACGAATCGCTGGCATATTCGCTCTCAAGATGTTCCAGTTCGCTGACGCGGTTAATGAATCTGGTCATGTAGTTATTATAGTCAACCCGCGCCCAAAAGTCAACGATTTTCGCAAATTATTATATTTTGAAATATAATAAAACCAAATATATATTCGGTTTTAATATATCGTGCGCGGCACGCTATAATAATTTCAAATATATCTTTTAGTATGACCCTAAAATCACTGGCCAGCCAACCGTTGTCGTTTGACCGTTTGTTGCAATTTGGAGGTTGATTTTTTGACGACCGTTTCGGATAAAGGTTTCGCCGCGCGGCGAGTAGGCATAGATTACTGCAACCGAACAGACATCAGACTGCGAAACTGTCCGATACTTTAACTTTTTCAAAACCGCCGCTTTGTCGATGTTTGTTACCGTGATACTTTCTCCGTCGATTCGGGTCAACAGGGGGCGCACTTTTGCGGCGTCGCGGCTGTCGCACACATAAATATACGAAAACCCCAAGTCCGTTGTTTTGGTGATGTAGGGGCTTGAAACGACTTCGGTTGAATAAAAACTATATTCGCCGTGTCCCAAGTTTTCCAACTGCGGGTCGCTTGTGCCTGCGATACTGTAAAATACCAAGCACGCGGACATCGCGATAAAGATGCAGAGTTTCACTATACAAGTATTGACAAGAAACAAGTTTGTTAATGCCCCATAAAAAAAATTACAAAAGTGGAACGACTTTTGTAAAAACGCTTGCAGAAGTTGTTTCGATGTAATACACTTGCCGCATGAAAAGATTGTTTACAAAAACGCTGCTGGATTGGAAAAATAATCCAGAGAGAAAGCCATTGCTTGTGTACGGTGCGCGGCAGGTTGGAAAAACCACTAATATTTTCAAGTTCGCGACCGACAACTATGATAATGTCGTCCTTTGCAACTTTGAACGCAATGAACCTTTGCAAAAAGTCTTTGACAAAGACCTTGACCCAAAGCGAATCATTATGGAGCTTGAGGTCTTGACGGGGAAGACTATCACAAAGGGTAGTACTTTATTATTTTTTGACGAAATCCAAGATTGCTCTAAAGCGATTACGAGTGTAAAATACTTTTACGAGCAAGCTCAAGAGTATCATATAATTGCGGCAGGTAGCTTACTTGGTGTTGCTTTGAACAAAAAGAAAAAGAAGAATGAGAAAGCCGATGAAAATAAAAATGATATTGAAAAAAAAGGTGCATCGTATCCAGTAGGCAAAGTGACCCCTATGACAGTTTATCAAATGACTTTTCAAGAATTTCTGATGGAAATAAATCCACAAATCATGGAAAGTATCAAGACTTGTTTTGAAACAAACGAGCCAATGTCTGCGCCGCTGCATGACAAGGCGTTGGAACTTTATCGAACCTATCTTTTTGTCGGCGGAATGCCAAAAGCGGTATTAGAATATTCCAACAAGAAGTCACCAGACTTTGTAAGAGCCGCACAATCCGAGATACTAAGTCTTTATTACAGCGACACAGGAAAATACTGCACGCCATCCGAGCAAATTAAAATAAACGCAGTGTATGATAGCATTCCATACCAACTTGCAAAAGAGAACAAAAAATTTCAATATCAACCTATTGGAAGTAACGCAAGAGCGGCCACTTATGAAGAAGGTCTGCATTGGCTTATTAATGCTGGCGTCGTTCAAAAAATAAACAAGGTAAACCATGGCTGGTATCCGCTTTCAAACTTTATTGATGGTTTGTCTTACAAAGTTTACATGAATGACGTTGGATTGTTAAATGCCAAAAGCAACATTTCTTTCAACCGCATTATGACGAATGACCTTGCAACTGGAACAAAGGGCGGGTTGGCGGAGAACTATATTGCGGCGGAACTTGTTGCAAATGGGCTTTTTCCGTTTTATTGGGAAAGTGATGGCAAGGCGGAACTAGACTTTGTGGTACAAATAGGCGACGATGTAGTTGCCATAGAAGGCAAGTCAGCAGATAACACGCAAGCCAAAAGTCTAAATCTTTTTGTAAAAAAGTATGAACCGAAACACGTTATCAGAATTTCAACAAAAAACTTTGGATTTGAAGGCGGCATCAAAAGTGTTCCGCTTTATGCGGTGTGGTGTATACGCTAGAGCAATGGTATTGATTGGAAAAGACACCGAAGATAATTGGGACAAGTATTCGGAATTGTTCAAAAAACTCAAAAGAACAACGCATACCGTATGGAATGATAAATACAAAACTATAATCGAAAAGTGTCTTGATACCGCGCAGAAACTGGGAGCACATAAGGTGAAAATGCTATCCGAGGAAGATGTTGAAATCAATCCTGAAATCGTGAGTACAGTTAACAACGTGCGATTTGGAGGAGTTGAAAAGGGCGATGATGTGTTAAATGCGGAAATACTTTTGCTTGTTGCTTGTGGGCTTGTCGGGATCGGTCATTGTGATTAGACCAAGTTTAAGAGCGGGGTCAAGATAGTTCTTTTTCAAACTAGCCATAGATTTTATATTCAACCTGTCCGCAATTTCTTTTGCGCTCAAAGGCGTATGCAACATTACTTCCATAAGCTTTTGCACTTGAGCGGTTTGGCTTTTGATAAGATTTCCGGATTCATTGTGAATATTTTTAACGGAATCAAGAATGGCTGTTAGCATATACACAATGAAACAGTTTGACTTACCGCCGTCAGCATAACAGTCTTGGAACGCTTTGTAAGAACCTGTGCTGTGCACAGAACCTTGCGCCGCTAAGGCGTCGTAATACTGTTGTTGTCTTTCTTTGATTATTGTTTCAACGGGCAAATAAGCAAATAACGGATTCCATTTTGATAAAAATGCCGATTGCATAAATCTTCCCATTCGTCCGTTGCCGTCATTAAAAGGATGGATAAATTCAAATTCATAATGAAAAATCGAATATTTAATTAACTCGTTGACTTTTTCGGTTTTTACCCAATCATATAACTTATATGTAAGGGGTGCAACATTTCCAGGCGGCGGTGCGACATGAGCGATCTCGCCTTTGTTGTTGTATATTCCAACATTATGGGTTCTGAATCGACCTGCCTCGTGTACCAAGTCTTTCATCATCACGCCATGAACTTTCAACATATCTTTAATTTCAAAAGGGTTTATTTCTTCCAAAAGTTTATATGCCTCAAAAGCATTTTTAATTTCCAAAATTTCATTTTGCGGGGCAAGCACAGTTTTGCCGTTGATTACGGCAGTGACTTGTTCCAATGTTAGGGTGTTGCCCTCGATAGCACATGACGAGTGAATCGTTCTTAAACGATTAATTCTGCGAAGTTGTGGTTGTTTTAGCAAATTGCTTACATGGTCTAACTTGGTTAAGTGTTTGGTAATCTCGACGACCAAATCCAGCATCTCTGGGGTCAAAGTGTATTCAGGTTTATATTCGAACTCCATGCCTTATTATGACACATCCG